>OLFY01000074.1_pt1 | contig 144891 bp, 132 predicted proteins | sample 1605611 | NCBI WGS metagenome assembly OLFY01 (sample SAMEA3888923, study PRJEB22519) | human gut metagenome | biome: human gut; feature: human-associated habitat; material: faeces | place: Denmark | collected 2011 | reverse complement strand
ATTGCAATCTCCTTCCTCACAGCCATCGCTACTACGCTCGGAGTTACCAGCTGTAGCGTGTAAAAAAAGATGTTTTTAAATTCTGATTCGACATAGCAAAGCCCCCGGTGCATCACGCATCGGGGGCTTTTTTTACTTTTTTACCTGTAAAAGCCTTTTTCCTTAAAAACTCCTTAAACTTTGCTTCTCTCTGCAATATTTTTAGTAACTTTGCACCCAAAAGTTAGTATAGAATATGAAAATAGGAATTATCGTTGCGATGGACAAGGAGTTCGCGCAACTCAAAACATTATTGACCGAATCGCAGGTTGAGAGAAAAAACTATAAGGACTTCGTTATCGGAAAGATAGGCAATAACGAGGTGGTGATGCAGCAATGCGGCATCGGTAAGGTGAACAGTACCATAGGTGCCGTGGAAATGATTGACAACTATCACCCTGACCTCGTCATCTCTTCAGGCGTGGCTGGAGGCGCTGATATCAACCTCAACGTGACTGAGGTGGTGGTGGCAACCAACTGCGTTTACCACGATGCCTACTGCGGCGAGGAATGCGAATTCGGACAGATTATAGGCATGCCTGCTTTCTTCAAAACACCTAAGGAATATGTGGAGAAGGCACTCGCCATCAACAACCTGCCGGGCAACAGGCACCCGAAGATCCACGCCGGACAGATTGTGAGCGGCGAATGGTTTGTAGACAGCAAGGAGAAGATGCGCTCTATCCTGGAACACTTCCCTCAGGCGATGGCGGTGGATATGGAGAGCTGCTCTATCGCCCAGACCTGCCACATCTACAAGACTCCTTTCGTCTCCTTCCGCATCATCAGCGATGTACCGCTGAAAGATACCAAGGCACAGCAGTATTTCGACTTCTGGGCTAAAATGGCTGAAGGCTCTTTCAATGTTACCAAGGCTTTCCTCGAAAGTCTGTAAACTGTAAATTATCAATTATCAAGATGAATAAGATTCCAAGTTTTACAATCAATCACAATAAGCTGCTCCGCGGCATCTACGTGAGCCGTAAGGACGAAGTAGGCGGAGAAGTCATCACAACATTCGATATCCGCATGAAGGTGCCTAACCAGGAGCCTTGTCTGCACAACGGTGCCATCCATACCATCGAACACCTGGCTGCCACCTATCTGCGCAACGACGAGGAGTGGAAGGACCGCATCATCTACTGGGGACCGATGGGATGCCTCACGGGCAACTATCTCCTTATCAAGGGCGACCTGGAGAGCAAGGACATCGTGGAACTGATGAAGCGCACCTTTAAGTTTATCGCCGATTTCGAGGGTGAGATTCCGGGACAGGCGGCAAAGGACTGCGGCAACTACCTGCTCCACGACCTGCCTATGGCGAAATATGAAGCCAGAAAATATCTGGATGAGGTGCTCTGCTGCATCAGGGAAGAAAACCTCATCTACCCTACACAGGATTAGAAACAAAAAATATGGCAAGCTTACCACTTAAGCTTGCCATATTTTTCTTTATACCAAAGTTGCCAGCCATTGACCAGATTCTGCCATACTACATAGGCACCCGGTGCTACGGCAGCAAGAGGATTCAGGAAGGTGAGGGTGAGCCAGATGCCCACTACCGTATTCTTCTGTCCCAACGCCTGACCGGCACTGATACTCGCACCGAAATGCCTGCCTACCGCCTTGCCGATGGCAAACTGGAGGAGACATACCAGCAGCGGTACAAAGAGCAGCAGAAGCATCGTTACGCCCGATACCTCGGCATGGAGCATGTTGCGAACCGTTTCGCCCATCAGTATCGTGAGGTTGAAACACCACATATAAAAGCCTAAATCCTTTACATTCTTCACCTTATCCACCCATTTTGGCAGGAACCTGCGGCTCAGCAAGGCAAGCAGCAGAGGCACCACCAGCACGGTAGTGACATTGCGGAACACCATCGCACTCATCATGAGGAACGATACGTCTGCCCCCTTCTCTACCATCGGGAAAAGACTCGGAATGATGACCATCGTAAAAATGTTGGCGATGACCGTATAAGTGGTCAGCGAACCGATACTGCCGCCCAACTTCTCCGTAACCACAGCCACGGCGGCTGCCGTAGGACAGATGAAGCAGATGAAGGCACCCTCGAGAATCAGTTTGGTGCTGTAATCGGAGCCGAACTCAAAGATAAGCACCACCATCATCAATGACAGCGAGGTACGGATGAGCTGGAGGATGAAATGCCACGCCTTAGGCTTCATCTCCTTGATTTCTATCTTACAGAAAGTAACATAGAGCAGGGAGAACAGCACTACCGGCATCAGACTTACCAACCTCGGACCACAATAATCGCCAATGGGCACCAGGAAGGGCACATTGGCGAATATCAGGTAGCCCAATGCTCCCATAACCAGGGAGCAGGGCAATGAAAACTTTCTAAAAAATCTCCACAAAAACATTTCTGCTTAGTCTTTGTTGCTGCGCTTGCGCTTCAGGTGATCGAGCTCAATCTTGCGCATACGCATGTTCTTTGGAGTTACCTCTACGTACTCGTCCTCACGGATATACTCCAGGCACTCCTCAAGACTCATCACGGTCTTAGGAATGACGCGAGCCTTATCGTCAGAACCGGAAGCACGTACGTTGGTAAGCTGCTTAGCCTTGGTTACGTTGACTACCAGGTCGTTGTCGTGAACATGCTCACCTACAACCTCGCCTCCGTAAACCTCCTCACCCGGATCGATGAAGAACTTACCACGATCCTGCAGCTTATCGATAGCGTAAGCAAAGGCAGTACCGGTTTCGAGCGCAATCATGCTACCGTTAGAACGGCGGCTGATTTCACCCTTGTATGGCTGATACTCCTTGAAGCGGTGAGCCATGATAGCCTCGCCCTGAGAAGCGGTAAGCACGTTGGTACGCAGACCGATGATACCACGTGAAGGGATATCGAACTCGATGTCTACACGCTCGCCCATGTTCAGCATAGAGGTCATATCACCCTTGCGGCGGGTTACCATATCAATCATCTTAGAAGCAAACTCCTCTGGTACGTTGATGGTCAACTCCTCTACAGGCTCGCACTTCACACCGTCAATCTCCTTATAGATAACCTGAGGCTGACCTACCTGGAGCTCATAGCCCTCGCGGCGCATGGTCTCGATGAGTACAGAGAGATGGAGCACACCACGGCCTGATACAATCCACTTATCGGTAGAATCCTCGTAAGGCTGTACGCGGAGAGCGAGGTTCTTCTCGAGCTCCTTGTTCAAGCGCTCCTGGATGTGGCGTGATGTACAGAACTTGCCTTCCTTACCGAAGAATGGTGAATCGTTGATGGTGAAGAGCATGCTCATGGTAGGCTCATCGACAGCGATTGGAGGCAGTGGCTCAGGATTCTCGAAATCGCAGATGGTATCACCAATCTCGAACTTCTCCAAGCCGATAACGGCACAGATATCGCCTGAATCTACATGATCGGTCTTCTTGTGGCCCATACCCTCGAAGGTGTGGAGCTCCTTGATCTTGGTCTTCTCCTGGGTTCCGTCGCGGTGGCAGATGGTAACATTCATTCCATCCTTCAATGTACCGCGGTGTACACGACCTACGGCGATACGACCAGTATAAGAGCTGTAATCGAGTGATGTGATAAGGAGCTGTGGAGTACCCTCGAGCTGCTTAGGAGCTGGGATAACCTCAATAATCTTATCGAGCAGATAATCGATATTGTCTGTTGGATGATTATAGTCCTCGCCCATCCAGCCGTTCTTGGCAGAACCGTAAACTACTGAGAAGTCGAGCTGCTCTTCTGTAGCATCGAGGTCGCACATCAGGTCGAATACCATCTCGTACACCTCTTCAGGGCGACAGTTAGGCTTATCTACCTTATTAACAACGACGATAGGCTTCAGTCCGAGCTGCAATGCCTTCTGGAGCACGAAACGGGTCTGAGGCATCGGACCCTCGAAAGCATCGACGAGGAGGAGGCATCCGTCTGCCATGTTGAGCACGCGCTCAACCTCACCACCGAAGTCAGAGTGTCCAGGAGTATCGAGGATATTAATCTTAGTACCTTTCCAATTGATAGATACATTCTTTGAGAGAATGGTGATACCACGCTCGCGCTCCAAGTCGTTGGAATCGAGCACTTCGCCACTGTTATCCTGGCCGTCGCGGAACAGCTTACCGGCGAGCATCATCTTGTCGACCAATGTAGTCTTACCATGGTCAACGTGTGCAATAACTGCAATGTTTCTAATGTCTTGCATTTTAATTTTTACCTTAAATACTTAAATTTGGGTGCAAAATTACAAAAAAATCCCGAAATGTTTGCATAATTCGGCAAAAAGTTGTACCTTTGCACCGCATTTTTAATGAAACCACCGTGAGGAAGGTCATCAGATGCATAAAATTAAACATATTCATATTTTATTAAATTAAGTTTTTACAGCTATGTATTTAGACAAAGCAAAAAAAGAAGAGATCTTTAGCAAGTACGGAAAGTCTAACTCTGATACTGGTTCAGCTGAGAGCCAGATAGCATTGTTCTCATACCGTATTGCTCATTTGACGGAACATGTTAAGAAGAACCGTAAAGATTATACTACAACACGTGCGTTGACACAGCTTGTAGGAAAGCGTCGTGCATTGCTCGATTACTTGTATGATCGCGACATCAATCGCTATCGTGCTATCATCAAGGCCCTCGGTCTTCGTAAGTAATCAGCTTAGGCAGACACATTGCTTAACAGAACAGAATCCCATCGTTCGCAAGAGCGGTGGGATTTTTCTTGCATAAAAAAAAGAGCAGGAATAAAGATAAGAAACAGGAAACGGGCTGGGAGCGAAAAAACTCCTAGCCCGTTTTTGCATACTTACTAAATTTAAATTACCAGAGTATCTCCTTCAGCGGTTTCATCACGAATTCACGCTCCTCCATCAACGGATGAGGAACCTTGAAATCGGGCTCATCTATCACCAAGTCATCTATCATCAGGATATCAATGTCGATGATGCGGTCATGGTATTCGCTATCCACCGACTTCATGGTACGCCCCATTTCGCGCTCTATGCGCTGCGTAGCCTCCAGCACCTGGCGCGGGGCCATCGTGGTGAGAACCAGCACACAGGCATTGATATAGTCGTTGGGAGATGAATAGCCCCAAGGCTTGGTTTCGTAAAGAGCAGACTGGCGCTCTACCACACCAACCTGCTCTCCTATCTTTTCTATTACCTCGCGAATGTTGCGCTTTCGGTTGCCCAAATTCGTACCGAGACTTAAATATACCTGATACATACTTATTCACACTCTCATAAAATTGTGGATAACTAAGCTAAAACCTAGAATATCAACAACTTCTATGTGTATAAAAACTGTTTATACCACTGTTTAATCTGGAAGCATCAACAATGAATCACCATAGCAGCCAAACATATAGCCATTCTTCACAGCCATCTTGTATGCCTCGTAAACCAACTCGTAACCGCCAAAGGCTGCAGTACTCATCATCAGGGTTGACTCCGGATGATAGAAATTGACTACGGCACAGTCAGCAAGACCAAAATCGTATGGAGGGAAGATGAACTTGTTGGTCCATCCATCGAAAGCCTTCATCATACCATCGGTGCCTACAGCCGTTTCTGTTGCCTTCATCACACTGGTACCGATAGCGCAGACGCGATGGCCGGCAAGTTTGGTCTTGTTAACCAGATCACATGCCTCCTGGCTGATCATCATCTGCTCTGAATCCATCTTGTGCTTGGTAAGGTCCTCCACCTCAATATCGTGGAAGTTGCCCAGACCGCAATGCAGGGTGATATAAGCCTCGTTGATACCGTTGATCTCCATACGCTTCATCAGCTCGCGTGAGAAGTGAAGACCGGTAGCAGGTGCAGTAACAGCACCCTCTACCTCAGCGAAAACACATTGGAAATCGTCCATATCATCCTCTGTAGCGTGATGATCCTCACGTGCATCGATAACGTAGCGAGGAAGCGGAGCCTCGCCCAGAGCGAAGAGCGAACGCTTGAAGACATCATGATTGCCATCCTCATCATAGAGGAAACGGAGGGTACGTCCACGGCTGGTGGTATTGTCGATAACCTCGGCAACCATCTCGTTGACATCATCGAAGAAAAGCTTGTTGCCGATACGGATCTTGCGGGCAGGCTCTACCAATACGTCCCAAAGGCGCATCTCAGGATTGAGCTCACGGAGCAGGAACACCTCAATCTTGGCATCGGTCTTCTCCTTGGTACCATAAAGACGGGCTGGGAAAACCTTGGTATTGTTGAAGATGAAGGTATCGCCCTCTTCGAAGTAATTCACGATATCCTTGAACTGCAGGAATACTGGATTGCCATCGGCATCAACCATATCCTTGCCGTTTTCATCTTTCTTGTACATCTCGATGGTTTCTGACTTCTTGTGGAGAACCATGAGTCGGGACTCATCGCGGCGAGTAATCTCGAATGTACGTTCACCACTAGCCGTTTTTACCACGTGCTTTGCCTTATGTGGATAAAGTGCCACCTGATCTTTTGGCAACTTAAAGTTAAATTGTGATAGCTTCATGTTATATTTTTTATTACTTGGATGGCTGAAGGCTGTCTTCGAGAGGCTGCTCATCAAGCCATTCCTGGAAATGATCAAAACTGATGCAGTTTTCTACTGCGAAACTTCCTGCCTTGGTACGGCGGAGGGCGGTAAGGTAGGCGCCACTATCGAGAGCCCTGCCGATATCACGGGCGAGGGAGCGGATGTAAGTGCCTTTGCCGCAAACCACACGGATGCTGGCGGTCTTCTCCTCATCGTTATAATCGGTGAGTTCTATCTCGTCTACACGCACGGTCTTCGGCTTGAGCTGAACCTCTTCGCCTGCCCGGCGCAAGGCATAAGAGCGGTCGCCATTCACCTTTACGGCGCTGTAGGTAGGCGGAACCTGCTGAATCTCGCCCACAAACTGCTTAAGCGTTTCCTCCACCAGCTGGCGGGTGATATGCTTCGTAGGATAGGTGTGATTCACGCTGTGTTCCTTATCGTAGCTGGCGGTAGTAGCACCGAGCTGCAGGGTAGCTGTATACTCCTTAGTATGGGTCTGCAGCTGTTCTATTTGCTTGGTACATTTACCGGTGCAGAGCACCAGCACGCCAGTGGCAAGGGGATCGAGCGTACCGGCATGTCCTATCTTCACCTTAAAACCGAGCTTCTTGCTGAGGAGATAGCGAACATGTGCCAGGGCTCCGAAACTCGACATGCGATAAGGCTTGTCGATGGCAATAATTTCTCCTTTTCTGAAATCCATAGTGTATGTTTAGTCAACCATCTGCATATCTACACCGCAAAGGCCGCAGATGATAATGATAAGTCCTACTACGATACGGTACCAGCCGAAAGCTGCAAAACCGTACTTGGTGACATAATTGATGAAAAACTTGATGGCGAGAATGGCAACGATGAATGCCACCACTGAGCCTAATATCAATGTGAACAGGTTGTTGCCCTGGGTGAGCAATGAGCCGCCGCCATGGCTGATGAGCTTATAAACCTCGAGACAGGTGGCGCCAAACATGGTTGGCACAGCCAGGAAGAATGAGAACTCGGCTGCTGCCTTGCGGGTAAGACGCTGGGACATACCACCCACGATGGTTGACATGGAGCGCGATACACCAGGAATCATCGCTATACACTGGATGAAACCGATAATCAGGGCACGCTTGTAAGTAAGCTTGGTCTGTTCGCTGCCTTTATTGAATATCTTATCGCAGAAGAGCATGAAAATACCGCCGATGACAAGCATCCAGCCCACCAGTTGTACATTGCCAAGGTTTGACTCGATGAAATCATTGAAGGCAAGACCCAATACCACGGCAGGCACGGTACCTACAAGCAGTCGGGCATAGAAATCGAACATCGCCTTCCAATAGGTCTTCTCACCGGTCTTCACAGCCTCTGGATAGAAGAATCTCTTCCAATACAGACAGATGACAGAAAGGATGGCGCCAAACTGGATGATGACAGTAAAGGCGTTGACAAACTTATCCTGGATATCTACACCCAGCAAATTTTCTACTATAATCATGTGGCCCGTACTGGATACAGGCAAGAACTCGGTCAGTCCCTCTACGATAGAGATAATGATAGTCTGAATAAAATCCATCTAATAATAATATGTATATTAATTATAAATTATTCATTGTCTTTCGGTTTGTGAATCACCGCATAGATGATTGAAAGGAAACCTATCAATGTTACAGTTGGTGCTACAACGATGCGACGGGTACTGAAAATATCAGTATCGAAGGTATGCTCGTTAGAACCGGCGCCACTCATCAGCAGAAAACCGATGATGATAATCGCCATTCCGATGCCTAACAAGATAAAGTTCATCTTGTCGAATGCTAAATTCTTCTTATCCATCATTTTTAATGTTTAATGTGTAATGTTTAATGTTTAATAAAGCAAGAGAATTCTTCACTCTTCCCTTATATTTTATACAAGTCTCCCGCCTTCATCTTCAGGAACTTATTGACTGAGATGCAGGCGCAGAAGGCGGTGATGATGATACCGAAGAGGAAGACGGAGCCGCCGGTGATGGCAAGTTCCTGCCAGCCCAAAACATTCATCAGTTCCGGTTCGTGGAGCGACCATGCATAGAGACAACCGCCCAGAAAACCATCTGCCAGCAGGGCTGAAACAACGCCCACAAGCACAGCCTTGCGCAAGAACGGACGGCGGATAAAGCCCCAGGATGCACCTACCAACTTCATCGTATGGATGGAGAAACGGCGGGCATAGATGCCCAGACGCACCGTATTGTTAATCAGCGAGAACGAGATGAAGGTGAGCAGGGCTGCTACAATCAGTAATCCGATACTGATCTTTGCCAACGAATTGTTCACCTGTTCTATCAGGTCGTGCTGATAAGTAACCTCGGTAACACGCGGATATGCCTTCAGTTCCTTGGCAATCCACTTCAATGAATCATTGTTCGCGTAATCTGCCTTCGTCGTAATCTCTATGGAAGGCTGGAAAGGGTTGACACCGGCAAACTCGCTCGGGTCGGCACCCAAATCGCGGGTAGCCTCTTTCAGTGCCTCTTCCTTGGTGATATAAGTCAGCGTATTGACATAAGGTCTTGCATTCAGGCGTTTACACATCTGCAATCCCTCCGGGTTAGTCATATCCTGTTCGAGCATTACCTGTACCACGAGATTCTCCTTCACATAGGAAGATAGATTACGTCCCATGAGGACAGAGAAGATAACTAATCCCAACAAAATGAGCACCATAGCGGTACTGATACACAAAGTAATGACCTGCAATCCACGATGATTGCTAGGCTTATATTGTTTCTTTCTCATTTTTAAAAATCTTTACTAACTTAAAACCAAAAGGGCACAATGACCCAAATTGTCTGCAAAGATACGCATAAACGAAGAAATTACAAAATAAAATAGCATTTATTTACATTTATTCAATTAATTAATCGAACCACAGGCAAAAGTTAAATTCAATTGAAAAAGGAAAAGGGCCAACCTCACGGCCAGCCCTTCACATACTAAGTAAAATTCAAATAGGTATGACTTGAATTTACTAATTTACAAATACAATATTAGGGATGAAAAAATCCCAACATCTACACAATCTTTACATCTTAGTGATGACACCCTTCTCTGAACTCTCCAGGAACTGGATGATGTTCTGAATCTCCGGTCCATCTGGCACCTGATCCTTGATCTGGTTAATGGCATCGAAGAGGGATGTCTGACCATGGAATACCAGTCGGTAGGCATTAGCAATATGCTTGCGAACCTTATCGGTAAGCTCAGCTGCTTCCATGATGATGGCGTTAGGACCTGCATACTTCACAGGCTTTCCACCGGCAATGATATAAGGAGGAATATCCTTAGAGAAGGCAGTACCTGCCTGAATCATCGCCAAGTCGCCTACTCTAGTCTTGGCGTTCTCTACTACAGATGTTGAGTAGATGACACCGTTACCAATCACACAGTCGCCCGCAATCTTGGTACCATAACCGAATACGCAACCGTTGCCGATTACGGTATCGTGAGAGACATGGGCACCTTCCATCAGGAAGTTGTTGTTGCCCAGAACGGTCTTGCCGCCCTTATGGGTACCACGGTTGATAACCACGTTCTCACGGATGGTATTGTTATCGCCGATGACTACCTCACTCTCCTCACCTGTAAAGTGGAAGTCCTGTGGGAGCGCAGCGATAACGGCTGCCTGGAACACCTTATTATTATTACCCATGCGAGTACCGTTCATGATGCTCACGAATGGATAGATGGTACAGTTGTCGCCGATGACCACATCGTCCTCAATATAGGCGAATGGATATATCTTGCAGTTGTCTCCAATCTTAGCCTTTGGAGAAACCTCTGCCTTTGGACTTATTATACTAGCCATAACTATAAACTATTAATTATTAACTATAAACTACTTAGCTCCTCCACCCAATGCATAGTAGAGATTTACTACTGCCTGCATCTTGTAGAAGTCATCAGCTACCTTAGAAAGCTGTACGTTGAGGAGTGAAGACTGTGCCTGGATGATTTCAAGGTAAGAGCTGCCTGCAATACCCATCAATTCCTTGGTAGATTCTACATTCTTCTCGAGTACTTCTATTCGCTTCTGCTCTATCTTGCTCTTCTCATCAGAGTAGTTGTAGAGAACAAGCGCATTGCTCACCTCGCTACCAGCCTTCAGCAAGGTATTCTGCCAGGTGTTGTAAGCCTGCTCATACTGCATCTTAGCCACCTTTAAACCGGCAATGATACGGCCGTTCTGGAAAATTGGCTGGGTAAGAGAACCTACAGCTGAGAGCAACCACTTACCTGGGTTCACGATGCCCATACCACCTGAATTGGTGAAGGCACCTGTACCGGAAATGGTGATAGATGGATAGAACTTGCTGCGGGCGGTCTCTACACCATAGAAGCACTGGGCAAGATTCATCTCGGCTGCGTGGACATCAGCACGGTTGTTAAGCAACTGGATGCCTACACCGGTTGAGAAATTAGATGGAAGACTCTGGTTATCCAACTTGCCACGGGCGATGCTATGTGCCTGGTCGCCGATGAGCAGACTCAGAGAGTTCTCTGTCTCACGAATCTGGCGCAACAGATCGGTCTTCTGGGTCAACACAGAATAGTAGTTAGACTCAGCTGACTGGATGGCTGGTGTACGGTAACCCAATCTGAGATCGTGCATCTTCTGCATAGTCTCCCAAGTATCCTTGGTCAATCCTTCCATATTGTTAACCAACTCCACCTGCTTGTCGAGCATCAACAGAGTATAATACATGTTGGCGATGTTGGCGATGAGGTTGGTCTTGACAGATACCTGATAATCCTGCAACTGGAGCAGCGCCATCTGGGCACTGCGCTTCTGAGAGAGCAGGTTGCCGAAGAGGTCTACCATCCAGCTGGCTGTAACAGGCATCGTGTAAGTCTTGGTGGCAGCCTGACCATCCCAGGAAGCGATGGTTCCCTGAGGAGTGAAAGCCAGAGAAGGCACGAATGCCAACTTGGCACACTTCAGCTGCTCTTCTGCTATCTTCACGTTCAAAGCCGCATTGAGGAGGTTGACATTGTTGTTCAATCCCTTCTCAATGATTGACTGGAGCTGAGGATCGGTAAAGACACTGCGCCAAGGGATATTGGCGAAGGTAGTAGTATCCTTTACAGCCAATGTATCTGTATCAGAAGCTACATCGCGAACGATACCGCTGGTCTTCACATCCGGACGCTCATACTTTCCGTAGAGTGTCTTGCAGCTGCTCAGGGAGAGCGCTGCGAGACCCAATATGATGATATTTAAATTCTTTTTCATTGTTTCCTTTGAAGTTACATTGCGTTATTACTTCTTCTCGATACCCTTCATTTCGTGAGCGGCGTTGGCATACTGCTCCAATTCGGCAGCTACCTCCTCGTTCAACTCATCCTCGAACTTCATTGGGGTCAACTTCTCCTGCAACCACTGGAAGACTGCGAAGAGAGCAGGAACCACGAAGATCTGACAGATAGTACCGAGCAACATACCACCTACGGCGGCAGCACCCAAAGTCTGGTTACCATTCTTACCTACACCAGATGCGAACATCAGAGGCAACAGACCGATAACCATCGCCAGAGAGGTCATCAGGATAGGACGGAGACGGGCACCGGCACCCAGGATAGCTGAGTACTTGATAGCCATACCCGTACGACGACGCTCGAGGGCGAACTGTACGATAAGGATGGCGTTCTTAGCCAACAGACCGATCAACATAATCAACGAAATCTGCATGTAGATATCGTTAGAGTGACCGAAGAGGTTGGTGAAGATGAATGCACCTGCCAAACCGAATGGGATAGACAATACCACTGACAGAGGCAAGATGTAACTCTCGTACTGGGCACTCAAGATAAGGTAAACGAATACGATACAGAGTGCGAAGATCAAACCTGTAGAGTTGCTGGACTCAGCCTCAGAACGGGTCAAACCAGAGTACTCATAGCCGTAACCCTCTGGCAATGTCTCCTTGGCAACCTCAGCAATCGCCTTCATACCGTCACCGGTAGAGTAACCGCTGTTAGGAGTTACAGATACATCCATAGAGGTAAACAGGTTGAATCGGGTAATGTTTGCTGGACCATAAACCTTCTTCAAGTTCACGAACTCGCTTACTGGAGACATGGTGCCATCAGCACAACGTACATAAATCTTGCTCAAATCGTCTGGACGCATACGACTCTCAGGTCCAGCCTGAATCATGACACGGTAGAGCTTACCGTAGGCATTGAAGTTAGATGCGTAGAGACCACCAAGATAACCCTGCATGACAGACAATACTGTTGATGGAGAGATGCCAGCCTGCTTGGTCTTGGCAACATCTACATCTACCATATACTGAGGATAGTTAGGGTTGTACTGAGTCTGAGCGGTCTGAATCTCAGGACGCTTGTTCAACTCAGCCAGGAACTTCTTCACATTATCAAAGAACTTATTCAAGTCGCCACCGGTCTTATCCTGCATAGTCATGGTAATACCATTCTGCATAGAGAAACCGGAAATCATAGGTGGAGCAAAGGCAAGAACCTGTGCATCCTTGATCGTAGCAGTCTGCTTGTAGATCATACCCAATACAGAAGTATATTCCATTGGGTTGACAAACAGCGCCTCGATACCGCCACCTGTACAAGCCTCCTTGATACGGTGGAAGAATCCACCCGGACGCTCCTCGAATGGCTTCAGCTTCACGACGATGGTACCCTGGTTAGAACCGGCACCACCGATAAAGCTATAACCCATGATGGCGTTACGGGTTGCGATGGCTGGGTTGCTAGCCAGCATCTTATCTACCTGCTTAACGACCTCGGCTGTGCGTTCCTGAGAAGTACCAGGAGCTGTAGAGATACAAGCGAAGATAGTACCGGTATCCTCATCAGGCACCAGACCCGTCTTGGTAGTACCCATCAGGGCAACCAGACCTACGATGCTGACAGCCACGAGGCTACCAGCGATGATGCCATGATTGATAACCCACTTGACACCACCTTTATATTTATTGGTAATCTTATTAAACTGATAGTTGAATCCAGCGTGGAATCGGTCGATGAAAGACATCTTCTTCTCGTGACCCTCCTCGTGTGGCTTCAGCAACACGGCACAGAGTGCAGGAGACAAAGTCAACGCATTGATAGCCGAAATAACGATAGATACCGCCATGGTTACACCGAACTCACGGTAGAAGTAACCGGAAGTACCACCGATGAATGATACAGGAACGAACACGGCAGACATCACCAATGTAATAGAGATGATGGCGCTGGAAATTTCGTTCATCGCATCGATAGCTGCAGTAAGGGCACTCTTGTAACCCTGGTCGAGCTTGGCGTGAACCGCCTCGACCACCACAATGGCATCATCGACCACAATCGCAATAGCCAGCAGCAGGGCTGACAGCGTAAGCAGGTTGATGGAGAATCCGAAGATCCAGAGGAAGAGGAAGGTACCGACCAAAGCCACAGGCACGGCAATCATAGGAATCAGCGTAGAACGGAAGTCCTGCAAGAAGATATACACTACGATAAACACCAGTACCAGGGTGATGATCAAGGTGAAGATAACTTCCTCGATAGATGCGAACAAGAACTCAGTAACATCCATCAGGATGACATTCTTCAACCCAGGAGGATAACTCTTCTCCAGTTCATCAAGCGATTTCTTTACGTCGCTGGCAATCTGGGTAGCGTTGGAACCGGCAATCTGCTGAACCATACCCAGCACGGCAGGCTGACCATCATTGAGCAGGTTAACGTTGTACTGCAAACCACCCAACTCAACCTTGGCAATTTCGCCCAAACGGAGCGTCTGACCGGAAGTATTGCTCTTGATAAGGATGTTCTCATACTCCATTGGAGTCTTCAAACGACCCTTGTAGCGCAAGGTATATTCATACTGCATATCAGAGCTTTCACCAAAGCTACCAGGGGCAGCCTCGATATTCTGCTCTGCCAAAGCCTGAGAAACATCAGAAGGAACCAGTCCGAACTCCTTCATCTTCTCTGGCTTCAACCAGATACGCATAGAGTAGTTACGGGTAGAAGGACTCTGCACATCACCCACACCACTGATACGCTTCAACTGAGGAATGACGTTAATCAGGGCGTAGTTGGTAACAAACTGGTCGTCGTAACGGCCATCGTCTGTAGTCAGAGCGAACATGATAACGTTAGAACTCTGTCGCTTGGTTACTGTGACACCCACCCTGGTAACCTCGGCAGGCAGCAGAGACTGCGCCTGAGATACACGGTTCTGTACGTTGACCGCAGCCATATCTGGGTCAGAACCCTGCTTGAAGTAAACGGTGATCTGAGCAAAACCAGAGTTAGACGCAGAAGAGGTCATATAAGTCATGTTCTCCACACCGTTGATACTCTCCTCCAGCGGAGCAACGACAGAGTTCAACACCGTCTGGGCATCTGCACCCGTATAGGTAGCAGTTACCGTGATGGTAGGCGGCGCGATATTCGGATACTGCTCGATAGGCAGCGATACCAAGCCGATAATACCCAGCAAGACGAAGAAGATGGAAACCACCGTCGAAAGTACCGGGCGCTTTATAAAGTTTGTAAATGACATAATTTACTATTTTTCTTTATACCTTATTATATATTACTTCTTTCCGCCCATAGCAGTAGCGAAGGCATGAGCGTTATCCTGAGACTCAGCCAACTTGGCAGCCTCAGCAATCTTCTGATTGTAACGCTCCAGAGTGATAGGCTTGATCTGCTGGCCATCGGTCAACTTGGTAATACCCTTCAAAACAATACGATCACCTACATGAAGACCTGCAGTTACGATATAGTTCTTGCCATCATCCTGTGGATTTACCTTGATCTCAGAATACTTCACCTTGTTATCCTTGGTTACGATGTAAACGAAGATCTTATCCTGAACCTGCGAGCAAGCCTCCTGAGGGATAACGATAGCGCTGTTATGATCGTTAGGAACAACGATAGAACCTGCACCACCACTCTTCAGCAACTTCTCTGGGTTAGCGAAGTGAGCGATGAGAGAGATAGAACCGGAAGTAGCATCGATGACACCACTCATCTTGACTACCTTACCTGGGTGATTATAGATAGAACCGTCTGCCAACTGCAACTTGACAGCTGGGAACGCTGCGATGGCTGCCTGAATGCTACCATTGGTCTTAGACATACTCAAGATCTGAGACTCAGAGAGTGAGAAGAATACCTCCATAGTGCTGATATTGGAAACGGTAGTAAGAGCCTGACCAGAAGCACTTACCAAAGCACCCACCTTGAAAGGAAGACTACCTACTACACCAGCAGAAGGACTGGTAACGGTACACCAAGCCAACTGCTCGCGGGCTGAAGCCAATGCTGCCTCTGCCTGAGCTACCTGAGCCTTAGCTGTTGCATAGCTGTTAGCTGCTGTAGAGAGTTCAAATTCACCGATAATCTTGCTATCATACAATTTTTTATTGTTCTGATAGGTCAACTTGGCTGTATTAGCCTGTGCCTTAGCTGTATTTACAGCGGCAGCTGCAGAACGGACAGCAGCCTGATAGGTCTCGCTATCAATAGAGAACAAAGCCTGACCTGCTGATACAGTCTGTCCCTCGTGTACAAAAACCTTAGTGATAAAACCAGAAACCTTAGGACGTACCTCTACATCCTGGATACCCTTGATGGTAGCAGGATAGGTAGTCTGCAATGCGGCGCTGGAAGTACCGATAGTAGCCACAGCGAACTCATCATCGCTGAAGTCAGGCAGACCGCCCTTCTTACTTCCACCACATGATGTCAACGCAGCAAGAACACAAACTGCTGCAACAAACAAAACGCTTTTAATTTTCATACCTATTTTTATATTATAAATTTATTATTTAATCTTTTATCTTCTCTTATTCAAAAGTTCTTTCCGTCCTCTAACGAAAACTTTTATGCGCCTTTAAGTTTTAAAAGCGCTGCAAAAGTACTAATAATAAATGAATAACGGCTCGCTAGGAGCCGTTATTTAACAAAAATTATTCTCTATTTTGAGTTTTCTGCATTTACCAATCCCATCTCCTGAGCCTTCTTCATCAGAAGTTCCATCAACGGTTCACGCTCATTAGCCACCTTATTATCCAATACAGCATCCTTGAGATACTGCTTCAGGATACCTACCTCGCGACAAGGGGTAAGATGGAACATCTCCATAATCTCATTACCATCGATGCATGGCTGGAGAAGTCGCTTGTAATCACGTTCCTGCAAATCAACCAGTTTCTCGCGCACCATCTTGAAATTATCCAGAAAGCGCTGCTTGCGCACCTGGTTCTTGCTGGTGATATCAGCCTCGCAGAGCGTCATCAGGTCGTTGATGTCATCGCCGGCATCATTCAGCAGGCGGCGAACGGCACTGTCGGTAACCTCCTCATCAGCAATCACAATCGGACGCATGTGGAGTTCTACCAGTTTCTGCACATACTTCATCTTCGCATCCATCGGAAGTTTCATACGGCGGAAGATACCCGAAATCATCTTTGCACCTATTATATTATGACTGTGAAATGTCCAGCCGATATTGTTGTCCCAGCGCTTGCTCTTCGGTTTACCGATGTCGTGGAAGAGAGCAGCCCAGCGGAGCCAGAGGTTATCTGAATGCTTACACACATTCTCGAGCACCTCCATCGTATGGTCGTAATTATTCTTATGTGCCCTGCCGTTACGGGTTTCCACCTTGTCCATCGCAACCAGTTCTGGCAGAATGAGATCGAGCAGACCTGTATCTTTCAGGTAATAGAAACCGCTGCTTGGGTGCTTGGAGAGCATAATCTTGTTCATCTCGTCGCAGATTCGCTCAGCACTGATAATCTTCAGGCGCTCGGCATTACGGGAGAGCGCATCATAGGTCTCCTCCTCTATCTGGAAATTGAGTTGGGTAGCAAAACGCACGCAACGCATCATACGCAGCGGGTCATCAGAAAAAGTGATATCCGGGTCGAGCGGAGTGGCAATAATGCCATCTTCCATATCGTAGACACCATCAAAAGGATCTACGAGTTCTCCAAAACGGTCTTTGTTCAGGCAGATAGCCATCGCATTGATGGTAAAGTCGCGGCGATTCTGGTCATCCTCCAGCGTTCCATCTTCCACAATAGGCTTTCTGGAATCGCGATGATAGCTCTCCTTACGGGCGCCAACAAACTCCACTTCTGTATCCTGATATTTCACTTGTGCTGTTCCGAAATTACGGAACACAGAGAGATGCGCCTTTCTCCCGAGCATCTTCTTCAAGGCAGAAGCTACCTCTATACCGCTACCAACCACAACGACATCAATATCATTGGAAGGTCGCTCCAGGAAGAGGTCACGCACATATCCACCTACTACATAACACTCCACAGACAGCCCATCTGCTGCCTCTGAAATCTTATGAAATATATCCTTATCCAGTATCTGTGCCAGTTCGGCATTGGTCAAATTTCTCATACTCTTTTTACTTTCGGGGTGCAAAGTTACTGTATTTTAAGCGAAAAACAAAATAATTATTTGGCTATTTCATAATAAATGCGTAAATTTGCACCGAATTTCGAAATTATTATGGCAGATTTATTGAAAACAGAACAGCAGTTTAAGGATGTCATGAGTGAATGCAGGACATTATTTGAGAAGAAGCTTCATGATTATGGAGCCTCTTGGAGAATCTTGCGCCCTTCTTCTCTGACAGACCAGCTCTATATCAAGGCGAAGCGCATCCGCTCGCTCGAAATCAAGAAAGAATCTTTGGTTGGCGAAGGTATCCGTCCGGAGTTCATTGCCCTTATCAATTATGGTATCATAGGACTCATCCAGCTCGAAAAGCCTTTCGTGGATGAGGTGGATATGACACCCGAAGAGGCTATGAAACTATACGACCTCCATGCAAAGGAGGCACTGGAACTGATGCTCAGGAAGAACCATGACTATGATGAAGCATGGCGCTCGATGAGAGTCAGCAGTTATACAGACTTCATCCTGACCAAGATTCAGCGCGTAAAGGAAATTGAAGACATCGCAGGCGCTACCCTCGTTTCTGAAGGTATTGATGCCAACTATATGGACATCATCAACTATGCCGTCTTCGGTGCCATCAAAATGAGCGAGAAGTAAAAATATAAAATGATGAAGAATAAGGCAACTCACATATTAACAAAGATAGCGGTCAATATCGGGCGACTGCTGATGGCAATAACCTTCATTTTCTCAGGATTTGTGAAGGGAATTGACCCATTAGGCACGCAATACAAGATAACCGACTATCTGGAGGCGCTGCACATCGACTGGATGTTCCCTTCATGGAGCACCCTGGTGATGTCGGTATTACTAGCCACTGCAGAGTTTGCCATCGGTATCTTCCTCCTCTTCGCCATCCGACGGAGACTGATGAGCAAGATCACCCTTGCCGTGATGAGCGTGATGACGCTGATTACCCTGTGGATCGTTATCGCAGACCCAGTAAAGGATTGCGGATGCTTCGGTGATGCCGTAGTGCTCACCAATATGGAGACATTCATCAAGAACATCATCCTCCTGATATTCGCCGTCCTGCTTTGGAGAAAGCCGCTGGAGATGCAGAGACTCATCTCGAGACAGACCCAGTGGGTGGTGATCAACTACACCTTCCTCTTCTCCATCGTGATGAGTATCTGGAGTCTGTGGTATCTTCCGCAATTCGACTTCCGTCCTTATCATATAGGTGTCAACATCGCCAAGGGCATGGAGATACCGAAAGGAGCCAAGCAACCCAAGTTTGATACCACCTTCATCCTGGAGAAGAACGGAGAGCGGAAGGAGTTTACGATAGACAACTATCCCGACTCTACCTGGACCTTCATCGACAGCAAGACGGTTCAGACCGAAGAAGGTTACGTACCTCCAATCCACGACTTCAGCATAGCTGATGCCAAGACGGGAGAAGACATTACCCAGGAAGTGATTCACGATAAAGGCTATACCTTCCTCCTGGTTTCGCCACATCTTGAATTTGCCGATGACAGCAACTTCGGCAATATCGATGAGATTTACGAATATGCCAATGACCATGACTACCGTTTTCTCTGCCTCACGGCAAGTACGGAGAAAGCCATCAAGCACTGGCAGGACATAACAGGAGCGGAATATCCCTTCTATGTCACAGACGAGACTACGCTGAAAACGGTAATCCGCAGCAACCCAGGTCTTCTTCTGCTGAAGAACGGAACCATCATCCAGAAATGGAGCCACAACGATTTGCCTGACATGGCAGAGATTGGTGACAAGCCACTGGAGAAGACCGAGATAGGCAAGATGCCGGAAGTAAGTGCCGCCAAGAAGATAGCCGGCATCATCTCCTGGTTCATCATTCCACTGGTACTCCTCACCATTGCCGACCGGCTCTGGGCTTGGGGCGCCTGGATCAGAAAGAAAGAGAATTCGAACAGAATATTATCAACTTTTAAAAAGAAAAGAAAAATGAGAAAGAAAATTGTAGCAGGTAACTGGAAAATGAACATGAACCTGCAGGACGGTGTTGCTCTCGCCAAGGAGATCAACGAGGCATTGGTAGCAGACAAACCAAACTGCGACGTAGTAATCTGTACTCCATTCATCCACTTGGCTTCAGTAGCTCAGGTTTTGGATTCAGAGATTGTAGGTCTTGGTGCAGAGAACTGCGCAGACAAGGCTAAGGGTGCTTTCACTGGTGAGGTTTCAGCAGAGATGGTAAAGAGCACAGGTGCTCAGTATGTTATCCTCGGCCACTCAGAGCGTCGTCAGTACTATGGCGAGACAGCAGAGATCTTGAAGGAGAAGGTAGAGTTGGCTTTGGCTAACGGTTTGAAGGTTATCTTCTGCTGCGGTGAGACTCTCGAGGAGCGTGAGGCTGAGAAGCAGAACGAGGTAGTAAAGGCTGAGTTGGAAGGTTCAGTATTCCACTTGAGCGCTGACGCTTGGAAGAACATCATCCTTGCTTACGAGCCAATCTGGGCTATCGGTACAGGTAAGACTGCTACTTCTGACCAGGCTGAAGAGATGTTGGCATACATCCGCTCTATCGTAGCAGAGAAGTATGGCAACGAGGCTGCTGAGGAGACTTCAATCCTCTACGGTGGTAGCTGCAAGGCTAGCAACGCTCCTGAGCTCTTCGCTAAGCCAAACATCGACGGTGGTTTGATCGGTGGTGCTTCTTTGAAGGCTGCTGACTTCAAGGGTATCATCGACGCTTGGAAGAAGTAATCTCATAAGGATATTACATTTCCCGAAGGGATGCCTTCTCGTGAAGCGCATCCCTTCATTCTTCATTACACCTTATTATATATAGAGATCCAAAAATAAGGTGCTGTTTTAAAACAAGATGACAAAAAAATAAAAGGAATAGTCATGAAACAATTCGTCACATTATTGATTATGATCCTCTGCTCAACATTCACAGCTAATGCGCAGAACTACCTGGACCATCTCAAAAAGAAGGAACCGGGAAAGGGTGTTGTAACCGTGAACCAAAGTAAGGCGATTGATGAACTGGTAAACGGCAAACAAGTGATTCCACAAGACGACAAGACTAAGACTACCCCACAGAAAAAAGAAAAAGAGCCTGAAACTCAGCACAAGCAGGGTCCTGATTCCCTGAAAAAGGCTGAGCCACAGCATCGTGAGGCAACCCGAGAGAATGCCCACGTGAACAATGCCCAAAAGGCAGAGAACAAAAACGAAGAAAAAGAGACACCTGTAGTGGATATGCGCAAGAAAGTGATGCGCAAAAGCTATAAGGTTACAGGATATAGAGTACAGGCTTTTGCTGGCGGCAATTCACGTAACGACCGTCTGAAAGCAGAACGGACAGGCAACCAGCTAAAAGTTCATTTCCCTGAACAGCCGGTTTATGTTCATTTCTACTCACCAAGATGGATTTGCCGAATGGGCAACTTCCGCAGCTTAGCTGAAGCCCAGAAGATACTCGCCAAGGTTCGCTCCCTGGGATACAGACAGGCATGCCTTGTAAAGGGACTGATTACGGTACAGTACTAGTTAATAGTTTATAGTTGATAGTTAACAGTTTACAGCATTGATGCCGTAGGTCTAACTATAAACTATTAATTGTAAATTATTGACTATTTATTAAGAATTATAAAATAAATAAGATGAATACAGAAACAGAATTTCGCGAGGGATTGGACGAACTCGCAGAACACTATACTGAAGTATTAAAGCTCTTGGGAGAAGACCCTGAACGTGAAGGACTTGTAAAAACGCCGATGCGAGTAGCCAAGGCTATGCAGATACTGACTCGTGGCTATACACAGGATGCACACAAGGTATTGACCGATGCCCTCTTCGAAGAGAAATACAACCAGATGGTCATCGTGAAAGATATTGATTTCTTCTCGATGTGCGAGCACCACATGCTTCCTTTCTATGGCAAGGTGCATGTAGCTTATATCCCAAACGGAAAGATTACCGGTCTGAGCAAGATAGCCCGTGTGGTTGATATCTATAGCCACCGTCTCCAGGTACAGGAGCGTCTTACCCAGCAGATTAAAGACTGCATTCAGGAAACATTGAATCCTCAGGGTGTGATGGTTGTGATAGAAGCCAAGCACATGTGCATGCAAATGCGAGGTGTAGAGAAACAGAATTCTATTACCACCACCAGCGACTACAGCGGAGTTTTCAATTCACTGAACACCCGCCAGGAGTTTATGAGTCTGCTGAGAGGAGAAACGAAGAGAATTTAAATATAATGATTAGTTATTAGTTATTAGTGATAATCGTTAGAGTCCATAAGTAATCACTAATCACTACTAAATAATCAATAATCACTACTAAATAATCAATAAACACAATGTTAAGGTTTATATCATGGAATGTAAATGGCCTGCGCGCTTGCGTAGGCAAGGACTTCGAGAACCAGTTTAAGGAACTCGATGCCGACTTCTTCTGCCTGCAGGAAACAAAGATGCAGGAGGGACAGCTCGACCTTCTGTTTGAGGGCTACGAGAGTTATTGGAACTACGCTGAGAAAAAAGGATACTCTGGTACAGCCATTTATACCAAGCACAAGCCTTTGAGCGTAAGCTATGGCATGGGCATAGAGGAACATGATCACGAAGGCAGAATCATCACGCTGGAATATGACCAGTTCTATCTCGTTACCTGCTACACCCCAAATTCTCAGACAGAACTCAAGCGCCTGGATTATCGCATGACTTGGGAAGACGATTTCCGCAAGTTTCTGAAATCTCTTGATGCCAAGAAACCAGTCGTCATCTGCGGCGATCTGAATGTAGCACACGAAGAGATAGATATCAAAAATCCGAAGACCAACCGCCGCAATGCCGGTTTCACCGATGAGGAGCGCGAAAAGATGACCGTTCTTCTGAATGATGGCTTCACCGACAGCTTCCGTTATCTCCACCCTGATGAGGTTACCTATTCGTGGTGGTCATACCGTTTCAAGGCCCGCGAGAAGAATGCTGGTTGGCGTATCGACTACTTCCTAGTATCCGACCGTATCAAGGAACAGATTACAGAAGCTAAAATTCATACTGAAATCATGGGCAGCGACCATTGTCCGGTAGAAGTAGATTTAACGTTCTAATCCTACCTTTCATCCAACATCAATAAGAATAATCAGAAGAGGGTGTGTCATAAGTTTATGATTCACCCTCTTCTTGTCGTTGGTAAATATAGGTCATAAAAAAAGGGGATGCACCTTCCTCACGGAAGCCATCCCCATATTGGTCATATCAACATAAAATTTTAATTTATATAAGAGAGATTTTCTTCTAATTCAATAAAGTAACAAAACTAGATAGTTGCTTATTTCTGATTACATGAACTGCTTCAACTCAGAGAGATTTCTCTTCTCAGAAGAACCGTCCTTATAAGTTACCATGAAGTAATCGTGAACAGACTTGCCATTCTTGAACTGAACGACAGCTACACCGCCTTCACGGAGCTGGAGTGTGAAGTAGCCTTCGCGCTTGCCATTAACATACTTGCCATGCCACTTCTCCTTACCATTCTTATAATAGGTAGTAACCTCACCATTAAAGATAGTATTGCGATCGTTACCGAGGTCGATAAAACTATAACCACCTTCAGCACGGAGATTACCGTTCATGTAGAAGTCCTGGAAAACGTCCTTCTTGTTAAGGCCTGAACCAGTAGTCATCAGCAGTCTGTAATAACTAGCCTGATCTGCACTGGTTACATTGCTCATATTTTCAGCATAGAAAATAGTGTCAGCTACAACTGTTGCATTCTCTACGTGCTTACGACCGAAAGCTGCTATGGTCATCAAAGCCATCAATGAGAATAATATCATTCGTTTCATATCATTTATTTTTAGGATGTTATTGTAATTGTCTTTGTTTCTTTTTCTGGTGCAAAGATACAACGATTTCCGAAAAATTCATAATTCCTTAACGCTATTTTATCTTATTTTTTGAGCAAGTAATACTTTTTGATTTTGAACGCACACAAGCTTACAATTTGCAATTTCATAACCTAAAATTTCGCATATTACACGAAGGCATACCTTACAAAACGCTATTTTCATGGAGTCAAGTTTACAAAATGTAACTGAATTGACATACATCAAGAAGATGAAAGCACAAGTTTTTTGGCATTTTGAGAAACTTTTTCAGGATATTTCTCGCCTATCTTCTTTTATTTTTGTATTTTTGCACGAAAATATATAATATAAGGTACGCGCATGAGAAAAATTCTTTATTTCATGATCGCCCTCACCGTCCTCAGCTTTGCATCATGCAAGGATACCGAAGGCTCTATCGGCGACCCTATCATATCCCACGGACAAGACCGTGACACAGATATCATTACAGGCGATGATTATGTTTATCATCTGCCTGTCATCTTCCATGTCTTCTACAGTAACACCACGCAATACATCGAATATACCCGCCTCAAGGAGATTCTCTCCAATGTGAACGAACTTTACCAGGGCGATGTCTACAACTATCAGATGGATACCATCCCGAGCGAGAACCTGCATATCCTGTTCGAACTGGCTGAGAAGAATGAGAGCGGCAAGAGACTCAGTACACCGGGTGTGGAATATATCAAGGTTTCAGAATCGGAGTTCGACTGCGAGAGTTTCATGAAGGACAAGAAGTATGTACAGTACTGCTGGGACCAGAACAACTACATCAATGTGATGGTATATGCCTTCAAGAAGACCGATGAAAACAGCACAACGCTGGGCATCAGTCATCTGCCTTACCAGGTAGGCGGCTATCCACAGATAGATGGTTTAAGCAATGGCAAGAACTATCCGCTGAGCAAACCGGGCAAATTTCCGTATTGCGTTTCGCTTAACTCAATCTATGTGGGAAAGGAGAATGAAGGAACCCGGTATACTACAGATAAGAATCATAAGGGATATACCTACAATACAACCGACCCGAATGCTACGCTGGCCCACGAACTGGGACATTATCTGGGTCTTTTCCACAGTTTCTCAGAAAAGACAGTGAAAGACAAATCAGAGGCAGCCGATGATGATGACGACTCTGACTATTGCGATGATACGCCTAGCTACAACCGAATAGCATACGGCAAATGGCTGACAGAATATGTCAGCAAGGCACAAGCCATCAAGAAGGATACCACGCTCAGCATGCGAGAGCTTGCCAAACGCACCAACAGCAAGGATGAGGAATGGCAGTCAGACAATCTGATGGACTACAGCATCTGTTACAGCATGCGATTCACCCCAGAACAGGCAAACCGCATCCGTCAGGTTCTGTATTATTCGCCCCTGATACCGGGTCCGAAGAAGATTCGTCCAAGAACCCGTGCATGGGATGAGATGCCGGAAACAGAAGATGACCTCCCTATCCGATATGCCAAGGAAAAGGCTGTCTGCATCAAGGACATCCGGATACTGAAGGCTGAGAAATAGCAAAATCAGAAAAAAGAGTATTAAAAGAAATAGAAACAAGAAGAAAATGAAATATACAATCAAGGCTCCACGCCAACTCAATGCAAGTATCAACTTGCCAGCTTCCAAGAGTATCAGCAACCGTGCATTGGTAATCAATGCCATGGCGGGATGCAAGTTGCAGCCCCGCAACCTGAGCGATTGCGATGATACAGAAGTCATCATTGCGGCACTGCGCGATATGCCTGATGTCATCAACATCAAGGCTGCCGGTACTGCCATGCGCTTTATGACCGCCTATCTTTCTGCCACACCGGGCGAGCATACCATCACTGGTACCGAGCGCATGCAGAACCGCCCTATTGCTATCCTGGTAGATGCCCTGCGCTACCTCGGAGCTGATATACAGTATGAAAAGAAAGAAGGCTATCCTCCACTCCACATCGTAGGTAAGCCACTGGAAGGTGGACATCTCGAAGTGGTTGGAAACATCAGTTCGCAGTATATCTCGGCGCTGCTGATGATTGGTCCTATCCTGAAAAACGGTCTGGAACTGAAGCTGACGGGCGAGATAGCATCCCGTCCTTACATCGACCTCACGCTGTGGACGATGCAGAACTTCGGAGCCAGCGCAGAATGGACCGATGTGGATACCATCACCGTTAAGCCACAACCTTACAGCTGCGTAGCCGACTACACCATCGAGAATGACTGGAGCGCTTCTTCTTACTGGTATGAAATGATGGCGCTGAACGGAAACCCTGATTCTGAGGTAAGACTCGAAGGCTTGTTCGACAGTTCCAAGCAGGGCGATTCAGTCGTGAAATACATTTTCAGTCTGCTGGGCGTGAAATCAGAATTTGAGAACCGTGATGTTCTTTCTCCTGTCAAGTTGAAAGTCCAGCGCTGTCTCTTGCCTCGTTTCGACTACGATTTCAGCGGTTCTCCAGACCTAGCACAGACCATCGTTGTAGCCTGCTGTGCCCTGGGCGTAAAGTTTAAGTTCACCGGTCTTGCCAGTCTCAAGATCAAGGAGACCGACCGCATCGAGGCATTGAAGAAGGAGCTGAAGAAGGTGGGTTACGTGATTTATGACGAGAACGATAACACGCTGATTTGGGATGGCGAGACCTGCGAGCCTAGTTTCGAGCCTATCGACACCTACGAGGACCATCGCATGGCACTTGCCTTCGCCCCTCTTGCCTTCAAGTTCCCTCAGATTGAAATCAACAATCCTGAGGTGGTGAGCAAATCCTATCCTCATTATTGGGAAGACCTGGAGAAAGTTGGGTTTGAGATAGTTTACAGTTAATTGTTGATAGTTAATTGTTGATAGTTAATTGTTGATAGTTAATTGTTGATAGTTAATTGTTCAACAGCTTTACTAATCATAAAGTTCAAAGTTCAATATTCAAAGTTCAAAGTAAATGTTGTACCTGATTTTGGCCCTGGTGGCACTAGGATTGATTTCCGCAATCTTCGGCATCATCTCTCATCGCAAGGGAGAGGATGAAGAGCCTTTGCAGGAAGGAGTTTCGTGCAATACCTGCAACGGAGAGAACTCCAAATGCGAACAGGAATGCATGATGGAAGCCGCCACCAAGGAAATAGAATACTACGATGACGAAGAACTCGACCGGTTTGCAGGAAGAGCTGCCGACGACTATACCGATGAGGAGGTAGAGGAATTCTCGGAAGTGCTCTATACGATGCAGCCGGAAGAGGTGACGGGATGGAACCGAAGTCTGATACTGAGAGGCATCAACCTGCCTAACCAGATAAAGGACGAAGTCATCAGTTTTTTAAGTTAAACATGCAATGCGCAAAGTTCAAAGTTTAAAGTTCAAAGTAAAGACATGGATATACTGCAATATACATTTTTTCAGAACGCGCTGATTGGCGCCCTACTGGCAAGCATCCTGTGCGGCTTTGTAGGCACCTACATCGTCACCCGCCGGCTGGTCTTCATCAGCGGTGGCATTACGCATGCCTCTTTTGGCGGCATCGGTATCGGCGTATTTGCAGGCATCAACCCTATACTCTCTGCCATGGTATTCGCCATTTTGAGTGCCTTCGGCGTGCAATGGGTATCACGGAAGAAAGATGTGCGCAAAGACTCTGCCATCGCCATGTTCTGGACCCTTGGCATGAGCGTGGGCATCATCTGCTGCTTCCTTACTCCGGGATTCATGCCAGATCTGCCCTCTTTCCTCTTCGGAAGTATACTTGCCATCGACAGCACAGACCTCTGGCTTCTGGCAGGTCTTACCCTGTTTGTAGCATTGCTGTTCACCTTTCTGTTGCGTCCTATCCAGACCATCGCATTCGACAGCACCTTTGCAAGATCGCAACATCTGCCGGTTACAGCGATAGAATATATGATGATGACGCTCATCGCCATGACCATCGTGGCAACCATCAAGATGGTGGGCATCGTACTTGCCATCAGTCTGCTCACCATACCACAGATGACAGCCAACCTCTTCACCTACAGCTACAAACGCATGATAGGAGCCAGCATCGTGATAGGCTGCATCGACTGCATCGTAGGCCTCTATGCCAGTTATCTGCTCAATGTGCCATCAGGTGCAACCATCATCTTCGTCAGCATCATCCTGTTTGCAGCAGCAAGGATACTGGCAGCCAGAAAGCACTAAGGCTTTCACACGCTCTGAAAGAATAATTTTAAATAAAGAAGAAACTTATGTTGAAGCATTTCCCATTCAGAAACTTCTTGCCAGCTATGGTTGTCCTTGCCTTTGCAATGACCATAGCAGGCTGCTCTACGCAGAAGAATACGGCGAAGAGCAGATGGTGGCATGCCTTCAACGCCCGATACAACACCTATTATAATGGTACCGTAGCCTATATCGAAGGCTCGCTCGAAAAGGAAAACGGAAATAAGGACAATTACTCTGAAATGATTCCTTATTATACGGTTGGCAACAAGAACAGCCGCGAACTGGGCAAGTCGAACTACGACCGCGCCATCGAGAAATGTGAGAAAGCCATTCACCAGCATAGCATCAAGCGCCGCCCGGTATGGGACAAGAAACGCCGCAAGACAGCCAAAGACCTGGAATGGCTGCAGCGCCGTGAATATAATCCGTTCCTCTGGAAGGCATGGATGCTGATGGGGCGTTCCCAGTTTTTTGAAGGCGATTTCCAGTCGGCAGCAGCTACATTCGCCTATATGAGCCGCCTCTACGCCACCCAACCCGGCATTTACGGCAAGGCACGTGCCTGGCTCGCCAAGAGTTATCTCGAATCGGGATGGATATACGATGCCGAAGATGTAATCCGTAATATCGAGCGCGATTCCATCCACTGGCGTGCCCAGAAGGAATGGGACAAGACCTATGCCCTCTACTATCTGAAGACCGGACGCTATCAGGAGGCCGTTCCGTATCTCCGCAAAGCCATCGGCTATGAGATGCGACGCAAGCAGAAAGCCCGCCTCTGGTATCTGATGGGACAGGTAGAAGCACTACAGGGACATACCCAGAATGCCTACCGTGCCTTCAAGCATGTCATCCGTCTCAATCCGCCTTACGAACTGGAGTTCAATGCCCGCATCTCCATGACCGAGGTACTGGCAACCAACAACTCCCGGAAGATGGTATCTAAATTGAAGCGAATGGCAGCGAGCGACAAGAACCAGGAATATCTCGACCAGGTTTATTATGCCATCGGCAACATACATCTCAACCAGGGCGATACCCTTCAGGCTATTGCAGCATACGAAAAGGGTGCCGCGAAATCAAGCCGAAACGGAGTAGAGAAAGGTGTATTGCTGCTGCATCTGGGCAATGTATACTGGCAATGCCACCGTTATGGCGATGCCAAGCGATGCTATGATGCTGCCATCGGACTCCTGAACCAGGACCGCAAAGACTACAAACAGCTCTCCGACCGTTCGAAGGTTCTCGATGAACTGGTGCCTTATACCGACGCCATCCATTTGCAGGACTCCCTGCAATCGCTTGCCCGCATGAGCGAAACAGAACGGAATGTCGCCATTGACAAGGTGATAGATGCCCTGAAAAAGCAGGAAAAGGAAGAAAAGAGAAAACTGGCAGAACAGCAGGGCAACTCCGACTTCGGCAGAAACAACGGCAATGGTTATAACAGCAGAAATAACAGGAATCAGGGAAACAGCAATGCCTCATCCGGCTTCGGAAACGGAGCCATGGGCAACGGCGGTTTCGGCAACACCAATACCTGGTATTTCTACTCCCAATCTGCCGTAGCCCAAGGCAAACAGCAGTTTGAACGCCTCTGGGGTAAGAGAAAGAACATAGACAACTGGCAGCGGAGTAACCAGACCGTAGTAGCCGATGCCAAAGGTGTAGAAGAAATGACTGATGAACAGCGCGATTCACTCCTCAACGAGGCACAGAAGAAAGCCCTTGAGAAGGAGAAAGAGAAGAACCTGAGTGCAGAAGAAGATCCGCATCAGCGTGCCTACTATCTCGCTCAGATTCCGCTCACCGAAGAGAAGATGGCAGAAAGCAATCAGATTCTGGACGACGGACTGCTGCATGCCGGCATCATCCTGAAAGACAAACTCAATGATCTGGACGAAAGCGAACGCATGCTGCAGCGACTGGTGAAGAAGAACGCAGCATACGAACATCTCGATGATGCCTACTATCACCTCTACCTGCTCTACAACATCCGGAAGCAGCCAGCCATCGCCAGCCGCTATCTCGACCTGTTGAAAGCGAATTATCCGGAGAGCCAATGGACCGTCCTGCTCACCTCCCCTTACTATGAGGAAGATGCGAAGATGGGCATTCATCTCGAAGATTCGCTCTATGCTGCCACCTACGATGCCTTCAAGGCTAACCTCTATAATAAGGTAGTACACAACAGGGCTATCTCTGACAAGCGCTATCCTGAAGGAGCCAACCGCGACAAGTTCCTCTTTATCGGCGGACTCACCCAGCTCCACGAGGGTAATATCCAGGCATGTCTCGATGATATGCAGCAGGTGGTAGAGAAATATCCGAACAGCCGACTCAGCGAAATGGCGGGAATGATTCTCAACGGAGTAAAAGCCGGCAGACAGCTCAAGGGCGGCACATTCGACCTGAGCAATGTATGGTCGCGCCGCAACGCCGTACTCAATGATGACGTCAAATCCAAAGCAAAGGTATTCAGCATTGAGCGCAACGAGCCGTTCGTCTTCATGCTCGCCTACGTTCCTGATTCTGTGAACGAGAACCAGTTGCTCTTCGAGATGGCGAAATATAATTTCACCTCCTATCTCGTGCGTAATTTCGACCTCGTCATTGACGAGCAGAATGATCTGCACCGCATGCAGGTAAAGGGCTTCCGCAATTACGACGAAGCACGCCAGTATGCCAACGACATCTACCAGCATCAGGCCATCACCCAGCTTCTCTCAAAGGGAGCCCGAGGCATCGTAATCAGCGAACCAAACCTCCTGCTGCTGGGCACCAGTCTGAGCTACGACGACTATACCCTCTTCTATACCCAGCATCTGGCACCGCTGAAAATCAGCAAGGACCCACTGCTTGAAGAACCGGAGGAAATCATCCAGCAGGAAAAGACTGATGATTCTGAAGAAAATGAAGAAGAAACCGGAACTGCCGAAAGCGGAACAACCGGAACCCAGGGAACCGATGCGGATATAAAGGAAGAAAAAGCGCCAAAGACAGCTTACGACAACGACGACAGTCTGGATTTGGACAGCGAAGAATATGATTTAGATGGATTTTAGTGGAATGCCGAAGAAATCATGGAAGATACCTTCGTATGGCTCTGGAACAACCGAAGCACGCTGGAAGAGGCAGACAGCGTAAAGCCGCTCTGAGCCGCAAGGGCTACTGAGGTATGGGCACAGCACAGGCTCAGACATATCATGAATGAACTGAAAATATGTCTCATACGGGTTTGGTTTAAAACTGCTTTTAGTTATTTCTACAAAGAACAGAAGAAGGTAACTAGGAAGGGTACAGAAAAGTCGACACAGAAACCATGGAAGATGGAAACGATGATGAAACTCTCGCCCGAATATCGGGTGATGATAGGCAACGTTGTATCCATGGTCGTAGCTCCACCTACACTGATAGGTGCCAGTTTGCCGAAGTATTTTGCCAGCAGCGGAGCACACAGCAGGGTGAGAATCTCGCGGCAGATGTTGGCAAGAAGGGCGATGGTTCCCAGTTCGGCGCCCCGGTATTCGGTGATGAAGATACTCGAAAGTGAGTAATATCCGAATCCTGAACCGATTGCCAGACAATCGGTAAGCTGGCGGTGGCTCAAGATGAGAGATACGGCGGCACAACCTGCCAGCGTACCCAGAATGGTCATCACAGGGAGCATCATCAGACGGGGATTCACCTTCTTGAAACTCTTCAGCACTGAGGTATCGCAACCGATGCTGATACCTACGCAGAACATCAGGCAGCAGAGTGCACAATAGCTCACGTCGCTATCCAGAAGACCTGCCGGAATCACATCACACAAGCCTACGATGATACCCAGAACAAAGAAGCTTACGATAATCAAACTGCCTTTCATGCCTTGCCTCCTTTCCCGGTTTCAGCGTGAGCCGACGATTTAGTCTGCTTTGCTGTAACATACTTCCACAATGCCCAAGCAAAGAGTGCACTACCCAGACTGCCTCCAAAGGTCAGGGCTATCGCCTCAAGTCCCAGGGTCTGAAGACCGCTGATGATACGAGGGTTAGAACCTACCTCTATACCGAGCAGGAACAGGAGTACCCATATCAGCGCCGTGATGATACGGCCGATAAAACTCATTTTCTTGTTGCGGAGCAGATAGCCGGTACCTATTCCGCATAGCATAATCATTACTATCTTGAGCATTGTTTCTTGTTTTTCTTCTTTTTATTGTTCGTTTTTATGAATTACCTTACCATAAAAAACGGATTCCCGGTCGTATTATTGCTAAATAGACAAACTTTTCAAGTAATTGCGTCTGATCATAATGCTTATGTTTAGTTATACAAATAAGTTTCAAATAACCTATGTTTTCAGGTTTTGTCACAAGGTAATACAAACGTTTTCATAAAAAGTACCAAAGAATCTTCATCATTAACTCTCTTTAACACGAAGTCGTGTTCCTCATTCCATTTTTCTTTGTACTTTAGCACCCCGAAAAGAAAAAGGATATAAAATATGAGCAACGGTTTATTACTTTGGATAGACGACGAGATAGAACTTCTCAAGGCACACATCATCTTTCTGGAAAAGAAAGGATACGAGGTGCAGACGGTAAGCAACGGCCCTGATGCCATTGAACTTTGCCGCCAGCAGACCTTCGACCTCATCCTGCTCGATGAGATGATGCCGGGACTCAGCGGACTGGAAACCCTGCTACGCATCAAGGACATCCAGCCTGCCACACCGGTAGTGATGTGCACCAAAAGCGAAGAAGAAAACATCATGGACCAGGCAATCGGTTCAAAGATAGCCGACTATCTGATCAAACCCGTAAACCCGAACCAGATTCTGCTCTCGCTCAAGAAGAACATCCACCGCAAAGACATCGTGGCGGAGGTGACGCAGAGCGGATACCAGCAGGACTACCAGCAGATAGCCATGCAGATGATGGAATGCAGAACGGCGGAAGACTGGATGGAGATTTACAGGCGACTGGTAAGCTGGGAACTGAAGCTGAGCGATACGGCAAGTCCGATGGCAGAGATGCTGGGCATGCAGAAGGAAGAGGCTAACCAGGGTTTCGCCAAATACATAGCCAAGAACTATCTCGACTGGGTGAGTCCCGACAACAGAGACCGCCATCTGATGAGTCCCGACATCTTCAAGCGCAAGATATTCCCGCTGCTCGATGAGGGCAAGAAGGTGTTTCTGATTGTGATAGATAACTTCCGCTATGACCAGTGGCGCATGCTGGCTGAAGACATCGGCGACCAGTTCGACATCGACGAGCAGCTCTACATGAGCATCCTTCCTACCGCCACGCAATATGCGCGCAACACCATCTTCAGCGGCCTGATGCCGAACAAGATAGCCGAAATGTTCCCTGACCTCTGGGTAGATGAGGACGAGGAGGAAGGCAAGAACCTCAACGAGGCGCCGCTGATACAGACCCAGATAGAGCGATTCAGAAAGCACTATACCTTCAGTTATCACAAGGTGAACGATTCGCAGGGTGCCGACCGCTTTCTGGAGCATTACAACGAATGCCGGAACAACGACCTGAACGTGCTGGTGATTAACTTCATCGACATGCTCTCTCACGCGCGTACCGAATCTAAGATGGTGCGCGAGCTTGCCAACAACGAGAGTGCCTACCGCAGCATCACGCAGAGCTGGCTCCGCCATTCGGTTCTCTCCGAGCTCTTCAAGCTCCTTTCGCAGAGCGATTATCAGGTAGTGCTCACCACCGACCACGGCAGCATCAGGGCATCGAAACCAATCAAGATTGTAGGCGACCGCAATACGAACACCAACCTGCGCTACAAGCTGGGCAAGAATCTGGCTTACCAGAGCAAGGAAGTTTTCACCATCAAGGAGCCTCAGCGTGCCCAATTGCCGGCACCTAACCTGAGTACCTCGTATGTATTTGCCACGGGCGACAGTTTCTTCGCCTATCCGAATAATTACAACTATTATGTGCAATACTACAAGGATACCTTCCAGCACGGCGGCATCTCGATGGAGGAAATGCTCATACCGCTCATCACGCTGACACCTAGAAAAAGATAATGATTGTCAGTTAACAGTTAATAGTTGATAGTTAACAGTTTATAGAAAACATATATGAAGATAAAAATTGACTCATTAGACACGATCCATGAAGCAGCCAAGGAATTTCTGCAGAACATGGGCGACGGCAAGGTCTTTGCCTTCTATGGCAAGATGGGAGCCGGAAAGACAACATTTGTAAAAGCCATTTGCGAAGAACTGGGCGTAGAAGATGTCATCACATCTCCTACCTTCGCCCTCGTAAACGAATATACAGCGGGCGACGGCTCACCTGTCTACCACTTCGATTTCTACCGCATCAAGAAACTCGATGAGGTTTACGATATGGGCTACGAAGATTATTTCTACAGCGGCAACCTCTGTTTCCTGGAGTGGCCGGAACTGATAGAAGACCTGCTGCCGGAAGACTGCACCAAAGTGACTATCACCGTCGAAGAAGACGGAACAAGAAGCGTAGAATGGTAAGTCACCGACAGCCCCGAAAATGCGTCCCGACGTAGACTTTACTACGTCCCGACGCAGTTCTCATTACGTCCCGACGTAGCAAAGTCTGCGTCGGGACGTATTTTTATCCCCCTCGTGGCGCAGTTTGAAAGGCAGGAAAAAGAACAAAAAAAGCATCTGGCTGAGAATATGTTTTCTCAAGCCAGATGCTTTTATCATTTCCTATCCGGGCTGATTACAGGAGAGCCTGGAACTTCTCGGTGAGGGTTGCCTTAGAGGCTGCGCCAACAAACTTATCTACCAGCTGGCCACCCTTGAAGAAGAGGATGGTAGGGATATTACGAACACCAAACTCCATAGCGATGTCGTCGTTCTCCTCTACATCACACTTGCCTACTACCAACTTGCCGTCAAACTCCTCAGCAAGTTCTGATACGATAGGAGCAATCTGGCGGCAAGGACCGCACCATGTTGCCCACAAATCTACTACCAATGGCAGTTCGCCATTCTTGTAGCTCTCGAAATTCTCGGTTGTAATTGTTACTTCCATTTTTCTATACTTTTATATATTAAAACTAAAATTATCTCTAATTGATCTGATAGCTCATCTTAGGATGCTGCTCGATATACTGGATGAGGGCATGACCCACACCCACCGTATGCTCACGGGCACGCATCAGCAGATAGGTATTGCTGTCAACATCATGTATCTGGAAAAAGAGCTGCGCCTTGCCCTCGTCATTCTCCAGAATAGTCTGCAGGTCGCTAACCATCGTTTCATCTATCGCATCGCTCTCCACATTGATGGTAAAGCGGTCGATGCGGTTCTCCTTGACCGTCTGCAGATACTCTACATTGCCTATCTGGAAATCGAGATAGTTGGCATTGCCGTAACGGGAAACGCACTTGGCGGTAATGTAGATGGTGCTGCCTTCAACCATGATGCCGCGCCACTTGCCCCAGTCCTCGCCAAAGAGAGCCAGCTCGCCTGAACCCTCAAAGTCTTCAAGCGTAACAAAACCGCACGGCTTGCCCGTCTTGGTAAACTTCGACTTCACACCCGTGATGATGCCGCCCAGCACCACATCCTCCTTCTTTGCCAGTTCCTGCTTGTCGCCCAGTTCGGAACAATGGGTATTGCAGAGGGAATTGAGGATGATGCTGTACTCATCGAGCGGATGGGCAGAAAGATAGATGCCCACAAGCTCGCGCTCACGGTTCAGACGTTCGATGGTGCTCCAGCTCTCAGCATCAGGAATAGGCGGCGTAGCTATCTCTATCGCCTCGGTACCGCCAAAGAGTGAGTTGGCAGCCTCGTGCTGTTCCTGCTGGAAGAGCTGACCATAGCGCACCAGCGTATCGAGGAAGGTTTCGCCCTTGTTGTTCTTGCCGAAGAACTGCTCGCGACGGATGCCGAAGCTGTCGAAACCGCCACTCAGCGCCAAGGTTTCGAAAGCCTTGCGGTTCACGCTAGAGTAATCTACACGCTCGGCAAAATCGAAGATGCTCTTATAAGGTCCGTTCTTCAGTCGCTCTGCCACGATGGCATCGGCTGCCGGAGCACCCATACCCTTGATGGCTGAAAGACCGAAACGTATCTCTCCATGCTCGTTCACACCGAACACGCGGTAACTCTCGTTCACATCCGGACCCAAGGTCTTGATGCCCATCGACTGGCACTCCTCCATCAGCTTGGTGATTTCGGTAATCTGTGCAAAGCGTCGGGTCATCAGCGCCGCCATATATTCGGCAGGATAGTGCGCCTTGAGATAGGCAGTCTGGTAGGCTACCCACGAATAACAGGTGGCATGAGACTTGTTAAAGGCGTAGGAAGCAAATTTCTCCCAGTCGCCCCATATCTTCTCCAGCACCTTCGGGTCGTGGCCGTTCTCCTGTCCCTGCTTGATGAACTTAGGCTTCATCGCATCTACGATAGCCTTTTTCTTCTTACCCATCGCCTTACGCAGCGCATCAGACTCACCTCGGGTGAAGCTCGCCAACTGACGGGAAAGAAGCATCACCTGCTCCTGATAGACCGTGATGCCGTAGGTATCCTTCAGATACTTCTCCATACACGGGATATCGTAGGTAATCTCCTGCTTGCCGTTCTTGCGGGCAATGAAATCAGGGATGTAATCCATAGGTCCCGGACGGTAGAGGGCATTCATGGCGATGAGGTCCTCGAACACCGTAGGCTTCAGCTCACGGAGATACTTCTGCATACCCGGCGACTCGAACTGGAAGGTTCCGATGGTCTGACCGCGCTGATAGAGCTGATAGGTCAGCTCGTCATCGATAGGGATGGTATCGAGGTCAACGACATCGCCCGTAGTCTGCTTGACAACCTTGCATGCCTCTTTCATCTCGGAGAGGGTCTTCAAGCCCAGGAAGTCCATCTTAATCAGACCGGTGGTCTCGATGACATGGCCGTCGTACTGCGTTACCGCCGTCTTCAGTCCCGGGAAATCAGGGTCATCAGCAGTAGATACAGGCACCCAGTTGCTGATAGGGTCGCGGCAGATGATGAATCCGCAGGCATGGATACCCGTGCCTCGGATGGTTCCCTCGAGCATCTTGGCATACTTGATGGTATTGCTCTCGCGCGGATCGTTGGAGAACTCTGCCTCGCGCAGCTCTGGGGTATATTTGATGGCATTGGTCAGGTTCATCTTGGCACCGTCAGGCAAACGGTCTGGGATAGCCTTGCAGAGTGCATTCGCCTTATCCAACGGCAACTTCTCTACACGCGCCACGTCCTTGATGGAGTTCTTCGTGGCCATGGAACCGTAGGTAATGATATGGGCACAGTTCTCATGACCGTACTTATCCATTACCCATCTCAGCACCTTGCCTCGGCCGTCATCATCAAAGTCGGTATCAATATCCGGAAGGTTCACACGGTCTGGATTCAGGAAACGCTCAAACAGGAGGTCGTACTTCAATGGGTCAATCTTGGTAATGCCCAAGCAGTAAGCCACCACCGAACCTGCCGCAGATCCACGTCCCGGGCCCACCATCACGCCGAGTTCCTCGCGCGCCGCCCTGATGAAGTCTGACACGATGAGGAAGTAGCCCGGGAAACCCATGGTCTTCATCACGTGGAGCTCGAAGTTTACATGCTCGTCTACATTCTCGGGCAGCGGGTCGCCATAAAGCTTTTTGGCTCCCTCGTAGGCAAGGTGGCGCAGATATTCTGCCTCAAACTTGATACGGTATATCTTATCGTAACCGCCCAATCGGTCGATTACCTTCTGACCTTCCTCTGGTGGCAGCGGGTTCTTGCCGTTCTCATCAGAGGTAAACTCCTTGTAGAGGTCTTCTTCTGATACCTTCTGCCGCAACTGCTCCTCGGTACCGAAACTCTCCGGAATCGGGAAGAAAGGCATGATAGGACCATGATCGATGCTGTAAATCTCCACCTTATCCAATACTTCGAGGGTATTAGAAAGCGCTTCGGGGATATCCGAGAACACAACGTTCATCTCCTGGCGGGTCTTGAACCATTCCTGCTTGGAATAGCGCATACGGTTAGGGTCGTCGAGATCCTTGCCGGTAGCGATACAGAGCAGATGGTCGTGAGCCTCGGCAGTCTCCTTATCCTCGAAGTGGCAGTCGTTGGTGCACACCAGTTTGATGTTAAACTCCCTTGCCATCTTGATGAGTTCCTTGTTGGCACGCTGCTGCAACTCGTAAGTCTCTCGGTTGGCAAGCAGACTGGGATCATCGGGCACTTTATGGCGCTGGAGCTCGAGATAGTAATCATCGCCAAAGAGGTTGTGGTACCACTGGCAAGCCTCGCGGGCTCCTTCCAGGTCACCATGCAGAATCTTGGATGGCACCTCGCCTGCAATACATGCCGAACAGACGATGAGGTCTTCGTGATACTTCTCCAGATCGGCACGGTCGGTTCGTGGGCGCATGTAGTAACCATCCACCCACGAATTGCTCACCAGCTTGATGAGGTTCTTGTATCCATTATAATTCTTGGCAAGTACAATGAGGTGATAACCGCTCATATCGCCCTTATCCTTCTCTCGGTCGGCTTTGGTTCGGCGTGCCACATACATCTCGCAGCCTATGATAGGCTTGAAAGGTTCGAGTCCCTCCTTCTTGCGGTCTTTATTAATCTTGCCGCAATAGTCGGTGAGTTCCTTGATGCCGAACATCACACCGTGGTCGGTTACCGCCATACCCTTCATGCCGTCCTTGATGGCCTTATCTACCAGATGCGGTATCTTCGACTGGCCGTCGAGGATGGAGTATTGGGTGTGTACATGCAAATGAACAAAATCTTCCATTATCTGTTTAAAATTCAAATTTTGACAACAAAGTTACGGCGAAATATTGAAAAAGCCAAAAGAAATATGCGAAAATATTGAAAAAGGTAAAAGAAACCCATAAAAAATTTGCAAAAGTGATAAAAATGACGTACCTTTGCACCAATAAAAACTTAATCCTACTATATGGGACAGAAAATAAAGAAATTAAAGAAGATAAGATTGCACCGCGAAGGTACCGATCAGCTGGTAACCGGAGCGATAGCGTTTGTAGCCATTGCGGCTATATTGTGGACAACCTTAGACAACAAGATTCCGTTCTGGGCTTTTGTTGTTGTGTTCGGTACGGTATATGGTATCGTGCTCAACTTCTACCGTTGTCCTATCAGATACCTCAACGTAGAGGATACTTCGAAACTGGTAGTAGCACCAGCCGACGGAAAGATTGTGGTGATAGAAGAGGTGGAGAATGCTCCCTACTTCGGTGACCGCCGCCTGATGATTTCCATCTTCATGAGCCTCTGGAATGTTCATGCCAACTGGTTCCCGGTGGATGGTAAGGTAAAATTCGTGAAGCATGTGGACGGCAACTACCACAAGGCATGGCTGCCTAAGGCTAGCGAGGAAAACGAGCATGCCGACGTGATGATTACCACACCTGAGGGAGTGGATGTACTCTGCCGACAGATTGCCGGTGCAGTGGCACGCCGCATCGTAACCTATGCCAAGGAAGGGGAAGAATGCTTCATCGACGAGCACCTGGGATTCATCAAGCTGGGTTCACGCGTGGATGTCTACCTGCCTGTAGGTACAGAAGTATGCGTAAAGATGGGACAGTCAACTACTGGCGACCAGACCATCATCGCCAAATTGAAATAACATATTGACAGATAGAGGGCAAGCCGGAACATACTTCCGGCTTTCACTCTATCATAATATACTGTAAAGAAATGAGTATCAAGAAACATATTCCAAACACGATAACCTGCTGCAACCTGGTTTCGGGCTGCATCGCAACATCGTTTGCCTTCGGCGGGAACCCAAAGATGGCATTGTTATGGATTATCATCGGAGCCGTATTCGACTTCTTTGACGGCATGAGCGCCCGCCTGCTGCACGTTTCATCGCCAATAGGCAAGGAGCTGGATTCGCTGGCAGATGACGTAACCTTCGGTGTGGCTCCTGCCACCATCGTATTCTCACAACTCTTTGTGATGGAATATCCGGGTTTTCTGGAGCCTTTGCGCCCATGGCTGCCTTACGCAGCCTTCATCATCGCAGCCTTCTCGGCATTGCGACTGGCTAAGTTTAATCTTGATGAGCGCCAGACTACCTCTTTCATCGGTGTTCCTACACCAGCCAACGCCCTGTTCTGGGGTTCGCTGATTGTGTTCAATCCAAGCTGGCTAGAAGGATATGCGTGGTCGGTATTCATCATTCTGGCCCTGATTCTCATCACCAGCTATCTGCTGGTTTGCGAGATGCCTCTTTTCGCCTTGAAGTTCAAGCAGTGGGGTTTCAAGGGCAATGAGGTGAAATATGGCTTTGCCGCGCTCACCCTCATCATCCTCGCTACTTCGGTAGCACTCGATGGTCTGACCGGTTTCCTCACCGGCTGGTGGCTTGTCATCGTGGCATACGTCATCATCTCGGCGATTATTTATCTGAAGAAGACGAAATAGAAGAAATCCCCTTTATTGGGATATTTAGGTATTTATGTAGATTATTAATTGAAAAATGCGGCTAGATGTGAATCCAGTCGCATTTGTTTTTTCTTCCTGTTGAGAGAAGTTTAGTTGTGTACGAGCGTACCGATCTCCTCACCATCCATCACCTTCTTGAGGTTACCTACAACATCCATATTGAACACGTAGATAGGAAGGTTGTTTTCCTTACACATGGTGGTAGCAGTCAAATCCATGACCTTCAAGCCCTTGGTGTAAATCTCATCATAGGTAATGTCCTTGAACTTGGTAGCTGTAGGATCCTTCTCTGGGTCGGCGGTATAGATGCCGTCTACACGGGTACCCTTGAGCATCACGTCAGCCTCGATTTCGATACCGCGGAGAGAAGAACCGGTATCGGTAGTGAAGTATGGACTGCCTGTACCTGCAGAGAAGATGCAGATATAGCCTGCCTCCATCGCCTCTATCGCCTTCCACTTGGTGTAGAATTCGCCGATAGGCTCCATGCGGATGGCAGTAAGCACCTTGTTCTTAACGCCCAAGGCTCCGAGTGCGCTGCTCAATGCCAGGGAATTGATAACGGTAGCACACATACCCATCTGGTCGCCCTTGACACGGTCGAAACCCTTCTGGCTTCCACTCAAACCGCGGAAGATGTTACCACCACCAATCACTATGCCTATCTGAACGCCCATCTCATGGACCTCCTTTATCTGCTTAGCATAATCACTCAGGCGCTCTGGGTCGATGCCGAAGCTCTGCTTGCCCATCAGACTCTCGCCGCTCAATTTCAAAAGAATTCTTTTAAACTTTGCCATTTTATTTTAATTTACAATTTACAGTTAACAGTTTATAGAGCGTAGCCTCCTATAAACTATTAACTAGAAACTAGAAACTATTAACTATTAACCAGGAACTTGATTTCTCCGAACGCATACGAGCGTATTACTCCCTTCTTGTCATGAAGGATGAGATGACCATCGTCCTCCACCTCTACGAAGGCGCCCTCGAACTTACCGTCCTTATCCTCATACCAGTGATAGCCCTTGCGACGGTAGAGAGAAAGATGATAGATGCCCGACACATCCATATAGTCGGCACGACGCAGAAGTTCATAGTATTTGCAGAAAGCCTCAATCACCTTCTGCAGCACCTCTTCCCTATCCACCTCATGGCCTAGAATCTGAGCCAGAGATACAGGGTTGGGCGCATCGCTGTGGAACTCAGTCTGATTGACATCAATGCCGATACCGAAGATGCAGCGCTTGATGCCCTTGGAGTCGATGGCAGTCTCTATCAGCGTGCCACTGATTTTCTTGTCATACCAGTACACATCATTCGGCCATTTCAGCGTAATGCCGTCCGTATAGGAATCAAGAGCGTCCTTCACGGCGAGCGCACCAGCCTCGGAAAGGAGGAACTGCTGGCGCAAAGGTACCCACTTAGGACACATCATCATACTGAAGAGGAGGTTCTTGCCCGGCTCACTCTCCCAGGTATGCACGCCCTGTCCCCTGCCCGATGTCTGATAATCAGCAACGGCAATGGTCAGCGCATCTTCATCGTAAGTATCCAAATTCTTCAGGAAGGCATTCGTGGAATCCACTTCCTTTAATCGTATAATCTTCTTTTCCATGTCTATATAATAATGTATAGCGAATCACAACGGGTTATCCAATCAGCAACGGGTTGAAGGCATCCACAAGATGCTCGATGCGTTTCACCTGATGCCCTACCCCTACCACGGTAACAATATCAAAGCGAAGTTCTTTTTCCACCTTCTGTTCCTTGACGTAAGTATTGGCGGCTATTGCCAGATTACGCATCTTCCTGGCATCTACGGCTTCCTCGGGCTGCTGGTATTCTTCACCCGAACGGGTCTTGACCTCTACCACAACCAGCGTCTTACCATCCGGCGAAACGGCAAGGATATCCAGATCCCGCTTGCCGGCTTTCCAGTCTCTGTCGATGACGACATAGCCTTCATTCTCGAGATAGAGCGTAGCCTCGTCTTCTCCCCATTTGCCTAATTCATTATGCTCTGCCATAGCCTATTTTCTTTATTTTGCACCAAAAGATGCTTTTACCTTGCAAAAATAACAAAAAAAGTCCACACTTCAAACTTTTTTATGTAATTTTGCACGAAAAACAATGGAAGATATCAAGAATAAAGACGAAGCATACATGCGCCGTGCCCTGATGGAGGCTCAGGCGGCATTCGATGAAGACGAGATTCCGGTAGGCGCCATCATCGTTTGTAAGGACCGGATCATATCGCGAGCCCACAATCTTACGGAGATGCTGACCGATGTTACGGCTCATGCCGAAATGCAGGCCATCACTTCGGGAGCCAACATGCTGGGAGGAAAATACCTGAAAGACTGTACCCTCTACGTTACGGTAGAACCCTGCGTGATGTGCGCCGGAGCGCTGGGATGGGCACAGATCAGCCGCGTGGTATATGGTGCCAGCGACGAGAAAAGGGGGTATACAAAATATGCGCCCGATGCACTGCATCCTAAGACGACAGTTACATCGGGCGTATTGGAAGATGAGTGCCGCGCACTCATGCAGGATTTCTTTCAGAGAAAGAGATAATTATTTAACAAGCACTACAAGATACTTGCTGGTGCTCCAGAAAATCTGTGGATTGGTGATGCGGAGCGTATACTGCTTGTTGGCATCACGTACCAATGCATAAGAGCTGGATGGGTGGGTAGTGAGCAACTTAGCCGACTTTGACATCAACTTGATTTCAGAAATGTTGCGGATATCAACCTTGGTGAAATAACTCTTGTTGAAATTACCGGTCATTACCTTACCACCTTCCATGATATGCTGCTCCTTCAACTCCTTCTTGGTACCGAATACGTACCAGGCAGTGTTGAGCTGCTTGTCCTGTGCATTGATTGTCTCTGTCTTCTGGCTGCTTTCAGTAGTAAGACGAGAGGTCTTGGTATTCAGATTGTTGATAGTCTCGTCGAGCGCTGCAATATGAATATCCTTCTTATCTAACTCCTCGCGAAGCGCCTGGAGTTCCTTATCCTTTTGTGCAATCTGCTCCTGAAGGTTTGCGATGGTCTTCTTCAACTGGTCAGCCTGCAAAGAGCTGTTAGCCATCTGCTTCTGCAGTTTAGCCAGGAGTTCGCGGTTCTGCTGCATACGGGTAGCGATGAACTGAACATCCTCCTTGAGCTGCTGTCTCTTGCTGGCACCCTCACCGTTCTTCAGGAGAGTTACTCTGTGCTCAGCCTCACTGATCTGGTTCAGACCATCCTGGATTTCATTCAATGTACCCATCATATCGTTAATTTCGCTATCCTTCTGAGCGATGATACTGTTTAGCGAATCATTCTGCTGATTTGCCAAATCCTGGGTGTTGTTCTTGCCGTTGTTGCAACTGGTCAAGCAAAAAGCAGCTAAACATGCCGCAAATAATAGCTTTTTCATAATCATTTTTCTTTTTAATGTTTGATTTAAAAAATTATCTTTTCGCGTAAAACGCGTCGCTTCCTATACTTTATTCATTACTTTCTTCATCCCTGCGAGCCCCGTTTTTCTTCTGCCGGCGCTCTTCACGCTTCTTTTCCTTCATCTCCTCCTTGAGCTGTTTGGGATCTTTTCCTGCCAATACAATGACAAATTCGCCCCTTGGTTCTGTCTCCTCAAAATGAGCGATGACCTCGGCAAGCGTACCCCTCACACTCTCCTCGTGGAGTTTGGATATTTCACGACAACAGCTCACCTGTCTGTCATCCCCGAAAACCTCGGCAAACTGCTGCAAGGTTTTCACCACACGATAAGGCGACTCATAGAAAATCATGGTGCGCACCTCATCCTTCAATGATTCAAGATAGGTCTGTCTGCCCTTTTTCTGCGGAATGAATCCTTCGAAGCAGAAACGGTCGCATGGCAACCCCGATGAAACGATGGCCGGTATGCATGCCGTAGGTCCAGGCAAAGTCTGCACCGTGATACCTGCCTTGGCTGCCTCGCGGGCGAGGTAAAAACCAGGATCGCTGATACCCGGTGTTCCGGCATCGCTGATCAAGGCAATGGTTTCGCCACCCTTCAGTCGCTCTACGATGGCAGAAGATGTGCCATGTTCGTTAAACTTATGGTGAGCCACTAATCGATTTCTGATATCGAAATGCTTCAGCAGGACACTCGATGTTCGAGTGTCCTCAGCGAGTACCAAATCCGCTTCTTTCAGTATGCGAATGGCTCGCATTGTCATGTCCTCCATGTTACCAACTGGAGTCGGAACGATGTATAATGTGCCCATACTGACCGCAAATGTAGTTAATTAATCTTTCATAGCAAAAAAAAAACGCGTTTCTTTGCATTTTTTAAAACCTTATTATTAATTTTGCCCCCGAAATGACAGAAAATCTAATTGGGGAGGCGCACCGTCCCGGAAGAATTGAAGTGGTGTGCGGATCGATGTTCTCCGGAAAAACAGAGGAATTGATCCGAAGAATGAAGCGTGCGAAGTTCGCCAAGCAGAAGGTGGAAATCTTTAAGCCGGCGCTTGACACTCGTTACTCCGAGGAAGATGTAGTGAGCCATGATCAGAACTCTATCCGGTCTACTCCTATTGAGTCCTCTGGATCGATACTGCTATTGGCTTCTGATATCGACGTGGTGGGTATCGATGAAGCCCAGTTCCTGGACAATGGACTCGTGGAGGTATGCAACGAACTCGCCAACCGTGGCGTGAGAGTCATCGTGGCAGGACTGGATATGGACTTCAAGGGAGTTCCCTTCGGTCCGATTCCTGCTCTCTGTGCCATCGCCGACGAGGTGACCAAGGTTCATGCCATCTGCGTAAAGTGCGGATCGGTCGCCTATGTGAGCCACCGGTTGATCAATAACGACAAACGGGTGCTTTTGGGCGAGAAAGATGAATACGAGCCGCTCTGCAGAGAATGCTACCAGAAGGCGATTCTTAATGAAAAATTATAACAAAAGGAACAGTTATGGGAAAGGAGATTACATTTGATAAATTTATAAGATGGGCGGGTGTTACCCTCATCGTACTGGCCGTGCTCTACATGACCAATTATCTGAGCAGCGTACTGCTGCCATTCTTCATTGCATGGTTTTTCGCTTACCTGCTCTATCCGGTCGTGAAGTTTATCGAAAACAAACTCCACGTCAGAATACGTGCGCTGTCTATCCTCATCGCCATGGGAACGGCTATCGCTGTTATAGGAGGCGTGCTGTGGCTCATCATCCCTCCGATGATTGACCAGTTTGACAAACTCGGTGAGGTGTTGACACGATGGCTGCATCAGACGACTCATACCAACAACCTGACGGCGCTAATCAAAGACTGGCTGCAGGCCAACCAGGAACAGATAGAGCATTTTCTGAAAAGCAAGGACTTCAGCGATGCCATCAAGACCACCATGCCTAAGGTCTTCTCGGTAGTCAGCCAGACGGCAACGGTACTGATGAGTATCGTAGCATCGATGATTACCTTATTATATATGTTCTTCATCCTGCTCGATTATGAGACGCTGACAGCCAACTGGGTGAGAATCTTCCCTAAGAAGAACCGTCCGTTCTGGAGTGCGCTGATGAAGGATGTGGAGCGCGAGCTCAACAACTATATCCGTGGTCAGGGACTGGTAGCGCTCTGTATGGGCATCATGTTCTGCATCGGTTTTACCATCATCGGTTTCCCGATGGCGATAGGTCTGGGTATTCTCATCGGCATCATGGACCTGGTTCCGTATCTCCATACCTTCGCCCTCATCCCTACGGCATTCCTTGCCATGCTGAAGGCTGCCGACACAGGTCAGAACTTCTGGCTGGTATTCGGTCTGGCTGTTCTGGTGTTCTGTGTGGTGCAGGTCATCACCGACATGGTAGTTACCCCGAAGATCATGGGTAAGGCGATGGGATTGAATCCAGCCATTCTCCTCTTGAGTCTCTCGGTTTGGGGTGCACTTCTGGGCTTCCTGGGATTGATTGTAGCCCTTCCGCTCACAACGCTCATCATAGCCTACTGGCAGCGGTATGTAACGAAGGAGAAGCCGCAATATCATGAAGAAACGGGCGAAAATGTCCCGATTTCAGATAAAAATGAAGAAAATCAGTAAAAATATGGCAAAATATTTGGTTATTTCAGATTTTTGCCGTACCTTTGCACTCGCTTTTGAAACATAAAGCAGAAGATTGACTCGCTAGCTCAGCTGGTAGAGCACAACACTTTTAATGTTGGGGTCATGGGTTCGAGCCCCATGCGAGTCACAGATCTTCAAGAAAAAGGCTTTCCATTACGGAAAGCCTTTTTTTGTTATATCCTATTACCGGATACTGCAGAAATTCCTTTTTAAAACATTTCAGCCTTAGCCTCTACCCTCTTCTCAACATCATCCGGAAGCTGAGGGAAGAAATCATAGCCGGTGATACGCTCCACTTCATCCACTGAATTTACGAATTCCGTCTTCTTTCTGCCTTTCTGCGACTGGTTACGGCAGATAAAGCCGATGGCTTGCGGATTCTTGCCCGTATGAAGAACCACCTTGAAGAAGGCATCAGGCACTACCACCTTGTTCTTACCCAACTTGCGATGCTCCTTATTCAGAAATATCGGTCCGCAGACAATATAAACCTTACCATACTGCTTCGCCCAGTTGCGGCACTGCTGCTCTATCGTGTTCCATACCCCCGCATTCAGACTGTGGTTCTGCGGACACATATTGGTCATCAGGAAACATTCATCCATCGCCTGCTGACTCCATTTGTTGTCACCAGCCGGACACATGTGTCCCCTGTCCAAACCACTGTTGTAATAATCCGCCAAAGTACCCACGGGTGCCGGCATCTCCTCATCATCAGCAAACTTACCGCGCGGCAACTTACCAGATGCATGCTCCCCCGTCAGCGCCCAGGCTACCCAATTCGGCTGTCGCGTATCATGATTATAAGATACCGTATAAGCCAACCGATGCTTGATGGTTTCAGATACCTTTAACTTAGATACCGGAATCTCCAGCCCCTGCGCCTCCAGATTCGCATCCTCTCCAGCAGTTTCCTGCTTATTCTCTGCAGACGGTTCATCGCCCGCAGCATCAGCAGCCTCCTGCTTGTTCTCCTTCACAACAAGTGCCTGATCTTCTGTTGCCAGCGAAGAGACCTTCGGCAAGACAGAAAACGCCACTACTGCGGCAATCGCCAACAGCCAAATCTTAAATGTACCTACTTTCTTTTTCATATCATATTCATCATTAATTCATTTTCCGTAAAATTCAGAGTCTACACTATTTATGCATTTTTTCAGGTGAATAACTGAACTTTCGCAAGTGGTTCAAGAACGGGCTGAAGGCCCAAAAACTCCTAGAAGCAGCACGCCCTGAAAGGGCAGAAGCTCCTAGCCCAGGGCAGCGCCCTGGGTTTTACGGACGCAAACCTGTCGCCCTGTAAGGGCAAAAGCTTTAAAACTCCAGGCAATACACAAAGCTTTTGCCCTTACAGGGCGCCTTGCTGATTGCTATTATATCCAGGGCGATGCCCTGGGCTAGGAGCTTCTGCCCTTTCAGGGCGTGTGGAGATTACATGCGAAGTTTAGTGAATAATCCCTAAAATCTCCACAAAAGTAGTATTTTTATGCGAAAAAGAGAAAGAAAATCATAAATTTCTTGCGCATTTCAAAATAAAACACTAACTTTGCATCGCTATGTAGGACAAACCTAGACATAACACAGTAAAAAGCTCAAACAACTAAGAACTGAAAGTCAAAGGTTACGATACATTGGCAAAAGTGCTCTATGAAATGGACAAGTGAAGAGCATTAACAGAGATTAACTAAAAGTGATGCAAGTTTCCCGCCTTTTCTTGTTTTATACAAGGACTGAAGAGCCTCGAACAACCATATCGGGGTACATTTAGGCTGAGAAATATGAGAAAATAAGAATCAAAACATAATAGCAAAATGAAAAAAATCAAATTATTCTCAATTGTAGCTGCCTTCGTTGCAGCTTTCGCATTCACTTCTTGTAATACAGGCGATGATAACAACAGCTATTATCAGCCGCTCACACAAGCAGAAAAGCAGACCTGCTATTTCAAGACAGCAGGTAACCGCATGAGCAAACTCGCTTATATGAGCGACGAGAATGTTACAGAAAAAGACGGCAAAAAGGAATATTACGACACCTTAGACGTTGCTACAGAAATCTATGGAAATGGCAAAGACACTGTAATGACTGTTCGCAACTTCCCTGTAAAGATTCTCGCCCGTTACATTCCTGAAAATGCTGACACGAAAGACCTGAAGGAAGCATTGAAGAAATATGAGCTGCCGGTTAACTTCAAGAGTATTGTATACTACTATTCAGTTACACCAGTTATCCAGTTCATGCTCTTCCCAGATGCTATTTCTGTAAATCTGGAGTATGGTGGTGCAACACATAAGGTTAAGTTCTATTGCTATTCTAGCGGAAACAGCCGATATACTTTCGGACAAGTTACCCAGGATAAAAGCAAGGTTGAAGCTTATTTGGTTGTTTATGGTTACGAAGTTGATCCAAAGGATGAGAAGAAACCAAATCCTACAGCATTCAACTTTAATATGGCAGGAACCCAGTTGTCAAATGGAACACAGATTAAGTTCTTCGAGCCATAAAGTTCAGAGCAAAAGAAATAAAGAAGTAAGAAACTTACACTTACAAAAGAAATATATATGTTAATACTCTCTTAAAAATTAAACAAAAAAAGAAAACTATTAGAGGCGCAGTCTTCGTGAGAAGGTTGCGCCTTGTTGCATTTATACAAAGAATGCTTTTATTACTTACTGAACTTCCTGATATGCGAAGTTCAGTTATTTGATCAATAATGATGTTAATTTCATTCAAATATTTGGCGTTATCAAGATTTTGAAGTATATTTGCATCCAAAGAATTTAAAACTACTTTAGCAACCAGATCTTATTCCAACAAAGATTAAGGATATTGTTAAATTTAAAATAATTAAGGATTATGAGTGAAAGTGAGATTGAGGGCTTTATCAACAAAGTTGAATCAGGCTTAGTTGAAGCTCAGCATGATATGTTGGTAGAAAAGGTTTTATCATTCTTTTAACTAGAGTCGCCCTTTGCGGCATGGATTTTTTAAACAGATGATTATGAAGCAGGTAGAAGAAAGATACATCAGCTTGCTGACCGACTTCGGTTTCAAGCGAATTTTTGGAACAGCAATGAACAAAGATTTGCTCATTTGCTTCCTCAACAGCTTGTTTAATGGCAGACAGGTTGTGAAGGACGTATCGTATCTGAATCCAGAGCATGTGGGAGATGTCTATACCGACCGCAGAGCCATCTTCGATGTATATTGCGAGGGCGAAAACGGCGAGAAGTTCATCGTAGAAATGCAGAATGCCTACCAGACGTATTTCAAGGATCGCGCCCTTTTCTACTCAACCTTCCCTATCCGTGAACAGGCACCAAAGGGGAATGAATGGGATTTCAAGCTCAATCATGTCTATACCGTAGCCCTGCTCAACTTCAGCATGAACGAGGATGCATTCGACAAGGAGAAAATCCGCCATCATGTGCAGTTGTGCGACACCGCTACCCACAAAGTATTTTACGAAAAGCTCGAATATATTTATGTAGAGATTTCCAAGTTCAACAAATCCCTGGAAGAACTGGATACGCTCTACGAGAAGTGGCTCTATGCTCTGAAGAACCTCTATAAACTTACCCAGCGCCCTAAAGAACTGTGCGACAAAGTTTTCGACCGCCTCTTCGAGGAAGCCGAGATAGCCAAGTTTACTCCGCAGGAAATGAGGGAGTACGAGACCAGCAAGATGGCATATCGCGACATCAAGAATTCCGTAGACACTGCTAAGCGTGAAGGTATAGCTGAAGGTATGGAAAAGGGCATGAAGGAAGGTATGGAAAAAGGTAGAGCAGAAGGCAAACATGAGGCCAACACAGAAACAGCACAACGATTGCTGGCAATGGGACTTTCTGCCGAACAGGTTGCCAAAGCTACCCAGCTGTCTTTGGAAATCATTAAGAATCTGAGCAATTCATAAAAAACAGAAAGCGGAGATGTAGATTACGAATGTCACCATATAATCAAGGGTCTATATGCCACGATGAACCATCTGTTTTAAAATTCTATAGCGCAAAGTTACGGTTTTATTTTCATATCTGCAAGAGATTTCTGGGAAAAGTTGCTGAAAAAGTTAGAGAATGGTGAGTGTTGAATGTTGAATGTTGAGTGTTGACTGAAAGAAATATGACGACAAAGAAAAAGGGCGCATCCGGATTGGATGCGCCCTAACTTGTTAAATAAATTCGGAGGGATTCTGCTCTTGAAAAACCCTCTTAATGGAAGAGAATCAGGAAGCATCCAGGAGGTACTGGAGCTTCGTGGCATCAAAACACGGACAGGCTTTCTGAACGCCAGGCAAATCGCGATGACCCAGGATGGTCCGGATGCCCGGAAAACGGTGGTGAAGATCCAGGATAAGATGCTTCATCGACTCCTTCTGCTTAGGAGTGCGGGTGTCGCTGATGCAGCCCGATGGCGAAAGACCACCCTCGTAACAGATGCCTATGCTGTGCGCATTGTAACCGAGGGCATGAGAGCCCATACGCTCTACCGGGCGACAGGCATGCACCACTCCATCCAGCGTGATGTAGAAATGGTAGCCGATGTCAGTCCAGCCGTTGTTATGCACATGGTCGTAGCGCAGCATCTTCATCGTATAACGGTGATCGCAGCGGCTACCGCTGCAATGCACCACTATCATATCGATATCTCTCATAGGCATCCTTCTAAAGTCCACCTGCCGAAACGCCCAACGCCCCGAGGAGAGCTGTCAGTATGGTTACTGCAAACTTGAGAATCTCATTCCATTTCTGCTTGTTCTTTTCTGTCATAATCTATTCTGTTTTAAAAGGTTAATTATTCTAATCCGCCTCCAGTGTCACCATTGCCAGTGCTGCCAGTTCCGCCGGTCTGCTCGCCTGAGGTGTTGCCACCCGTGGTATCGCCGCCTGAAGAAGCATTGTCCTTGGCAGGCTTTTTCTTAGCCTCCTCGATGTCGAGGGTCTTGGCACCCTCCTTCTCTGCCTTGAGGGCAGCCTTCTGTACGGCACGTGATGCAACCTGCTCAAACTCCATACCTACGAAGATGTTGGCAAGATCGCTGCCCGGGATAAACTGGATGTTCACACCCTTGATGTTGATGTCGCTCTTAAATTCGGCTGCGGTTGCCGCACCCTCACTGGTAAGCTGGAGGCGGAACTTGCCCAACTCGCCGAAATCAATCTGGTTGCCTCGCTGCAACTCGATGACCATGTTCTCCTGCAAACTGATCAGAACGGCTGTTACATCCGCATAGGATACAGTGGTCTGCATAGAGATCAACTTCGCAAACTTCTTGAGCGAAATAGACTCGTTCATCTGAGCACGTGCGTAGAACTTAGGAACTCCTGCTTTGTCGCCAAATTTTGACGCAAGCTTTACTAAACTGTAATTAATTGCCATAATACATAAAATTTTAAAATTGTGAATAATCATGTTGTGCACCGGTCTCTTCCCGAATGCTGATACAAAGATACAACATCGGCGGAGCCCCACTTGTCCACTTTGGTACGATAAGTACCAGTTGTGCACTATTTGGCTCAATTATGTATACTTTTGCATGCAAGCGTATGCAGCAGAATACTGATATGGTTCAGTCAGCTACCCCAGATGGTTCTGTCAGCGAGTCAAGACGTCTCGATAAATCGACGGATACGACTCCGTTAGCCTACGTTGTCGAATCCTTAACCCGACGCAGTCGAATCCTTAACCTTGTCCAGCCGTCTGCGTAACCCAGTGCAGCCATATCCTTAACCCGACGCAACCGCTTCAGTTGGTAAACGGAAGTACATCATTTTTTTACCTCATTTGGATGGGCAATGACTATCAGGGCAATTTAGTCTTTCAGAGGGTACCATGAGGGCCAATAATAGGTACCATGAGGGCCAATCATGTATTTTCTGATATGCCCGAATGACTATCTTGGCGAATCTTAAAAATGCAAGACGATGAATATCAGATAGTTAGATATTAATTTTTCTTTCCTATACTATACCAAGTATATTATATATATACATTTACATCAATTACACTATACGTAATACGGGAGGAAAAAGATTTTTTTTTCAACAAATCAGCTATTAAAATGCATTTTTTCTCTTCAAAAAATTGCATAAGTCTGAAATTAATATTACTTTTGCATCATAAAAAATATAAAGCTTATGAATTATTCCCAACGTATGTACAGCAAGACCGAGCTGGGTCTGCCCTACTTTCCCGACACAACCGACGGGGCGACAGCGCGCCGTCATATCATGGTATGGATTAAGCGTTGCGAAGCCGGGGGCATAAAGAAAAACCGCCAGGCGTTTCTTTCTACGCCTGGCGGTCTTGATATTTCACAGAATAAGAACTTAGTTTTTCTTCCAAAGCTTGGTCATATCCTCCAGTGTCTTACCCTTGGTCTCAGGAACGAGCTTCCATACAAAGAGGGCAGCGAGGATACAGATAACACCATACAGGCCATAGGTGAACCAATAGCCCAGGCTGTTAGCCATCGGAACGAAAGAGGTAGAAACAATCCAGTTGAAAATCCACTGGAAGGCTACGGCAATCGCTACGGCAGCACCACGAATCGTATTAGGGAATACCTCGGCGATAAGTACCCAGCAGATTGGTCCCCAAGAGAACATGAATGATGCAGAGTAAACCATGATAGATACCATGCACAGCAACTGCAGATTAGGATTACCGAAGGTGATGGCTACACCGATGGCACCCAATGCCATGCCCAGAGAACCGGTAATGAGCAAAGGCTTACGTCCCAACTTCTCTACCGTAAAGATGGCTACACAGGTGAAACCGAGGTTCACGATACCATTGAACACGGTCAATACCATCGGATTGTCAAAGCCCATAGCATCATAGATACGAGGAGCATAATAGAGCACGGCATTGATACCTACAGCCTGCTGGAATACAGAGAGCATCACACCTACGAAGATACAGAGCACACCGTAAGTAAGCAGTTTCTCCTTCTTCTCAGTAACCGTATTCTTGATGTCATCCAAAATCTTCTTAGCCTCCTCAGCACCATTGATGCGAGCCAGAATACGCTCAGCCTTCGCATCCTGACCAACCATGGCAAGATAACGGGGAGTCTCAGGAACAAAGCAGATAAGCAGAGCAAACAAACCCGCAGGAACCATCTCAGAACCAAACATATAGCGCCATCCGGTTTCGATAGCCCAGGCAGCCTCGCCACCATTCAGAATCTGGTTCATACCGTTGCCCACACTCTGGATAGCAGGAGCAATATGATCGCCAAGAATGAAGAAGTTGACGAAATAAACCACCAGCTGACCGAAGATGATAGCAAACTGGTTCCAGCTGACCAACATACCACGGATGTTACTAGGCGCAATCTCACCGATATACATCGGACATACAGCAGATGCCAGACCCACACCGATACCGCCAATCACACGGTAGAGGTTGAACACGATGAGAAGCGTAAGATTAGGTTCGCCCTTTGGCAACACCAAAGACTCAGGACACATAGATCCCCATGCAGAGATGAAGAACATCACACCCGCAAAGATCAGCGAACGCTTACGGCCCCAGTTAGAAGCCAGCACACCCGAAAGCGCCGAACCGATGATACAACCAATCAGAGCACTGGAAGAAGTGAATCCATGCCAGAAATCGGTATAGGTGAAATCCTCAGCACCCATGAAGAATGCCTGCAAACCCTTCTCGGCTCCCGAGATTACCGCGGTATCATAACCGAAAAGCAAGCCGCCCAAAACGGCTACCATCACAATTGAAATAAGATAGGCTCTAGAGCCTGTTTGTTTTTGTTCCATTATTTTTTAGGTTTAAATTTTAATCACTTTTCTGTAGAATAGCGTAGCATTTACCGGCAGGAAATCTTCTTTTTTCATGCCAAAAATCAATCTCCACCTAATAATATACGTTTTTTCTTTATAAATATTACGTTCAACATGCGGTTTTCCCCTATTTTTTTTGTAAATTTGCACCAAAATAAGAAGAAACATAGAATTTAGGTAATATGAACATAGCAGATTTCCTACATCAGCAGGGCGATAAGCGAGGCTTTTCGTTCGAGGTTTTACCTCCGCTGAAAGGTAACGGAACAGCAGCACTCTTCCGTACCATCGATGCGCTGAGCGAGTTTGGTCCTCGCTTTATCAACATCACTACGCACCATAGCGAGTATGTATACAAGGAACTGGAAAACGGTCTCCTCACTCGCCAGCGTGTGCGCCGCCGCCCGGGCACCGTGGCCATCGCAGGCGCTATACAGAACAAGTACGACATACCTGTCATCCCTCATATTATCTGCAGCGGTGCTACGAAGGAAGACATCGAGTACGAACTGCTCGACCTCCAGTTTCTGGGCATCAGCAACATTCTCGTTCTGCGAGGAGACAAGGCGAAAGAAGACCGGCAGTTTACACCAACCGAGAACGGTCATGCCCATGCCACCGACCTCCTGAAGCAGGTGAATCAGTTTAATGACGGTTTCTTCTTTGATGGCACTCCCATCAAGCACCCGGGCGACAAGTTCTGCTGCGGTGTAGCCTGCTATCCGGAGAAACATGAAGAGGCGCCAAACCTAGAAATGGATATGCAGCGCCTGCTGGAGAAACAACAGTTGGGCGCAGCGTATGCCGTTACCCAGCTCTTCTACGACAACGAGAAGTTCTATGCTTTCGTTGAAAAGGCTCGGCAGATAGGCGTAACCATTCCTATCATTCCTGCCATCAAGCCTTTCGCCAAGTTGAGCCAGCTCACTGTAGTGCCGAAAACCTTCCACTGCGATATTCCTGAAGAACTCGCACAGGAGGTATTGAAATGTAAAACTGACGATGATGCCAAGCAGCTCGGTATCGAGTGGACTACCGCTCAGGTGCAAGATCTTTTCGAACATGGTTACAACAATGTTCACTTCTTCACCGTATCGGCTGTAGACAGCGTCAAGCAAATAGCAAAAATTCTGTTTTAAATGCAAAGAAATGAAGTTATAGGTCAGCAAGAAGTATGGAACCGTCTCATGGAGATGGTTCAGGAGAACCGTTTGCCCCATGCGCTGATGTTCTGCGGCCCGCAGGGTTGCGGCAAACTGGCGATGGCACTGGCTTTTGCCAGCTATCTTCTGGGCGATTCACCGATGCTCAGAAAATGGGAACATCCGGACCTCCACTTCACCTTTCCTACCATCAAGACCGCCAATATGGGCAGCGAACACAAACCGGTGAGCCTCGACTTCATCAAGGAATGGAGAGAGCTGCTGCTTTCTAAAGGTCCCTACATCCTGATTAGCGACTGGATGCTGAAGATGGGCAAGACGGATGCCGACTATAACAAACAGGCTATCATCACTGCCGAAGAAACCGATGCCATCTCTCACGAACTGATGATGATGTCGAGTCAGGGCGGATATAAGATAAGTCTGATATGGCTCCCGGAACGTATGAACATACAGAGTGCCAACAAGATACTGAAACTGCTGGAGGAGCCGCCACGCCAGACGGTGTTCCTGCTGGTAAGCGAGAATCCGGAACTGCTGCTCGAAACCATCAGAAGCCGTACGCAGCGTATCGACTTCAAGAAGATAGAAACCGCTGAGATGGAAAAAGCGCTGACGGAACGGAGAGCGCTGGAGCCAGACATGGCACACCGCATAGCCCGTATCGCCAACGGCAATTGGAACCTCGCACTCGAAGAACTGGATGCAGGAAACGAAAACCGGCAGCATCTCGACATGTTCATCATGCTGATGCGACTGGCTTACATGCGCAAGATTGGTGACCTCAAGAAGTGGACCGATGTGATAGCAACCTTCGGAAGAGAAAAGCAGAAACGCATGCTCGACTACTTCATGCACATGCTCAGAGAAAGTTTCATGTACAACTTCCGGAATCCAGAACTGAGCTACATGACGCAGGATGAGGAGAACTTTGCCAAGAACTTTGCCCGCTTCATCAACGAGGCAAACATCATTGACATCTCCAACCTCTTCGAAGACAGCAAGCGCATGATTTCGCAAAATGCCAATGCCAAAATCGTTTTCTTCGATATGGCGCTCAAAATCATCGTACTCCTGCTAAGGAAGTGAAGAGTGAAGAATTCAAATGAATAACGGGGCAGATGCCTGGTCATTATTCATTGTACATTATAAATTAGACATTATAAATTAGACGATCGTGGATTACAAAAATATGAAATTCAGGATGTGTAACGGCTGCGACCGTGGTCTGTGCGCTAAGGGCGTAGGAAGACAGAACAGACAGCTCAACACATACGACTGGCTTGCCGATGTACCCGGCAATGCAGAAAGTACTGACCTCGTGGAGGTACAGTTCAAGAATACCCGTAAGGGATATTACCACAATGTGAATAACCTCGACCTGAAGAAGGGCGATATAGTGGCGGTAGAGGCTAACCCGGGTCACGACATCGGTGTGGTTACGCTGACCGGAAGACTGGTAAAACTTCAGATTAAGAAGGCAAACCTCAAGTCGCAGGATGATATCAAACGTATCTACCGTATCGCCAAACAGGTGGATCTTGACAAATGCAAGGAGGCTAAGAGCCGTGAACACGGCACCATGATCCAGAGCCGCCAGATAGCCAAAGATCTCGGACTGAAGATGAAAATAGGTGATGTAGAATATCAGGGAGACGGCAACAAGGCTATCTTCTATTACATCGCTGACGAACGTGTGGACTTCCGCCAGCTCATCAAGGTTCTTGCCGATACCTTCCATGTGCGCATTGAGATGAAACAGATCGGTGCGAGACAGGAAGCAGGCCGCATCGGTGGAACGGGTCCTTGCGGCAGAGAACTCTGCTGCGCTACCTGGATGAAGAACTTCATCAGCGTTAGCACCAATGCAGCACGCTACCAGGACATCTCTCTGAATCCTCAGAAACTTGCCGGTATGTGCGCCAAACTGAAGTGCTGTCTCAACTACGAGGTAGACAGCTATGTAGAGGCTAGCAGAAAGTTGCCTCCTAAGGATGCCGTACTGCAGACTGCCGACGGTGATTTCCATCAGTTCAAGGTGGATATCCTGGCAGGTCTTATCACCTACTCTTCTGACAAGAACCTTGCTTCCAACCTCGAAACCATCAGCATCGAGCGTGCCAAGGCTATCATCGAAATGAACCGTCAGGGCGAGAAGCCATTGAGTCTGCTGGAAGACGGTAAGGCAAAACCTGTAGCCAAGCCAACCGACCTGCTTGCCGAAGCTGATTTGAGCCGCTTTGACAAGGCTAAGAAAAAGAAGAAGAAGAAGAACAATAAGAACAAGGGACCTCGCCAGCAGGAGGGAGACAACAAGTCGCAGAAGAACGAGAACCGCGCGCAGAATGGCGACAACAAACCTCAGAAGAATGAAGGCAAGTCAAACAACCAGCGCCGCGACAACCGTAATCAGGGCAATCATCCTAAGGGTGACAACCGCCAGCCAAGAAACGACAGACGACCTAACAAGGGAAACAAACCACAGGGTGGAAACAAGCCGCAAGGTAACAACACCCCTCAGAATGGCAACGCCCCACAAGGCAATAACGCCCCACAAGAATAAAGAATAGGAGCTAGAAAAAGATGAAAAAGACTGTTTATTTCATCGTTTTGACAGCGATTGTTCACATTCTCTCTGCCTGCAGCGGTTCGACCGTATACGATGAGTATGCCCATACACCGATTGCAGGATGGGAGAAGAACGACACCCTATCATTCGAAGTATCACCTCTACTCGAGCCCGGGCATTACAAACAAAGCCTAGGACTTCGCATTACAGGTGCCTACCCGTTCATGGGACTTACGCTCATCGTAGAACAGACGGTTTATCACCGAAACAGAAAGATACCTGGCGAATGCAAGATAGATACGGTCAACTGCCAGCTGATTGACAACAACGGCGTGAGCAAAGGACAGGGTATCAGCTACTATCAGTATAACTTCCCTATCAACATCTATCAGATGCATCAGGGCGATTCCATACACGTAGCCATCAGACATGATATGAAAAGAGAAATCCTGCCCGGTGTGAGTGACATCGGCATCAAGATTTCAAAGATACAATAAAAAAAGAGTGAACAGATTCATCAACAATCTGTTCACTCTTTTTTTTAACTTCTCACTAAGTTCCTTCCCGCATCAATTCTCAAGAAGATGAAAAGAAGGATGGTGAATCCCCATAACGAACTGCCACCATAACTGAAGAACGGCAGCGGAATACCGATAACCGGTGTTAAACCCAACACCATTCCCACATTAATAAACAGATGGAAGAGGAATACCGACAGGACACAATAGCCGTAGATACGCCCGAATTTATAAGGTTGCCGCTCAGCCAGATGCATCAACCGCAATATCAAAGCCAGGAAAAGCAGCAGCACGCCTGCCGAACCGAGGAAACCTTCCTCCTCGCCTACCGTACAGAAGATAAAGTCTGTATCCTGCTCAGGCACGAACTTCAGTTTGGTCTGCGTTCCATTGAGGAAACCTTTGCCCTGAAGTCCGCCGGAACCAATGGCAATCTCACTCTGATGCACGTTATATCCCGCACCAGCCAAATCTTCATCCAGTCCCAGCAGTACGTTGATACGCACTCTCTGATGAGGTTCCATCACATGATTCAGCACATAATCGGCAGAATAGAAGAAAGCGATACTTCCCAACGAAAAGATGGAGATGAGGAAGTAATTCCGGAACCGGGTTCTCAGTCCCTGATAAACCAGGAATCCGATGAGCATAGCACACAGGAAGAGCTGGATCCACACAATGTCGAACGGAATGACATAGGTAGAAAAGAGCACGAAGAGCAGTGTAATGCCTACCGAATAGGCAAGAATCATCAGTGCCTGTTTCCTGTCGCCCGTATAGGAGTTCACCATGCCAGCCGTAAAAATCTGCACCAGTAGAAGCACGACAAACTTACCCACAGAAGTATAGGTATCCCACATCATCACGTTCTCATACTTCACACCCACTACGAAGTAAGCCACCATCGACACGCCGGTAAAGAGAATGGCACCCGGCATTCCTTCGCGGTAAAGCATGAGGAAGAATGAAAGATAAACCAAGGCAGAACCCGTTTCGCGCTGACCTACGATGCAGAGCATCGGCAGAACGATAATGCCTACGGCTGCCATGAAATGCTTCAGGTTCTGCATACTGAAACCATAGCTTGACATAAACTTGGCTACCGCCAGAGCCGTAGCAAACTTACCAAACTCAGCCGGTTGCAGTCGGAGCGGTCCCAACACCAGCCAGGAGTGGGAGCCCTTGATGCTATGCGGATTGAATATCGTAGCAAAGAGCAAGAGTATCAGGACGCCATAGATGACATACGAGAAGGTATCGTAAAACCGGTCATCAAGCAGCAGGATTACCAATCCCAGTGCTATGGATGTGCCAATCCATATAATCTGCATACCCGAGCGGGCACCCAGACTGAATATCTCGTTGTCACCATAGTTATAGCTGGCTCCACAGACGCTCACCCATCCGAAGATGAGGAGTGCCAGATAAAGACCTATCGTCCACCAGTCAAGTGAAGCAAGCACACTAGGTTGTTTATTATCGATCATAATCTATAAACTATCAACTATTAACTGAAAACTATCTACTGCTTAATCCGTAGGCGATTCTACGGGCCTGCATCTCTGCAGCCCTGCGCTCAGAATCAGGAGATAACTTACCCTTGAGATACTGTTCCATCATCAGACCACCGATAGGCACACCATAGTCAGCACCCCAACCACCATTTTCTACATACACTGCAATGGCAATCTTCGGGTTGTTCATCGGAGCAAAGCCCATGAATACAGAGTGGTCATGGCCACGGTTCTGTGCCGTACCCGTCTTGCCGCAAGCTTCGAAATCGTAGCGGCCGAGCAGCTTACAGGTTCCCTTCAGCGCCGAACTTCTCATACCGGCTACCACATAGTTGTAAGCCCGTCGGGAAGCCTTGGTATAATGGCGTCGGGTATAGAGCGTATCAAGCGGTTCACCCTTCACCTTTCTCACTACATGAGGCACATAATAGTATCCCCTGTTGGCAATGGTAGCACCCAGGTTGGCTATCTGCAACGGCGTGAGGTTAACCTCACCCTGACCGATAGAAATACTGATTACCGTCAGTCCGTTCCATGAACCTTTGTAAGCCTTATCATAGAACTGTGCATTCGGAATGAGACCGCGTTTCTCGCCAGGCAAGTCGATGCCCAACTTATATCCGAATCCCATGCTCACCATATAATCTTTCCATAAGGTCATCGCATTCTGTACGCTGCCATACTTCTTGCGGTTACCTATCATATAGTAAAGACCCCAACAGAAGTAACCGTTACAAGAGGTACTGATGGCATCAACCAGCGAAATGGGCGACGGGTGACCATGACAGCCCACATGCAGACCCTTATAAGAGAAACCATGATTACATGGGAATGCTGTTCCCGGTGTGATGATACCTTCAGTAAGATAGGTCAGCGCCTGACTGGTCTTAAAGGTAGAACCCGGAGGATACTGACCCTGAATACTACGGTTCAGGAGCGGTTTCCAAGGATTCTGCGAGAGCCACTTGTGCATCTTACCGCGGTTTCTACCCACCAGACGTCTTGGATCGTAAGAAGGAGAAGAAACCATAGCCAGCACATCGCCCGTTCTAGGATCGATGGCAACGATACTGCCGATTTTACCCTGGAGCAGACGTTCGCCCAAGGCTTGCAACTTGACATCCAATCCCAGCGTCAAGTCCTTTCCTGCTACAGGTTTCTGGTCGAGTTTACCATTCTGATAGCTACCCTGTATTCTTCCGTGGGCATCTCTCAGCATGATCTTCACACCCTTCTCACCACGCAGCTGCTTCTCATAAAACTTCTCGATACCCAGTTTTCCGATATAGTCACCAGCCTGATAGTAGTCATCATCTTCAATATCGCTTTGCGAAACCTCACCCACATCACCCAGCACATGGGCTGCATAAGGGTAGGTATATTCTCTGACGGTACGTTTCTGGACATAGAAACCGGGAAATCGGAACATCTTCTCCTGGAACACACTGAAATCCCGGTCGCTCAGCTGTCCCATAAAAAGCTGCTGGGTATAGCGCGAATAGCCCGGGTTTTTAGAGCGGTCCTTGATATCGTTCATTCGCTTGATAAAAAACTCTTTCGTAATACCCAGCGAATTACAGAAATCCATCGTATCAAGCCGGCCGCTCTCCTCGTTCATGACCACCATCAGATCGTAAGACGGCTGATTATACACCAGCAGCTTACCATTACGGTCGTAAATGGCACCACGGGCGGGAAACTCAATATGCTTCAAGAAGGCATTACTGTCGGCATTCTTCTTGTAGTCGTCGCTCATAATCTGAAGCGTAAACAGACGAATCATGTAAATGACCACAATAGCTATGGCCACTCCACAGATAACGAATCTACGTTTTTCAAGATTGTAATCCAACATACCTTATTATATATAGCAAACTAAAAATCGTGTTCTGTTCTCTCTCATCACTTATCCGGATTCTTACTTTCTGAAACTTTCTGTCGCCATCACCAATATATAAGTGATAACCGTACTTCCGCCTATACATTCCAACCAGTGAACCCAATTAAAGAAATTGAATGTTTCAAGTGTAAAGAACAATAGATTATAAACGAGAATGATGAAGAATACGTACCAGCAATATGCACCTACGCCGATAGAACGCATGGACGGTTCCAGATCGTCGGCGCTGTCACGCGGTACGAAAAGTTCAAACAAATAAGGTTGTAGCAGTCCTACGGCAGTCATCGAAGCTGCTGCAACACCTGGCGTATTGGCAAATACGTCCACACAAAGCCCCATCATAAAGCACCACAATAACACCGCCCATTTAGGATGGTTGCGGCGGAAATGCAGTACCATAATGATATACAGCAAGGGGGTGGCACAATTGAATAGATGAATATGATTAAACACCAATCCCTGTACCAGCACGAGCACCACAAAGGTAGCTAGTCTTTTCACTAAATCTATACTCATTGCTTTTTATATCCTCTTACTATACGTCATTATTGATTATTGTCTCCATTTGTTTCGATGCTATCCTGTGCTGCACGCATAATCTCCAATCGCTCTTTCATGGCGGCATCATCAATTACACATACATCACGCAGACGGGCAAAATCGGTAGAGAGGCGAAGTTGTACGCGATACGACAGGCCATCGGCGGAGTTGAACACGTGCAATATCCTGCCTACTCTCACTCCAGGAGGGAATACAGCAGAATAGCCACTCGTTACCACATAGTCACCCAATTTAAAGTGAGCATGACGTGGCACCTCTTCCAGATAGGCAAGGTCAGACACACCACCCTTCCAGCGCAGATAGCCAAAATAGCCTCTATTCTGAATCATACAACTGATGTTCGACTTCGTGTTCAATACCGGAATCACGATAGCGTAATGTTCTGCCACCAGATACACGATACCCACAACACCCGTACCGCTGATTACACCCATATCCTTGTGGATGCCATCCGCGCTACCCTTGTCAATTGTCATCAGGTTGCCGGGTTTATCGACACTATTCGCCACTACCTTAGCCGGAATCAGACGATAGTTTCTCAGCAATGCAAACTGGTCACGATGGTAGATGCTGCTATCCTTGGTCACGCTCACGAGACTGTCAGAAAGTTTCTGCACCTCCTGTTCGAGATACGCATTGCGCTGTGTCAGTTCCTGATTCACCTTGGTAAGCGAGAAGAATGTTTCCACATTCGCATCCCATTCATACAACTTACCCGTTACGGCATTAGCCGAGGAGAACCAGGCACTGCCCTGATAGCTGTTATACTGAAACAACAGCACCATACTCACCACCTCAAGAATCAGGAAGACAAACCAATGGTTGTATTTCGCTAAAAACTCTAAAAGGTTGCGCATACTTTATTCTTACTATTAGAATAAGTTCTGATTATCTCATCAAGAATGAGAAACGGTCTACATTCTTCAACGCAATACCAGCACCCTTGGCAACACTGTGCAATGGATCTTCTGCAATGTGGAATGGGATATTGATCTTATCCTGCAAACGCTTGTCGAGACCGCGGAGCAAAGCACCACCACCAGAGAGCCAGATACCATTCTTCACGATATCGGCATAGAGCTCAGGAGGTGTGTTCTCCAATGCTGAGAGCACAGCGTTCTCAATCTTTGCCACGGTCTTATCCAGACAGTGAGCAATCTCCTGGTAGCATACAGGCACCTCCATAGGCAACGCTGTAATACGGTTAGGACCATGTACGATGAAGTCCTCTGGAGCCTCATCACCCAGATCGGTCAGAGCTGAACCCACATGAATCTTGATACGCTCAGCCATACGCTCAGAAACCTTCACGTTGTGCTGACGGCTCATATATTCCTGGATATCGGCAGTAAGGTCGTCACCGGCTGTACGGATTGAGTTGTTCGATACGATACCACCCAATGAGATGACAGCGATTTCGGTAGAACCACCACCTATATCAACAATCATATTACCCTCTGGAGCCTCAACATCGATACCGATACCGATAGCGGCTGCCATTGGCTCAAAAATCAAATATACATCACGTCCGTCGGCATGCTCGGCAGAGTCGCGCACAGCACGAAGCTCAACCTCGGTAGAACCAGAAGGTACACCGATAACCATACGGAGTGAAGGAGAGAAGAGACGGCTACCAGTATGAACCATCTTAATCAATCCACGCATCATCTGCTCACAGGCAGTAAAGTCGGCAATCACACCATCACGCAATGGTCTGATAGTACGGATATTATCATGAGTCTTCTCGTACATCATCTTAGCCTTCTCGCCCACAGCAATCATCTTGTCGGTGCGGCGGTCAAGGGCTACAACAGAAGGTTCATCCACTACAATCTTATCATCACTGATAATGATGGTATTGGCTGTACCCAAGTCCATTGCGATTTCCTGAATAAATGAAAAAAATCCCATTTCGTTTCTAAAATCTATATTATTTTAAGCTTAAAATTTTCTTTTTTATTTAAGGAGTTAAGGAGTTAAAGGAGCATAGAAGCCACGGCAACAGTCTGTCATATACCGGGGATGGAATCCCCGCAGACACTTGTCCTGACTTCTTCCACTTCTTAACTCCTTAACTACTTTATTTTTCCGAGAGTTTACTTAGCAAACCATGCATGGATTGCAGTATCGTAGTGAGAGCTTACACCGAATGCACGCTCTGCAAACATCTTGCGGTCTTCGATATCAGTCTCAGCACCCTTCTTCTTCAGGATATCGAGCAATACGCCGTATTCAGTCTTGCTAGGAACAATCACCACGTCCTTGAAGTTTTTGGCACCTGCACGAATCAAAGAGATACCGCCAATATCGATTTTCTCGATGATATCAGCATCGCTAGCACCGCTAGCTACAGTCTGCTCGAAAGGATACAAGTCTACGATGACGAGATCAATAGAAGGGATTTCGTATTCCTTCATCTGCTCCTGGTCACCCTCGTTGTCACGGCGAGCCAAGATACCTCCAAATATTTTAGGATGAAGAGTCTTTACGCGACCACCCAAGATAGATGGATAGGTAGTGACCTCCTCAACTTTCTCGCATTCATAACCCAAAGATTCGATAAACTTCTGGGTACCACCAGTACTCAGGAATTTTACACCCTCTTCATTCAACTTGGCGAGCAATTCGTCCAAGCCATCCTTGTGGAAGACAGACACCAACGCTGTCTTGATTTTCTTTGTTTCAGCCATTGAACTTATAAATTATAATTTATGATGGTGCAAAGGTACGAAGATTATTTTGATTACACAACATTTCCCCCCATAAAATAGCATTATTTAAAGGATATTTAAAAGATAATTGAGAGAAATCAAGAAATAAGCAATCTGAGCGAATTCTAATCCTATCATTTCTTCGCGTACTGAACTTTCGCCAGTAAGCCCCACATGTCCTGAAAGGAACCTGGGCCTTCAGCCCGTACTCAAATCGCCTTCTTCTGTCATTCTGTCCGGAAATATATCTTATTTCTATCTTTTATCTATTCAAAACAAGACAGATTGTCAGTAAACCATTGATTTTCAACGAATAGGCATAAGTTTCGCTAAAGGATGGGAGGAACGCACCGGGAGGTTTCCGAAGAGGAGATTCCGGGGCTCATCCAAATAATACAAATATGAATATATAATATAAGAAAGGAGATATTAATATGACATTCGACAAATTTACAATCAAGGCGCAGGAGGCGGTACAGGAAGCCGTAAACATTGCGCAGCGAAATGGTCAGCAAACCATCGAACCGGTGCATCTGCTTAGCGGTATTCTTGAAAAGGCTACCGATGTGACCAACTACATCTTTCAGAAGTTGGGCATGAACGGACAGCAAATCGCCATGCTCTTGCGTCAGGAGATGCAACATCTGCCTCGTGTTCAGGGCGGCGGTCAGCCGTACCTCAGCAACGAGACTAACCAGATACTGATGAATGCCGAGGATACCGCCAAGAAAATGGGCGACGAGTTCGTTAGCGTAGAACCTATCCTGTTGGCTATCGTACAGGGCAATTCTACAGCTGCACGTATTCTGAAGGATGCTGGTGCAAATGCCAAAGATATGCTCGCTGCCATCCAGGCACTGAGACAGGGACAGAACGTAAAATCACAAAGCGCTGATGATAACTATCAGAGTTTGGAGAAATATGCGAAAAACCTTGTAGAACAGGCTAGAAGCGGCAAGCTGGACCCAGTTGTCGGACGTGATGAGGAAATAAGAAGAGTACTCCAGATTCTGTCACGAAGAACCAAGAACAACCCTATTCTGATAGGTGAGCCTGGTACAGGTAAGACCGCTATCGTAGAAGGTCTTGCCGAGCGTATCGTACGTGGCGATGTACCGGAGAATCTGAAGAACAAGCAACTCTATTCTCTCGATATGGGTGCGCTGGTAGCCGGTGCCAAATATAAGGGTGAGTTCGAAGAGCGTCTGAAGAGCGTCATCAAAGAGGTAACCAACGCCAACGGCCAGATTATCCTCTTCATCGATGAGATTCACACTTTGGTAGGTGCAGGCGGTGGCGAAGGCGCCATGGATGCAGCCAACATTCTGAAGCCAGCCCTGGCTCGTGGTGAACTGAGAGCTATCGGTGCTACTACCCTCAACGAGTACCAGAAGTACTTCGAGAAGGATAAGGCGCTGGAACGCCGTTTCCAGACCGTCATGGTTAATGAGCCTGACGAGATAGACGCCATCAGTATCCTCCGTGGTATCAAGGAGCGCTACGAGAACCATCATAAGGTACGTATTCAGGATGATGCCTGCATCGCAGCCGTCAAGTTATCAGAGAGATACATCTCTGATAGATTCCTCCCTGACAAGGCTATCGACCTGATGGATGAGGCAGCAGCCAAACTGAGAATGGAGCGTGACTCTGTACCAGAAGAACTGGATGAGATTACCCGCCACTTGAAGCAGTTGGAGATTGAGCGTGAGGCCATCAAGCGTGAGAATGACCAGCCTAAGATTCAGCAGCTGGATAAGGAAATTGCAGAATTGAAGGATCAGGAGCATGACTTCCGTGCTAAATGGGAAGGCGAAAAAGCGCTCGTCAACAAGATTCAGCAGGATAAGCAGGAGATAGAAAACCTGAAGTTTGAGGCTGAACGCATGGAGCGCGAAGGCAATTACGAACGCGTAGCTGAAATCCGCTACTCTAAACTGAAGGCGCTCGAGGATGACATCAAGAAGATTCAGGAGCAGCTGAAGAGTACACAGGGTGGCGCAGCGATGGTCAGAGAGGAGGTTACTGCTGATGATATCGCTGAGGTTGTAAGCCGCTGGACCGGAATACCAGTAAGCCGTATGATGCAGAGCGAGCGTGAGAAACTGCTCCATCTGGAGGAAGAACTCCACAAGAGAGTCATCGGACAGGACGAGGCTATCACCGCTGTAAGTGATGCCGTTCGCCGCAGCCGTGCCGGTTTGCAGGATCCTAAGCGTCCTATCGCCAGCTTTATCTTCCTCGGTACTACCGGTGTAGGTAAGACGGAACTTGCCAAGGCGCTGGCTGAGTATCTGTTCAATGACGAGTCGATGATGACCCGAATTGATATGAGTGAATATCAGGAGAAGTTTAGCGTAACCCGTCTGATCGGTGCGCCTCCAGGGTATGTAGGCTACGATGAAGGTGGTCAGTTGACCGAGGCTGTACACCGCAAACCATATAGTGTGGTTCTCTTCGATGAGATAGAGAAGGCGCATCCTGACGTATTCAATACCCTGTTGCAGGTATTGGACGATGGTCGGTTGACTGACAACAAGGGTCGTGTAGTCAACTTCAAGAACACCATCATCATCATGACTTCCAACGCAAGCCGTGAGATGTTGCGCAAGACCTTCCGTCCTGAGTTCCTGAACCGTATTGATGATATCATTACCTTCAAGCCGTTGACCCAGGAGCAGATTGCCGAGGTTGTAGAACTTCAGATGAAGCGAGTAAAGAAGATGTTGGAGCCTCAGGGCTTTGAACTTCGCTGGACTCCTGCAGCTATCCAGTATCTGGCAAAGGTAGGATACGACCCAGAGTTTGGTGCCCGTCCTGTAAAGCGCGCTATCCAGGATTATGTCTTGAACGACTTGAGTAAGAAGATTCTTGCAGAAGAGGTTAGCAGAGAGAAGCCAATTACCATCGATCATACAGATGCAGATGGATTGGTCTTCAAGAACCAATAATTCCAGCAGATAATCTATCCGCAGGATACAGGTTTTAATCATAAAGATAATGGGTGACAGATATCAAATCTGCCACCCATTTTTTATTTTACAGAACTTTAACAAGTTATTTCTGTTTTATATCAAACTGATAAGATCCAGAGGCGAGCTCCAAATGATGGAGTTCCTTATCAGCACTTACGTATCTGACTCCCGATGCCTTTTTCAACGGCTTACCATTCTCTGAAATGAAAGAGACAGCAGGGGCAGGCAAGTAGAGAGAGGCTGTCGTATTGGCAGGAACCGTAAACTCATAACGGATACCGGAATCAGTATATTGCCAACGGCTGCTGATTCTGCCATACATTGAATCGTAATAACCCTCAGCATGAGTAATGCCACGCGTAGGGTCAACCTCCGGCTTCAGGATGAAATGCTTGAAACCAGGCGATTTCTCATCACGGCAGATACCGAGAGAGTAATTGTACATCCACGATGCTACAGCTCCAAAAGAATAGTGATTGAACGAATTCATACTGTTGTTCTCACCAAATCCATCCTTTACTGTATAAGAGTTCAAACGCTCCCAAATCGTCGTGGCTCCATTCTTTACAGGATAAAGCCAGGAAGGATAACCCTCGTACTGCAGCAAACGGTAAGCCTCCTCGGACATACCATTATCCGAAAGTGCCTTACTTATCCAAGCGGTACCGATAAAACCCGTCAGGAGCGAATAAGCAGGATAACCGGCCATCGGAGTCTTGATGGCTGCAGCGAGATGAGCCGCCATCTTCTTCTGTAAGTCACCATCTACCACATGGAATGCCAAAGGAAGAGCATAAGATGTCTGGGTATCAATCAACTGTCCCTTGCGCTCAGCATCATACCACGAACAGATGGTCTTACCTGTAGCCTCATCAACGAATGTTTTCCTGAAGAAAGCCCTGCGCTCGTTCGCCAACCGGGTCAGCCATGCCGCATCCTCAGTCTTGCCCAAAGCCTTTGCCATCTGAGAAAGAATATCCAGATCGAATATGAAATAACATTCCCATACGAGCGACTTATCATCTTTTTCATAAGACGGACTGAGCCAATCGCCCAAATCGCCCCACTGATGATGCTGTACGATAAGTCCTGTTTTCTTATCTACATACTCATCCAGCACAAACTGGATATAGCGTTTCATCGATGCGTAATGTTCAGCCAACATAGCCTTGTCGCCATATTGCTGGTAGAGCTCCCAAGGCAAGGTTACACCGGCACTTGCCCATAACAAGCCACCGAAGCCACAATTGGTTGGAGCTACATCTGGATACTGTCCCTTAGCACTCTGCAAATCACGGACAGAGATAAGATAGCGGCGCAAGAACTGGGAAGCATCGGTAATATATGTAGCAGAACGCCCGAATACGGAAATATCACCCATCCAACCCAGACGTTCATTACGCTGAGGACAATCGGTTGGAACAGACATGAAATTAGAACGCGTAGACCATACCGAATTGAGCCACAAGCGGTTGATATCAGAACGGGAGGTAGAATATTGCGAAGCCTGCTCATTCATCGAACTCACTACGATCGCCTTTATCTGGTCTGGCGCTACCGGAGCATCAACACCCGTAATCTCAAGATATCTGAATCCATGAAGGGTATATCTAGGCGAGAAAGTCTCTTCACCTCCCCTGGCTACATAAACATCCTGCGAAGTTGCCACACGCAGATTCTCGGTCATGATCATGCCTACATGATCCTGATAGGCTGGCAAATCAGGATATTTGATTTCGGCTGTACGGATCTTTACTTCCGTGCCAGGTTTCAAACCTGAGAAATGTACCAGCGGAACACCCGCCATATTCTGTCCGAGATCATAGACATAAACACCCTTGCGCGGTTCTACACAATTGAGAGCCGTCAGGGTATCAACAGGCATGATTGCCTCTGCCATATCAGGAAGAAGCTGGAAATCCTCAGAAGTCTTGAAATCTGATTCCTTCACTTCTACAGCAGTCTGCCAATTTCTGTCATCGAAATGAGGCATCGCCCATCCTTTGCAGTCTTGTTCCTTGCGTGCATCATATACCTCACCCATAAAGAAACTGCCATATCTTACAGCGCCATCATCATAGCTTTTCCAGGTTGCAGGATCGGTAACGATGGTTTGCTGTGAACCATCCTCGTAGGTTATCTGCAACTTTGCCATTAACGACTGCCTGTCGCCATAGAAATTCCAATTTCCGGTTACATAGGTGGCACCACCACTCCACCATCCTTCGGAAAGGACGGCTCCGATAGCATGCTCACCCGACTGCTGAAGCAAAGAAGTTACATCGAAGGTCTGGTAAGTATGAGTATGGTTATACTCTGTAGTACCAGGGTTGAAATAAGCTTTACTTACTGCCTTACCATCTATATAGATGTCGTAGATTCCGCGGGCAGTAGCATAAAGACGGGCTTTTCTGACTTTTTTGCCGGAGGTAGCGAACTCTGTACGAAGCATAGGCGCAGTATTCTCCTTAAAGGCAAAGATGCCAAGCGCACCTTCTTTCTTTCCATCTACAGAGAGCTGATTGGCAGAGAGTTGGTTGGCAGAGAGCTGGCTGGCAGAGAGTTGCTGTAAAGGAGCAGCTACCACATTCTGAGGCGATTTAAAGTTTCTTACCTCAATATGACTGAAAGTAGCCTTCTGACCTTTAGCCACGTAATATCCCCAATCGACTAGCATCGGATAGGCAATATAGTTATTACCCTGTTCTCCGGTAGGATTCAGAATCAGACTTCCTACAGAATGCTGTTTGCCATCAGTATCGATTTCTACCTTTTCACCAACAATTTCCTTTCCATCCAGGAAGAGAGTAGCCGCACCGGTATCCATCGAAATATCTATCTGATGGGCAGCATACTGGTTCTGCCTGTTGATAACCGCAGCAGGAATATCGTAGGAAACCAAAGATGCGGCATCCGTCTCGCCAACCTTGTAGCCCCGACGATAGAAATTGATACGGGCAGGCTTCGACTTTCTGAGAGGCGCAATATCAAGTTCTATGCGGATATAAGAAGAATCCTTCGCATTGGATACCCCTAAGAGATTCTTATTGCGATCCATCAGTCGGGGATCGTTGGCACCGAAGATGAAGGAAGCTGCTGTTGACTTCGATTTCTTATCGAGTTGCAGTTCGTAATGAAGTCGGAAGGTTGGGAAATAAGGGGCATAGAACATCACGGGAGCATTGCCTCTTCCTATCCATTTAGCACCTTCCCAAGCCAGATATGTTCCTTTTCCGGCTGTCGCGACAGGATGGTTATAGTCTGTACCCAGCACCAAGGCTGTTTCAAAAGCAGAAGAAGCCTGCAGCTCTTCGTTTTTCTGATTCCAGACTGTAAGATGCCACTGGTAGCGGGTAGAAGGGCGAAGCGATTCGCCAGCATACTGTATGCCTAGCGATTCGGTACTTTTCACCTTACCCGTATTCCAGACTTCCTTACCCGTTTCATCAATAACAGATATCCGGTAAGCACTCTGCAGATTTCCTCTACTTTTGTCATCAACCTCCATCTGCCAGGCAAACCGAGGATGCATGACACCTACTGCCAGTGGAGTATTCCGATATTCCACTTTCAGATTCTTCAGCCATGTGGCTGCATGTAATCCAGATGGCAGCATCATACTGACCATCCATATTCCGATAAATTTCATACACTTTTTACTTTGAACCTTGAACTTTCTAATTAGCAAAGACAGCTGTTTTTATTTTTCACTTCATCCCTACTCCTTTATTTTCCCTGCCTTCTTCACAATTTCATCAGCCACCTGCGGACCATTATTCTGCCAGACATTATTAGGACCGCAGGCGTTTTTCAGGAATTTCTCTTCTGGCGTCCAGTTATCTTTCAGGAGAATATTAGAAGAACCCTCATCAGTATAGAGATAGAAATAATGATGAGGATCGTGTACGTAGGAAGGATGGAAGATATCCCGCACTACATTCTCTGAAATAACCGTGTTTGGCTGGTTGCCAAGTGTGTAGATGCCAGCGCAATCGTACATATGGGCAGCATAGCGCTCGATAAGATTGGCATGAATGCGATTATCATGCATCACAACCATATCGCGATTCCAACCCCATCCCATACTGATAGCCGAATAACTGACATCATGAATATAATTATGTTCGATGTTCATGCGGCTGACGTAACCCAAAGCGATAGCACAGGTACCCCACTCCTCGTTTGTAACATCAGAGAACTCGCAGTTCCTGACATGCAGTCCGCTGCACACCTCACGCAAATCCTGCGGACGATAAGGCAGATGCGTCTCCAGACCGGCAGGCGAAAAGCTGCCACATACCAATCCATTCATCGCTATATCTTCGAAGGTGCTGCTAAGTACTGCTCCATCCCGGCAACCCTCAACAAAATCGAGACCATCGCCACCCAGATGTCCAAAAGAGCATGAATCGAAAACCGCTCTGCTTGCATAGCGCAATTCAACAGCAGCAGCGGGTCTGCCAAGCCAATCCTGATTATCTAGTTTATGGTTGTTCACACGGTCGATACTAGGGCGCAGTTTGTAACCTTCGGTAATGAACATTCCCGCCTGCAAAGGTACATGTCCCTTGTAAGAAGGGCGGTTCCATGTTGTAACTTCAAAGTTTACATTTCTGAAAGTAACAGCATCCACCATTTTTTCTCTGGTTCCCTCGAATTTCACCAACGTTTCCAAAGCCGGCGCCGCAACATCCATACGCTCCCCTTTCCTAGGCATATAATACAGTTTATGCGTACGGATATCATGATACCATTCGCCCGGTTTATCCAGAAGAGGCAGCGCATTCGAGATAAAGAAAGGAGAATTGTGCTCACAATTATACATAGGTGAAGGCCAAGGACGTTCAAACTGAATCTTAGCCTCAGGATCGTGGAAAGATATGGCAGCAGAATCGCCCTGAATACGGATGTTTCTGATGCGCAGATAACTTACCTCCCACATCTGATGCAGCGTCATCTCTGCATATCTTGCATCCGGTCGGATGATGCTGTTACCCGCCTTATCCTTAGCACCCGTCAGAAGCAGACGAACAGCAGAAGCCGGAACCCAGATGACGCGTTTCTTCTTGTCTACCCATCTGATGCGCGGCATCTGATTGAAATCACTCACGCCACGTGCCCTATCAGCCCGCGAGTGATTCACCCAGAGATGTCGGAAATTCATAGGACATCCATTGAAATCAGGCACATCAGCCACCAAATATCTGCCCTGTTTCTTCCATCCGGTAACAGGTACGGCTCCTGTAAGTACCGTACCTGCCGAATGCTTTACCGAAGGCGTTCCCTCAAAACAGAGATGACTGTCTTCCGGACGGAGCACCAGAGGTTCATAGAGTCGGTATTGCCCCGCCTGCATTTTAACTACTACCGAATCTGCCTGTCCCAATCTTCTCATCTCGCGAGCCTTGCGAACCGCATCAGCGAGAGAAGAATCTGGTGATACTTGCACATAGCCTATCTTCTTATTTTCTGCAGAGAGAGCGAGGCTGAAGCCCAGCATTCCCAGCAATAGGATTCTTCTTAATTTCATAACTAAAAAAAATTATTTTCTAACTGAAAGCCAAACCGACATTTCCACATCACTACCCCGATTATCCCAGGCATAATAAGGAATGAGCGTAACATTTACTTTTTTCTGGGCAGGAGCAAGTGTACGGTAAAGCTGGTTCTTCTGCCAGGATGCTGCAGTTCCCTTTTCAGCAAGCAGCGCCTCCCCCTGAAGCGCAACAAACTCGTGACCGTCGATCGTCTTTTTTACTTCAGTCCATTGGATATCAGCAGGAATCACGATATCATTCACGCTTACCCTACCATACTTATCTTTGCAGGAAGCAGGAACAGAAGAAGCATCGATATCCACATTTTCCAAACAATAGACAATAGATCCGCGCATCACGGCTATCTGGTTCTTATTCTCTTCAACCAAAGGGTTAGCCTCCACCAGACGAGGTTTCATATCAAATGTTCGTTCTACGAGGGTTCCCTTCTTCCAACCAGTCTGTCTGCCTTTTGAATCAGTAGCAGAAATCGCCTCATATCTACCCTCTCCCGGCACGCGGAGCATCAAGGTTCTGATATTCTTAGCCTTGTTGATGCGAATGGAAACCTTGCCATCATAAGGATAACCTGAAGTCATCTCCATATCAACATCCTTTGTTTTCAGATGATTATCACCATACATGTTCACCCACAAAGTATCCCCTTTCACGGCATAAGCATACTCCTGCGCTTCGCAAAGTGCACGAAGGGTGTTAGGTGGACAGCAGAAGCAACTGATATACTTCTGGCGGGTTTTCGGCCAGCGCATTACATAAGGAAAATCGCCCGTACGGCGCAGGGCCTGAGTATAGAAATATCGGGTACCATCGAGCGAAATGCCCGGCAAGACTCCATTCAGGAGTTCGTTTTCTACCATATCCATATAGCGGGCATCAGCTGTGGTTTCGAGCATACGCCAGGATAAGAAGATATTACCAATCTGCGCACAGGTTTCATTATGCGAAGTCTCGTTTGGCAACTGATATGCTCTGCCGTATGCCTGGTGAATCTGCTGAATGCTAGGCTGATTGTAAGTGGTTCCATCAGGTGACACACCATCATAGAGGGCACCGCATCCACCTGTGATATAAATCTTGCGATAGGTGATATCATCCCAGATACTGGACAGATTCTTCATGAGTTGCTTCTCGCCTGTTTCGGCATAGAGATCAGCTACACCCGCATAGAGATAGTTGGCTCTCACCGCATGCCCCATCGCCTCATATTGCTCACGGAAAGGATGGCGATCCTGATTGTGATCTTCACCATTCTTCACTTCATCACGAATGGCTATCAATCCCTCTGCCAGTTCCAGATAACGCTTGTCACCGGTAGCACGGTACATCTCTGAAGCTGCCATATAATGAGAAGGACAGATTGCATTGCGCGCCAACTCATCGCGCTGGTTCTTCAGAAAATCATAGAGAAAATCGGCTGCCTTGAGTGCACAGTTGAAGAGTGTCTTCTTGCCTGTGGCACGCCAATGTACGATACCGGCAGTCATCAGATGTCCCAGATTATAGGTTTCGAAGTTGAGACGGCTGGCAAAGGCTCCTTTCTCATCTTTTCCTCCTACTGTGATACCGATTTCGGCTTCATCTTTCCGGTCTTTGAGAGCATGCGTATCGATGCCCTTATGGCGCTCATCTATCACCACAGGGGTATGGATATAACCATCGGCACGCTGTGCCTTAGCTACTTCGGCAATAAAGCGATCCATCAGGGCATCTAGTTTCTGATCATGGGTTACTGCATAAACCGAGGCACATGCCTCAAGCCATTTATACATATCGCCATCATGAAAAGGAGGTCCCCAATGTTCGCCTTCAGCATCGCCCGCCGCAATCTCGAAATTACGGAAGCCGTGCGATACCTCGGGTGTATCCCAGGTTTTCCACATATCCCAAAGCGAGGTTTCTGAAAAGACCTTGAATCGGCCACCCCAAAAACCGCCTGTCCAACGGGTACTTCCCAAAGGCATATTTACCATTCGGGCTTCCTTGCTGTGGCTCATATCTACCAGTCCATTGTGCTGTGCCATGACTGGGGAGGTAAAGGCAGAAAAAGCAAGAAGACCTGCCATCATCCACTTTCTGCTGTAGTTTGCTGTCATCATTATTGTTATTCGTTTAGTTTTTAATTTAGTTTTAAGACGAAAAAAGGGATGATTTTGTAATCACCCCTTTTTATTTATTATGTATTGTTTCTGCGGATTCATTACCGGCGATGAACAGCATTCTAATTGATGATAATACCGCCATTTGGCTGAATCACAACCTTTGCCTTACCATTCTTGTCTACTTTCAAGGTCTTCTTTACCGAAGTGTAGAACTTCTCACCCTGTTTCTTTGGCTGGTCGGTAAGATATTCCACAGTCTTGCCAGCGAACATAGGCAGATTGAGGGTCAGGGTGAGCGGCTTGTCTGTAGCATTCAAACCACCGACAATCCATTTTCCGTTATTGATTGCTGCACCAGAGCCGTTCTCTTGAGACGCCTTACGGGCTACAACCGCATACTTCGTAGGATATCCTGCGATAAACTTCACATCGTCCCATGCTGTAGGCAAGCCCTTCAACCAGTCCAATTCCCATTGAGGAACATCCTGAAGATTGTTAGGATAGAGACAAACACAGTTTACGCTGCTCTGATTGGTGATAGCGGTTGCCATCTCGAAGACATTACTTGTATAGCGCTGATGACGGCTCTTGTTATCTCTTGAAAGATATTTGTTCATCATCACGCCACCCCAGTCGAAGCTGGCTACAGCATTTCTTGAGAACGGATGCATCGTCATCTCGAAAGCCTCCTTTTTGGCATGATAATCGGTGAAATATACATTCTCAGAAGCCAATGCTGCCTCGCTGGAAACATAGTTAGGATACATGCGCTCCCAACCTCTAGGCATGGTACAACCGTGGAAGATCACCTCCAGACCATAATCGTTGGCATCGCTCAGAATATCTTCGTAGAGTTTCATCGTCTCCTGCTTGTCACCACCGAAGAAATCAACTTTGATTCCCACAATACCTATCTTCTTCATCCAAGCCATCTCCTTCTTGCGGGCGATGGAATTGTTCATAATCTGACGTGGAGTCTGTGGAGCATCATTCTCGAAACCATTCGAATTATACCAGAGCATCAGACTAACCTGCTTGCTCTTGGCATACTGAGCCAATTTCTCAATCTTGTCACGACCGATGCGCTGGTCCCACCAGTTGTCTACGAGGATAGCCTCATAGCCCTGAGCCGCAGCAACATCTATCATCTTCACCTGGTCATCATAGTTGATACTCTCATCCTGCCAGATCAGCCAGCTCCAGGTATAGCGTGAAGGCTTATACTGCTGAGTTGGCTCATACAGAGGTTCTACCACATCGTAAGGGATGGTAGTTTCTACTATAGGAGCCAATGTGGTGCCAACGGTAATGGTACGCCATGGTGTTTCGCCCGGCAAAGGTATACCGGCATATTCTGAACCGATTCCGTTGTTTTCACCTTTCTGAGGGAAAGCTACCGTATATCCCTTCGCTGCATCATAATCAGAAAGTCTGCTGGCTGGATATGCACTCGATACTCCTGTTTCGCTGACCAATGCCCAACCGTCATTACCCACCTTGAAGAGACAAGGGAAGGTATAGCCCACACCAAACTGCGACTTCTTTGTCATCGGAGCATTCGGAGTATATTCTTCTTCGTAAGATGGTTTGGTTCGTTCCCAACCAGTCATCGGACCGATTTGAGGGCAGAGGAAAGTGGTGGTCTGCTCAGGGAAATTGAAACCGCTCACCTCATTATATATAATCACCGACTTAGGGTTATTCTTCTTCGGACGGATCATCTCATATTTGTAGGCAACATCGTTGTTGCTTACATGGAGATGCAAGGTCATGGAATCCTTCTTGGCATTGAGGAATCCGATGGTAGCCTCATAAACATCCTTTTCGATGTGGCTTTTCTTGATACGGGTCATGTCGTAAGAAAGATGCTTCTCTGTTCCTTTCATCGCACCCATGGTAAGATGCTGGGAGAAGTCGCCATAGTTGGCTACCAGTCCCAAGGCAGAAGGTTTAAGCATCTGCTTGCCATTCAGCTCTACCGAATAGAAAGCCTTTCCGTCTACACATTCCACCTTGACCGCCAATCTGCCGTCAGGTGAACTTACTTTATAATTGTTGGCTTTCGCACAAACCGTGCCGAGCAACAAAATACTAGCAATACAAACTTTTTGCTTCATTTTCATTTTATTGTTAGGTTGATTTATAATCTTCTCTATGATGCTACAGCAGTATAGCCGGCATACTACTCCAGTTACTGCTGCATACAACAAAACCGCATGCAAAGATAAGTTATTTTGCAGAGAAAAGAGTATACTTTTTGTTCAAAAAGCATCCATTTTCGTAAAATCTAACGAAAAAGAGACAAAAACGAGGAAAAATAAATGGTAAGAAAAGCCTTTAGATGAGAAGAAAACAAAAAGCCCCGACATCGCGTCGAGGCCTTTGAAGTTTTTGAATGTTTCAGCAGTTTGTGTTTTTTATGTAGTTATGATTTTATCGTTTTTGAAAATCAATTCTTTTTCTGGGTGCAAAATTAAGACAAATATTGATATAAATCAAATAAATCTCGATTTTTTATGCAAAAAACCACGTAAACGTTTACAATTTTTGCACACCAAAAAGACCATTTGTGAGCTGTTGTGGCTAAAATACAGCTGTGCATTTTGTGTCCTTTGAATATTTTCTGCCACATTAATAAAAAAGTTAAAATATTAATGCTATATTTTGTTTTCTCTGTATTTTACACTATCTTTGCACTATATTATATAGATAAAGAAAATAGATGAAAGAATTTGTAATATCAGAAGTCAAGGCGGAAACCGCTGTACTCGTGGGTCTGATTACCAAGACACAGGACGAAGCCAAGACAAAAGAATATCTCGACGAGCTGGAATTTCTTGCCGATACTGCGGGGGCTGTCACCGTAAAGCGATTCACGCAGAAGGTGGTTTCTCCTAACCAGACCACCTATGTGGGTAAGGGTAAACTCGAAGAAATCAAAGAATATATCAAAAACGAAGAAGAGGAAGATAGAGAAGTAGGTATGGTCATCTTTGATGATGAGCTTTCTGCCAAACAGATCCGTAACATCGAACAGGAACTGCAGGTGAAGATTCTGGACCGCACCTCACTCATCCTCGATATCTTCGCCATGCGTGCGCAAACCGCTGCGGCTAAAACCCAGGTAGAGTTAGCGCAATACCGCTATATGCTCCCTCGTCTGCAAAGACTCTGGACTCACCTGGAACGACAGGGTGGTGGTTCAGGATCGGGTGGCGGTAAGGGATCTGTTGGTCTGCGTGGACCGGGTGAGACCCAGCTCGAGATGGACCGCCGTATCATCCTCGGCAGAATGAGTCTCCTCAAAGAGCGACTGGCAGAAATCGACAAGCAGAAGACTACACAGCGAAAAAACAGAGGCAGAATGGTGCGCGTGGCACTGGTGGGCTATACCAACGTAGGTAAATCTACCATCATGAATCTGCTCAGCAAGAGCGAGGTGTTTGCAGAGAACAAACTCTTTGCCACCCTCGACACCACCGTACGCAAGGTGGTGGTAGACAATCTGCCGTTCCTCCTTGCCGATACCGTAGGATTCATCCGCAAATTGCCAACCGACCTGGTCGATTCATTCAAGAGTACCCTTGACGAGACACGCGAGGCCGACCTCCTTCTGCACGTAGTAGACATCTCACATCCCGACTTCGAAGAGCAGATCCAGGTAGTAGAGAATACGCTCAAGGAACTGGATTGCGCCGATAAGCCATCGATGATTATCTTCAACAAGATAGACAATTACTCATGGGTAGAAAAAGAGGAAGACGACCTCACACCGATGGAGAAAGAGAACATCCCGCTGGAAGACCTGAAGAAGACCTGGATGGCAAAACTCAATGAGGACTGCCTCTTCATCTCGGCAAAGAACAAGGAGAACATCGACGAATTCCGCGAGATACTCTACAAGAAAGTAAGAGAGTTGCACGTACAGAAGTATCCATACAACGACTTCCTGTACCAGGATTATGAGTAAGAACATAAATATCAATAACAAGTAAGTTATGAATGATTACAGACCTTTAACCACCGAGGAAATCGAGGTGCTTAAACATAACGACTGCTGGGCCGAAGACTGGACCTCAGTCAATGTATCAGAAGATTTCAAGCCCAACTTCATGCACCGCGTGATGCTCTATGGCGAAATAAACATCGGATCCTTCAACAAGAACGTGGAGGTGAGCCAGGGCTTCGTAAAGCATTCGGGCATCAACAATGCCACCTTGCGCAATGTAACCATAGGCGACGACTGTCTGATAGAAAACGTAGGCAATTTCATCAACAACTATACCATTGGCGATGATTGCTACATCTCAAACATCTCGACCATGGAAACCACCGAGGGAGCTACTTACGGCGAAGGAAATCTTGTGAGCGTACTCAACGAGGTGGGAGAAGGCAACGTAATCCTCTTCAGCGATCTGAACAGCCAGCTGGCAGCCTTCATGGTGAAGCATTTCCCTGACAAGGAAATGAAGGAGAAGATTCGCCAGCTCATCAAGACCGACATCGACAACAAGATGCCGGAGAGAGGACAGATTGGCAACAATGTGAAGATCATCAATACCAAGGAGATTACCAACTGCGTAATCAATGATTACTGCGAAGTGAACGGTGCTTCCCGTCTGAGCGACTGTACGCTATTGGGCTCTGCTCATGGCAACGTATATATCGGCACAGGCGTTATTACGGAAAACAGCATCATCGCTGAAGGCGCCAGCGTCATCAACAGCGTAAAGATACAGGATTGCTTCGTAGGCGAAGCCTGCCAGCTGTCTAACGGCTTTACCGCATCAGCCTCCGTATTCTTCGCCAACTCCTATATGAGCAACGGTGAGGCTTGTGCTGCCTTCTGCGGTCCTTTCACCGCTTCTCATCATAAGAGTAGTCTGCTTATCGGAGGCATGTTCTCTTTCTATAACGCCGGTTCTGCCACCAACTTCAGCAACCATGCCTACAAGATGGGACCTATGCACTGGGGCATTCTGGAGCGCGGTTCCAAGACAGCCAGCGGTGCTTATCTCCTGATGCCAGCCACTCTGGGTTCCTTCTCAGTATGCTTCGGCAAGCTGATGCACCACCCTAACACCCGCAACCTGCCTTTCGCCTACCTCATTGCCGATGGCGACAAGATGTTCCTCATCCCGGGCAGAAACATCACTACCGTAGGTCTGTACCGCGACATCAAGAAATGGCCTAAGCGTGATCTCCGTGCTATGGAGAACCGCAAGAGCATCGTCAACTTCGACTGGCTTTCACCTTATTCTGTTGGCGAGATTCTGAAGGGTAAGAAGATTCTTGAAAACCTGCGCGAGGTAACGGGCGATAATGTTTCGCAGTATCTCTATCACGAATATATCATACCGGCTTCATCGCTCCACAAGGGCATCAAATATTATGATATCGCCCTCCGCATCTACATGGGTGCCGTATTGAAGCGTGTACTGAAGCGCGACCCAGCCATCACCCCTCCAGCCAGCCATGTCGGCGTGGGCGATTGGGATGATCTTTCGGGACTCCTACTCCCGGTTTCTGAAGAAGAAGGCATCGTTAGGGATGTGAAGGAAGGAACTATCGGGAATATAGAACAGTTGCTCGACCGGTTTGAAGAAATCAATGCCAACTATCGCGACTACCAGTGGGCATGGACCTACCAGATGATCTGCGATTACTACGGCATCAGTGACATCACACTCGAAGATGCCAACCGCATACACGAAGATTATATCAAGGCACGCCGCTCATGGATAGCAGAAATCCGAAAGGATGCTGAGAAAGAATTTGCCATGGGCGATGTGGAGGAAGAGGTTTTCCGCAACTTCGTCGACAGCCTCGACCAGGAAATAGAATACGAGAATTAATGAGACTTGAATATTTCAACAGTTTAAAATAACAAAAAACATTATGGCAAAAACTCCAGATTTTAAGTATGCTCCAATGTTCCAGATTGGAGAGGACAAGACAGAGTATCGCCTTATCTCTAAGGAAGGCGTAAGTACAGCAGAGTTCGAGGGTAAGACTATCCTCAAGGTTTCTAAGGAAGCTCTTACTTTGCTGGCACAGCAGGGTTTCCACGACGTAGAGTTCATGCTCCGTCGTGAGCACAACCTCCAGGTGGCTAAGATCCTCAGCGACCCAGAGGCTTCAGAGAACGACAAGTACGTAGCACTCCAGTTCCTCCGCAATGCAGAGACTGCCGTTAAGGGCATTCTCCCATTCTGCCAGGATACAGGTACTGCTATCATCCATGGTGAGAAGGGCCAGCGCGTATGGACCGACTTCGAGGACGAAGAGGCACTGAGCCTGGGTGTTTACAACACCTACACACAGGACAACCTCCGCTATTCTCAGAACGCTCCTCTCAATATGTATGATGAGGTGAACACCCGTTGCAACCTTCCTGCTCAGATTGATATCGAGGCTACTGAGGGCGACGAGTACCGCTTCGTGATGGTAGCTAAGGGTGGTGGCTCTGCCAACAAGACCTACTTCTACCCAATGACCAAGGCTACTATCCAGAACGAGGGCACATTGCTCCCATTCCTCGTAGAGAAGATGAAGAGTCTGGGTACAGCAGCATGTCCTCCTTACCACATCGCCTTCGTTATCGGTGGTACTTCAGCTGAGAAGAACCTCCTCACCGTGAAGTTGGCTTCTATCAAGTACTACGATGAGTTGCCTACAACAGGTGATGAGACGGGTCGTGCTTTCCGTGACATCGACTTGGAGAACAAGCTTCTCGAAGAGGCTCACAAGATTGGCTTGGGTGCACAGTTCGGCGGTAAGTATCTCGCTCACGATATCCGCGTGATCCGTTTGCCACGTCATGGTGCAAGCTGCCCTATCGGTATGGGTGTAAGCTGCTCTGCCGACCGTAACATCAAGGCTAAGATCAACAAGGACGGTATCTGGTTGGAGAAGATGGATGAGAACCCAACAGAGTTGATTCCTGAGGAGCTCCGTAACCCAGGTGAGGGTACCAAGGGTATCGAGATTGACCTCGACAAGGGTATCGACGCAGTTCGTGCTGAGTTGACCAAGTATCCTGTAAGCACCCGCGTTAACTTGAAGGGTACCATCATCGTGGCTCGTGACATCGCTCACGCTAAGCTCAAGGCTCGTCTGGATGCAGGCGAGGAGATGCCTGAGTACTTCAAGAACCACCCTATCCTCTATGCTGGTCCAGCCAAGACTCCAGAGGGTTATCCATGTGGCTCTATGGGACCTACCACAGCCAACCGTATGGACCCATACGTAGATGAGTTCCAGGATCATGGCGCTAGCCTTGTAATGATTGCCAAGGGTAACCGTGGCGATGTTGTTACAGAGGCTTGCAAGAAGCATGGTGGTTTCTACCTCGGTACTATCGGTGGTGTAGCTGCCGTTCTCTCTAAGAGTTCTATCAAGAGCATCGAGTGCGTAGAGTACCCAGAGCTCGGTATGGAGGCTATCTGGAAGATTACCGTAGAGGACTTCCCTGCATTCATCCTCGTAGATGATAAGGGCAACGACTTCTTCAAGCAGTTGAAGCCTTGGACTCCATGCAAGGAATGCCAGAAGTAAATGATACAGAAATCATGATATGGAAAAAGCTCAGGGCAGATAGCCCTGAGCTTTCTTTTTATACTTACATCGGATAACGATTGCCGAATATCTTCTTGAACGTGAGGTCTGCCTTAGGATCTAAGTACTTCATAGCCATCTGTTTTAAAATTCTCTACCGCAAAGTTACGACTTTATTTTCATAGCTGCAAGAGATTTCAGGGAAAAGTTACTGAAAAAGTTTCTATGGTTGCACTCAAGCACATGAAGAAGAATACTCAAGTGGTTCAGTCTGCTATCTCAAGTAGTTCAATCAAGCAACTCAAGTAGTTCCGTCAGTGAGTTCAGACGTCTCAGTTAACTGACGCAGACGTCTCTGTTAGCTGATGCAGACGTCTCGATAAGCTTACGGATACGTCTTCGTTAGCCTACGCAGTCATATTCGTAACCCAGCGCAGCCATATTCGTAACCCAGCGCAGCCATATTCGTAACCCTACGCAGCCAAATAATTTTCTCACCACACTCTACCAGATACTGCATATCCATAATAATTGCTACAGGCAACAACATCATCACAGCCGTATCTGCTCCTGGCATCTGTCTGCCACCTCCTTCCTATGCGTAACACAGATAATAGTTTTATCGGCATACGAAGTAAAGAGGCGGTCGAAAAGAAGCTTCTCGGTTTCGGCATCCAGCGATGAGCTGATTTCATCCAACAGCAGAATGTTACCTTCGCGCAAAAGACTGCGGGCTATGGCAATGCGCTGTGCCTGACCGCCACTCAAACGGGTAGCATGCTCTCCTATCTTCGTATCCATACCTGCCGGCAAACTGAAAACGAAATCGGCACAGGCTACATGAAGGGCTTCGGTAAGCTGCTCATCGGTAGCCACAGGATTGGCAAGAAGAAGATTATCGCGAATGGTTCCGCTCATCAGCGTATTACCCTGCTCTATATACACGATATGCGAACGCATGCCGGTTCCTTCTGTCTCTTTGTCCAGGGCATCATACAATACTATCCTTCCGCTATCGGGCTGGATGATACTCGACAAGAGACGCAGGATGGTGGTCTTGCCACAACCGGTTTCTCCTACTATCGCCACAGATGTGGCGGGACGGAAATCATAAGAGAAATGACTGACAACAACTTTCTTTCGCTCATCGGGATATGAATAACTCACATCCTGAAGACGGATGCCGCAAGCACGCTGCAAAGGTATAGAAGCATCTGCCTGCACCTGAGATTCCTCCTGCTCGGTATTTTCTATCTCTACCAACCGGTCTACACTCGCTGATGCATGAATCAGCTGGGGAATCATGCCCAAGAGCGACATGATAGGACTCTGTATCTGACCCACCAACTGCAGGAAGGCGGTCATCACACCAAAGGTTATCAACCCATTCTTGAGTTGGATGGCACCATAGACAAAGGCTCCGAAATAGCCGTAACTGAAGGTGAAAGCCAGGAGCAGACGGGATATCAACGTAAAGCGGATTCTACGGCGGACCAAATGATGCAAACGCTGCTGCATACTGCCTACCCTACCGGAAACCGTGCTTTCTGCCTGCAAGGTCTTGATGGTGAGTTCATGTTCTACCGTCTCCTGAATCATCATCTGTATACTGCTCTCCTCCTCGCGTATCGCCAGCGTCATCTTCTTGAGTCGGCTGCCGAGATACTTGGCACAGACTGCAACCACCGGTGTCAGTACCAGAAGGCTCCATGCCAGAATGGAATCGATGGAACGCATCAGGAAGAAGGCACCGAAGAGCTGCACCAGGGTGACTACGATTGTGGGCAGGATATCCGTAACTACCGAAGAGGCTGATGAGAGATCGCGCTCCAAACGCTGGCTGATGTCGCCGGAAAGCATATCAGAAGCCGGTTTTCCGGAACCAGCCTCAGCCTGATGCTTAACGGCATAGAGTTTCCTGCCCAGCACAAACCGGAAGAGGCGGCTACGCATATCATTCTGGAGGATAACCTCGGTGATGCCGGAAAGATAGAATACCAGCTGGCGAAGGGCTATCAGCAGGGCGATGACAGAAAAAAGCACGATGGTTTCGCGCAGCACATTGCCACGCCAGATCACCACATCGATGAACCGGCGACACAGCCAGACGAGCCACAAACCTAATGCTACCTGCAGGAGACCGGCGATGATGCGCAACAGCAAACGTCCCCGGACTGCAGACATCTGGCGGAAAAACCATAGTGCATACTTCCTCATACCAGTCCCTCTTTCTGCCACTGAGCAATAATCGCCTCACAGTCTTTTTCTGCCTGAGCCATGACTACATCATACTCATCGCACAGAGCCTGAGCCAACGAAGCTACCGTAAATTCGCCCTGTTTCTCAGCCGCCTTCCAGAGAAACGCAGCTGTTTCATTGAGACTGATCAACTTGGTAAAGTCTACTGCCTGCATACCTTCGGCTGTTACCACATACTCACCGCAAATTTCGCGGAGCTTGAAATCTTTCCTGATCTTCATTGTATTTTGTTTTTTAGTTTTTATATGATAAACGGATATAGAGCTTGATTACTTTAAGCAAGACCCTACGCACAGGCCTCAACCTCTGCCATCTGTGCCAGTTTCTGAGCGCTTTCTGCGAGATGAGACTCTTGCGGCTGCCGTCGGGACAGATGACTGCATGCGCCTTCGCAATGACATCCTTGCGCAGGCAATGCTCCTTAAAACCGAGATTTCCATCGCCCGTCAGCACGATACGGCAATCATCTGCAGAAAAAGATGCGGGGGAAGCTGCTCCTGCAACAGGCTCTATCCCGATGATGCGATGCACCACCGGATAGCCTTCTTCTACCCTCGCCATCACAATATCGCCCACCTTCAACTCGCCTTCTACCGGATAGAATTCTACGCAATCTCTATCACCTACGATAAAGGGAAGCATGCTGGTTCCTCTGACCGGAAACTTGACAGGACGACCTTCACGGATGAATTGCTCGAGCGCGGCTATTGCCTTATATTTTGAATCGGATGTATTCATCTTTCTATTGTACGATTGGGTTTTACCCGACGGTTGGTTTTACAGACTGATGGTCTGACTGCAAAGGAGGGCTGCACCGGCATCAGGCAGACAGTCGAGCTGATAAAGCCGAGTAGCCCCAATCAGCTTCTCTATCGTTTGATGCTGGCCATCTGCAATTTCCTTCTCCCATGCCTTGCCGGAGACAGAAGTCTTGATAGACACATAAGACTCTATGACGGTCTGTTTTCTAATTTTATTCTCTGGTGCCTGGCGCAACTGGACAATTGCCCCTATCGGATATTCCTCGTTCTTATAGCAAGGTGTCTTTCCGCTCCAAGGCGAGCCACTCACCATGGGCATTCCTTCGTGCGATATATATACCACCGGGTTATCATCATTGAGCAGTCGGGTGCCCCCGATATGTTTGAGCCACAGTCCGGAATGCGTACTCTTGCCCGTTCCGCTCTTGCCCAGGAAGAGATAAGCCTTTCCATCCTTTACTACGGTAGAAGAATGAAACAGAAGTGTATCTCCGGCAGCCGAACGCATGGCATAGAGGAGCATCAGCGAGGTGTCAACGGTTGCCTTGAGGGATCCGAAAGCCGACTTCTGGCTGAAGGTGCCAGCAGGAACCAGAAGACTGGAATGCTGATAATCATGACCTGTAACCAGTATCGATTTCATATCAGTCATTGCCATCAGGAACGCCTTCTGCTTCTCTCCCAGACTACCGCTGATAATGAGCTGTCCCTCCTCATCCTGTCTGCATTCCTCCTTGAAACCAGCAGGTTTCCTCAGTTCTTCCCCACTTTCGTTCAAGGTAAGAGAGAAGGAGGTCAGGGCAGCAGATGCGACCTGTTCATCGCATTCAAACGCCTGATAAGCCTCCAGTAAAACAGCCATCATCTCCTGAGAGGAATCAGGATAAGAAAGGCTAAACCCGACATGGGCTACCTGATAATGCTTTATAATAGATTCCATTATTCTGTAATTTCATTTATGCTCCCTATAAGGAACGGTTCAAGTTTTTCATTACTGCAACAAAGGCTCGAAGGCCTCATTGTCTGCAATTTCGCAACAAAAATACGATTTTTATCTGAGAAAGCCAAATCTTTCTCTATCTTTCTTCAAATTGGAGCATTTGCAGATGGAAATCGGCGCACAAAAAAAAGAGATGAAGCAAAATCTACGTTGCTTCATCTCTTTTTATATGATCTCATATTCAGTATCTTACTGCATATCGTAAACCACCTGCATGAGCTTCTTGCCCAGTTCATCTGCCTGCTCCATGGTAGAGGCCTCGCTATATACGCGGATGATAGGCTCGGTATTACTCTTGCGGAGGTGAACCCACTTGTCAGGGAAATCGAGCTTGACGCCATCGATATCTGTTACGGTGACATCCTTCTCCTTACCATACATCTCCTTAACCTTCACGAGGATAGCATCTACATCGGTAGATGGAGTCAGGTCGATGCGGTTCTTGGCGATGAAATAGTTAGGGAAGCTGGCACGGAGCTGGCTCACCTTGCAGCCCTTGTGAGCCAGACTGCTCAGGAAGAGGGCGATACCAACGAGGGCATCACGACCGTAATGGCTCTCTGGATAGATAACTCCACCATTGCCTTCACCACCGATAACAGCGTGAACATCCTTCATCTTGGTAGTTACATTCACCTCGCCTACAGCAGCTGCGGTGTACTTGCCACCATGCTTCTCTGTAACATCACGGAGGGCACGGGTAGATGAAAGGTTGCTGACGGTATTGCCTGGAGTCTTGCTCAACACGTAATCTGCCACACTTACCAAGGTATACTCTTCGCCAAACATCTTGCCATCTTCGCAGATGAAAGCCAGGCGGTCAACATCAGGGTCTACAACGATACCCATATCGTAGCCACCCTTCTTCAACTCATCCATGATACCACCGAGGTTCTTCTCCAATGGCTCCGGATTATGAGCGAAGTCGCCTGTAGGCTCACCATTGAGGAAAGTATATGCTACACCGAGCGCATCGAGCAACTCTGGAAGTATAACGCCACCAACTGAGTTGATGGAATCTACACAAACCTTGAAGTGGGCATTCTTGATTGCTTCGACATCTACGAGTTTCAAAGCAAGTACGGAGTCGATATGGCGCTTGTTGAAGGTATTGTCTTCAGTATATTTTCCGAGATGATCCACATCCGCATAGTCGAAGTCTTCCTTCTCTGCGATACCCAGCACCTCGTTACCATTAGCTGCTGTGAGGAACTCACCCTTCTCGTTGAGGAGCTTGAGGGCATTCCACTGGCGTGGGTTGTGAGAAGCTGTGATGATGATACCGCCGGCGGCACCACTCATGGTAACAGCAAGTTCGGTGGTAGGAGTAGTAGCCAGACCGATGTTCAGCACATCGTAGCCCATACCCATGAGGGTTCCACAAACCACATTTTTTACCATCTCGCCAGAGATGCGCGCATCACGGCCTACAACGATGGTATTACTCTCTGAAGCACCGCTACGGCGAATGAAGGTAGCGTATGCTGAAGTGAACTTTACGATATCGAGCGGATTCAAAGTATCGCCCGCTGGACCGCCGATAGTACCGCGGATACCAGAAATTGACTTAATCAGTGTCATAAATATATCTCTTTTTATGTTTATCTTCCTTTCTGCAGGGTCATGTCGTAGACACATGCCTGCACACTGCCCGATGCCGATGTGGTACCGTAAGAGTGAGGTACGAGCAGGCGGACATGAGCGATGCGTTCATCATCAGTCTTCGGTCTGCCTATCTTAATCCAGGTGAATGGTATGAGCCAACCGCTAGGCACGGTAGAACTTACACTGCCATAATTGGATGAATTATATGTATTGGCCATCAGACTGGCTTTAGGATCAACGAAAGAACCGGTGAATGTACCGGAAGTATTGGTAACGCTTATCTTATCTATATAATAGGAATAAGCAGGAACTTTGTTTGAAAGCGTGAGACACTTATCGCTCATTTCAGCAGCATACGAAAGGTTATACTCATCAAAGCGGACCAATACATCTACCGATGTACCTTTCTTGATATAGTCGCCACATCCCTGGTCAATCACCTGCATGTAGATACCGTTACTGTTGAAAAGTACCCATTCGTTGTTGTTCTTTGCTGTATCCGTCAGTTTTTCATTATTTTTCCAACGTCTGTTGAACTCATCCTCAGAGATGACCTTAATATTTTCCTTACGCAAGAAAGAGCTGATAGAATCGAGCTCTCTGTCGCGCATGTCCTTATAAGTCTCACTATCATTGCATGCGGCAAACGATAAAACAGCCGCGAAAGCAATCATTGCAAACAAAAATTTCTTCATTCTTCTTTTTAAAATCTGATTTATTGGGCAAAGGTACAAAAAAGATAAGACAACACCGAGAGGAATAGGTTGATTTTATTATTATTTATCACTTATTATCATCCTATTGCCTCAAAACGGGGTTGTTTTCTGTCTTTTTCGTCATTTCTAAGGAAAAAAACGGCTACTTCAGCATATCGGCGTATGCCAGGATAGCCTTCAGTGCTATCTGCTCTGCCTCCTGTATGCTGCAAAGCAATTTGCCACCAGAAGCATTGCGATGACCGCCACCATTGAAGAACTCGGCTGCCATCTTATTGCATGGGAAATCGTCTACCGAACGGAGACTTACCAATATGCGATTGTCTATATCCGTATCTTCACGAAGAGAAATGGAGAGTTTGTGTCCCTTGATGGTAAGAGGCACGTTCACCAGTCCTTCCAGGTCACCCTTGATAAAGTCATACTTCTTCAACTCTTTACGGGTCACTGTATAGAAACTGGCATGAAGGCCCTCTACTACCTGCAGCTTTTCATTCATCAGATAGCCACGGAACCGGACTGCCGGAATGCGGGCATTATTGAAGACATTGCGGTAAATCTTATCCTTGTCGATGTTCTTGGTAAGCAGCAAGCAGATGATGTAATAGATATAAGGCTGGGTAGAATTATAGGTGAAACCGCCCGTATCGGTCATCATGCCGCAATAGATGCAGGTAGCCCAAGTCTGATCCATCTGTGGGAAGCCTCCCAACTGCCAGACTACACGGAATACCAGGTCGCTGGCACTGCTGGCATGTGGCTGCGAAACCAGCAGCTTAGCCTCAAGATTAGGAGCCAGATGGTGGTCGATGATGACACGCTGAGTCTTGCAACCCAATAATACATGGTCCATCTCATCAAGACGTCCCTCACTGCTAAAGTCAACACAGCATACCAGGTCGGCTTCATCGAAAGCTCGCTGCACCAGTTCAGGCTGTCTGTCATATCGCAGGATACCGGCAGCTCCAGGCAACCAGGAAATAGAATCCGGTATCATATCCGGCACACAAATGTCAACTTTCTTGCCCAAAGAGCGAAGATAACCAGCCCATCCCAAAGAAGAGCCGACGGCATCACCGTCTGGCGACTTATGTGCACAGACGACAATACGATGAGAAGCCGCTATCGTCTCTCGGAGAATAGCGGCTTCCTGATCTGTCAATATATTAATGTTTATATCCATCACATTAAATTAGAAGAGCTTGTTTGGATAAACACCCTCATCGATAAGATGCTGGATCTTATCAACAACACTCTGGCGGTCGGCTGCATAAGTTACACCAAACCACTTGCTGGTAGTATCGAGCACCTTAACGGTAGCTGTACCCTCATTGATGAGCTTGTTGACCATCAATGGGATGAAGAACTCAGCCTTCTTGTTTTCCATATTCTTAGGATCACTCAAGAACTCCTTGAAGTACTCCTCACTATGCTGGAAGTAATCAGGTGTGAAGCCCCAAACGTTCATGGAAACAGGAGTATTGTCGCCAACAGCAACCCACTCGCCCTGCTCGTCCTTGTAAGATACCTTACCGTCGATACGCATGATCTCGGTACGCTCTACACAGGTTGTCAAGTTCTCATCAGCATCCTTAGAGCAGATGCCGCGAGCTACGGTACCATTCTCGCTCAAGGTATTACCTACACGGAAACCTACCATGGCATAACGGTTCTTGCTGCCCTCTGGAAGTTCAGAGAGGAACTTGCCGATTACCATGAAGCAATCGCGGTTGTAGAAGTCATCGCAGTTGATTACGCAGAAAGGTTCCTTGATGATATCCTTTGCCATCAGGACAGCATGGTTTGTACCCCATGGTTTCTCACGACCTTCTGGAACAGAGAATCCCTCTGGGAGATCATCCAATGCCTGGAAGCAAAGTTCTGCAGGAATATGACCCTCATACTTTGAAAGAATCTTCTCACGGAACTGATCTTCGAAGTCCTTGCGGATAACGAATACGATCTTTCCGAAACCAGCCTGAATAGCATCATAGATGCTGTAGTCCATGATAGTCTCACCATTAGGACCCAGACCATCAAGCTGTTTCAAACCACCATAACGGCTACCCATACCGGCAGCCAGAAGCAATAACGTAGGTTTCATTTTGTCTATACTTTTATTTATTAATAGTTGATAGTTATTAAAAAAATAACGATGCAAAAGTAACAAAAAAAATGCAGTTAACCGCACGTTTTTCTACTTTTTTTTGATTAATGTCATTTTTTGTCCTTTTATGCACTATCTGTAACACATATAAGACTTATTTCCGGACACATCTCCCAGGCTAAACCTAGAAAGGATAACCCACAGCGAAATGCAGACTCTGTGCATCCTTAAACCGACGGATGTTATAGATGCCATTCTTGCCGGTATCGTAAGGAACATGCAGACCGATACCCCAGTCGACACGTATCACAAACATACCCATGTCATAACGCACACCGACACCGGTGCCTACCGCCAACTGCCGGAAAAACTTGTCTACATCAAACTTGCCGAGCGGACTGTACTCATGGTTGCGTAAGGTCCACACATTACCTGCATCCAGGAAAAGGGCTCCATAGAGATCGCCCCATACCTTCTGACGGTATTCCAGATTCATCAGATACTTGATGTCGCCCGTCTGGTCGATATACGAATACTTGCTGTTGGTAGGCTGGTATCTGCCCGGTCCGATGCTCCGCACATTAAAGGCTCGCACACTGTTGGCACCACCGATATAGAACTGCTCATAATAAGGAGCATTCTCGGCATTGCCATAACTCCAGATAATGCCGGCATTGACATGTCCGACCAACGTACCATCCTGGGTGATACGCCAATATTTCACGAAATCTGTCTCCAGTTTCAGAAACTGAGCAAACGGATTCTTGAACATCTTCTTGTCTTTCTCGTTCCATCCCTTTCCGGCCGCCATGTAACCAAGCGAAAGGATATTGGCTGCCTCGCTGATGGTGGTTGACCAGGTGATAGGATGGCGGTAACGGCGCGGACTGCGATAAGTATAGGTGTAACTCATCTTAGGCACAAACTGGTCGCGCATCGATATCTGAAGATAAGGATGCAGGGCGAGGATGCTATCGAAAGCGGCTGTGCGGCTGTTCATAAACTCATAAGAGAGAATCAGCGGACTGAAAGAATGCTGATGCTGGTAAGAGGTAGACCACGCATAGGTTAACTCGCCCGCTGCCACATGACGTCGGAAATAGCTGGCTCTGTTCAGCACATTCATCGAAGCCTTGATGGTAGTAGTTGGCACACCCCGATATTTGGTAGGCATATGCCCGGCACGGTATCTGCGCTCGTTCTGCTCCATCGTTCTGAACATATTCCAAGGCGTGATGATGCGAGGGAACTCTACGGAAACATCCGATCCGTATTCATAGGAATTGATGCGGGTAGAACCTCCACCAGCCTGACTGACGGTTTGCCACTCATGCGAACCATGCAGGTTGACTGTAAGTTTCTCGCCTCCATGAAAAGCATTGCGCTTGGTTAGACCCACTACCAGCTCCGGTCCTACTCTGCCAGTTGTTTTGCCACGGGCATTTGCCTCGACATAGAAATCGTATGGCTTGTCGAATACCAGGTCGATATTGGCATCCAAGGTATCACGATATACTACATTGCCCAGACTATCTAGGGTCTGCACCGAACGGGGAGAGAACTGGATGCTGGAATAGCTGAAGAGTCCCATCTGCTGAAGTCCGGTCTTGGCACGCTCCTCGGTACGTACCCGATACAGTTCACGGGGACGCAGGCGCAGACTCTGCAAAACGATGCCCGGACGTATCGGCATCTTTCTTCCATTATAATGGAAACTCAGATAGCTGCGCACAAAGGAATCCTTCAACTCCTCCATATACTGCTTTCTGAAATTAACATGAATCTTTCCGATATACCACTGGCGGGTAGCTCTATCGTCCACGCTGTCTGCCATCATCAGCCGCAACTGCACCTTGCCGGGCACATTCACGGTATCGGCAAGATAAGAAGCATAACTGTTCTGATAGAAATAATAGCCCCTGTTGCGGAACAGACGGGTAATACGCTGACGTTCCGATTCCATGTTGGCGACATTGAAAGGACTCCCCTTCCGTATGAGCGCCTTGTTCATGGAAGCATCTATAAACTGCTTGCTCTTGGCCGGGAAGTTGAGATAAGCCATAGAATCAAGCGTCCAGAGATGACCGAAGTCTACCTGATAGGCAACCTTCGCCTTCTTCGGATTGCTCTGTGTCAGCACATCATAAGTCACCTTACCGTTAAAATAGCCATATTTATCGAGCTGATGCTCGGCTACCTGGGCACGGAGTTGCGGATTCACATTTGCCATCAGCTTAGGTTTGGAACCGAACACCTTGGTTATCCACTTAGCCAGTGCTCCATCCGACTGAGAGAAAGCATTCCATATCCACAGGCGCACAGGGAACGGTGTGCGGTAATAGCTGCTTCCGAACAAAGCACCGTTCGGAGCCGAAGCCAGGGCATACTCCATCTCGGTGATGGTAGAATCAGCATAAGATCCCTTCTCGTAGTTCTTATACTCGATAGGTACCAGACCCGTAAACAGCTGCTCGTCTTCTTTCAGTGCACTGGTTGAAGAGCAACCCGTTATGAGCTGCCCCGACAACATCAGCAATGCTGCCACATATATAATAAGGTATAACCTGTTCTGCTGTTTCATATCGCTCATTACTTTTCGTTAAGTTTCAATGGGTCAAAGTCCTTTGTTTTGGCTTTCTCCATCGTATCCTTCTTTTCGTTCGTACTCTTCTTCACCGCAGGATTCTTCTCCATTGGGGCCTCAGGAATCTGCTGCTTATCGGTCTTGAAACGGAAGATGTCCTTGAAATGCTGCAACTTTCTCTGCCATTTGAAACCGACACCGTACTCACCTATCAAACCTTCGAGCCAATCGTAGGTATTATTGTTGCAGAAGGCACGGATATACTGGCTCGCACCTTCGTTGAGCCGGTACTGCAATTCGATATTGTTGAAGAATGCATCATCATTGTTGGCTGCATTCTCCATTTCTGCACCGGTAGAAACCTTGCCGCCCACACTGAAACTCAAGCGGTTGTTGAAGAACCGCTTGGCAAACTTAAAGTTGTAATCGGTGTGCATGGCACCTGCTGCATTAGTGGAGTTATCTACCGACATACCGACATCCACACCCACAGAACGCATCGCTGAACCTGCAATATTATTGATCTCTGAGTTGAGGAATGAGGTCAAGGCACTGTTCATGGAGAACGAATTGGTATTTCCGTTGGCAAGATACATGCCCGAAGCTAGCATCGTAATGGCTATCTTACCCCGCTCTTCAATACTCATCGTGTTCAGTTCATCCTGCAAGGTGGCATCGTTTGGTGAGGAAACGATAAACTGGATGCCTGGCTTATTCAATGTCTGCGAGAGTTTTACGCCACAAATGAAATCCACCGAGCGGCCGGTTCCCTGTCCCTCGTTTACCGTTGTCCTGACATTCTCTGTTGCCGTGATGTTCAGGGTCGGGTTGAACGGATCGCCGTTAAACTCTATGTAGCTGCCGTCCTGGATATCAAACGTCTTGAGCGGAATGATAGGCAGCGAATATTTCATCTTGCCATTGTTCAGGGTATACTTGCCCGTGATGCCGATGCCATCAACCGAATTGTAAGTCATCGTCAGATTACCACCGCCCATCAGGTCGATGTAGTTGGTCTGGTCGGCATTCAAAGCACAGAGGATATGAGCCGACTCGTCTATCGACATGCCCAACATCATGTTCAATCCTTCCAGTGCCGGACGCTCGACAACGACAGGCTTGCCACTCTTGAAATTCGTAAACTTCACCAGCTCATCGAGCTGCGTATCAGTAGTCAGTTCCGATTCTTTCAGCACATACGTCATATCCGTATTGCCGAGGACATCCAGCTTACCCTGCATCTTCAGATTGCTTACCGGTCCGCGCATCGCACCATAGAAGTTGACATACGCCTTGCCGAAAGCCTCGGAACGGGCATTCTCCTTGGCATCAATCAGCAGGAAGTTCTGTGCTCTCATCCGGATATCGAGCATCATCTTCTCTATATTCGTAAAGTCGAGACTGCCCTGGATATTGAGCGGACTCTCATTGTTAGCATACATCATGAAGTTTTCGAAGAGCAACTTGCTGTCTATGATACGGACAGGATCGTTGGCAAAACGCATCGTGATGCCATACGGCACACTGACGAGATAAGCCGAATCCAGATATACTTCGCCCTCTACATCCAATTGGCTCAAGGCTCCCTTCAAACTCAGTTTTCCTTCGCCATATCCCTTCAGACCCATAATCTGGTCAGGAACAAAACCGTTGACAAAATGCAGAGGCAACTTCTCCATACCCACTTCGGCATCGAGATAACCGTTTCCTTCCGACTTGTAAGTACCCTTTACGGTAGCTACTTCTTCACCCTCATAATTGAGGAAACCATCTACATAATGAGAACCGTCGCTCTTTGGCATGTAAACGAATTCTGTACCGACATCTCCCATCGGACACTTTTCGTAAACCAAATTGTCGATGTTCAGATTAGAAGAAACCGAGAGTTCATCCTTGGTCTGGATAATATGGAAGTCGCCGTCAAGAATACCCGAGATGTCAGGCATATAAGGAATCACGCTGAGCACTTTATCCAGATTAAACTGGCTCATGCTCACCGTAAGATCCTGCAGCGCTTCTTCGTTTTCATCATTGCTGTATATACGGATACCCATACCGTTGGCTGCCTTCAGACTCAGATTGGCAGAAACACGGTCGTCATTGCCCAGCATCAGATAGTTGTCATCGTTAGCAGTAAACTTCTTGTACCCCAGGACAGGATGGGTATCGATGAGCGAAATCTTCACGCCGTTTTCCAGCAACAGCGCCTCCAGACCCACATCTACACCCAATCTGTTTTTGGCATCATAGATGCGGGCATCGATATTGGAACCCTTCTCCTGCAGTTCGCCCTCTACCTGTGCCCGGAACACATACTGAGGATTATGCTTGTTGTTCTGAACACGTGCTGCATAGCGGATGGTATCGCCCTCAGTCTTCACCAAGGCACGGATCGTATCCAACTGCATGCCACTCGCTACCAGTGAATCGATGTTGAGATAACCATTGACACCTGTTACAGGCGACATGGTCATCTTCATATCCACCGTCTTGAAATCATAACCGCAGTAAGCGATGAAACGGGATATGAAATTGTCCTTTCCTGTGGTAAGATAAACATGACCGAAAGGGAACTGACTGCGAATCTTCACCTGGTCGATATGATGGTTCCTAAGCTGATGAGCCAATTCTTTCTGCAATCCGACAAAACGGCTCATCAACTGCTTATAGCCTCCGTGTACATCCATGTTGAGATGGAAGTCGCCGCAATCGATGACTGCGTGCGTGGTATCTCTGCGGGTAAAGACATCAGCGTCAACACCCACCGGACGGTAATTCTTTTTTGCCGTACGAACCGTAATATCACTCATCGAAGCCATGATGTCGTGACTGTCCTTCAGGTCGGACCTGATATCCATGTGACCGCAGAGCGACAGGCGCATCGGTGCCTTCGTTACCTCTAACGAATAAAGATTCACATCGCGGACATCTGCCACCAGGGTAGCCTCCAGTTTCTTGGAATTCGTAAGTGCATCAAGGCTGACGAGCCCCGTAAGATACTGGTTCTTGCTGTCGATATCGGCATGCACCTTTCCATTGGCAACGTGAGCCACTGCCAACACATGATCCAGTTTGTATTTGCCATACTGAATCTGGTTTACCTGTGCCTTGGCCTGCAATCGGGTACGAGGAGAGAGGAAATCAGTTCCCACACCCTTCGCCTCCAATGAGCCGGTGAAAGAATGCAAATCCTGTTTTGGCAGGAAATGCTTTGCCTGGATGTTGTGCGCCTGAATCTTAGCTTGATAAGCCAGACGGTTCATATCGATACTGCCGTTTTTCCGGGTCTTCGCATCTATCTTGGCATCTACCCTCATCCTGCCACGACCTTCGGTAATGGCGAGTCGGGTAGCATATCTGGAGCCGTCTGCCTGAATGTTTCCTCGGATTCCGATACCGCTAGGCACACGTATCTCCTGCATCAGAGAAGGGTCAAGCATGGCGGTAATGAAATCCAGATGATAGGTACGGGCGTTCAGATCTACATTTGCCTTCAGACGGTTCATATCCGTCAGGTTACCCAATTTTCCATCAGCACTCAGTTCGAAGGCTGTAGGCAGCGACAGTTTCAAGCCCGAGAAAGATGCCTGCTGCATATTTCCTTTGAACGAACCTTCTATCTTCATCGGATAGAATGGCCATTTCTTCTTCATGGCGCCAGGGAAGGCATCGCCTGCAAAGAGGAACAGGTCTGAACGGCCCAAAGCTCCCTTCAGCTGTGCCATCAACTTGCCAGGTTTCACCTCATCAAAGGCATTCATATCCATATCCACCGTTGCCTGCAACTGGGAGTATGGGGTACGGAGACAGATATCAGGCAACTGCAGTTTCACGGAATCCATCACGAATCTGCCATAGAGCTGGTCTACCTGCAAACCGCTTTTCTCCTTAAACTGAGCTTCACGTATCTTGACATCTATCTTTGAATCGCAATAATAGAAAGAGTCTGCCTTCAAAGTCATGGCCGACAGGGCGATATGGTTAAAGTCCATGCCCGATACCGGACGGATATAGTTCTGGTCATAGTTCACCTTGCCATTCTTCCAGTCAAGATGACCTATCTGATAAAGTCCTTTATAAAGGTCGAGATAGGTAGTCTGCGCCACCGCATCTCCAAAATAAGCATTCACCTGAAGAGTATCTCCAGGCATGTGTAATACGAAATCAGTGTTCTTCAGTTTCAGTTTTTCGATATTCACCTTCCAGAAATTGGTACTAGGCGTAGTATCCGGCGGCACAGTATCGCTCAGTTCTACCGAGAGTTGGGCATCAGCCAACAGGGCATGATTCACCCTCACCTTCTCCTTTCCGAGGTCAATGCCATGAGCCTTCAGGCGCAGATTACCTACATTGCCCTTGATTCTGGCTTCGTGAATAAAATTCGTGGTATTCACCTTCATCTGGGTGAAATTGAGTTCATCCACCATGACTTGACTTTCGAAAAGAGGCAACAATTGTACGTCTACCACCATCTTCTGGATGTCGGCAACGGTATCTCTCTTATTTCTTAAAGCCAAGTTTGGGGAATTCTTGAGTGAGTCGATTGGCTGAAGTACCTTTACGCCTTCCACTCCCAGTTTCAGAGGGAAGACGAGGCGTACTTGCTTTACCGAAATATCCATACCCGTCGACTCTGAGGCATAAGCAGCCACTTGCTTTACCGCCCAATTCTGAACAGGTGGCAGATAAAGCAGAATGGATAACAACAAGATGAGCACCAATGGAGTCAACACCGTGATTCCTGCCCATTTCGCATACCTCTTCATAAGCATGGATTTTTGAGTTAGGGTGCAATAGCCCGCCAAAGATTATCATCCGGCAGCGGAGCCTCTGCTACTATTGTTTCTTTAGACACAGGATGAACAAATTCTACTCTGTGTGAAAGGAGAGAAATACTGCCATCTACATTGCTACGTGGAGAACCGTATTTCAGATCTCCCTTGATAGGACATCCCATCTTGGCAAGCTGGCATCTTATCTGATGATGACGACCCGTCATCAAGTTCACCTCCAGAAGTGTATAATGGTCTGTATGACCTATCACCTTATACTTCAATATCGCTTTCTTCGAGTTTTTCACCTCATGGTCGTAAGCATAGCTCTTATTCTGCTTTTCATTTCTTACTATCCAATGGGTGAGCGTAGCCTCAGGTTCCTTTGGCATGTTCTTCACGATTGCCCAATAGGTTTTGTGAACTTCGCCATCCCGGAACATATTGTTCAGACGGCTCAATGCCTTAGAAGTCTTGGCAAATACGACCAAACCCGAAACAGGACGGTCAAGGCGATGCACCACACCGAGAAATACATTTCCCGGCTTGTGATACTTCTCCTTGATGTACTGTTTCACAGTCTCCGAGAGAGGTTCGTCGCCGGTCTTGTCGCCCTGCACGATTTCGCCACTTCTCTTAGAGACTATGATTATATGGTTGTCTTCGTAAACTACCTGCATGTTTTATCAACAAAACGTTGCCGAGAGATTACATGTTCATACCACCGTCGATCTGAATAACCTGACCGCTAACATAGCTAGACAAGTCGGAAGCGAGGAAGAGGCAAACATTTGCGATATCCTCAGTCTGACCACCACGACGCAATGGAATCTTCTTCATCCAGTCCTTGCGGATTTCTTCAGGCAACTGTGCAGTCATTGCAGTCTCGATGAAACCAGGAGCAACAGCATTGGCACGTACACCCTTAGGACCCAACTCCTGAGCGATAGACTTAGCCAAAGCAATCATACCAGCCTTAGAAGCTGCATAGTTGCACTGACCTGCATTACCATGAACACCTACTACAGAAGCCATGTTGATGATAGAACCACCACGCTGACGAAGCATGATTGGAGAGCAAGCATGAATGAAGTTGAAGGCTGACTTCAAGTTTACATTCAAAACAGCATCCCACTGAGCCTCGCTCATACGGAGCATCAAACCGTCCTTGGTGATACCTGCATTGTTAACCAGGATATCGATAGAACCGAAGTCCTCATGAATCTGCTTAACTGTCTTCTGTGTCTCCTCGAAATCTGCTGCATTACCAGCATAAGCACGACAGGTTACACCAAGAGCCTCAATCTCCTTACGAGTAGCTTCCAAACCGGCAGCCATATCGTCGTTGAGTACGAGGTCTGTAAATGCGATGTTAGCGCCCTCAGAGGCGAACTTCATAGCGACAGCCTTACCGATGCCGCGAGCAGCACCTGTTACAAGGGCTGTTTTACCACTTAATAATCCCATTTCTTTCTTATTTAATTAATTATCAATTAGTTACGTATTTACTATATTCTTTTATCTAGAGTTTCAAGCCCGACTTTCCCAAGGCACCATAAACCACCTTGGCAACCAGAGGTTTGCTCGACTCCACATTCATGCCATGGCCCAAACGTCCATAGATAAATGGAACCTCGAGACCTTTGATACAATAGTGAGTAATATCGGCCACCAGATCGATGTTATCAATATCAAACTCACCATCTTCTCTTCCTTCGGCATAAATTCTTCTGAGAATCTCTATTTCGTCTTCATCGAAGTTTTTTCTCGCCTTCTCAACCATCCAGATGTTTCGGAAGAACTCAGCACGGAGGTTACCATTTCTTACAACCGTTTCCTTGATCATACTGAGGTGAGTATAGATAAGCTCGATGATTTTATCCTGTGGACGCATCTTGCAATTAGCAACCTCGTCCAACTTATCCGAAAGACGCTCCAACTCTGATTCTATCACCGCGTAATAGACATCCTCCTTTCTACTGAAATAAGTATAAAGCGTACGTCTTCCCTTACCAGAAGCTACAGCAATATCATTCATCGTAGTATTTGCTATACCATTCTTGGCAAAGAGTTGTCGTGCGACATCTACCAGTTTTTGTCTTGTTTTGGATACTGACATATTGAAACCCTTCCTTTTTTATTAATTGCACATAAAAATATTATTGTGCAAAAGTAGCACTTTAATTCGAATTAAACAAATATTTAATGTTAAATTAATAAATTAGGGCACAAAAAAATCGGATAAGATGTTGTTGACCAACTTCTTACCCGATCATTGTTGCGGCGGCAGGACTGATGACAAGCCTACTACCGCCGGATAAGATTTTAGATGCCCAATATCATAACCAACACATTAATAATATGATATACCTTATTATATATAGGGGAGAAAAGAACTAAAAAAAATCAGTAAGCACTAATTTTCGTTTGAATTTAGTCCTTTTTATCCTTACTTTCGAGAAGTTTTATATAATTCTCCAATGTATTGATGCGTTTATCCTTTTCCTGGATTAACTCTTTGAGATACTGGGTCTCCATTTTACTATTGTTAATCCTAACATTCGAGAGAACATTATTAGAACCAATGACTTCTCCCGTCTTTTTCGTGGCCCACTCGGGAGTGGTAAAGAAGTCATCCATCGAGCACTTGAGTACATCACGCATACGCTCAAGGGTATTGCAAGTGACACTCGTTGCCGTTTCTACATGATACAAGCCAGTTGATTTTCCCTGAAAAACCTGTTCTTCGAACTGTTTCTTGGTTAAACCAGCTTCTGCTATTAACTTTCTGAGTACCTGACCGTTATACATAACAACACAATTTAATTAATAATATTTAACTAATATCTATTAGTATTTTTACTAAAAAATATTAGTGTTTTCTAATTTTTATTTGTAACTTTGCAACAAAGTTAATAATAATATTTGAAATATGAAAGAAAATATGCAAAAAAGTGATGAAAAAAATTCATTGCGCGACTGGTACAACGAGATTCCTCGTAACAAGCGCAACAAGTTCATTTTGGCTCTGCAGCTGAAATTCGGCATGTCGGCATCAGGCATCTACGACAAGATCAAGAAGAACAACTGGTTGCCATACCAGCGTGAGATGGTAGAAGAGGTTATCAACGAGGGTAAATGGGAGAAGTAAATGGGAAAGATGACTATCAAGTGCAACAGCGAACAGCTGAAGTACATCCAGAAGGACTTCGAGGACGCTAGCGTTCCGGTCGATATGTCGTACGGACCTTTCCATAAAGGCAAATCTGAGGTTAATCTTTTCTACGATGACGCTGAAGACGGAATTGTAGAAGGAATTGTTAAATATAGAATGAGAAACAATGAAAAGAAAGGTTAAAACTATGTCTATAGAGGATGCCATCAAGGAAAAATTCCCTGATGCTACTATATATGAAGTTAGAAACGACCGTTTTGGCAAATGTATATTAGGTGTAGTTCCCACCAAAGATGGGAAAGATCATATTGTCGAATGGGATAAAACCGGGAATGCTTCCGAATGTGAGGTAGGCGGTAGAGACTTCCGGGAAATCAGATGGAACGAAGAGGAGCAGCGACCAGAATACATCCACACCAAGCTACTTCTCCACGACGATAGATTTAACGTACAAGTAGATGCCTCCAAGTAAATGTCTAAGCTGCCCAATAGGGGTGAACTGTATCAACGGAAGATACTGCCCCCTATTTCGCAGATATATAGAGCATAGCTCTGAACCACTCGGATGTACACCTGAAAAAATAAACGAATATGAAAGCAATAATGACACTGGAATCAGGGTATAAGGCTATCATAGATTTCCTTACCCCCCCCACTACGTAAAAGATTCGAGACACAAGCGGAATTCGAAAGCCGCATTCTCTCAGAAATCAACCTATCTCAGCCAAATGCTGTCAACAAAGCCGTAAAGCTACATATCCTAAGGCATTAAGGCTATCGGCAGCAAGTATTTTGTTTTGAGCCTGCAAACATTTATCTTTGCAGGCAGTTTTTAAAGGAAAAGAAATATGATCAAAGCAGAACAGATTTACCAGGCAACCGATGACGGACTGGACATAATCATCGCATTATACCCGGACGCCAAAGAATGCGTGCAGAAATACTGCACAGGAACGCCCAAGAAGCACTTTGCCATCCGAAAGGAGAATACCCCATCGTGTTCCCTGAAGAAGTACAAGGAATGCTGGAGAGTAACAGACTTTGGAGGCGAAGGAAATGCAGAATCTCCTATCGATCTCTATATGAAGGAGAAGAATATCGACCGTTTCCCTGATGCCATCCTTCGCCTGGCAGCAGAGTATAACGTTACCGATGAGCTCAAGAAGGATGTAAACAAGCCTACTTTTGCAGAACGTGATGCCACCATCGATGAGAAAGATGGTACCCGCATCTTTGAACTCAATGATAAATTCACGGAAGATGAACTGAAGGTTCTTGGCCCAAACGTGAAGCAGGAACATGTGGATGCCCTAAACTGGCATTCAGCCAAATGGATTGGATATGTCAAAGACCGCAAGGTCAAGATCAAATACAGCAATGAGCACTACCCTATCTTCATGCGTGAGTGCCTGGTTTCTCCAGCTGAAGGAGAGAAACCGGAAGTAAAATTCTACAAGATATACGAACCGCTCAACTTCAGCAAACAGTGGAGATTCTCATATACTCCTGATGGTGTCAAGCCTAAGAAGTACATCAATGGTCTGGCTGAGCTCAAGAAAGCATACCATGAGTTCAACGCCAAGGAGATGGCTGAATTCAACAAGACCAACGTCGATGAATCGAAGGTCTATAAAGAACAGAAACTTCCTGAAGCATTCATCTGCAGCGGCGAACGAGATAGCCTCTGCTGCAAGTCTCTCGGTTATCACCCTCTATGGTTCAACTCTGAGACCTATAAGCTCAGCGAGGAGGAATACAGAGAAATCATGAAGTATGTGGAAGTACTCTATAATATACCGGACATCGACGAGACCGGTATCTCCAAGGGAACGGAACTTGCCCTGCGCTACATTGACATACATACAATCTGGCTGCCACAATGGCTCAGGACCTACCACGACAACCGAGGAAAAGGCCGCAAGGATCTCCGTGACTGGATGGAGCTGCGCAATACCCGCAAGGACTTCCGCAACCTGATGACGCTGGCCATGCCTGCCCGTTTCTGGGTGAGCAAGCTCAACAAGAAGTCCAACACCTGGGACCACTACATCGATACTGCGTGCCTCTACAATTTCCTTCGCCTTAACGGTTTCTACACGCTCCACGACGAGAACTCCACCATCACGAAGTATGTAAGAATCACCGGTAACATCGTGAAGCTCATCACCACAAGAGATATCCGTGAGTTCTGCCGACAATGGGTCATCGACAGAGCAGAAAAGCGAGATATTCTCAACCTGGTATTGAATACCCCGAAGCTCTCCAGCGCTGCGCTCGATTCACTCCAGGAAATAACGCTTGACTTCACCAACTACACCAATCATTCACAGCTGTTCTTCTTCCCTCGTGTCAGCATAGAGGTAACCAAGGATGGTCTGATTGAGTATCAGCGTGAAGGAAGCTCGCTCAAGAACTACGTATGGCAGGAGAACGTCATCGATCATAACTTCAAGAAGCTCGATGATATGTTCACCATCACGCGCACCATCGATGAGGATGGCAGACCGAAGTTTGATATCGAGGTCAAGAACGTGAGTTCTCACTTCTTTGGCTATCTGATCAACGCCTCACGCACCTACTGGCGCAAGGAACTGGAATACAACTTCGAGGAGAGAAGCGTTGATGAGAAAGAAGCATATCATAAGGCTCACCTATTCGATATCGCAGGTGAAGGCCTGGCCGATGTCGAGATTGCCGAACAGAAACAGAACCTCATCAACAAGATATTCACATTCGGGTATATGCTTCATCATTACAAGTCTCCTTCACGAGCATGGGCGCCTATGGCCATGGACAACAAAATCGGTGAAGACAACGAATGCAACGGCCGTTCGGGTAAGAGTTTCTTCTTCAAGACACTCTCTTTGCTGATGAAGACCGTTAAGCTGTCCGGTAGAAACCCGAAGCTGATGGACAACCCTCATGTCTTCGACCAGGTAACCCAGCACACTCAGATGCTGCTGCTCGATGACTGTGACCGGTATCTCAACACAGGACTCTTCTATGATAATATTACTTCAGATATGACTGTAAACCCAAAGAACAACCAGAGCTTCACTATACCTTTCGAGGATAGCCCGAAAATTGCCTTCACTACTAATTATGTGCCGGCAGATTTCGATCCGTCTTCAGAGGCGAGATTGCTGTATATGGTGTTCTCAGACTATTATCATCAGCGCACGGAGGATAATGACTACCAGGAGACCAGAAGCATCAGAGATGACTTCGACAAGGATCTGTTTTCCAAGACCTATTCTGAGGCCGAATGGAACGCAGATATCAACTTCTTCCTGCAATGCTGCCGCTTCTACATATCTCTCGTGGGAGAACCCGTAAAGATACTTCCACCTATGGAGAATATCGTTAAGCGCAAGTTTAAAGCTGATATGGGTGTAAACTTCGAGGATTGGGCCAGTTCTTATTTCTCTGAGGAGAGTGGAAGACTCGACGAGTTTGTCGTAAGAGAAAAGGCATTTACAGACTTCAAACAGTTCTCTGGCCTTAACAAAGCAACGACACAGAGCTTTACCAAGAAGCTGAAGGCATTTGTGGAGCTATGCCCATACATTGAAGCCCTGAACCCGGATGACCTCTGTAACAGCCAGCATCGCATTATCAGAAGAGATCCAGCGCATCCTGATGGAAGCCCGGTTGAGATGATTTATCTCAGAAGCAAGAAGAGTGATTCTCCAAAAGAAGAAACTCAAGCAAAAAAGGGTGATTATCAATCGACAATCGACTGGAGCAAGATAGATACTAATAGTAACGAACCTTTCTAACCCCCTACATATATAATAGGGTATATAGCCCCAAGTTATAGTGCAAAGGTACAAAAAATATCTGAATTATGCAAATATTTTTGGCAAAATTTTCAAGCGAAATTCGCTGATTTTTATATTTCTTTTCTCATGTTACGAGGGAGTGATGAGCATCTGTTCATCGCTCCCTTTTTCGTCTTCACCAGGTATGGCCAGCCCTGCCCGACAGGCTCATTTTAGCCCTTTTCCCCCGCCTACCGCTGTTTTCCCCACTCCCCTTTCTTATTTATTATACAAATCTTTTGTAACTCTGTAACAGAATGTTAGTAAGAAGGTATAAATAACTAGAAAAGAGGGGGTTAAATCCAATTTTGGACGTTTACAAAGTTGCGTTACAACTTAGTTACAAACTTTTAGGAGTTTGTAACAAACCATTTTTGTATCAGCGGCTTACTTCTTCATATAGGTTATGTTACAACTTTGTTTTGGCCCACTTTTTTGTATCTGAAAAATGTATCAAGAAAATAACGCTGATTATCAGAGAGTTATAAAGCCAAAGTTACACGATACAAAAATACAAACTTTTCGGACGAAATTATATCACACCAAGATTACTGATATTTATTAGTTTTTTACTAATAATTATTAGCTATTCGAATTTTTATTTGTATCTTTGCCGAAAAATTGCTTATGAATAAAGTCGTTTACATCAAAGTTCCTGCGCATATCAGGCAATGGGCATACCACAGTTATGGGAATCCAATTATTTTCCCTATCATCGGCAACGAGGTTGCCGTCATACGTCGGTTCACAAGTAAACCGCCTCAGGCTAGAATGTCGCCTGTAGAACAGGAGAGCCAGGAAGAGATGGAGAAGGCGGATGCCGTCTCACTGCACCAGAGCGTGACGAATACCTTCAAAGATGAGGAGTACGAACAGAGCCGATGGCTCATTCACCCTAATGAGTATATCGCCATCTCGCTTCCGGAATCCAAGGCAAAGCCAATACGTGAGTACAACTACCTGGGCCCACGTGCCAGAAGAGCCGTGAAGGAGATGATCACCGACCTTTTCAAGATAGACCTCTGGGCATCCCTGAAGGACATCGCTGACCGCTCATGCAAGCTTTCATCACTCATTTCAGCCTGGTGCGAGCAACATGGCATTGGCATTGATTATGAGGATACCGTGCGCCAATGCTTCTACAGAATGCGCGATCAGCACGCAAAAAAGGGCGTAAATTTAAACTCAACAACAAGATTTAATAAAGATTAATACAATTTTTTCCGTTTCGGCGAACAACTCCGAACAGAATGAAAATAATCGAAATAACCAAACAACTTAGAAATATGGCATACATCAAAAACATCATCAAGATTGAGATGACAGAGGCAGAAAACCTCAAAAGTGTCGTCTTCCCTATGGATCAGAGATGCATTGTACCGTCGGCTGCTAACTTCCGGTCAATTCAATGCAAAGTTCCGTCAAGTTGTGAGATTTCCGACAAAGTTGAGTCAAAAGTCCGCATTTTCACCTCCAAGCTCACCTTCAAGTCGTGCGAGCAGATAGATCCAAACTACCGACCTCTAGCCTTCAGAATCACCACGGCAGATGGCATTCGCTACCTTATGGGCTGCGACCGCCGACCATATCCGGTACTCACCCGTACCGAAAACCTGCCAAGTTCACATACGGAATCTTCCCTGATTACCTATACAGCGACTTGGACAGACGTCATCAGACCGCTCCAAATCATAGAATAAGTTTTTTTATTTCTTCTCCTTATTATATAACTTTGCGGCAATCAAATTCGCTAAGTTGTATGAAATATCAAATATCTATCACCGGTTATATAGGGTCGTGGACCAAGTTTATGGTCCGCGATATCCTTAATAACAACAAAGGCAAGCACGTCGATGTAGCCATCGATTCGCCGGGCGGTGCGGTTTCCGCAGGTCTCGCCATCTGTCAGATGTTCAAGGACCATGGCGATGTGACGGTTGACTTTCAGGCGGGCTTCTCTGCATCTGCCGCCACCATCTGTGCGATGGGCGCCAAGAAGATCCGAATGAACAAGTACAGTTTGCTCCTGGTTCATAAGTGTTCCACGGAGCAGTTTGTATGGAGCGCCCTCAATGAGGAAGAAATCGGTTCCCTCATCGAGCAGCTGCAGAAGCATCAGGAAGACCAGCAGAAGATAGACAATATCATTGCCAATGTTTACTGCGATCGCTCGGGAAAGAAGCACGAGGATATCATCAAGGTGATGTCTGAAGCCAAATGGCATACCGTGGATGAGTGCATCGATCTCGGTTTAGTGGATGAGTCGATGGATGGCAAGCCGGCTGAAATCACGGAGTCAACACAGAACTTCATCAAGTACAACAATCTTCCAGCATTGCCAGAGGTCGTCAATTCCTGGTATGAGAAGAAGCCGGGCTTCCTGGGACGAATCTTCGGAAAGGAAAACTCACACAAAAATGTTTTAGATATGATTAAGAAATGGACTCACATCAACAATGTTCTCAACGTAGAGGGCATTGAGGCAGAAGAATCAGCCAAGGACTGCACCATCTCCCAGGAGCAGATGCAGAAGCTGGAGGATAAGATTGCTGCCGACTCCAGCTCGATCAAGACCAAGGACGAGGAACTCGATAAGGTCAAGAACGAGAAGAAGGAACTGGAGGATAAGGTCAAGAACCTGGAGAAGGATAAGAAAGACCTTGAAGAGAAAGTAAGGGATCTGGAGAAAGAACCGGGTGGCGAAACCCACACTGCCGTAGATGACAACAAGGCTCAGGACTTCTGCTCAGATCAAGTATCGGACGTTTTAATTGATTTTGCATAATATGGCAGAGAATGATAAATTTGTTGCACCTGTTGACGTAAAGGAACAGCTGCAAAAGACGGCAAAGATCTACCGTAATAAGTTAATCACCATGCCTACCAGAGGTCTGAAGAAGTCACTCAGCTACATGACTCTTCGCCCAGGCATCCGTGTATCAGAGACCGTTGGCGAACTTACAGGCGGTGCTGAGTTCGGTCCATACGATGAGAACCGCGTAGCTGACGGCAACGTCAAGATTACACCTCGTACCCTGGAGGTGTTCTTTGGCAATGTCGATATCAAGTTCTCACCTAACTCAGTTTATTCCACCATCTGGGGCGCCAACGTCACTAATGGCGATGCCCTGAAGAATGTGCCTATCACGCTGCAGGTTCTTCAGCTCCTCGCCCTGAAGCTCGGCAAAAACCTCGACAAGGTTCTGTTCAAGGCTGTACGCAACCCTACAGGAACAGGTTCTGTTGACCTCTTCAATGGTTTCGATACCATTGCCAAGACCGAACTGGATGCCGGCAAGCTTTCCAGTGGCCTCGGAAACCTTATCAAGATTGCAGATATTCTGGGCGACAACAAGACCATCAACGACGACAACGCCGTAGATTTCGCACAGGGCATCTGTGAATTCGCCGATGAAGAGCTGATGGCAGAGGATAAGGTTTACCTTTACGTTCCTCAGTCATTCGTCAACCTCTACAACCGTGCCTTCCTCAAGAAGTTTGGTGCTGCTCCTTACAACAAGGATTACAACCACCTCACCGTAGAAGGATTCGACAACGTTGAGTTCGCTGTCCTTTCCAACAAGAAGGATGCTCCTTTCTTTGAACTTACTACCAAGAGCAACATGCTGGTGGGCGTCAACGAGATCAACAACAACGATGCTGAGCAGATTAAGGTCGAGAAGTATCACCCATGGAAACTCGACTTTATTGCTACCAAGTTCTTCGGTACCCAGTTTGAGAGCATCAACAAGGAGCGAGCCCTGTTCATCACCGATGATGGTACCAAGCCACTCATCCAGAAGGCAGCCACATCATCTGCCAGCCAGACTGGCGGCAAACAGAGTGACAAGGGCGCTACCGCTGACGGAAACGTCTAATGTTTCACCTTATATAATATAGGAGATTAAAAAATGGCATGTACTAACAAAGATTTATATAAATCAGTGCGCAAATGTCCGGGTACGATTATTCGTCCCGGCATTAAGCCGAAGTTCCTGGCCATCCCGCTTTCGCAGATTCTTGCATGGCCAAAGCTTCCAGATCCTGGCGATACCACCAAGGGACTGGAGGAACTCGCCACCTATAAGGGTGACTTCACTCTTGCCGCTGATGCCAAGTGGCACGCAGTTGACCTCGTAGCACTCAAGTCTTCCATCACTACGGAGACTCAGGGCGAAGCTCCATCAGCTACCTTCCTCAACAAGGCAGAGTATATCATCGGCGGCACTGATGCCGATATTACCGGTTTCGGCCGTATGGCGATCAATGACGAACTGGTCTATGCCCAGCAGGATCCTAATGGCCGCTTCCGCATTCTCGGTAACGAGATGTTCCCGGTGAAGACCACATTTGCCCAGAACAGCGGCGCCGGAGCTACCGACTCAAAGACCTCAACTCTCGGCGTAGAGGCCACCGATTTCTGCCCTGCTCCATACTATGATGGCAAGCTTGAGACAGATGAAGGTGATATCAAGGGCAGCGATGGCTCTGCTTGGGAAGCAACCGATCACGCGTAAGATTTGCCCAAATTTACATAACTACACATACTGATTTGCTTAGGTGGCTCTCGCTTCGTGCCTGAGCCGCCTTTGTTTGTTTTCACCTTATTATATATTGAATATGGATCATCAATTTACCATACAGATGCAGGAGTGGCTCAACTCCAAGCACGAATCGGATGCAGAAATCATCAAGGGAGCAGATATGCTCTTCCGTCTCAACCGGAACCGGTTCTATCATGTCCGAGCAACCCGACAGCCCCAGGCATACCGCACCAACATAGAGTATGAACTGAATAAATTCCTCAAGATCCGTCTCGACAACATGACCATCGAGGAGGTCAGGAAGATGAACGATATCGTGATTCCTGAAGCCCAGGCTATCATTGCCGAAGGAGAAGCAGAGAATAACGGAGAAAATCAGGGAAAATCGGAGAAAAACGGCGATTCCATCGAGGAAAATGCCTCTACCGATGATACAGAACTCCCGTCCTCGGATAGCGATGGAGTGGCTGTTGTCCGTAAGGGCAAGCGCAAGGATCACGATTTCCTGCCCAAGGAAGTAGCCGACCTCTGGGATATCAACGCCAAGCGATACAAGGAAATCAAATCTACCTTCGAGACGCTCAAGGCGATGGAAGACAAGGAACCATGCGACCGATACGAGCATCTGAAGATTCTTTCGGATCTCGACAAGAAGTATCGTGCCGATATGCTCACCTACGACTCATACCAGGTGACACGTGCCGACCGTGACCGTGTAGCTAAAGCCAGACTCGCCGAAAATGCCAGCCAGGGTTAAAGTTGCCGATATACTCAAGCCCATCGATGAGGTGAAGACACAGGCATACTTCGGACGGCACCTGCACACACTCGGACTCATCAAGTGGATTCTTTCACAGATTGGTCCTGCTGATGTATGGGTGTCTTCCTACTCTACCTCCGAGGAGTTCCTCAGAGGTTTCCGCCTGATGCGGGATTCGGGCAGCATCTCGTCGGCAAAGATGCTGCTGGATGTGAAGGCAAGCAAGAAGACCGTACACCTGTGGCGGCTTATGTCGGCATGCTTCGATGATGTCTATCTGGGCGAAAACCATTCCAAGGTGACGCTTTTCCGGAATGATCAGTATGTTGTTTCGGTCGTCACGTCCTAAAACCAGACATACGGCAGCCGTGACGAGAGTACCATCATCACCACGGAACCACAGGTCTTTGCCGACCTGTTCAATGGATATACCAGTCATTGTGACAATCAAAGCTTAAGAATCAATGGAAATTACTCAGGAGTTACTCAACAAAGTGCAAGAGCTGGCAGAGAACCTGACTCCGATCTCGGAGATGTCCGTCCTTTTGGATATTAAGGAGGATGTTCTGCGTGAAGAGATTCTCGACCCTGCATCAGAGCTCCGGCGCGTCTATTATCTGGGCATGGCAAAAGTCAGGCAGCAGATTCGCAGGAATGAGCTGGAGCTGGCTGCAGCCGGCTCACCTCAAGCCGTACAGCGCACACATGAATATCTGAATAAAATGATAGAGGAGATCAAGATATGAGAGAACCAGCCAACATCGATGCCATCATCGACCTGATGGACCGCACACCCGAAGAGATGGATGCACAGAATGTTCCCGCACCCGTGCGTGACCGCATTCTGCGCATCCGGGCTCTTTATGTCTGGTGGCTCATCAATCCACGCAAGACAGACCAGGAACTGGTCTTCAAGGATATGCAGGACTACAAGGTGCAGCGCATGATGGCTTATAATGACCTGCACCTCATCAAGCTCATACTGGGCAACCTGCAGAAGGTTTCCAAGGACTTTGCCCGGTACCGCTTCGACCAGATGATTCAGCGCACCTACGAGAAGGCAGACAATATGGGCGATGCCAGAGCCATGGCTGCGGCAGCTGCCGCATACGGCAAATACCACCTGCTCGACAAGGAAGACCCTGTGGATAACGGCTACGACATGATCCAGCCTCAGGTATTCATACCTACTACCGACCCTCGCCATCTCGGACTGAAGCGCATACCGAACGTGATGGGTACCATCAAGAAGCTCATCAGGAAATACACCGACAACTCCATGGATCTCATCAGGATCGAGAGCGAGGATTATGACGAGCAGCTCCTGGAATATACACCAACAGAAGAAGTCAAGGAAGAGGAGAATTCATTATGATAGAGCAATATTTCAATCCGGCACAGCAGGAAGTAAACCTCATCAATGCCCGCGACTCTGTGGTCGTGGGCGGTCGTGGTATCGGCAAGAGCATCCTGCATGCCACCTTCAACCTGCGCAACATGCAGCGTATGCCCGGCAGCGATGGCGGTTTCGTCTCTGCCAATACCAAGCGATGCCTTACCAATACGCTTCCTTCCATGCTCCAGCACTGGGAGCGATGGGGATTCCACCGGGGCAAGCATTATCTCATCGGCATCAAGCCACCCAAGAAGCTGGGATGGCCGGAACCGGTAATCCCGCTTTCCAACTGGGAAAACACCATCTCTTTCTATAACGGGTCCATCGGTACCATCATCTCGCAGGACCGAAAGGGAACCTCCAACTCCCTCTCGCTCGATTACCTGGATATCGACGAGGCGAAGTTCATCAACTTCGAGCAGCTGAAGGATGAAACCTTCCCTGCCAACCGTGGTAACGTGAATCTTTTCGGGCGCCACTACTACCACCACGGCATGCTCATCACCTCGGATATGCCCGTAACCAAGAAAGGTTCCTGGTTCCTCAACTACAAAAAGGACTGCGACCAGCAGCTCATCGATGCCATCTCATCGCTCGTGGTGGAGGAATATGATATCCGCAACCGCATCAAGACCTCAGGGCACATCAGCCTCTATGCCAAGCGCAGACTCAAGGAGATCGGGCTGCACCTGGCACAGCTGCGCTCCAAGGCTCTCTTCTATAAAGAGTACTCTTCAGTATATAACATCGAGGTGCTGGGTATGGATTTCATCAAACAGATGAAGCGAGATCTGCCTGCCCTCACCTTCCAGACCTCCATCATGTGCAAGCGCCCTTCCATCTCGCTCGACGGTTTCTACTCCAATCTACGGGACGTGAACCTATATACGGCGCCAAACCTCGCCTATCTGGACGGGCTGGAGTATGATATCGACAAGCTTCAGCATGTGGATTCACGCATGGATGATGATGTGGATCCCGACCGCCCGCTGTGCATCGCCTTCGATGCCAACGCCCTGATCAACTGGATAGCCGTGGGACAGGACAACCTGCGGGGTGAAGCCCGCTGCCTGAAGAGCATCTTCGTGAAGTATGAGGAGAAGCTGCCTGCCCTGCTTGATAAGTTCATGCAGTATTACGAGTATCACCGCTGCAAGGAGGTGAACTTCTACTACGACTCCACCTTCGTGGGCAACAACTACGCCCTGATGAATGATGACTTCCACACCTTCATCACCAACTACCTCACAGACCATGGCTGGTATGTGAACGATGTGTATCTGGGCAACCCGATGGGACATCTTGAGAAGATGCTGCTCCTCAACCGTATGTTTGTGGGAAGAGCTGAGCACAGGATAATGATCAATAGCGAGAACAATGAAGACCTGCTCATCTCCATCCGTCTGGCAGGAGTGTATAACGGCAAGAAGGATAAGCGTGGAGAGAAGCTGGCTGAGACCGAAGAGGATAAGCTGGAGGCTCGCACAGACGGTTCTGATGCCTTCGATACGCTGATGATTGGTATAGAGAAGTTCCCGCAGTCTGATGGGTACATCGCTACAGGCTCTATGCTGTAACAGATAAGCTCTCATAAAAAATGTTCTAATGTAAATCTGGTGGTGGCATTCTTGCCCGACCGCCGTTGAGGGGAGTGCGCTGCGAAGCGTGCTCCCTTTTCTTTTCCTTTTACCTTCTTACAAATTCTTTAACGGTCGTTTACATATTCCGCCCGTCTCAAGGAGGCGGGAAGCGCCCTCGGGCGTAGGGCAGTGGGGGGTCCTTTCGGCGACAAAGGGGAATTATTTTCCCTTTGAATCCCTAAAACCCCGATAAAATCGAGGTTTTCCAACCTTTGGGTGTGGAAAACCTGTCGTAAAACGACACATTCGGCATCTTCAACTTCGAGGTCGAAGCCTGCCAAATGTTGCGATTTCATCGGTCTAAGGTATGTTTTCCGCTCCAAAGACCGCAAAACATCGTTTTTTCATAGCGCAAATTACTCATCTCACTGTATTGTATATTTTAGTTAAAATTTGCACTTTTTTATGCCCTACTCTTTGTTCTTTTGGATATTATTTATTATCTTTGCACCTACAAAAGATAATAATGCTATGCATGATTCGGGCAGGCTTCGTGTAGAGCAATATATAACGATATACAGCTGTAATGGCTCGTGCTGAAGGACTGCCCTCTGGATGCACGAGCCGTTTTTGTTAGAGAATGATTACAATAGAACAACTTAATGACTACGTTCAGAAGGTTCAAGAGTCAACAGGCTATTGGATGGTACGTACTATGGGCGGAGATTACTACGAGGAATTCGACAAGGAAGGATTCGTTGCCATTGGATATAACGAAATAACACGTCATGAGATAAACAAGCTGGATGCTGATTGGAATAAAGCAAATGTGCAACTTAGAGAAAAGGTTAAAAAACTCTTTCCTGATGTACCTCGTCCTGGGCATATAGCTTCGCAGTTGCTGAGATTTTGCCGTTCTATAAAACCAGGAGACCTAATCCTTGTACCAAGCCATTCGTCATATAGAGTGAGTATATGCCGAGTTACTGGCTCCGTGTATGACGAAGCCTATGTAAAAGACGGAAATGGAAAATGCCCTTTCATCAAGCGTTTGCCGATAAAAGTAGTAAAACACACTACTCGACTAGACCTTCCTCCTAAAGCTCAGCTTATGTTTAATTCCCGACACCCGATATCAGACATTTCAGGCTACGCACCATATCTTGACAATGCAATATCTGATTTCTATAGCAAGAGTGATGAATTCCATTTAGTTCTAAAGATAAATACTACAGAGGATGTTTCTACCTACTCTTTTTATGCTCTAGATAAGATATTCGGTATCATTGATGGCTTTTGCGGGGAACAAAATATAGCGAACCAAAAGAACGATGTTATCCTAAAGGTTCAGATGGAATCTCCGGGTAATCTCCATTTTATCTCAAGCAACAAAATAAAAATAGCCATTGTAGCGTTAATAATACTGGCTATCAATGGAGGTGGCTTTAAACTTGATTACGGAGATATGCATATCGATTTATCTACCAATGGGTTCATTAAAAACCTCAGTGAGTACCTTGACCGAAAAACGGATAGGGAAACTAAAGAATCGATTAAAGACGCCTTAGACTCTTTGGAAATTAATACTCCCAAGGCATTCCAAGATGCAGCTGTAGAACTGTACAAGGCTCAAAATAATGCCCGGAATAAATACTAAGCAGGATAATAATAATAAGGAATAAGAAGAGAAGCTGCTATAATCCCGAGGATAATAGCGGCTTTTTTTTGCACGCTTGTTGTGTAACCGCAAGTTAGGACAAACAACATATTAAGTACGCTCGACGTGATAAAATATATCAGGTAAAACGTACAGCCAAAAGCCAATATGTTTCTGAAGATGTCCATATATACAGTTTTATTTTCGCTGCAAAATTAGTGATTTTTGCTGAATTGGCAATGATTTAGTATGTTAAATTATTGCCTAATTCCATTTTTTTAAGCCTAAGATGTTAAATCTTAGTTAATATTTGCGTATTTGCAGTTATCAGAAATTAGCGTGTTCTAATCTTTATAACAAACTTTATAGCAAAGTTTATAGTTAAAATTGCAATAAATATTTGGCAGTATCAGAAAAAAGATGTATTTTTGCAGCGGAAGAAAAGAAACATCAATAATAACAAAACAACAACGCAAGTAATGAGAGCATTAAGAATTACAAGACGTAGAGCTGTTAGCTCTATGACCATCGCTCGCCACCCTTTAGCAGAAGGCTTGCGTAGTTTAGGAAGCCTCGGTGGCGACAACAGCCTGTTCAACGATTACTTGAAAGGCAACCATGTGTCTGACTTGAGGAAAGACTGGGAAGCAGTAGGTTCTGATATGAGGAAAGTTTTAAACGCTAATAGACGACAACTTTATGCAGCAAGATAAAGAAGACTACAAAGAAATCGCAGAGATTGAGGATGCCATACCGGCAAACGTTAATGACATCCTGCAGGAACTGCCAGAAGACAAGCGAAATGCCGTCCTGGCAACGATGATGTCTATTGAAGAAGAGCGAACCTTTAGCGGTCCTCTTCCTCCACCGGAGCATTTTGAAGCTTACGAAAAGACATTGCCAGGCGCAACCGACCGCATCATGACGATGACCGAGAAGCAGGTAGATCATCGCATCGATATGGAGAAGAGAATCGTGAAAAGGAAATTCAACCAGGCTACATTAGGACAAATCCTGGGTACCATTCTCATCATCTTCTTTGGATACATTGCTTATAATTTAGCAATGAATGATCATGACAATGCTGCAATAGCTATCGGTGTGACAACGGTGATCAGCCTGGCGGTAGTTTTTGTACTCAACAAAATACCACCAATATTCCCAAAGAAAGATACAACAGACGATAAAGAATAACCATACCCCCCGGTGCTTTCCGCACCGGGGGGTATGGTTATTCTTTATCTAAGAGTTTGAAAGTTTGAAATATTATTGCTATTTTTGCACTGGATATAAAAAACCTTATGGAAGAAAGAAATATTAATTTTGTTGCCATTGACTTTGAGACAATGACACCCGAGCTGACTAGCGCATGCGCAGTTGGTATGGTACAAGTAGTGAATGGAGTAATCATGCAGAAGTTCTATAGCTTAATTAAGCCATATCCTGATGAACGTACAGAGCGAAACACATTCGTGCATGGCATAACAGAAGAGATGGTGGAGAATGCACCAACTTGGGATATCGTTTTCCCAGTTCTGAGAAGCTTCGCTCAGAGTGGTTGCATAGCTTGCCATAATGAGGGTACTGAAGCTAATATACTTTCTAGACTAGCTGAAGTTTACAACCTTGACATGCCAGGATATCAGATTATTGATACCATGCAATTATTACCAGGTAATAATTCGTTGAAGAAGATGTGCGAGTTGATGGGTATAGAGATGCACGACCATCATGACGCATTAGCAGATGCAACTGCCTGTGCAGAGATTGTACTGAAAGGTGCAGGCATTGATGTCACACATCATCATTATGAGAAGCCGAACTATAAGGGTCACAAGAGCCTTTCTGGTGAAGTCAAACAGCCATTGGCTGATGAAGACATTACTAACAAGGACAATCCGTTCTTCCACCAGAAGGTGGTAATCACTGGAGTGTTTACAGCTTTCCCAGATAGAGAGAAGCTGGCTTTTAGACTTCGTGACTGCGGTGCTGACATCAATTCATCTATCTCGGCTAAGACTAATATCGTAGTTAAAGGTGAAGGAGCAGGACCGTCTAAGATGGAAAAGATTAAAAAACTCAAAGAAAAAGGAGCTAATATTAGAATCATCGAGGAGAAAGAGATGGTGGAAATAGTAGAGAAATATGGTATATAAATAAAAAAATGAGCGAGGAATGAAAATTTCTCGCTTTTTTTTTGGCAGTTCCAAATATTCTTCGTACTTTTGCCATCGGTTATAAGATAGTAGTAATCTACTCAGCGATGGCGACTGTTTCGCCTAGGCTTCACGCCGTGGGCTTTTTTTATGCCTATAAAGTATCATTTTCCCGGCAGCGGGAAAAAGGTCTTTTCAATATGGCGGTTGCATGATCCGTAAGATACTTGCCCTTCGCTGGGAAAGCTACCATCTTATAACCAACGGTGAATGTGACCGCCACCATTGTATTTATACATCAAGGTCGGTCTATAATGGTTATAAGATGGCAATTATGCAGAATTCAATTTTAATTAGTGATGCGCAGGTGAGACCTGCAGTCATCAGCGTAGAGGAGGGCATCAATACCCTCAAGTGTGCAATCAAGCGTGAGGCTAAGCGCCTCATGGCTACCAAGAGCGAGACCTTCAGCTGTCTCTGCGATGAGAGCGTCACCTATGGAGAGGTTGTGCTCACCATGGTTGGTTTCGCAGCTCTGATGGCTGTTGTCATGATTGGTGGTTTCATTTTCGGTGGGGAGGTAGCATGATGAAGAAAAGTAGAAACCGCAGAAGACGCACAGCAAAGCTGACAAGAAAGGACATCAGCAGGTGCGAGTTCTTCGCTATTAAAGGCAGGCAGATGAACGCCTATAAGGTAGAAATCAAATTTTGGAGAGACAACAACGTTGTCGCATCAGTTGTTTTCATCGATGATGCTCCAAACAAGCAGACTATTATCCGATGGTATGATCATCGCTACTTTGCTCTTCGATATGGAGCTAAAGAGGCTGAGCCACTCAATATGACTTTGGCCAAGTGGAAAACCATAAACAACGATTAGGCATGAACGAAAATAATTCAACCAACCTGCACATGACAGCAGACGTCTGGAATGCGCTAGTAGATATGATGAACGTTGACCAGCTGGACAACTTCATCGAGACTCTTGAGTTTGCTCAAGACAAGTTTATCTCAAACGAGGTAATAACCAATGCCGTGGATGATTTTGGCGGTGCCGGACAGGTTCTCCTGATGCTCAATGCATTCAAGCGCATGGAGAACCTCTTCAAGACCATCAACCAGGCTCTGAAGGCGAAAGGAGGTGTGGCATGAAAGAGCGCAAGCACATCATAGGCTTCGGCACATACCAAGCCCCACCACCTCCACCAGAGCCAGACAAGGAGACTGAGGATAATCTAGTGGAGCAAGCCCTAGATCGATATCTCATCGACTACAAGCCATACGACCCAGACGATGAGGTTGATTCACAAGAGTTCAAGACCTCACGAGAGATACAAGAGGCACTCTCCGATATGGTGACAATCTCTATCTCTACCATCACAAAGTACATGAACTCGCATGGCTATGACATGGTAAATGTCGAGGGCGGCGGTCTCACCTGGCACCTGCAGCGAGATGCCCCCTTCTAAAAAACAAGATCATTTTTTTTCATTTTTAGTAAACAATAAAACGACGGATGGGGCCTTAGGCACATGGCATGGCAGCTCTATCCCCCAGTACCCGGTAGTCGCGAGACTATCGGGTATTTTTATTTTCCTCCTTTTCTTCCTAACTTTGCAGTGTTTTAATGAGACAACAATATGATCACTGCAACAAAACCAACTTCGCCATTGTTTACATCGTCGCTCGATACCTTTACATTTAAGATATCGGGCGACACCGCTACCGTCACCATCAAGTGCAACGGCATGGAGCTGCTCAGCGAGACCTACTACCCAGTCTCTGGCTCCATCACCATCTACGACCTCGGCACACTCATCGCCGATGCCGTGCGACCTACAGTGACAGCTTCCTTCACCATCGACATCACAGAGCACCAGGGCGAGAGCGATATCGCCACATGGTCGAGCGGTGCCATCACCGCCTACTACGCCACCGTTGACATCGACATGTCGTGCTCATCATTCATAGGCCGATACTTCCTCACCCTCCTCGATGGCACCAAGCTCACTCGACTGGGGCATCGTGAATATCTCCATGCCGCTGGCATCAACAGCTCCACCCCTACCGTGGTGGCACAGTTCTTCAAAGACAACCAGGTCACCACCGTTCAGGTTCCATCCTCAGCCACACCTACCCACACCGCCAACGGCATCACCTCATTCGATGTCTCACCAGACCGATACTGCGACGCATCAGAGGGCTACCTCTTCGCCTACACCGTCACCGTGGGCGACCGCACCCAGCAATATCAGATTGACCACACAGGCTCCATTGCCGACCCAGTGCTCCTCTTCACCAACAGCTTCGGCTGCCAAGAGATTTTCTATTGCCTGGGCAAGAAGAAAATCGCACCGATTTTCGAGCGCAAGAGTGCCGTCATCGGGGGCAAAAAGATAAATTACCAAGTCAAAGAGACACGCACTTTCGAGGGCGACACGGGCATCATCCCACCATCCATGGCACACTTCGCCGAAGACCTGCTGCGCTCCGATGAGGTTTACCTGTTCCGTGACTATGCCCAGGATAAGCAAATCACCCTCACAGACTCCAAGAGCGAGCGCACCAACGAGGCTGACGACCTCGCTGAGTTCACCTTCTCATACCAGTACTCTCAGCGCATCCAGAATGTCGTGTTCAAAAACATCGACACCTCGTCAGGCAAGATCTTCGATGCCTCCTTCGATGACACGTTCAATTAAACAAAACTCCTTCAGATATGGCAAACAACACAGACAACAAGACCGCCAAGGCCATCCACATCAACGAGCTGCGCCGTGCCCTCGACATCTCGCGCATCGACCGCACGCCCGTTGACCTAGACTGTTGGAAGGCTGGCGATGGTTCCATCATCCACTATAGGGGCTGGCTCGTCAAGAGTTCCTCATGGCAACAGGGCACCCACAACCTCTACAATCCCGTCAACCACCAGATACGCAAGGTGAGAGACATCTTCATCTTCAGATACAACAATCATCCCATCTATTTATAAAAACTTCTTCAGATATGAAAAATCAAGACAACATAGATATCACATACGCAACCGTAGGCGAGGTGATGCCTTACGAGGCATTCAACCCGACAAACGGCTTCGTTGAGTCATCCTCCATCTTCGATGATGACGAGACCACCCCTGTCCTGCAAGTCAAGGCCAACGATGGCAATACCTACGCCGTCATCCCATTCGGCGCAGACAACCTACTGCCATACGAACTCAGCAAAAAGATAGGCGAGTCTTCCGTCATGGCGCAAAACAAGCTCTTCAATGTGCTCACCTGCTATGGCATGGGACTGCAATACAACGACATCAAGACCAAGCTCCCCACCAAAGACGAAGACATCAACCTCTTCCGCATGCATAACTCCATGCCACGTTTTGCCCTGGAGCAAATCACCGACATGAAGTATTACTTTTTCTGCGTCTCAGCCATCATTCTCAACAAAAAGGGCGATTCCATCGTGGGTGTGCGCCACAAAGAGGCTTGTTACTGCCGATTTACAAAGAGCAAGGATGGTCGCTCCGAATACGTGCTCTATGCCAACTGGCGCAACTCCGTCGCCCCTGCCAACGTCGAGGTGCTGCCGCTGCTCGATGAGCTAGACCCACTGGGCGACCTCCAAGAGCGCATGGGCATGAAGGGGCAAAACGGACAGACCAAGTCACGACAGGGCGATGGCGGTCCTAAGACCAAAGACCGCATCTTTGCCATCGTGACCCGATTCCCGACGGTGGGATGCCAATACTACCCAGTGCCCTACTACAGTGCCATCTTCCGTGACAAGTGGTATGATATTTCCCGACTCATCGCCATTGGCAAGATGGCGAAGCTCAAAAACCATGCTGCCATCCCTTACCTGGTCGAGATACACCGTGACTACTGGACGGGCATCTTCAAAGAGGAGCACATCACAGACCCTGACAAGAAGAAAGAGCGACAGCTTGCTGAAAAGAAGAAAATCCAATCCTTCATATCGGGCATCGAAAACAGCGGCAAACTCTGGATAGCGGGCTACTACACCACCCCTGACGGCAAAGAGGTTAAAATGGTGCGCATCACACGCATCGACACCTCTAAAGACGGTGGAGACTACTCTGACGACATCGCCGAGAGCAACAACATGCAGTGTTATGCCGACAACATCCACCCTAACCTCGTGGGTGCCACACCCGGCAAGAACCAGAGCAACAATTCGGGCTCCGACAAGCGCGAGCTCTTCACGCTGAAGCAGAGCATAGAGAAGGCATTCCACGACCTGATGGAGACGGTTCACTGGGTGATCATCTACTTCAACCACTGGGAGGAGAAGGTTTATCCGGATGTGCCGCTCATCATGCTCACGACCCTTGATGAGAACAAGGATGCCAAGAAAGTGTCTAACAATCCAAATTCCAAGACAGATGATTAATATTACCGCAGAACAGTTTGAGCAGCTCCTTCCATTCGTGGGAGCTGCTTCTGAAGATGTCTTCACGAAGATGCAGCCTGCACTGGAGAACGTATATTTCGACCTGGTGGCTACGGTTATCGGTTCAGACTTCGAAGATGCAGCCTGTATGGAGGACAGTCCGATATTGGGGAATGTGCGTTCCTATGTCATTCTGAAGACCTTTATCCTGCGTCTCCGTTCCAACGACCTCGTAATGACCGACAACGGATTCGGCGTAGTATCAAACGAAAATATCTCTCCCGCATCACAGGCGAGGGTTGACGCCCTGTTCAGAGAACTGACCTATAAGCAGGACCAGCAGCTGCACGGCATTCTGAACCGCCTGCGCACGGTGGAAGGATGGAGCGAGACTGTTCAGGCAAGCAACAACATCGCCTCCTTCTTCTGGTCGTCTCTGGTATTGAGGGCTTACTCGCCGGTACGCGGTTTCGTAACTTTTGATGACCTGACAGCCCACCGGAGCGAGATAGGTACTGCGGAACTTGCTCTGCGCAGACAATTCTCCGACTCACTCATCGAACAGTTGCTTGAGGAGGAGCGCAAGGCACAATATGAGCCATTTCATCGGCATGCCATCGTAAAAATGTGCCATTTCATCGGCGCTCACATTTCTACCGGCGAAACGCCCGCTGATCCACATTACAAGGATCTCGCCTATACTGCAGTAGCCAACTTTATCGAAGAAAACATCGATAAATTCCCAAAATATAAGGATTCATCGGCCTACAAGGCCAATCACATGCAAGCGTATGAAAACAAAGCTGACGACCCGACCTTCTTCTTTGGATGCTAACGGAACGCTGAACCTTCACGTTCCTCATTCCTGGAGTGAATTGACACAGGAACAGTTGCGCTATGCGCTCTTCCTGCTCACCCAGGGGTGGGAAGAGTGGCAGGTAAGAACTTATCTCTTTGCCCGGTTTGCCGGCATAGACGTACTCAACGAGAAGAAAGACGGATGGCTCTGCGAGGTGGAGACGGATAAGGGCAAGAAGACAAGATTCTTTCTTGAGCTGTGGCAGATCCGAAGTTTCTGCGAGGCTTTCGACTATGTTTTCGATGGCAACGGGGCAGACAACAGACTCGAATCCATTGGTCTCTATAAGGCTGCAGATGTAGAGCTCTACGATTATCCGTTCGAGTATTATCTGATAGCCGACAACTATTTCCAGCAGTACATGATGTCGGATAAGTCGAACGAAGAACCTCTCAAGGAACTGGCACGGTATCTCTATCTGGATGGCGAGGGCAAGAGCCCGGACCGCATCGAATGTACGGTACCAGAACTCATGGGCGTGTTTCTCTGGTATGTGCGGATAAAGCATAACTTTTCGGAAAAGTTTCCTCATCTCTTCAAGCCTGCAGCCGAAGGAGGTGAAGACTACGATATGGTAGGAGCGATGAATGCACAGATTCGGGCACTCACGGGAGGCGACATCACCAAGGAAGAGATTATCAGAAAAGCCGATGTGTGGCGGGCACTCACAGAACTGGATGCCAAGGCACGCGAGGCTGAAGAACTGAACAAAAGACTGAAAAAATCATGATTAAGACAGAAATCAACACCCCATCGGTACAGGTAGGCTTCGATGCCGTCTCTTACTTCAGAGATCTGGCAAAGCGCAATAAACTCTGCAGTAATCTCGGTTTCATGCCTACCACCTGCTCCAGTCCGACGGCATTTGAGGGTATGCTGAGCAATATGTCGAAGAGCAGAAATTTCATCGTTATAGATGATACCAACGACGGTAACGTAGCCATCAATGGTGACGGCAGCTTCCGTAAGGTAGTTACCTATACGGTATGGATCCTGATGCGATATAAACTGAACGACATGAACGACCGGCAGGAAAAGCTCAATACCTGCAGAAAGATATTCCGGCAGTTTCTGAGCAGGATCATCATCGATAAGATGAAATGGGAAAACGACTTCACTTATCTGCTGAGCGACCAGGTGGACAATCGGGAGATAGGTGCTTATTTCATTAACGGGCTTACTGGCGTGGAATTCCATATCGACGTTAGCGAGCCGCTAGACCTGGTATACAACAATGAAGAATGGAATGAATAACGTCAAGACTCCCGTCTCTCAGGAAGATATCTATGCTTATGAGCGTGGATGGGCAGAAGAGATGGTGAAAATCTGGAAGGAGAAAATCATGCACTACCGCATCCGCCATACGGGTGCTCTCTTCAACAGCGTGCAGGCTACTTTCTTCGGAGGTTCCAGCCGCACGATTGCCCATAAGTTCCTGCTCTATGGTCTCTACCAAGAGACGGGCACTGGCAATGGCTATTACCATGGCAACCCAGGTGACCTAGAGTTCCTCGACCCGGAATATCGTGCCAAGCACCATCTGGGTGAGCCACGCCAACGCCGCCCATGGTTCAACCGCAAATACTATGCGTCCATCATGAAGCTGAACGATATGGAGGGCTATTTCTATGGCGAGGAGTACAAGGGATTGATGGCTGACCTCTTCAAGCAGATGTTCGGCACACCCTTATAACGTATTTTTAATTTGCACCATTCCTTCGTAACTTTGCGAAAAAATAAACAAATACGATGGCAGATAAAATAAATACAGAGATACTGCAGAGGGCGTTCGAGTCCATCAGAGACGAGCGTGCCAAGGGTGCCAATACAGCGAGGCGCATTGGCGATGCCTTCCTCTCCCTCCTAGCCTATGCCTCACAAGACAATGGTGCATACCTCTCTCGTGAGCATGACGATGCCGCCATGGGACTTATCACCTTCCTAAAGGGGCTTGTCTCCGAGGGGGTGGCTCACCTCAACCAAGGTGCACAGTTTGGTGGTTTTGTCTCTGGCATGGCCACAGGCAAGGGCGCAGCCATCGACGGCGATGGCAATGCTGAGGTCGAGAGCATCAAGGTGCGCTCATACATGCAGGTGCTTGAGCTGATAGTCAACAGACTCTCAGCCTTCGAGGGTGACCAGTTCTTCACCGAGAGCGACACCATCGAGCAGGTCGATGACCTAGGCTCAGGTTGCTACGGTCTCCACCTCCGCTCCAAATACCAGGGCTATTTCACCGCACAGCACGTTAACAACGTCATCAAGGGCATGGTCAACAACCTAGCCACAGCCACCACCTCGTCCACATCTGCCAGCTATTACACCTCATGGATGCGCATCAACAGCGTCAATGCCGTCCAAAACTACATCGAGGTCACCCTATACCCCGACACCGAGGTGCCAGGCGGACAAAACTTTCCGCCGTGCGAACTCATGAACATCGCCCGTTATGGCAACCAGACCGATGAGTCGCTGCAGAGCTGTTTCTACATCTCCAGTTCCGAGGGGCGCATCGTCAAGCTGACGGGCGTCACAAAGCCGATACTTGAAAATTACAACTACGGCATGGCCTTCGGCGACATGCCTGAATTCGTCAAGTCGCTCGACCTTCCTATCGTCAAGGGCAGGGATTATCTCTATGCAGCCGGCATCATCACCCAGGATATCATACAGATTGACTATCAAGGCAAACCGGTTGTCGATTATGTAGACCGAGGACCATGGTCAGAGGCGGCAGACTATTTCTGCTCAGCTCTCAATCCAGAAACTGGCAAATACGAGACTTCCGATGTCTGGTATACTGGGTGCAAGTGGAGATGTCAGAAGACTGGTACCCATACCGCACCAAGGTGGAACAATACCGATTGGGCGATGATAGAGGGCAATCCAGCATTCACCATCGATTTCCTCGAAGACGAGACGCTCTATGATTTCGACAACTTCCGAGCTCCGCTGACAGTCGTCGCATCGCTCTACGGACAGGATATCACATCAGATATCCTCGACAGCGACGTAGCCTGGACCAGATACACAGAGAACAGGGCTGGTGAGCAGAGAGTCACAAGTGACAACATCTGGTCACTCGAAGTCGGTTCCAAGGCAGGCAAGGCTATCGTCCTGACCCAGTCAGACCTCTCCATCGACAGCGAGGGAGTTCCGGCTAAAATTAGATTCACGGCAACAGTTACACTTCGTGATGGTCTGGGCGACGAGGTTTCCCAAGATTCCATCACACTGGAATGTGTTTAATAACATATAAGATGAAATACAAAAGATTAGACTTCAAATACACGCCTCTGCAGGTGAACACATCCAAGACAATATCAGGCAGCGTTCCGCTCGAGCAGACTTATGACGCCAACCAGAATGAGTATGCTCCAAATTACGAGTTGACACCATGCGCCTTGCAACCGGTCGTTGGTATCATCGATAGAGATGACATACTCGAGAGTGGTCGTGTCAATAGTGAACTGACAGATATCGCCTGGTACAGAGTCGAGAATGGCGTGGAGGGTAATGCGCTGGTTTCGACACCCAGGAAGCATGTCATCACCTCGACCGGCAATGATGCCGGCAAACTGCTCTGGTATGTCAACGCAGCGCCGCAGAAACCGATTCTGCTCAGATTCAAGGCGAAGTACCTGGACAGCCGGACAAATAAGGTTCACAGAATTATGATGGACTATTCCATCAACTGCAAGAATGCGACCCTCTACAAGCCGACGCTGCTGCTTTCGAGTGGTGACCGATACTATAATCCGCTTCGTGATACAGACAAGCAGGTCATCAATGCATCTCTGCGCCTCGGATCAGAGGAGTGCGCTAAGGAGAGGAGGCTGTTCATCTGGGAGATTCTCCGTGATAGAGGTCAGTTCTCCGCCATTACAGCAGATGACCTCGAAATCAAAGTTTCTTCAGATGGTGCATCGGTTACTCTAGACCGCTCGCTCATGGGCAAGCGCATCTGCATCAGATGCAGGGCTAAATTCTCGGCTGATGGCAATCCGGCAAGCGTAGATCTGAGTGATGCTACACCGAACAGAATTGTCAATATCGTCCGCAGGATACCATTCTACGATTACGATATCCTCGACACGGTCGACGAGGTTCTGCCCGACACGAAGGTAGTAAACCCAGCGGCAACCATCTCTGACAATGTCGGAGAAATTGCGAACCCGACAAGAGAACTGCAGGTCCTCTGGTGGATGGCACCGAATAACTCGATACACTTTGAGAATGCTGTCCTTGTCGGACATGGCATGTCTCCGAGAGTACCTACAGATCTGCTGGATCCGAACAGGGGAGCTATCCTTGCTTTGGAAGTTAAAGACCTCGATCCTTTAGCTCTGGCTATGGATGCCGACGGCAAGGTCTTCGTGGACGCAGATGGCAATCCGTTCATTTTTCACTAATCATCATTTATAATATAATATATGGAAAGATACATCAAGGCAAATCGCAAGGTCGTGGAGTTGCTTCAGCTGACCGAGGACAGAACTGAGCTGCAGGATGGCAATTTCATTCTCTGGTGTCAGGATATCCTACAGCTTGGGGAACCTATCGAGTTCGAGGAGACGCTGTCCAGAATAGGCGCTATCGCTATGGATGGCAAGACCGCCTGCATGGAGCAGGAAGGCAAAGTGTGCAACAAGCTGCCTGTAGCTACAGACAGCAGATTCATCATGACAGAGCAGAGAGAGGAGGCAGAAAATGAGTAGCGCAAGTAAGTCGACAACCATCAACTTCATACCAAAGATGGGTACATTTACTCCGTCAATCCAGTCGCCTGACGGAGATATCTACCAGGAGTACCAGAAAAATGGGAATGTCGTGACTGTCTATCCGGATTTCTCGCAGACGCAGCCGAAGCTGTACTTCGTTGTCATCTCATCGAGAACAGCAGAAGGCATCAGTACACCAACCTCCATGAAGTACTTCTTCAATGATACGGAGATTCCTTTCAATTCTGCAGGCAAGTCTACAGGACTGTTTGACGGTCTCTTTGAGATTATCAGACCAAGTGCTTCGCAATTATATTGGGGACTGAAAATCTGCAACAACCTGGTTAAGGTTTCTAACTATAGCGGCATTACAATCAGGATGGTCGGTACCATCACAGAGCGTTCTGGGCAGCAGGAGGCTACAGATGAAATTCAGGCTAGCTACGATATCCCCGTTGGCCCTTACACAGGAGTCGCCTATCGTGTGACCATTAAGGCTCCGGCTAATGATACGCACAACTTCGTTCTGGGTAGCAAGGATGACAGCTGCCAGCTCGAAGCCAAAGTCACGCAGGGCAACGAAACTCTGACAGCAGGACTATATTACAAGTGGTATAAAGCAGTCAATAGCATCACAGGTTGGGAGCAGATTGCAGGAGCCAGTGCCAAGATACTCACCGTCAAGGCATCAGATGTCGATTGCACGAGGGAGTTCATGGTGGAAGTGTACAACGACAAGGCCATGGGCAAGGATAATATGCTGGGTTTCGACTTCCAGACTGTCATCGATGCGTCAGATCCATACGATATTGAGCCCAACCCGACACCGGCTGATGAGTCTATCAGCGAGGACGAGTCAGGCAATGGTACTGTGACCTATACTCCGAGACTGATTGTCAGGGGAAAGTCTGAGGCTATCGGTAGCAAGTTCTATTTCACGCTGAAGTCAGGTTCTGGTGTTGTCCTCAATACTGAGGCGGCACGCAAGCCTACTGTCCAGCTGAGTTCATTTGCTGTGACCAGGGCAGACTGCGAGCATGCCGGTTACAGCAGTGTGGCATTAACGATTCAATCAGTCAAGTAGTAGTCTATGACAGTAATAACAAGAACTATTAATTTTATCAGGAAGGCTGTCAAGGGTGAGAAGGGCAGCGTCCTTCGAGGTCCGCAGCTGTGGAATACCTGCAGTAATGGTTACACATTCGAAGCGGGTGGAGAAGGTGAAGAGTGGAAGGATGTTGTCTTATATAATGGCAATAGCTATTCCTGCATCAAGACGCACGTCAAGACTGCAGATAATTATCCGGGATCTGCAGCTGATCTGAACAACCATTATTGGCGACTGGGTCAGTCTATCGAACTCATCATAGCCCACATCATCCTCGCCCAGTACCAGATGGTGGAGAACCTGGGTGTCCGAACCATCGAGATGAAAGATAAGGACGGCAATGTAGTCTTCAGAGCTAAGGACGGCGATCTCGTTTGCAAGGGAGGAATATTCCAGAATGTCAGCGTCTCTGGAGATGTCTCTGTCGGAAGACTGAGATACAACGTGAATACTGTAACTGATGGTACTAGTGTCATAAATGGCTCTTTCATCCGGGGTGGCGGAACCTATGTCCTACCACACCTGAAAGATGAAGAATTCATGCGCATCGTTGTCTTCAATCCTATCATAACTCGCAGTTCACCGCCAGCGGAACTTAAAGGCGAGGAGAAAATGGACGCATTCATGGAGGCAGGCAGCAGTTTCTTTACGAATAGAAAGACTACCATAAGTGTTGAAGGGTGGTGTGAGCTAATCGGCACGAACCATCTTGGTCATACAATATGGGTATATAATGATGTAGAAAATAATCAAAATTAGAATAGCTGGAAATGGAAGGTAAAAAATTCAACACCGTGGCGAAAGTCACAACCGTCAACAGCAATCAGAGTTTACTGTTGACAGACCAGAATGGCAATGTCACTAGCATCGGCATGGATGCGCTCAAGGCTGACCTTGCTGTTGGTCAGCATGCCTGGTGCGGAAGAGTGTGGGACACTAACAACGCAACGCCTAAGGCTGCATCATACGTTGGCTCACTTGAGTTGCTGAGGGAGTTGCCATATATCCTCGGACTGGGCGCATACCTGGTCAAGAATGACCACAGTCGTCGGAAGCTCGACAGCAAGGATCACTACAAGTATGCCACGGGCGAAGCCGCCAAGCTAGACGGTTCACAGGGCCACTACCAGTGGGGATGGGGCAGAGAGTTCTACTTCGTCACCAAGGATGTCGGTGGCCTCCATTACGAGATGATCGGTCTCAAGCCTATCCCTGGCGAGTACAACTACAAGATCCCTATCGGCTCCATCTCCGCCTCAGGCTTCGCCACCATCGAGCGCAGCACAGGCAGACTCGTCAGCTTCATCAACACAGGCTCTGACTACCGAGGAGGCAACAACGATGCCTCCCTTGACGGCACCAACCGCACCCTCTGCGGCAAGCCGGCAAGCTCGCAGACCACAGAATACTTCCGTGCCGCCGCACGCAAGAATGGCAAGGGGTGGCTCTGCACCACCATGCGACACACCACCATCATCGCCGCACTCATCGGGGTCATCATGGGCACACACTACGATCAAGATGCCGTCAAAACCGCCAAAGACTCCAACGGTCTCTACCAGGGCGGTCTCGGTGCAGGCACCTCAAACTTCAACTGGGATACCTGGGGCACTTACAACTCCTACCGCCCATTCCTCCCCATGTCCGCAGGCATCGAGCTGGGCGACAGCGTGGGCGAGACTACCTACGCAGTCAAAAATGACGCTGGCACCACGGTCTACACAGCCAAGGTCTCCAGCTTCTTCGGTCTCAAGCACGCACAGGGCGGCTACCTCTGGCGCATGATGGATGACGAGCAGGTGCGCATCAACTCCGATACCACAGCCACACACCTCGTCGCACCATCCATCTACGGCTCATGGACCATCGGCTCAGCCACGGGCATGAAGGCTTACAGCACATCGCCTGCCACAGGCGAGGGCTACATCACCCGACTCTCCATGGAGCATTTGGAGAATTTCGCCACGGCCGTCGGAGGCAGCGAGACCACATACTGGACTAGCTATTTCTGGAATACTTCCAAAGCTACGAGCGGTTTCCGTCTCTGCCTGCGTGGGTGTTGCGCTTACTATGGCGGTCGTTGCGGTTCTTCGGCTCTCGGCGTTAGCAATGATGTCTCGCATGCCTACGGTGACCTCGGCGCCGCCCTCTGCGAAGCAGCATCCGAGTGGTCTGTGGAGCCAGAGTATTACGCAGCTGCCTAAAGTCTGCAAAAGCTTGCTGGGTGTCCAAAAGTTTGCTAGGTGTGCATCAGCATACAGGGCAACCGCGGCGTAGCCGCAAGCACCCAGCGAGCGCAGCTCGCACCCTCAGATACCGCCTTTGGCGGTCGGCGACCAAAATTTTTAGCCCATATTGGCAAAAAAACGCTCTTTGACTTCTTTCCATCCGATTTTTTTATTAACTTTGCAGTGGTTTTCTAACCAGGGTGTGACCCTTGGTGCTGGTTTCCGTCTCTGCCTGCGTGGGTGTAACGCTAACAATGGCGGTCAATGCGGTTCTTCGACTCTCAACGTTAACAATGATGTCTCGAATGCCAACGGTAACATCGGCGCCGCCCTCAACTTAAACACTAGAGACTCTCTTATACAGGGCTATCGTTTGCTACCCTGTTCGAGATAATAGGGTCAGTCCTCGCCCCATGGCGATACATACACACACCAAGATTAGCTGGTAGATGATGACAATAAGGTCATCCGGTCGAAGGTTATGAACATTAAAAAAGCAGACACCATTTTTCCAGTGCAGGCTATCTGCACAGATACACAGTTTACACAGATTATTACACAGACTTAACACCGCAAGAGTTATGAGAAGGTTTGGCCATATCTCGCCACAGGTCGAGACACTCGACAACTTCAGACGTGCATTCTACGACTATGCACGCCAGAAGATGCATCGCCAGTCGGTGCAGCAGTTCGAGGCAAACCTAGACCATAACCTAGACCGCATGCTCGGGGCATACCAGTCAGAGTCCTGGCACACATCACCCTATGTGGCAAAAGACATCGACTATCCCAAGCATCGACAGGTCAACAAGCTGCCAGTGATCGACCACGTGATGCAGCATGCCGCCCTCGCACCTGTCGAGGCAGACCTGCGCCGCACCATCCATGGTCACAGCCCAGCTGGCACCAAGGGCAAGGGCACACATTATTTCTATCAGCTTGTGAAGCGAGACATTTTCTCCTCGCCACAAGCCGAGACCTTCTATTGCCTGCCCATGGATATCCACCACTATTTTCAGTATATCGACCACAACCTGCTTAAGGCAGAGTACCGCCGCAAGATCAAAGACCGCAAGCTCCTCGCCTTCATCGACGAGGTGGTGGATAGCTTCAATCCCGGCATCGTGCTCGGTGTCAAGCTAGCCCAGCTCTTGGGGCAGCTCTTCCTCGCTCGTTTCGACTACCTCGCCATCCGCTGCTTCGACATCCTCCAAGATGCCGACCGCTTCCGCTATTGGCAGGCTCGCTACGTCAGCGACATGCTCGTTACATGCCGCACACCTGAGCAAGCTAGACTGCTAAGTGGGGGGGTGAAATTCCTCAATGACCGCTTCGAGCGGTTCTGCCAACAGGGGCTCCGCCATTATTATCGCTTCATGGACAACATCTACATCCTCCACGAGGATAAGGTGTTCCTCCGCCTCATGGCAGAGCTCTCCGTCATGCACCTCGCCAGAGACTGGCATCTCTCTATCAACAAGTCATGGGGTGTCCATCGCACTTGCGATGGCATCGACTTCTGCGGTCAGATCATCTACGCTGACCACGCCCTCTTGCGCAAGAGATTCAAGCATGATCTCTGCGCACAGGTGGCAAAACTCCGCAAGCAAGGTTACTCAGAGCGTCAGATCCAGCTCAAGGCAGCATCACGCCTAGGGCTGGGCATACACGCCAACACAAAAAATCTATATAAGAAAATCGGTATGGAAAGATTTGGTAAACTCGTAAAGGCACGCCGTGCGCGCGTCCCTTTCGAGGGAATGGAGAAATCACAGCAGCAGTCCATCGAGGACATCATCTGCAGTGAGGGTCAGGATGAGAACAAGTTCCTCATCCAAGTCATAGATTACAAGGTCGATGACTCGGTCATTGAGAAGGAGACCGTGCAGGTCGAGGAGACTGCCGCAGACGGCAGCACCCACCTCGTCACCAAGGAGGTGCCCAAGAAGCGCCTCACCCTGCGCTATCGCATCATCGACCACATCGAGGGCACCACAGAGGTCTGGCAAACCACCGACCACTACCTCTATACAGGCTCCAAGATCCTGATAGACCAAGCCCTCAACGACTTCTGTCGTGACGAGCTACCATTCTCAACCGTTGTCAAGGAGCTTCACAACAAGTTCAAAAAGAAGTTCTATAAATTCACATAAACGGTTATGAAAAAGATTTATCCAGCTCGCAAGAGCTTCGTCAAATATGACGATGATCACTTCTTGCTCTACCTCGGTGAGCAAAAAATAGAAGACTATCACCCGGAGACAAACACTCCAGGTTCTTCTTCAGACGACAAGTCCAAGGCAGCGGACAAGGGCATCACCGCCTTCAGCTACGAGGGCACAGAGCCAGACGGCTCCACCAAGATTGCAGCCCAGTCAGCAACCTACGATGACTTTGCCGCAGGTTTGGTTCGCACCAAATACAGCCAAAACCAGGTCGAGGCCATCCTGTGCAACCATGGCGATGGCAATGAGGAGCACCAAAAGGAGTATGACACCTTCCAGGCTTGGCGCATCCAAGCCAAGGAGATGGCTCATGAGGTGCTTGAGAGAGCGGTCTAATTGATAAATACCCGATAGCGAGGTGGCTATCGGGTATTTTTATTTTTCCACCTACCTAATTACCTTTGCATAATAAAAAGCAAAAATATCATGCAGAGAAATACTAAAGAATGGATACAATACGGCTCAGCCATCGTGGTGCTCACCTCTGGCATCGTACTGGCATACGTCAGCTATTTCACATCACAGATGCGAGATGTCACTGACAACGTGCTCTGGTACTTTGCTCAGACACTCATGTATGCTGGCTCCATCTTTGGCGTGGCTATCGCCATCGATGCCAAGTTCGAGAATATCAAAAACAAATTTTTTAATCATAAAAACAATGAGACAGATTAAACGCATTTTCGTTCACTGCACAGCAGGTTCACAGCGTCAGACCATCGATGACCTCAAGGCTGAGTTCCACCGAAAAGGCTGGTCCAATCCTGGTTATCATTATGTCATCGACACCAATGGTGGTGTCCACCAACTCCTCGCCATCGAGCATGTCAGCAATGGTGTCCAGGGCTACAACTCCACCGCCATCAACGTGGCCTATATCGGTGGCATCGATGCCGACGGCAAACCTATCGATAACCGCACACCAGCGCAAAAAGACGCTCTTGTGCTCCTACTCCACAAGCTCAAACAAAAGTTCCCAACGGCTCAGATCATGGGCCACCGTGACATCTGGGGCACAGACAAGTCCAACTGGCGCAAAATGTGCCCATGCTTCAACGCTATCCAAGAATATAAAGACATCGCATAAATTATGAAATCTCCAAAGACCATCATTTCACTCCTGGCAATCATGCTCATCACGACCATGGTTGCCTTCATCAGTTCGGCTAACAAAAACGAGGCTCTGCAGAGAGACCTCGACCGCATGACGCAAAATGTGGCAAACGTCAACTATGACATTCAGTATGACAAAGTCCAAGACTCCCTGCCTGTGGCTCAAAACAATGCACTGCAGGTGAAATATGACGAGCTTCAAAAACTCCACCTCACCGACGCCCAGCTCATCAAAGACCTCAAGGTTCGACTCAAAGATGCACAGACCATCCATACAGTCTCATCTGCCACGACCGACACAGTGCCCATCTCACCAGTCCCAGAGACTGCCGATTCCGTCTTCTCATACAGAGACCGATGGCTACAGCTTCACATCGACATCCCTGCCAGACAATGCCAATATACCGCCTACGATAGCCTCACGACCATCGTCAGCCGCACCTACAAGCACAAGTTTCTGTGGTGGCGCTGGGGGACAAAAGGCTATAAGGTTCAAATCGTCAACTTCAACCCTCATTCCAGGATTAACTACTCGAGATACATAGATGTAGTTAAATAACAAGGTTAAAGCAAAGATTTAACATAAAAAACTTGCATATTCTGATTTTTATTATTATATTTGCAACAAAGATAATAACAAACTTTAGAATTATGGTAGGTATATTGATATTCTCAGCTATTGCAGCTTTCATCACTCTAGGTGTTGGCCATACTCTTAACGGGATGGGGAAGCATGTTTCTTCTTATCCTCACAAGGGTATGGAAGATGAGCCAAAGCTTACAATAGAGGATATGTATAGCCCAAACAATAACTTGTCTTTATTCTTCAAGGACGGCAATTCATATTCAGTATTGGTATCAAATCATAGTATAGATAAAGAAGAATTTGTGTTTGCTGACAATACAATTAACTTAAGGAATAAAGTTGCAAGAGTTCTCAGAAATTATGCAGCTCTTGAAAAATCCCAAAATAAAGACAGCGTAATACTTTAATATATACACAGCCATCGAATACAGTTGCATTCGATGGCTTTTTTATGGTATTTTTATAGCTTTTCAGCTATTCTTATCTTTGCAGAAAACTATAATAAATATCATTTATGGCAAACAGTACACAAACATTCATAGGCCGGGTTCTGCTTGATGACAAACAAGCAAAACAGACTATCGCATTGCTTGAAAAGCAGCTCGAACAAGTTAAGCAAAAAAAGACTGATGCATTCAAAAAAGGAGATGACACCAAGGCTTTCGATAAAGAGATAAATCGAATAAATGCTTCACTCAAGACATTGCGAACCAGCCAAGAGCAGGTGAATAGAACATTAAACAATCTTTCTTCTGCCTCATATAAAGAATTGTCTGTTGTAATGAAAACAGTACAAAAGCAGCTACGCTCAGGAGCTGTCGAGCGTAATTCTGAGGAATGGAAAAAGCTTCAGCAAAAGCTCAAAGAGGTTAAGCGAGAGATGAATGCCATCAATAGCGAGTCAAGAGAAACAACAAGTTTTTGGTCTCGTTTCGTTAACGTGCTCAATACAAACTGGGGAGCTGTATCGCAGATTATCGCTGCATACGCAGGACTCTCTATGACCATCCGAAAATGCGCCCAAGCCTATGCCGATATGGAGGAATCCATGGCAAACGTCCGCAAATATACAGGTCAGACCGATGAAGAGGTTCACCGGATGAACGAAGATTTCAAGCGCATGGACACCCGTACAGCCCGCGAACAGCTCAACGAACTGGCAGGCTCTGCCGGTCGTCTGGGCATCACCAGCAAGGATATGATTGAGGAGTTTGTTGATGGAGCCGACAAGATTAACGTTTCGCTCGCCGATGACTTGGGAAAAGGAGCGGTCGACAAGATTGGCAAACTTGCTCAGATGTTCGGGGAAGATAAGACCAAAGGACTCCGTGGTGCAATGCTCGCCACTGGTTCTGCCGTCAACGAACTTGCACAGAATTCATCAGCCAATGCCGGATATATAGTCGATTTCACCGCCGATCTTTCCGGTGTAGGCATCCAGGCAGGCATGACTCAAGCACAACTGATGGGTCTCGCTTCTGCACTCGATCAGAATATGCAGGAAGAGGCAACCTCTGCAACAGTGTTCTCTCAGCTCATAACCAAGATGTATCAGGAACCGGCTAAATTCGCAAAGATTGCCGGTGTAGAAGTCACGAAGTTCTCAAACTTGATGAAGACCAATGCAAATGAGGGATTGATGACATTCCTTTCTGCCATGAAGTCTAGAGGTGGGTTTGCTGAAATGGCTCCTATGTTTGAAGAGATGCAGCTGAATGGTACTCGTGCCGTTGGCGTTCTCTCTGCAGTAGCTTCACACCTGGACCAGGTAAGAACTGCCCAGGATCTCGCTACCCAGTCATACGCTTCAGGCACAAGTGTCATCAATGAGTTCAATGTCCAGAACAATACTGTGCAAGCCCAGCTGGATAAGGCAAAGAAACGTTTTGAAGACCTCACTGTAGAACTGGGTGAACAGCTCATCCCAGTAACCAGATATGCCATCTCTACCCTGAGCATAGGCATACATGTGTTATCAACATTGATAACTTTTACGGTCACCCACGTCAAACAGCTCGCAATAATAGGTTCCGCCATCGCTGTCTGCACGGCTCTTTGGTATAAGGAAACTATCGCCATCAAGCTAAAAGCAGCTGCTACTACATACGCAGTTGCCATAGACAAAGCATATATAGCTACAACAACCCTTCTGCGTGCTGCCATGGTAGCCCTGCAGGCTACATGGGCGTATTTAACAAAGGGCGTGCAAGGCTATATCGTTGTAATGAGGGCAGCCCGCTTAGCCAGTCTTACTAATCCATGGGCCGCACTCGCCACCGTTCTTACGGTGGTAGGAGTTGCGGTTTATGGAGCTGTTAAAGCTTTTACTTCGTATAATGAAGCTATGCGTAACAGTACACAAGAAGCAGAGAACAACAGGGCGGTTGCGGAAGCACAGGCAAGTCTCGCCAAGAAGGTATCTGATGCAACTCTTGATGAACGCAACAAAGTGGATATGCTTAACAAAGTTATCCATTCCAACGCCTACACCGTAGATGAGCGCAGACAAGCTATCGCAGCCATGCAGAAACTGGTTCCAGAGTATCATGCTTCCATATCCAAGGAAGGAGAGCTGTATAATGACAACCAGATTGCAATCCAGAACTATATCAAAGAACTGGAGAACGCGGCGATGGCAGAAGCTATATATGAGCGCAAGGTTGAAATCAACAAAAAGAAACTGGAGCTGAAATTTAAAGAAAGTAAAATACGCCACTCTCTTAAAGCAGTTGATGCCGAACGTAAGTCACATCCTGAACGATATGAAAGCGAAGCTGTAGCAGATGCATTTACCGGACAGCTCATTGAACAGAATGATGCATTAAAGAGTAATGAGAAGCAGAAGGAGATTCATACACGGAGACTCAAGGAAAACCTGAGACTGCAACAGAAACTCAATGCCGAAGAGACCTACCATAATGCAGTACTCAGAAAGAATGCACACCTTCAGAAACTATATAAAAAGAAAGAGAAGAGGAGTCTCCAAGGCAAAAGCACAGGAACGAACAGAACAACGGGCTCTACCGGTCATTACACAACAGAGAAGGAGCGTAAAGCAGCCGAAAAGGAGCGAAAGAAGCGTGAAGCTGCTGCACGTAAAGCAGAAATCAAGCGAAAGGCAGACCTCAAAAAAGAGCTGGATGATGCCAAGAAAAGTACCGAGGCTCAGCAGCTGGAAGCCACTACCCTCTACTCTACCGGTCAGATTCGCCTGGCAGAATACAACGACCGCATGGCGAAGATTAAGGAGCAGGGACTTCAGCAGCGCATGGACATCCTTCGCAAATACGGAGAGGCTGAGAGTGAGGAGTACAAGCGTCTGAATGCCCAGAAAGAGAAGATCTCTGCCGATTATGAGCGCAAGCAGACGCAAGACCTTCAGGACCTGGAGTACGACCGGCAAGTGGCAGAACAGGCCATCACTGCCGAATATTACAATAAGGACTCCGACCTCTATCATAACGAGAGTGCTATCAATGAGGCGCTTTTTCAACTCGACCAGACGTTTCTCAAAGAGAAACAGGCACTCTATCTGAAGTCCTCTGACGAGTACTGGCAGATAGCCAGAGAGATTGAGCGCAGCGAGCAGCAGCACCAGTATGACCGCCAAAAGCAATACGATGACACGCTGATGCAGCTCAAGCAGGAGTATCTCACCCTCGGTAATGAACAGCAGATGCAGCTGGAGCTTGCAGGACTGGATGAGGTTCACAAGGCTGGTCTTGTAAGCGAAGAGGAGTATCAGCGCATGAAGATGGGCATCGCTAACAAGTATGCATCCTACAAGCCGGACGCCAAAGATCAGGCAAAAGACGATGCAACCACCGCTCTCGATACCGCCAAGAAGATGACTAGACAGACCGATGACCGTAGCGGTTCGCTCGGAACAGATAATCTCGCCACCATTGCGGGAGGCGCCATTGCTGCCATCCAGCAGCAGAAGATGGTTAATGATAATCTTCAGAAGCTTCGAGAAGAGGATAAGATCAGCGAACAGGCATACCAGGATGCCAAGAAACAGATGAATCAAGAGACCTATAAGAATATTGCAGCCATAGCAGGTGCAGCCTTCAGTAGTATCAGCAGTATGATGGGAGCAGCTTCAGCCTACTCTCAGGCATGTTCCGACCTGGAGGTAGCCAAGATTCAGGCGAACTACGACAAGCAGATTTCTGCGGCCGGCAATAATTCTGCCAAGAAGAAGCGACTCGAGGCGAAACGAGACAAGGAGATTTCTGCGGCAAAGACTAAAGCTAACAAGAAAGCGATGAAAATAGAGATTGCTCAGGCAGTCGCTTCTACCGCTATGTCGGCTATCAATGCCTACTCTTCAGCTGCAGCAATCCCTGTCGTGGGCAACGCCATCGCCCCTATAGCCGCCGGACTCGCTACTGCTGCCGGTATGCTTCAGATTGCCACAATTAAAAAGCAGCATCAGGCAGAGGCAGCAGGATATTATGAGGGCGGTTTCACTGGTCCCGGTCATTGGAAAAAGGAAGCTGGCGTGGTTCATGCTGGCGAGTTCGTGGCGAATCATAACGCTGTGAATAATCCTCAGCTCCTTCCTGCCCTTCAGCTCATCGATGCAGCACAGCGCAATAATACCGTGGCATCGCTCACAGCCCAAGACGTAAGTCGTGCCATGGGAACTGGCAGCGCTGCCGTTGTTGCACCTGTTGTCAATGTTAATGCAGACAACGAACAGGTAGGTGCATCTCTCGATAACGTGAGTTCAACCATTGAAAGGCTCAATGAGCAGCTCAACCTGGGCATCAAATCATACGTGGTCATTACGGGTCCAGATGGTTTCGACCGCAAATGGAGTCAATATCAGAAAATGAAATCAAACAAATAGTCTATGATTACATGTGTTATTAATGGTATGGCAGCCTATCCGGCTGCCAGCCAATCCATCAAGTTAACATACGCCAACCAGTACGTCACGGATGATGGAGAATATTCATACGACATTAACTTCCCGATGTCGATTATGGATAACCGTAGAGTTTTCCACAATGTGAGCCGCTTCGATGTATCTAAGGTTACCCAGAAGTTTGATGACTGCGAACTGTACGTGAGCGGTCGTTTGATTCTATCGGGTGTAGGAACCATCATCAGCGTAACGGAGGCTGAAATAAAACTGCAGATTGTGGGCGGAAAATCCCGCATCAAGTATAATGACAGGATGACCAAGCATTATATCGATGAAATCGCAACATTTGGCACAGCTGACAAACCTGGTTATACTGTCGACAAGGGCTGGTCTCAGGGATTTAAAAACCTTCAAAAGATCAAAGACATCTATAGACTTGATGAAGATAAGTCGAAGTTCCTGGGAGTAGAAGGTAAATGGTGTTTCGTACCTGTACGGGACGAAACAAATGATATGATTGCTAATTTTGTTGGAGTGGATAAAACTAAGCAGTTCATCGGCTACAATGCGCCATTTGTCATGAACTTAGCTGTTCAGCCCAACCTGATGTACATATTTCGCAAGGTGGTGGAGTACGAAGGATATACACTCAAGCGCAATGACTTTGACTGCAAACCATGGAATCTCCTGTATATTGCTTCAGCTTACAAGACCAGAGAACTCCGTAAAGCACTACCTCATTGGTCAAGCTATACCTTTATAGAGGAATTCCGCAAGCTGTTCAATGCCACCATCGTCTTTGATGATATCAGGAAGACCTGCTCTGTTATCAATGCATCAGAGCTGACAACCGCAGATTCTGTAGAGATCGAGCCTTTGGATGAATACACTACGGATTACGATGAAGATGGATCCTTCTCCACGTCATCTACAGCAAATCTGGAATATAATCTGGGTGATTCTGCAAACAGAGATAACTATGAAGTTATTTCAAAAAAAGTCTTCGAGAATTTTAAAATAGTCCATAGTACAGGTACCTGGGACCCGCAAAATCAGTTCAAAGGGACAACACAGTCATGGTCTGAAAAACAAAAAAGACAGACTATCATTGAGTGTAATGGTAGTTACTACATATATGTAGAGAATGAGGACGGTTCGAAAACATGGCAGCTGGCAGGCGTTTGGTCACCATTAATCAGGGACAGTTCTTCTGATGATTATGTTGATATTAACATATCTCCTGCAGCACAAGTTGTAGAAGATATCAATTTCAAAACAGCAGTCATAGGCGAAGATAATTACTACGAGAAGCGATGCCTTCTTTCAATACCTAATGATAAGGAGCCGGATTCAAAGGAGTGCGATGTTGATGATGACGGCTACAGCTACACATCCGTGCAGGATGCGATAGACGATGAGTCAACACTCGACAAATCCGAAGATGATCAGGAATGCATGAATATATTCTTCATTATTCCAGGAGAAGTACAAGATGACAACAAATTTAGTTGGGTTAGAGCGAAGTCTAGGTGGCCAAAATTCAAAACCGACTACCGAATAAATAAAGAATATTGTGGTAGTACCGAAGGAGGGTTTGGTGGGAACGGAGGAGGTACATTTAAAGAAAAGTATCCTTACTCTCTGTCGATTTGTACGAAATCGACTAATGATGTTGTTACTCTAGGCTGCTTACATGATAACGGTCTCAAGATGGACAACAAGAACTGTCTCCAGGTTAAGTTCAAAAGCGAAGTCATCCCTGATCCTTCCAACACCTACATCATACATAACAAGAAATATGTATGCGAAAAAATCGAGTTGGAAGTCAAGGATGACCAGATAGAGCCAATCTTCGTTTGCTACTTTTACATGATGTCGTAATCTCCGAGGAGACTAAAGCCCACCTTTAAAGTGCTTAGTCTCCTCGTTTACTTTCATCTGGTTCTTGATATAGCGGTTAGTCACAGATATATCAGAGTGTCGTGCCTGCTCCTTAGCAACAACTATACCTTGAGCATTGGCCAAGTCTCTAATGCCGGTATCTTTCAAACTGTAGAACTGATACTCCTTAGGAAAGCCTATGGCATCACGCATCTTGCCCCACTCTACTCGCAACTGATTATAAGCCGCTCTCTTTTCACCAGGTTTCAGACTCTTTCCGAAAATGTAGCAATGGCTAGGATGCTCGAAGATCTTCAGTTCTATCATCAGCTTCAGGATTTCATCATTAAGGGCAACCATTCCGTCCTTGCGGTTCTTACTGATGGCAGAACTGATAAAGACAGTCTGATTCTTGATAGATACATCTCCGATCTTTATCTGGGTCAACTCATTCGGACGGATAAAAGTATAATACTCAAAGAGACAAGCCAGAAGGAAATGCTTGTCATGAGTATTGAGATAATCCTTCATCTTCTTGAGAGCTCCAGGAGTCAATGGATTCCGGAACTTCTCCGTTTGCGCAATATTGCGAATATCGATGGCAGGATTCTCGGAAATATACTTTCGATCCATCAGCCAAGTACCGAACGAGACAAACCAGGAACGATAGTTATTCCTGGTTGTAGCTGATACATCACGATCATACATCAGATGATCCAGGAAGTCAATGGCAAAGGCTCGGTCTATCTGATAAGCATATTTGATACTCCTACACTCCTCTATGAAGGTTTCGAGCATCTTGAGGCGGCTGAGATAGTCAATAGAGGTCTTTTCCTTCATCGACTTTTTATTAGTCATCGACTTAATATAATCTCTATATCTACTAAAAATTATTGGTATTTCCGTAAATTGGCGCGACTGGTCAGCATTCACCCATGGGTTCCATCCTGCTGTCAATTTCGCAGTAATATTGTGAATAAGAAGACTGCCCATCATACGCTTTTTATGATCAGACTTATACTTGTTGAGCATATACTTCTTGCGCTTCATTACACCGGAAACTGGGTCACGAGCATAAAAGTCAACATACCAGTACCCGCCCTTGGTATGCAACACAGGAAGCGTGAATCCTACTATTTCACGCGAACTCAAAAAATCGATTTCTTTTGCATTCATTTTTTTTCATTGTCCGTTTTACTGGCCAATGATATTAAACATCTGCTAAATCTAAAAAGTCCCGTTTCTAAAACGGAAAATCGGATAAGATGTTGTTGACCAACTTCTTACCCGATCATTGTTGCGGCGGCAGGACTCGAACATGCGACCTCCAGGTTATGAGCCTGGCGAGCTACCAACTGCTCCACACCGCGATATAATCAACTCATTTCTGAATTGCGAGTGCAAAGGTACTACTTTTTTCCGATCCCACCAAACATTTTGTCAGAAATCTGCATATATTTAACAGTTATTAAACAGAATAGCAACAAAACGTACATAAAAGAGGCAAAAACGAGTAAAAAGCAAGCCCGATTACTCTTTTTCAGAACAATCGGGCCTTATGGAAAAAGAATTACTTTTTCAAAAGTTTCATTACCTTCTCGAAATATCTCTGAGTACGCTTCTTACTGTAATGATTACCGCCATTCCATGAACGGATTGCGTGCTCGATACTATTAAGAGGATTGTAGACACTCTGAATCAATAGAAACATTTCTTTAGATTTAGCTACATTAAATCTATCAGCCAAAGTGTAGCGCTTCTTCGATTTCTTGCGCTTCAGAATATTATTACATTCTGCTACTAAAATTGGAGTGATCTGCATCACACCTACAGAGTTACCGCTCTTAGCTTTCGGATCACCCTTACTCTCTACCTGAATGATAGCGTCCATCACTGGAGTCCAGTCCATCTCGCTGGTAGAGGATACATTTCCTGATGTTGCAGCCGACGCTGCATGAATTTCTAATGTCAGCATTAACATGCTAACTAATACCATTGTTATTCTCTTCATATTAATTGTTTTATGGAACCTGAAAAGCTGAAATACAACATCAGAGATTTCGCGGTGGCAACTTGTGAGAAAAAGAAAGGCTGCTCACCTCAGTCCCGTTAGATACCTTAATGGATACCTTCTCACACAACAAAAAGCACAAGATACTGGTATCCTTATTCTTATCGTTTGCAAAGATACAAAAAAAAAACGAATTATACAAGTAATCAGCTGATTATCAGCGCATTTTTACGTAATTAAACACTTAGTAACACTTAGGTTTGATATAAATCAAGCAAAAACAGAAAAGCCCCGACTACTTTCGTAATCGAGGCTTCTGAAATTGAAAGGAGGCGGCTACCTACTCTCCCGCATTGCATTGCAGTACCATCGGCGCAAGT
>OLFY01000050.1_pt1 | contig 171536 bp, 137 predicted proteins | sample 1605611 | NCBI WGS metagenome assembly OLFY01 (sample SAMEA3888923, study PRJEB22519) | human gut metagenome | biome: human gut; feature: human-associated habitat; material: faeces | place: Denmark | collected 2011 | reverse complement strand
TTTGTCGATGTGGTCAATGTGTGGACGTGACCAGAAATAAATCCTTTTATTTCATTGAATTACGCGTAAAAAATAAGCCCGTGTAAGGGAGATTACACAGGCTAAGGAGGTGGTTCCTGGTACAGCTAGCATTTTATGGGTTATGTTTTTCAGCGAAACGGATGATAACCTTAATAAATACAGCTGTATGTGATCGGTTTCTAAGAATTTTCCATCCGGGAAAAATAATCGAAATTAATCACTTACCGTGGGGATTACGCGTGGTTTCCCCGGAGAAATTACGCATCAGCAGCGCGTAATTGAGCTCAAGATCCTGCGGGACCGGGAGCCACACAGTATAACCATCGCCTGGTGCTATCGGCATAGCTTCGCCTTTGGCGTTTTCCATGTGCTCAAGGGTAAAATTAATGTTGCCTTGCGGCGTCATCAGCTCAAGGCTGTCGCCAACGGAGAATTTATTTTTCACCGCTACCGCCGCGAGGTCCCCCTTGCGCTCACCGGTAAACTCACCAACAAACTGCTGGCGGTCAGAAACTGAATAACCGTATTCGTAGTTCTGATAATCGTCGTGAGTATGACGACGCAGGAAACCTTCGGTATAGCCACGATGCGCCAGACCTTCCAGAGTTTCCAGCAGGCTGGTATCGAACGGTTTTCCCGCAGCGGCGTCATCGATAGCTTTGCGGTAAACCTGTGCGGTGCGTGCACAATAGTAGAAAGATTTGGTACGACCTTCGATTTTCAGCGAATGCACGCCCATTTTGGTCAGGCGTTCTACATGGGCGATGGCGCGCAGATCTTTCGAGTTCATGATGTAAGTGCCGTGCTCATCTTCAAACGCGGTCATATACTCGCCCGGACGCTGGGCCTCTTCGATCATAAACACTTTGTCGGTTGGTGCGCCGATACCCAGCGTCGGCTCAACATTTTGCACCGGAATCGGCTCGTACTTGTGTACGATGTTGCCAACATCATCTTCTTTCCCTTCCTGGACGTTGTACTCCCAGCGGCAGGCGTTGGTGCAGGTGCCCTGGTTCGGGTCGCGCTTGTTGATATAGCCAGAGAGCAGGCAGCGACCGGAGTAGGCCATGCACAGCGCGCCGTGAACGAAGATCTCGATCTCCATATCCGGCACCTGATTGCGGATCTCTTCAATCTCTTCCAGCGACAGCTCGCGAGAGAGGATCACGCGGGTCAGGCCCATTTGCTGCCAGAATTTCACCGTCGCCCAGTTCACGGCGTTAGCCTGCACCGAAAGGTGGATCGGCATTTCAGGGAAGTGCTCACGCACCAGCATAATCAGCCCTGGATCGGACATAATCAGCGCATCCGGCCCCATTTCCACCACCGGTTTCAGGTCACGGATAAAGGTTTTCAGCTTGGCGTTGTGCGGTGCAATGTTGACCACGACATAAAACTTTTTCCCCAGCGCGTGGGCTTCATTGATGCCGAGCTGAAGATTTTCGTGGTTGAATTCGTTGTTGCGCACACGCAGGGAATAACGCGGCTGGCCCGCATAAACAGCATCTGCGCCATAAGCGAAAGCGTAACGCATATTTTTCAGCGTTCCCGCCGGGGAAAGGAGTTCCGGTTTAAACATAATTCTCTCGTTCTGATGACAGGTCAGATCCGCTTCACCTGATGAAGCGGTTAGGGGAGTGCCCCCACTTTAAGGGCGGGCATTGTAGCGCAATCGGCGGGTTTAGCTCCAGTGTAAATGTCTGGTGGCGTCCTGGTTTTGGTTAAGGATACGAATGACGATAATTTCCCCTGGTGATTGCAGGAAATAAATGACGTGGCGTTCAAAAGTAAGAACAAAAATACCTTCGCCTAATTCAGGTCTGGGCGTACCTATATTATTGTTACTCAGAATCTGGAGAACGTCTGAAAGATGTTCCACATATCTGTCGGCTTGTGGTTCGCCGAAATGGTGATAGCTGTAATACCAGATGCCTTCTAAATCCTCATTGGCTTTTGGCATGAGTTTAATAATACGCACATTATTTCCTTATCCCTGCTTTCACCTTCCGTAAGAACGCGTCCTTTTCCCACGGCTGAGCTTCACCACTACTCAACCCTTCTGCGAGCATGTCACGTAACGCTTGCAGGCGAGACTCTGCTTGCTTTTCTCGAAGTAATCGCAGTGACTCACGGATCACTTCGCTTTGGGTGCGATAGTCGCCGGATTCAATTAAGGACTCGATAAATTCACGCAACTCATCGCCGAGATCAACCGTCATCGTTCTGGCCATTTTACGCCCGCCTGTAAGTAAAAATCTTACATCAGTGTATGTCATAAACCGGATAGCGTCACGAAAGTATTAGAAGATATTTTGGCACATGAACATGTTCAGGAGGATAAGTATGGGATGGTAAACAAAGAAAGCACAACGAGTGCTCGTCAGTGCCCACTATTTTAATGGCGGCGGTTACTCTTAATTATTAATAACTAAGCGTTATTTGGATATAAAGCCGGACGCCAACAACCCACGCCCGGCATCGTAATTACGTATTGTCTTTCACCGTCTGGCTTGTGCCATTGGCTTTAACGGAGGCAATTCCGGTTTCACGAGATTGCGCGGTGGCGTACATCTGGCTGGAGCCGATAATTTGATGATTAGCGGCTTTCAGATTGAAATAGAATTTGCCGTTACTTGCCGTTTTTTTCTCATAGCGTTCTTCTTGCGGGCTGTTGCTACGCACCGACGCGATGCCCTTTTCCGCAGAGGCTTTTGAGGTATACAGCTCGCTGGTGAGGATAGTCTCACCATTGCCCGCTTTTAGCACAAACCGGAACTGATTATCACTGCTCTTACTGAGTTCAAACCAACCAGCCATAATGACTCCTTGATTGAAATTGTGTATCGAAAACAGCATCTAAAGGTGCTGTTTACCGATTAAAGTATGAGCGATTTTCTGATGCCTGCCAGGGCGGAGAGATAATGTCAGTTTGCTGACCATGCGTGGGATAATGTTGCCGGATCGGGTCTGAACGCCATCTCCGGCTAACAAAATAATGTCGCTAAAACTAAACGATGCGGCAGGCGTCGGCTTCCCAGCGGTAACCGACGCCGTAAACGGCGCGGATAAATGACTGTTCGGCGTCGAGAGATTCCAGCTTGCGGCGCAGGTTTTTAATGTGGCTGTCAATGGTGCGGTCGGTTACTACGCGGTAGTCGTCATAAAGATGATTGAGCAATTGCTCGCGGGAGAACACTTTTCCTGGTTCATGAGAGAGCGTTTTCAGCAGACGAAATTCCGCAGGCGTCAGGTCAAGCATTTTACCGCGCCATGAAGCCTGAAAACGACCTTCGTCGATAATCAACGGGCTTTCAGCATCCTGTTGCTGCAACTCGCGCTGCGGTTTGCAACGGCGCAAAATGGTTTTGACGCGCGCTACCACTTCCCGTGGGCTGTACGGCTTACAGATATAATCATCTGCGCCAATCTCCAGCCCCAGCAGGCGATCGATCTCTTCGATTTTTGCCGTCACCATCACGATCGGAATGTCAGAAAAACGACGAATTTCCCGGCACAGCGTCAAGCCATCGGTGCCAGGGAGCATCAGATCCAACAGGATCAGATCCGGTGGTGTCTGGCGCACATACGGCAGTACCTGATCGCCGTGGCTGATAAGCGTCGGCGCATAGCTCGCAGCACGCAGATAATCAATGAGCAACTGCCCCAGCTTCGGTTCATCTTCCACGATCAAAATACGCGGTGTGTTTTCGTCGATTGGTAACTCGGTCATACTTCTCTCTGTAAATCCCGTTCCAGCGGTAACTCTACTGTAATGCTTACCCCGCCAAAAGGCGAATGGGCAGCAATAATGCGACCATTATGTGCTTCAACAATGTTCAGGCAAATCGCCAGCCCCAGCCCGGAACCGCCGCTGGCACGGTTGCGGGAACCTTCGGTGCGATAAAAACGTTCAAACAATTTTTGTAGCTGATCGTCACTGACACCTGGCGCACTGTCGGCAAAGGTCAGGCGCACCGTTTTGTCGCGCTGCCCGGCAGAGATTTGCAGGCTGCCGCCGCTGTCAGTGTAGCGCAGGCTGTTTTCCAGTAAGTTATTGAATAACTGCATTAAACGGTCGCGATCGCCAAATACGGTAATACTGTCTGGCAGGGAAAATTGCAGTTTCAGGCCACGACTGGCGAATCGTTCGCGAAATGCGCCGCCCGCCACTTCCAGCAGTGGGATCAAATCTACCGGTGCTTTTTGATAGGCGAGAGCGCCTTCATCAGACATCGACAACTGATGGAGATCGTCAACCAGTTTGGTCAGTGTACCGACCTCCGCCTGTAAAGACGCCACCGTCTCCGGCGTGAATTTACGCACGCCATCCTGAATGGCTTCCAGTTCACCGCGCAGCACCGCTAATGGCGTACGCAGTTCGTGAGAAATATCGGCCATAAAATCGCGCCGCATTTGCTGGTTTTTCTCCAGTGTGCTGGCAAGCTGGTTGAAGTCTTGCGCCAGTTTGCCCAGTTCATCTTCACTGGTGGGCGTTACGCGGGTAGTGAAATCGCCCGCCGCCAGTTTGTGCGTGCCATCGACAAGTCGTTTTACCGGTGCCAGTAAACCGCGCGCCAGCAGAAAGGTGGCGAGCGCCGCGAGTAACGTTGCCAGAGCGACAATCAACCAGCTGGTTTGCCGCTGTTGTTTATCGAAATTGATATCAGTATTGCGCGTTAACCGCTCAACGGGGGAGGCGATCACCGCGCCAACTTCCGCACCGTTGACCAGAATGGGTCGCCGTGTACCGTCAGGTGGAATCGGCGCTCGCGGACCAACCAGCACTTTGTTGTTTTGATCAACCACCCAGAACTGGGTACGCCAGCCGTGCGGTGGCATACCCGGGCCGGGTTTATCTTCCGAATTATCGTGTTCAAATGAACGCAGGATCTGAAAGACAAAGCGATCATTGTTGCGCAGGAAGCGCCAGTTGCCATGCTGCGCATACTGCTCGCCAAGCGCATCACTTAACAGTTGTAATCGCTGTTCATTACCATGCTTGATGTAATCAATAAAGCCACGCTCAAAACTGATACGCACCGCCCAGTGCATACTGATCAGCAAGACAATGCAGGTGGCGAAAATCGCCAGAAACAGTTTGCCGGTAATACCAGGTCGCCAGAACTTCATTGCGCGCTCCTTTTTCGCCGCGAAATAGCTACATTTTGATGCGTATCGTTCGGCACTCTGGCAAAGATGAACGCCGGAAGGGCGATGATCAACGCCATGCTAAGCCAGGTGTACATAAAGACGGTTTGTGTGGTGCCGCTGTCGACGCTGACATGCTGTGAACCAAAAAGTCCCAGCAACAGCCCGGCGATAGTGACGCCGATACTCATCGACAATTGCATAATCATCGACAGCAGGCTGTTGCCGCTGCTCGCCAGATTGTCCGGGAGATCTTTCAGCGTCAGGGTGTTCATGGAGGAGAAACGCGTCGAGTTGACCATCCCTTGTAAAAACAGGACGAACGGCAAAACGTAGTACCAGCCCAGCAGGGCGGTAGTCATAAACAACAGGGTGACCAGCGACAGACCCAGCGTGGTCGCTACCAGTACCCGACGATAACCAAAGCGATTCACCACCTGTACCACAATTCGCTTCATTCCCATGCTGCCAAGCACCATCGGGATCATCATCAGTCCGGCATGAAACGGCGAGAAACCGAGGCCAATTTGCAGGAAAACCGGTGTCATAAAGGGCAACATGCCACTGCCAATACGTCCGGCAAAGCTCCCCGCCAGGCCCAGCGAAAAGGTACGAGTACGGAACAGTTTCAGACTGAACAGGGCACGGTTGTTATTTCTGGCGTGCAGCAGATAAAGCACCAGTGCCACCACGCCAACTGCGACCAGGCCTGCAATCGTCAGCGGCGATAAACCTGTACCTTTACTGCCGTCCAGCGCCAGGGTTAATACCGCCATGCCAACCGCCAGCAATAAAAATCCGGAGAGATCAAAGCGCCGCGTCTGCATGGTGTAGTTCGGCATTAACAGCAATGTGGCGATCGCACCGATAATCCCCACCGGAATGTTGATCAAAAAGATCCAGTGCCACGACGCGTACTCCACCAGCAGACCGCCGAGCGCCGGACCGAGCAGCGGACCGACCTGACCGGGTAACGTGACAAAGGTCATCGCCGCCATATATTGCTCGCGCGGTACGATTTTCATCACCGTCAATCTGCCGACCGGCACCATCATCGCGCCGCCAACGCCCTGTAACGCGCGTGCCAGCAACAGTTCGTTCAGCGTCCCGGAAAGCGCGCAAAACAGTGAACCGAGAGTAAACAGCACGATGGCGGTAAAGAAAATATTGCGCACGCCGACTTTGTCCGCCAGCCAGCCGCTGGCGGGCAGCATCACCGCCACGGTCAGCACATAAGAGACAATGACCATGTGCATATGCAACGGACTTTCCCCGAGGCTTTGCGCCATTGAGGGAAGGGCGGTGTTTACGATGGTGGTGTCCAGCGACTGCATAAAGAAGCCGAAAGCCACAATCCACAATTGCCAGCGGGTGCTGTCGGGAAGATCTGTCATTTACTCGGTTACCGTTTGTTTAGGTTTACGCGAAAAACGCAGCCGCAGACGGTCGAAAAAGAGATACACCACCGGCGTGGTATACAGCGTCAGGAGCTGGCTCATTACCAGTCCGCCGACAATGGTGATCCCCAGGGGTTGCCGCAGCTCCGAGCCGTCACCGCCCGACAACACCAGCGGCAGCGCGCCAAACAGCGCCGCCAGGGTAGTCATCATAATCGGGCGAAAACGCAGCAGACAGGCCTGGAAAATAGCTTCCTGCGGCGTCAGGTTACCGTGCCGTTGGGCTTCAAGCGCAAAATCGACCATCATAATGGCGTTTTTCTTCACGATGCCGATTAATAGCATGATCCCTATCAGGGCGATTAGGCTGAACGGGGCATTGAACAGCTCCAGCGCCAGCAGCGCTCCAACGCCCGCCGAGGGCAGGGTGGAGAGGATCGTCAGCGGATGTACGTAACTCTCGTAAAGGATACCCAGCACGATATACACCGTGGCGATGGCGGCGATAATCAGGATCACCTGCGAGTTCATCGTCTCCTGGAACACCTGCGCTGTGCCAGCAAAACTGCCGCGCACCGTCGAAGGCACACCAAGCTGGGTCATTGAGCGATCGATCGCCGCACTGGCGTCCGAGAGCGATTTCCCGGTCGGCAGGTTAAACGAAATGGTCGAGGCCGCCGATAATCCCTGATGATTCACCGATAGTGGGGCATTCGCCGGTTGCCATTTAGCGAAATACGACAGCGGGATCGCTTTTCCTTCGTTATTGATAACGAACATTTTTTCCAGCGCGCTGATGTCCTGGGTATAGCGCGGATCCACTTCCATCACCACTTTGTACTGGTTCATCGGCTGGTAAATGGTCGAGATTTGCCGCTGACCGAAGGCGTTATTTAACAGACTGTTGGCGGCTTGTACGTCTATTCCCAGCCGTGCCATGGTGTCACGGTCGTAAACCAGATTCATCTCCGCGCCGTTATCCTGCTGATCGGAGTTCACGTCCGCCAGTTCCGGCAACGTCGCCAGTTTTTTGCGGATTTTCGGCTCCCATTCGCGCAGTGCCGCCAGGTCGTCGGATAACAACGTGTACTGGTAGCTGGCGTTCGACTGACGCCCACCAACGCGAATATCCTGTACCGCCATCAGGAACAGATTCGCCCCCGGTTCTTTCGCCAGCTTCACCCGCAGACGGTCGATAATTTGCTGCGCTGTTTCGCTGCGTTCGCCGCGTGGCTTGAGGGTGATAAACATCATCCCACTGTTCACTCGCGAACCGCCTGTAAAGCCGGTGACATTATCCACCGCCGGATCGTCACGGATAATTTTCATGAAATCCTGCAACTTACCGCGCATCGCCTGAAACGAAATACTCTGATCCGCCTGAATCCCGCCCATCAACACGCCAGTGTCCTGCTCCGGGAAGAAGGTTTTCGGGATCGAGATATATAGCCAGATATTCAGCGCAATGGTGCCAAGCAGCACCACGCCCACCAGACGGGTATGATTGAGCACCCATTTCAGTGACTTGCCGTAGCCTTGTTGCAGGGCTACCAACATGCGACCAAAACCACGTAGTCGCTTTTGCTCGCGCGGCTTGCTGGCTTTCAGCATCCAGCCACACATCATCGGCGTTAGCGTCAGGGAAACCAGCAACGAAATACCAATGGCGACAGAAAGCGTCACGGCAAACTCGCGTAACAGTCGGCCCGGCAATCCGCCCATCAACAGCAGCGGCAGGAACACCGCCACCAGTGACAGACTCATCGACAGCACCGTAAAACCGACTTCGCGAGTACCTTGCAGTGCGGCTTGCAACGGTTTCATTCCCGCTTCCAGATGACGGGCAATGTTTTCCAGCACCACGATGGCGTCATCCACCACGAAACCAGTAGCGATGGTGAGCGCCATTAACGAAAGATTATTGAGACTGAAACCGCACAGGTACATCGCCGCAAACGTACCAATCAGCGAAACCGGCACCGCAACGGCGGGAATAATAGTTGCGCGACCCGAGCGCAGGAATAAAAACACCACCAGAATCACCAGCGCCACCGAGATAATCAGCGTTTGCTCGACTTCTTCCAGCGAGGCGCGAATGGTGGGGGAGCGATCCTGAGCAATTTGCAGATCAATCGCCGCCGGAATGGTTTCCTGCAACTCCGGTAATTTTGCCCGGATGCTGTCAACCGTCTGGATAATATTGGCTTCCGGCAGCTTGCGGATCATCAGCAAAATAGCCGGTTTGGCATTGGTCATCCCGGCGTTACGTACATCCTGTACAGAGTCGGTCACTGTCGCCACATCGCCCAGACGAACCGCGCCGCCGTTGTTGTAATGAATAATCAGCGGCTGATATTCGGCGGCGGTTTTTAGCTCATCATTGGTCTGGATCTGCCAGCGGTGAGTGCCATCTTCCAGCGCCCCCTGCGGTTTACGCACGTTGGCATTGCTGATGGCAGTGCGTACGTCGTCCAGCGAGACGCCCTGATTAAACAGCGCCTGCGGATTCAGCCCGACGCGTACGGCGGGCAGTGAGCTGCCGCCGACATCGACATCACCAACACCGTCGATTTGCGAAATCGTCGGAGCCAGCTGCGTCGAGGCGAAATCGTACAGTTCACCCTGCGAATAAGTATCGGATGTCAGCGTGAGGATCATAATTGGCGCATCCGACGGGTTAGCTTTGCGATAGGTCGGACGGCTGGGCATCCCGCTGGGCAGCAAACTTTGTGCAGCGTTGATCGCCGCCTGCACATCGCGCGCCGCGCCGTTGATATCCCGGTCAAAATCAAACTGCAAAATAATACGCGTGCTGCCGAGCGAACTGCTGGAGGTCATTTCACTGACTCCGGCAATGCGCCCAAGTGAGCGCTCCAGCGGCGTGGCAACGGAAGACGCCATTGTTTCTGGTGACGCACCGGGCAGCGAGGCGCTGACCATAATCACCGGAAAATCGACCTGCGGCAGCGGGGCGACCGGCAGCATACGGAAGCCCAGTATGCCGCACAGGGTAATGGCAACCGACAGTAAAATCGTCGCCACCGGACGGTAAATGAAGAGGGCAAAAAACTTCACTTACGCCTCCTCTTCATGGCGAGCAAAGCGACTTTTGGTCCACAATGCCAGGCGGTCGAACAGCAGATAAATCACCGGCGTGGTAAACAGCGTCAGCACCTGGCTGACAATCAGGCCGCCGACCATGCCGATACCTAACGGACGACGCAGTTCCGCGCCGACCCCGGTACTCAACATCAGCGGCAGCGCGCCAAGCAGAGCCGCCAGAGTGGTCATCAGGATCGGACGAAAACGCAACAGACAAGCCTGGTAGATGGCATCGCGCGGCGACATGCCTTGCTCGCGCTCAGCAGCCAGCGCGAAGTCGATCATCATGATGGCGTTCTTCTTCACGATACCGATCAGCAAAATAATGCCGATAATCGCAATCACATCCAGTTCGCTACCGGCAATCATTAACGCCAGCAGTGCGCCGACTCCTGCGGTGGGTAGCGTCGAGAGAATGGTGATCGGGTGAATAAAGCTCTCGTACAGAATGCCGAGCACGATATACATCGCCACCACCGCCGCGACAATCAGCCAGACAGTGCTGCCCAGCGCCGACTGGAAGGCGAGGGTGCTGCCCTGGAATTGCGTGGTGATATCCACCGACAGATTCAGCGTCTTTTCGGTGTCCATAATCGCCTGCACCGCATCGCCCAGCGAATAGTTATCCGGCACGTTAAAGGAGATGGTCGTTACCGGGAACTGATCCAGATGGTTGATGGAAAGCGGCGCAAAACGCTGTTCAACTTTGGCAATTGAGCTTAACGGCACCACGCCGCCGTCGCTACTGGTCAGGCGAATGGTATCCAGCGCCGCGAGGCCCGGGGTAATTTCGGTGTTGTGCTCCAGCACTACGCGATACTGGTTAGCCTGAGTATAAATAGTGGAAATCAGTCGCTGACCAAACGCGTTGTACAGGGCGTTATCGACATCCGCCATGCTGATCCCCAGACGGCTGGCGCTGTCGCGATCAACATTGACATACGCCACCAGCCCTTTGTCCTGCCAGTCGCTGGAGACATCAGAAAGCTGTGGCAGTTGCTGGAGTTCTTCCATCAACTGTGGCACCCAGGTACTGAGCGCATCCAGTGAGGTGGCCTGCAAGGTAAACTGGTACTGGGTGCGGCTGACCTGAGTATCAATAGTCAGATCCTGCGTTGGTTGCAGGAAGAGATCGACGCCCGGCACTTTATCCACCGCCGTTTGCAGACGGGCAATGACTTTTTGCACTCGGTCATCACGTTCATCCAGCGGTTTGAGGTTGATTTGTAAACGTGCACTATTCAGCGACGGGTTAGTGCCATCAACGCCAACAAATGAGGTCAGACTTTGCACTGCCGGATCCTGCAAAATCACGTCCGCGACCTGGCGTTGCCGCTGGGCCATATTGGCAAAGGAGCTGGATTGCGGTGCCTGCAAAGTGCCCTGAATAATGCCGTTGTCCTGTACCGGGAAGAAACCTTTCGGAATGAACACCCACAGCAGCACGCTAAGCAGCAGCGTGCTGAGTGCCACGCTTAAGGTCAGCCACGGATGATTCAGCACTTTCGCCAGTCCACGACCATAGGCGGCGATTATCCTGTCGAACATTTTTTCCGAGGCACGGGAGAAGCGGTTCTGTTTACGCAACGATTCCTGGCTGAGCATCCGCGCGCACATCATCGGTGTCAGGGTCAGCGACACCACCGCTGAGATCAAAATCGCTACCGCCAGGGTAATAGCAAATTCGCGGAACAGTCGCCCGACGATATCGCCCATAAACAGCAGTGGGATCAACACCGCAATCAGCGAGAAGGTCAGCGAGATAATGGTAAAGCCGATTTCACCTGCGCCCTTGAGCGCCGCCGCCAACGGTTTTTCGCCTTTTTCGATATAGCGGGAAATATTTTCGATCACCACGATGGCGTCATCGACCACGAACCCGGTGGCGATAGTTAACGCCATCAGCGTCAGGTTATTGATTGAAAAATCGAGAAACACCATGACCGCGAAGGTGCCGATTAACGACAGCGGCACTGCGAAGCCGGGAATGATGGTCGCCGGAATATTGCGCAAAAACAGGTAGATAATCATGACTACCAGCGCGATAGCCATCATCAATTCAAACTGGGTATCGTTGACCGATGCGCGGATATTGGTGGTGCGATCGGAAAGCACTGTTACCTTCACCGATTTCGGCAGACTCTCGGTGAGCTGAGGCAGCATCTGCCGGATGCTGTCGGCGGTGGAGATAATGTTAGCACCGGGCTGGCGCTGAACATTCATCACAATGGCCTGTTCTTTGTTCGCCCATGCGCCAAGCCAGCTGTTTTCTGCACCTTGCTCTACGGTTGCGACATCGCCAAGACGAATCGGCGCGCCGTTCTGGTAGGCGATGATTAGCTGGCGATACTCTTCGGCGGATTGCATCTGGTCGTTAGCGGAAAGCGTAACCGCACGGGAAGGGCCGTCGAGGCTACCTTTTGCCGAGTTAACGTTAGCGCCGGTAATGGCGGTGCGCACGGTTTCGCTGGTCAGGCCGAGGGCGGCAATCGCCTGAGCGTTAAGTTTGACGCGAACAGCCGGACGCTGACCGCCGGAAAGCGTCACCAGTCCGACACCGGAAATCTGCGAGATTTTCTGCGCGACGCGGGTTTCCACCATATCTTCCACTTGCGTCATCGGCATGGCGGTTGAGGTGACGGCGAGCGTCATGATCGGCGGATCTGCCGGGTTCACTTTGCTGTAAACCGGCGGGTTAGGCAGATCGCTCGGCAACAAGTTGGTCGCAGCGTTAATCGCGGCCTGCACTTCCTGCTCGGCGACATCGAGCGGTAATGTTAGCTGGAACTGCAAAGTGATAACTGACGCACCGCCGGAACTTTGCGACGACATCTGTTTCAGGCCAGACATCTGCCCGAACTGGCGTTCTAGCGGCGCGGTAACGGCAGAGGTCATGACATCCGGGCTGGCACCTGGGTAGAGCGTGACCACCTGAATGGTCGGATAGTCCACTTCCGGCAGCGCCGAAACGGGCAGGGCGCGATAACCGATAATCCCGGCGAGTAAGATCGCCACCATCAGCAGCGTGGTGGCGACAGGACGCATAATAAAAAGGCGCGACGGGCCGCCTGTGCTGCTCGGGGGTAACACCTGCATCAGGAGCGTGCTCCTTTTTTCGCGTATTCGCGGCTGGTGGCTTTCTCTTCCGGAGTGGTGGCGCTCTGGGCTTCCACCACTTCCACTTTCGCCCCTTCGGTCAGGCGATCAATGCCGTCTGTCACCACGCGATCGCCCGCAGAAATACCTGCACGGATCACCACTTTCTGACTGTCCTGAATGCCCGGCGTCACCAGATGTTTGCTGACCTTGTTTTCGCTATTCAGCACCCAGACAAAATGGCCTTCATTGCCCATTTGCAGGGCGGCTGTTGGGATCACTACGGCGTTTTGTTCGGTGTCGACTAACATGCGCGCGTTAACAAACTGATTGGGAAACAGCGCATCATCCTGATTATTAAAGCGTGCTTTCACTTTAATCGTACCGGTTGTGGCATCGATTTGGTTATCGAGGCTTAACAGCGTGCCTTCACTTAATTTCTTCGAATTGGTGCGATCCCAGGCTTCTACCACCAGCGGTTTTCCGGCTTTTTGCGCCTGCACTACAGTAGCGATATCGCTTTCCGGCAGGGTAAAGACTAAATCGATAGGATGCGTCTGGGTGATCACCACAATTCCGGTGGTATCACCACTGGAGATTTGGTTACCAACATCAACCTGCTTGAGACCAACGCGACCATCGACTGGTGCGGTGATGCGGCTCCAGTCGAGTTGCAACTGCGCGCTGGCGACGCTTGCTTCATCAGCCTTAATGGTGCCTTCGGTTTCACTGACCAGCGCCTGTTGGGCATCCAGCTCCTGACGGGAGACGAGATTGGTTTTTGCCAGTTGCTGATAACGCGCCAGATCACGGCGGGCGTTAGCAAGCGTGGCTTTATCTTTTGCCAGTTGGCCCTGGGTTTGTGCTAATGCAACTTTGAACTGGCTGGGGTCAATTTCTGCCAGTAAATCGCCTGCTTTGACCTGCTGGCCTTCCTGGAAATGTAACGCCATCAGTTGACCGTCCACGCGGCTGCGCACCGTAACAGTATTAGCGGCGATAATGGTGCCAAGCCCGGTGAGGTAACGCGGAACTGCCTGTTCTACGGCGGTCGCCGCCTGAACCGGGGCTAATGGGCCGGAACGCATACCACGGCGACCACCCGCTGGCGATTGCTGCGCTTGTTTCGTCGCCCCTGGGGCTGCACTCCGGGAGTCATTGCGGCCTTGCCAGAACCAGAATGCGGCGATGGCGGCGATAACCACCACGATTACGATTACCCAACGGGATTTATAACTGCCTTTCATCGTTAAGAGTTTCTCTTCCTGAAACGTTTCGCGGAATGATACTAGTGTAGCCAGCCAATAAGGGAGAAAAATGGAGGAATTATGAAACACTATCGGGAATCGTCTGAATGGCGGGCACATTTGCGAGCACGCATCCAGTAATAACACAGGAAACTATTTTATCTACGCGTTAGCGATAGACTGCATACAGGGCGAAAGGAGGTAAGCCGCAGATTTCAGCCGGATGCTGAAACGGGAAAGCCCCTCCCGAGGAAGGGGCCTTAAATAAGGAAAGGGTCATGATGAAGCTACTCATCATCGTGGTGCTCTTAGTCATAAGCTTCCCCGCTTACTAAGACTACCAGGGCGGGGGAAACCCCGCTCTACCCTCACTCCTGAAAGTATGCCTTCACGATAAGATTGTCAATCCGCAGGCTTTGTAGTCTGCGATCCTGCCAGCAAATATTCTTTGCGAGTCGTTACGCAATAATCACAGAGGAAACTATTTTATTCACGCGTTAGCGATAGACTGCATTCAGGGCGAAAGGAGGTAAGCCGATGATTTCAGCGGGACGCTGAAACGGGAAAGCCTCTCCCGGAGAAGAGGGCTTTTAATAAGGAAAGGGTTATGATGAAGCACGTCATCATACTGGTGATACTCTTAGTGATTAGCTTCCAGGCTTACTAAGAACACCAGGGGGAGGGGGAAACCTCTCCCTAACCCTCACTCCTGAAATTATGTCACTCCGCACTTAGTGTCAATCGACGGCTCTCCGTTCTTGCGAGGCGAATAGCAAAATTTTCTGCGCCGCCGGGCCTAATTCTGAAAGTTTCTTCGTTTGCTCTTATTTCATTATTGCAGTCGGTATGATACCGGACCTCGATAATTCTCTAAGAAAGGATTTCTTATGAGCGAACAAATCACGTTTGCCACCAGCGATTTTGCCAGTAACCCGGAACCACGTTGCCCCTGCATTCTGCTGCTGGATGTTTCTGGCTCGATGAGCGGCAGACCTATTAATGAACTTAACGCCGGATTGGTGACCTTTCGTGATGAACTGCTTGCCGATCCGCTGGCTTTAAAAAGAGTGGAACTCGGCATTGTGACGTTCGGCCCGGTGCATGTGGAACAACCCTTTACCAGCGCCGCTAACTTTTTCCCGCCCATCCTGTTTGCCCAGGGGGATACGCCAATGGGGGCCGCCATTACCAAAGCCCTGGATATGGTTGAAGAGAGGAAACGTGAGTACCGCGCAAATGGTATTTCGTATTATCGCCCGTGGATTTTCCTGATCACCGATGGCGCTCCAACCGATGAGTGGCAGGCTGCCGCCAACAAAGTGTTTCAGGGGGAAGAAGATAAGAAGTTTGCCTTCTTTTCCATCGGTGTTCAGGGGGCGGATATGAAGACGCTGGCACAAATCAGCGTTCGTCAGCCTTTGCCTCTGCAAGGATTACAATTCCGTGAACTGTTTAGCTGGTTATCCAGTTCGCTGCGTTCGGTTTCCCGCTCCACGCCGGGAACGGAAGTTGTGCTGGAAGCGCCAAAAGGCTGGACGTCAGTGTGAGCTGGCGTCTGGTTTATGCATCCGCTGTTGGAACGTCGCACATTAGCGCTGATTTACCTTGTCAGGATGCCTGCCAGATGCAGGTTGCCTGGTTAAACGATCAGCAACCATTACTGGTGATGTTTCTTGCTGATGGTGCAGGCAGCGTCTCGCAGGGTGGCGAAGGCGCGATGCTCGCCGTCAATGAAGCGATGGCTTATATGTCGCAAAAAGTGCAGGGTGGGGAATTGGGGCTTAATGATATCCTCGCCACGGATATTGTGCTGACTATTCGTCAGCGACTTTTTGCCGAGGCAGAGGCCAAAGAATTAGCAGTTCGCGATTTTGCCTGCACGTTTCTGGGATTGATTTCATCGGCTAATGGCACCTTGATTATGCAGATTGGCGATGGCGGCGTGGTGGTGGATTTTGGTCACGGTCTGCAATTGCCGCTTACGCCGATGGTGGGTGAATATGCCAATATGACGCACTTCATTACCGATGAAGATGCCGTTTCCAGACTGGAAACTTTCACCAGCACTGAGCGTGTGCATAAAGTTGCAGCATTTACGGATGGTATCCAGCGACTGGCGTTAAATATGCTGGATAATTCTCCTCATGTACCTTTCTTTACCCCGTTTTTCAATGGACTGGCGTCAGCAACGCAGGAACAACTCGATTTATTACCTGAATTGTTAAAGCAGTTTTTGTCCAGCCCGGCGGTAAACGAGCGTACGGATGATGATAAAACGTTGGCACTGGCGCTGTGGTTACCATGAAACCCACTTTATATACTGCTACTGGTGAGTGCGTTACGCCAGGCCGTGAACTGGGCAAAGGCGGTGAAGGCGCGGTTTATGATATCAATGAGTTTGTCGATAGCGTCGCCAAGATTTATCACACGCCGCCACCCGCCTTAAAACAGGACAAACTTGCCTTTATGGCTGCGACAGCTGACGCGCAATTGTTGAATTATGTCGCCTGGCCGCAGGCAACGCTTCACGGTGGACGAGGCGGAAAAGTTATCGGTTTTATGATGCCAAAAGTTTCTGGTAAAGAACCGATTCATATGATCTATAGCCCGGCACATCGTCGTCAACGTTACCCTCATTGTGCGTGGGATTTTCTACTCTATGTTGCGCGCAATATTGCTTCATCTTTTGCTACGGTTCACGAGCACGGGCACGTCGTGGGTGACGTAAACCAGAACAGTTTTATGGTAGGTCGCGACAGCAAAGTGGTACTGATTGATAGCGACTCCTTTCAGATTAACGCCAATGGCACACTGCATTTATGCGAAGTCGGCGTGTCGCATTTTACGCCGCCAGAGCTACAAACCTTGTCGTCATTTGTCGGCTTTGAACGCACAGAAAATCACGATAATTTTGGCCTTGCGTTGCTGATTTTTCACGTCTTGTTTGGTGGCCGGCATCCTTATTCTGGTGTGCCGCTTATCTCTGATGCGGGTAATGCGCTGGAGACGGATATTACCCATTTCCGTTATGCCTACGCGTCAGATAATCAGCGACGTGGTTTAAAACCGCCGCCACGATCGATTCCGCTATCGATGTTACCGAGTGATGTTGAAGCCATGTTTCAGCAGGCATTCACGGAAAGTGGCGTGGCAACCGGGCGTCCGACGGCTAAAGCGTGGGTAGCGGCACTTGATTCTCTGCGCCAACAGTTAAAGAAATGTCCCGTTTCGGCAATGCATGTTTATCCCGCTCATTTGACCGACTGCCCGTGGTGTACGCTGGATAATCAAGGCGTTATCTATTTTATTGATCTCGGCGAAGAGGTCATTACCACCGGCGGTGATTTTGTGCTGGCGAAAGTCTGGGCGATGGTGATGGCGTCAGTAGCACCGCCAGCATTGCAACTGCCATTACCCGATCATTTCCAACCGACTGGCAGGCCGCTTCCTTTAGGCCTGTTACGGCGCGAATACATCATTCTGCTTGAGATCGCACTGTCAGCATTATCGCTGCTGCTTTGCGGCCTTCAGGCAGAACCGCGTTATATTATTTTGGTTCCTGTGCTGGCGGCTATCTGGATTATTGGCAGTCTGACAAGCAAAGCTTATAAAGCAGAAATCCAGCAACGCCGTGAGGCATTTAATCGCGCGAAAATGGACTATGACCATTTAGTCAGCCAGAGCCAACAGTTGGGCGGGCTGGAAGGTTTTATCGCCAAACGGGCGATGCTCGAAAAAATGAAGGACGAAATTCTCGGGTTACCGGAAGAAGAGAAACGCGCTCTGGCAGCACTTCATGACACTGCAAGGGAACGGCAGAAGCAGAAGTTTCTGGAGGGATTTTTTATTGATGTTGCCTCTATTCCCGGCGTTGGCCCTGCGCGTAAAGCGGCGTTACGGTCTTTTGGTATTGAAACAGCCGCAGATGTTACCCGTCGTGGCGTTAAGCAAGTGAAAGGGTTTGGCGACCATCTGACCCAGGCGGTTATCGACTGGAAAGCGAGCTGTGAACGCCGTTTTGTGTTCAGGCCGAATGAAGCGATAACGCCAGCAGACAGACAAGCGGTAATGGCGAAAATGACCGCCAAACGACATCGGCTGGAATCGACGTTGACTGTCGGCGCGACAGAGTTGCAGCGATTCCGCCTTCATGCTCCAGCACGGACCATGCCGTTGATGGAACCTTTACGTCAGGCGGCAGAAAAACTGGCTCAGGCGCAGGCAGATTTAAGCCGCTGCTGAGCCATTTTCTTTTAACGAAACACCACTTCCGCCCAGCGTGCCAGCCCGGCGGTGACGGAGCCAAAGTCATCGCCGCCTGCAATCGGAATTCCCGGCAACTGTTCTGCCAGCGCTTTTTTAATCAGCGGCGAACGGGCGCTACCGCCGGTCAGGTAGATAACGTCCGGTTTTTCCTGGGCGTTATCCAGGGCCAGTTGCACCTGTTCCAGAATCCGCGCCAGTGGCTGGCTGAGGGCGCTTTCCAGCCCTTGCTGGCTAATCAGCGTAGCCAGTTCATCGCTGATAAACGGCAGTGAGGCGCGGGTTTCCGCTACGCTTGAAAGAGCAATTTTGCACTCTTCTGCGCTACGCACCAGGCGATAGCTTAAACGCTGACGCCAGACTTTCTGTAGCAGGGCCACTTTTTCCGGTTCGCGGGCATCGCGTACCAGATCGTTAAGCAGACGACCGTTGGCACTACTGTAGAAATCACTCTGCGCAGGTACGTCGTTGATGGCAACCGCATTCCACCACGGCAGAATCGGCAGGGCGATGCCTTTTTCGGTTTCGCCACCCATGCCCAGTAACGGCATCAGGTTTTTAAACGCCAGTGCGATGTCCAGATCGTTACCGCCAATACGGCAACCACTGTGACCCAGCAGGCTGGCTTCACGATCGAGACGCGAACGCCACTGCGGCCCCATCAGCAGCAATGAACAGTCAGTCGTACCACCGCCGATATCCACCACCAGCACCCGTTTTTCTTCCTGCAAGGTGGCTTCGTAATCCAGCCCAGCCGCGACCGGCTCGTACTGGAATACCACGTCCCTGAATCCGGCACGCTTCGCCGCGCGTTCCAGAATCCCTTGCGCCTGGGCGTTTGCTTCATCGCCGCCCAGCCCCTGGAAGTTGATCGGGCGACCAATCACCGCCTGAGTAATCGCTTCTGGCAGCTGCGCCTGCGCCTGCTGGCGAATGTGCAACATCATTGCGCAGACCAGATCCTCAAACAGCGCTACCTGCTGCGGTTTTAAGCCGCTGGCACCGAGGAACGATTTTGGTGATTTCACAAACCACACTTCTTCTGGATCATCAATGTACTGTGCCAGTGAGGAAAGACCGAACTGCACGCTTTTCGCCGTAACATCGATATCTTCTTCGCGGTTATAACGAATCGCCCGACGTAACAGCGCCTGCGTTTCATCGTCGTCTGCCGGAACATCATGATGGCGGTACAGCCATTCACTTACTGCTTCACGCGTTGGCGCGCAAAGCATTGAAGGCAGCAGCGTGCTGTCGTTTTCCATTTTCAGTAATTGCGGTTTACCGTCACGCATGACCGCCACTGAACAGTTTGCTGTACCGTAATCAAAACCAATAAACACGAATTAATCCCCATGCCGGTGAAGAAGGGGCGTGACTTTAGCGAAATGTTGCCGTCGCGACAACCGGAATATGAAAGCAAAGCGTAGCGTCTGAATAACGTTTATGCTGAAAGCGGATGAATAAGGAGATGCGATGTATACCCTGAACTGGCAGCCGCCGTATGACTGGTCGTGGATGTTGGGATTTCTCGCCGCCCGTGCGGTGAGTGGTGTGGAAACGGTCGCTGAGGATTATTATGCCCGTACTCTGGCGGTGGGCGAATATCGCGGCGTGGTGACTGCTATTCCGGATATAGCCCGCCATACTCTGCACATAAATTTAAGTGCAGGTTTAGAACCCGTTGCCGCTGAGTGTCTGGCGAAAATGAGCCGCCTGTTTGATCTGCAATGTAACCCGCAGATTGTTAACGGTGCGTTGGGCAAGTTAGGCGCGGCGCGGCCCGGATTGCGTTTACCCGGCTGTATTGATGCTTTTGAGCAGGGTGTGCGGGCGATTTTAGGCCAACTGGTGAGCGTGGCGATGGCGGCAAAATTGACTGCCAAAGTTGTACAGCTTTATGGCGAACGGCTGGATGATTTTCCGGAGTATATCTGCTTTCCCACGCCTCAGCGGCTGGCAGCAGCCGACCCGCAGGCATTAAAAGCGTTAGGCATGCCGTTGAAACGGGCAGAGGCACTGATTCATCTGGCAAATGCGGCGCTGGAGGGCAGCTTACCAATGACAATTCCGGGCGATGTGGAGCAGGCGATGAAAACGCTGCAAACTTTTCCGGGTATCGGGCGCTGGACGGCGAATTATTTCGCTTTGCGTGGCTGGCAGGCGAAAGATGTTTTTCTGCCGGATGATTATCTGATTAAACAGCGATTTCCGGGGATGACACCGGCACAAATCCGCCGTTATGCCGAGCGCTGGAAGCCCTGGCGTTCTTATGCGCTGTTGCATATCTGGTATACGGAAGGCTGGCAACCAGACGGAACGGACGAATTGTAGGCCTGATACGTCGCATCAGGCAATGGGCAAACGCTCCCTCAGTTAATCGCGAAATAACTGCTATTCACCAGCAAATCCAGCGGTTGGGCATCGGCAATCACATCACCATAAATCAGATCGACGCCGATGCCAGAAAGCGTATCCATCACTAAGGGTAAAACGACTGGCCCGGCGATGGTTTTCATCCCGAGTCGCTGAGCGTGCCCCTGAATAATTGTAATCAGCATCTCATCCATCAAATTACCCTGCACGTTGGCGCATAACTCACCATCAAGTAGCAGGTAATCTGCCATATTCGCTTTCAGCGAGTTGAAGATTTGCAGATCGCGGCCCACCTGGCTGAGCACTATCCGACATCCCGCCAGCCGCAGTTTTTGCACGCTTTCTGCGTGATCTAAAATCGCTTCAGCCGGAATAATCAGGTGTAATAACCGTGGTGGTAGAGGGCTATTTTCCAGCTGCTCAAGCAGATCATTCACCAGCGTGGCGCTACTCAAACCGGCAACGGAAAGGGGGAGGGCGATGCTTATGCCTTTACTGGCAACCGCTTTTGCGGCCAGCTGGAAAAATTCGTGGAATACCCGTCGGTCAAGAGCATGGCTAAGTGCCGGATCGCTGAAGCTACGACGAAATTTTTGTTCATCAATAATCTCGCCTTCGCAACTCCAGAGTTTAAGCGAAATCAGCCACAAATTACGCGCTTCCGGGATCCGCGGCGAAGCGACACCGTGGGCCATCATCATCAACTGATTCTCTTTAATCATCCGCCACTGTTCATCAAGCGACATCGCCGCCCGTTCGCTATGTGCGGCAGCTTGCTGTGGTTCGTAAACCGTCACCCGGCCCCGTCCACCATTTTTGGAGGCATAACAGGCGATATCAGCCTGCGACATCACTTCTGCCGCCTGATGATTGTTGTCATCAATCAAGGTAATCCCGGCACTGGCACCTACCCGATGCACACGGCCTTCCCATATAAAGTGATAATCATTCACGGCACTGATAATGCGTGTAGCGATAAAACGCGCACTTTCGATATTACAGTCTGGCAACAGTAGACCAAATTCATCACCACCGAGTCGCGCCAGCACGTCGCTGGAGCGCAGCATACTCAGCATCAACGACGCCAGTTCGCGCAGTAAAGCGTCACCCGCCGCATGCCCGGCGCTGTCATTCACCGCTTTAAAGCGATCAAGATCGATAAACACCAGGGCATGTCGCTGATGTGTACTGTTTACCGTTTGCAGCAGGATACGCAGTTGTTTCTCAAAACTGGCGCGGTTGGCGAGATGCGTCAGTGCATCATGGGAGGCGCTGTAGCTCAGCTGGCGCAGCATTTTGCGTGATTCGGTAACGTCCTGAATCACCAGAACCGAACCAATATTGCTGCCGTCCAGAGTACTTAACGGCGTAATACTGTAATGCACGTCGTAACTGCCGCCGCTCCGACAGTGCAACACCACATCTTGTTCGATCGCGGAACGTGAGGTGTCGGCACTGTAAATGTTCTCCATTAATGGTCCGTTGTCGCCAAAAGTAATATGCAACACCGTCAGGAGCGGAACACCTAACGCTTCTTCCTGCGTCCAGCCGCTCATCTTCTCCGCCACTGGATTCATAAAGGTAATTTTCATCGCCATATCAATACAGACCACGGCTTCACCGATGGAATCAAGCGTAATGTGCAGGCGCTCTTTTTCCTGAAACAATGCCTCGTTAAGCTGTTTAACCTCGGTCATATCCATATTAATGCCGAGCAGGCGTTCGACTTCGCCTTCTTTATTCAGTACCCGGTTGGCGAGGGCGCGGATATGGCGAATACCGTCTTTTACGGTAATGCGAAATTCCAGTTTAAAGGGCGAGCGTGATTGCAACGAATCACGAATCACTTTTTCGGCATGCTGGCGATCTTCCGGCAGCACGCACTCGAACCACACCTGCCAGTTCGGTTTGATATGTGGAGGAATTTCATACAGCTCGAACATCCGCTTATCCCAGCTAAAAACATTCGGCTTCAATTCCCACTCCCAGATGCCAATCCCGCCCGCTTCGTTAGCCAGCGTGATGCGCTCCATCAGTTGCTGATTGACCTGTTCGGTGCGTTTTAGCTCGTTAATGTCTTCAATCTGAGCGATAAAATAGAGCGGCGTGCCATCCGTGTGGCGCACCAGTGAGACGGCAAGCAACGCCCAGACAACATCGCCATTGCGGTTGTAGTAGCGTTTTTCCATTGAATAGGTGTTTATTTCACCGCTTATCAGCTTTTCAACCTGTTGGAGATCTTTATTGAGATCCTCCGGCCAGGTCAGTTGCTGAAAGGTGAGTCCGCGCAGCTCTTCCTGACTGTACCCGAGAAACTGGCAGAGCGCTTTGTTGGTTTGCAGCCATTGTCCCTCGGTGCCCACTAACGCCATACCGATAGCGGAATATTCCATCGCGTTCCGAAAGCGGGTTTCGCTTTCGGAAATGTGTTTGCGTTCCGCACGAAAGGCATACATCACCATGGTCATGATGTTGGCGGGCAGCAGGATCAGCAAAAACGGTAGCCACGGCATATGGCTCATCAGGTATGTACGCGGCGTAGCAAGCAGGGAGGGATCCGCGGCCATCATCAGCGACACCATCATCACCGTGGTAAGGAAGATCAAAAAGGCTTCCATTCGTGGCAGGCGCACGGCGCTCCACATCAACAGCACAATAATGAAAGTAAAAGGCCACGGCAGATACAGCATCGAAAGCCAGCTTAACGTCAGTGTGATGGCTAACGTGAGCAGCGACTCAAAAAGCAACCGTGGGTTGCGATGGCGCAGCAGATAGTGTGGTTTAAATAACAATCCCAGCGGCACCAGTGCCAGAGCGCCGATGGATTCTGACAGTACCCATATCAAAAATGCCCTGAGAGGATCGTCTCCGGGCGTCAGCAGGACAACCAGAACACCCCCTAGCAGAGGCGGAACAATGGCGCTGCCGAATGCCAGACGCAGCCAGTCAGCCAGATTTTGCAAGGGGTTATACCACGGCAGCAATTTACGTAGCAGCACTGCCCCGACCACGGCTTCAACAATATTGATGGTCGTCCAGGTCATGTTCAGCGAGCTGGTGGAAAAAAGCAGGATGGATGCGGCGATATTTCCCAGCGAGCAGCTCAGCGCAATTCCCGGCCACATGCGCCCGGCATGGCGATAAAACGCCACCATCATGATGGACGTCGGGAACCACAGTGGGGCGAGTTGGGTGCCAAACTGCGAAAGCTCAAGCGAGAAAAGGGTAAAGATAAACGAGACTAAACCTAAACTGACCAGGTGAAGCAGCGGGTGGGGCAGGGCAATTAATACATGCTGTGATTGTTTGCTCATTACCGCTTTATCCGCAAGACCAGGTCGCCAGTATTCGTTTCTGTGTTTATGCTAGTACAAAAGTTTTACATTTTATATGCGAATTGCTCATAAAGTGACGTAAAGGCGGATAATTTGCGCAACTGCGTATAACATTTTTTACCTTGTATAAAACTGATCAACGTAATTTGCCACCGGGAATTCTTCGTCAACAATTAACTCTGAGCGCGCGGCAGCGCTATTCGACTGGTATCAGGCGGATGAAATCCCTATAATTGCCGCGTTTGGCGCTTCGTCGCCCCCTTCCTAACATCCAGGTTAATCAGGTCGCTAAATATATGACTGATCAGTCTCATCAGTGCGTCATTATCGGTATCGCTGGCGCATCGGCTTCCGGCAAGAGTCTTATTGCCAGTACCCTTTATCGTGAATTACGTGAGCAAGTCGGTGATGAACACATCGGCGTAATTCCCGAAGACTGCTATTACAAAGATCAAAGCCATCTGTCGATGGAAGAACGCGTTAAGACCAACTACGACCATCCCAGCGCGATGGATCACAGCCTGTTGCTTGAGCATTTACAAGCGTTGAAACGCGGCTCGGCAATTGACCTGCCGGTTTACAGCTATGTTGAACATACGCGTATGAAAGAAACGGTGACGGTTGAGCCGAAGAAGGTCATCATTCTCGAAGGCATTTTGTTGCTGACGGATGCGCGTTTGCGTGACGAACTTAACTTCTCCATTTTCGTTGATACCCCGCTGGATATCTGCCTGATGCGCCGCATCAAGCGTGACGTTAACGAGCGTGGGCGTTCAATGGATTCCGTGATGGCGCAATATCAAAAAACCGTGCGCCCGATGTTCCTGCAATTCATTGAGCCTTCTAAACAATATGCGGACATTATCGTGCCGCGCGGCGGGAAAAACCGCATCGCGATCGATATATTGAAAGCGAAAATAAGTCAGTTCTTTGAATAAGCTTGATAAATTGTGTACCGTTCAGTGATAACCTGGTATGCCCTTGACGTAATTGGCGTTAAGGGAGTGATGCGCGAAAGGAGAAAATGCCATGCGTCTGTGTGACCGAGATATTGAAGCCTGGCTTGATGAAGGCCGTTTGTCGATCAACCCACGTCCGCCAGTGGAGCGTATTAACGGCGCGACGGTGGATGTACGCTTGGGCAATAAATTTCGTACCTTCCGTGGTCACACGGCAGCGTTTATCGATCTGAGCGGTCCCAAAGATGAAGTGAGCGCCGCGCTTGACCGCGTGATGAGCGATGAGATCGTTCTCGACGAGGGCGAGGCGTTCTATCTTCACCCAGGAGAGCTGGCGCTGGCGGTGACGCTGGAGTCGGTGACGCTGCCAGCCGATCTGGTGGGCTGGCTGGACGGGCGTTCCTCTTTGGCGCGTCTGGGGCTGATGGTGCACGTCACCGCGCACCGTATCGATCCGGGCTGGTCTGGTTGCATTGTGCTGGAGTTCTACAACTCCGGTAAGCTGCCGCTGGCGCTGCGTCCGGGCATGTTAATTGGTGCGCTGAGCTTTGAGCCGCTTTCCGGCCCGGCGGCGCGACCTTACAACCGCCGTGAAGATGCGAAATATCGCAACCAGCAGGGCGCGGTAGCCAGCCGAATCGATAAAGACTAATTCAGGCCCATTGAGGATACCATGAGACGATTTCTGACGACGCTGATGATACTCCTGGTCGTGCTGGTGGCCGGGTTATCTGCGTTAGTGTTGCTGGTGAATCCGAATGATTTCCGCGACTATATGGTCAAGCAAGTTGCTGCACGTAGCGGTTATCAATTGCAGCTCGACGGGCCACTGCGTTGGCACGTCTGGCCGCAGCTTAGTATCCTCTCCGGGCGAATGTCTCTCACCGCCCAGGGCGCAAGCCAGCCACTGGTTCGCGCCGACAACATGCGTCTGGACGTGGCGCTTTTACCACTACTGAGTCATCAACTGAGCGTTAAGCAGGTGATGCTAAAAGGGGCAGTGATCCAACTGACGCCGCAGACGGAAGCGGTGCGCAGTGAAGACGCTCCGGTTGCACCGCGCGACAATACCTTGCCGGATCTGTCAGACGATCGCGGATGGTCGTTTGATATATCCAGTCTTAAGGTGGCGGACAGCGTGCTGGTGTTCCAGCATGAAGATGACGAGCAGGTGACAATCCGCAATATTCGCCTGCAAATGGAACAAGATCCCCAACATCGTGGTTCATTTGAGTTCTCCGGGCGGGTTAATCGCGATCAGCGCGATCTCACGATATCCCTTAACGGTACGGTAGATGCTTCTGATTATCCGCATGATTTAACGGCGGCTATTGAACAAATTAACTGGCAGTTGCAGGGTGCAGATTTACCAAAACAAGGTATTCAGGGGCAGGGGAGTTTCCAGGCCCAGTGGCAGGAGTCACATAAACGCCTTTCATTTAACCAAATCAGCTTGACCGCCAATGACAGCACGCTGAGCGGGCAAGCACAGGTCACGCTGACAGAGAAACCTGAATGGCAGCTGAGACTGCAATTCCCGCAACTGAATCTTGACAACCTCATCCCGCTTAATGAAACAGCGAATGGTGAAAACGGTGCCGCGCAGCAGGGGCAGAGCCAATCAACATTGCCGCGCCCGGTCATTTCTTCGCGTATTGATGAACCGGCATATCAGGGACTGCAAGGCTTTACGGCTGATATTTTGTTGCAGGCCAGTAACGTGCGCTGGCGCGGAATGAATTTTACAGATGTTGCCACGCAAATGACCAACAAGTCGGGTTTGCTGGAAATTACTCAACTGCAGGGCAAGCTTAACGGTGGACAGGTTTCACTGCCGGGCACGCTGGACGCGACATCAATAAATCCGCGGATAAACTTCCAGCCACGGCTGGAAAACGTTGAGATTGGTACCATTCTGAAGGCGTTTAACTATCCGATTTCGTTGACCGGAAAAATGTCACTGGCTGGTGATTTCTCCGGTGCTGACATAGATGCCGACGCATTCCGCCACAACTGGCAAGGACAGGCACATGTCGAAATGACCGACACGCGCATGGAAGGGATGAACTTCCAGCAGATGATTCAGCAAGCGGTAGAGCGTAATGGCGGTGATGTGAAGGCCGCTGAAAACTTTGATAACGTGACGCGGCTTGACCGCTTTACCACCGATTTGACGTTGAAGGATGGCGTCGTGACGTTAAACGACATGCAAGGTCAATCGCCTGTGCTGGCGCTGACAGGGGAAGGCATGTTGAATCTGGCAGATCAAACCTGCGACACCCAGTTTGATATTCGGGTCGTGGGTGGCTGGAACGGGGAAAGCAAACTGATTGATTTCCTCAAAGAAACGCCAGTACCGCTGCGGGTTTATGGCAACTGGCAGCAACTCAATTACAGTCTGCAAGTGGATCAGTTACTGCGCAAACATCTACAGGACGAAGCGAAACGTCGCCTGAATGACTGGGCCGAGCGGAATAAAGATTCCCGCAATGGCAAAGATGTGAAGAAGTTGCTGGAGAAGATGTAGGTTACCAGGTGACCTGTCCTGTAGGCCTGATAAGACGCGTAAAGCGTCGCATCAGGCGTTCGCGGCGGCACCATTATATTCTGAATATGTAAGATCGAAGGCTGTTCCGTTCACTTGATGTTCCTCACTACTATGGAACGCTCAAGCCGGTGAACGTGCCAGGGTGGCTCAATCGCCACCACCCTGGCAACCCGGGCTCCCGGCGGTAAATCGCCGCTGGCGCGGTTCCCTCATCTTATTCCTTTCGGCTGTCGGGTAAAATGACCGATACCATCACACCTCGTACTCCAACTCGCCATCCTTATGCAGCGGAATAATCTGCACCTTCTGCACGCGATGGCTTTCCACCTGCAACGTTTTAAGCAAATAATCCCCCACCTGAACTTCTTCGCCAGGTTTTGGAATACGCTGTAAATATTCCATCAACAGCCCGGCAATGGTGTGATATTCACGTTTTTCATCCAGCGGCAGCGGCACATATTGCACCAGATCTTCCAGCGGCATATGACCATTCGCCGTCCAGGAACCGTCCGCATTCTTCTGAATATCATGGCGGGCGTCGATCTCTTCCACTTCGTTCGGTAAGTTACCGGCAATGGTTTCAGTGACGTCACTTAATGTCACAATCCCTTCCACCGAGCCAAACTCATCCACCACAAAAGCAAAGTGCGTGCGGGCATTACGGAACTGCTCCAGGGCAGGTAACAACGGCAAGGTTTCCGGGAACACCAGCGGCTGGCGAATCAACACCCGCAGGTTGAGCGGTTCGCCACGCAGTGACTGTTGTAGCAGGTCGATAACGTGAACAACACCGAGCAAATCTTCTGCGTCATCACCGTCGGTAACCACCAGCCGCGTATGCTGATTTCGCTCCAGCAACTGGCGGATCTCGTCTTCCGGCGCGTTGAGATCGATATGCTCAATATCGTGGCGCGACGTCATAATGCTGCTGACAGTACGCTGGTTAAGATTAAGTACCCGCTCAATCATCCGCCGTTCCTGCGGATTAAAGATCTGCTGGTTACCATGATCCACCAGCATGGACGCGGTTTCGGCGTCCAGTTCCGCATCTTCTTTTTGCCCGCTAAGCAGGCGCATTACCGCTTCGGTAGTCCGCTGGCGCAGCGTCTGGTTAGCGGAAAGAAAACGTCGCCGGTTAAAGATAGCCAACTGATTGAGCGCCTCGATCATCACCGAGAAACCAATGGCAGCGTACAGGTAGCCTTTCGGAATGACGAAGCCGAAACCTTCTGCCACCAGGCTAAAGCCAATCATCAGCAGGAAGCTTAAGCAGAGAATAACGATGGTCGGGTGGCTATTAACGAACTGGGTTAACGGCTTGCTTGCCATCAACATCAGGCTGATAGCGATAACCACGGCGGCCATCATGACCAGTAAATGGTCGACCATCCCGACGGCGGTAATCACTGAGTCGAGTGAGAAAATGGCGTCCAGCACCACAATTTGCGTCACCACGCCCCAGAACTTCGCACCTTTGCGTTGTGTGGGATTATTGCTGTCTTTCCCTTCCAGCCGTTCGTTCAGCTCCATCGTGGCTTTGAACAACAGGAAGAAACCACCAAACAGCATGATTAAGTCGCGGGCGCTAAAGGTAAACGAGCGGAAGCTGAACAGCGGTTGAGTCAGGGTGACCAGCCAGGAGATTGACGCCAGCAGTAACAGGCGCATTAACATCGCCAGCAGCAGCCCGGTAACCCGTGCGCGGTCGCGCTGCTTCGGCGGTAGTTTTTCGGCGAGGATGGCAATAAAGACCAGGTTATCAATGCCGAGGACCAGTTCGATCACAATCAGCGTGATTAACCCGGCCCAGATAGACGGATCGGCAATCCATTCCATAGTAAGTACAAAACCTATTCGTTGTATGACAAATGTCACAATTCGATCATGGATAAATCGGGGCAAAAATGCAATGTTGCAGCACTATTTATCTCATATTATTTGAGGGTAATAACCTCACATTATCCCTGAATTAAAAGGGGTAATAATAAAACATTATTTAAGAAATATCGCATGTGGAGACGCAATATTAAATATTGTCAACCTAAAGAAACTCCTAAAAACCATATTGAATGACACTTAATATAATTCTTAAAAATAGCCAATTGCCGAATTGTTACCTTGCCTGCTATTCCGTTAGCTGTAACACTTCCTCCTGCATTATTGGAGAGCCAATATTCAATTACCATAATGTCACCTTATATTCGGAAGTTAATTTCCGCAATAACCCTTTCTCATCAACGATTGTATGCAGAGAGGGTTTGAAAAATTAAGCTAAATCAGTGTATTGGTAGCTAAAAAGCCAGGGGCGGTAGCGTGTCTGGATGCCTGAAAGACCAGTCTGAATTATTCTGTCAATAGCCTGCGGATGAAATCAATTTTTTTAGGACTGATGCCAGTTAAATTTTTATTCAATTAACTGCAAGGTAAATGTGCATGGCGACATTGCTATTAATAGTGCACAGGATAATTACTCTGCCAAAGTGATAAATAAACAATGATGAAATCCAAAATGAAATTGATGCCATTATTGGTGTCAGTAACCTTGATAAGCGGTTGCACAGTACTTCCGGGCAGCAATATGTCGACGATGGGCAAAGACGTCATCAAACAGCAGGACGCTGATTTCGATCTCGACAAAATGGTGAATGTTTATCCGCTGACCCCGCGCCTGATTGACCAATTACGCCCACGCCCGAATGTAGCGCGCCCCAATATGACGCTGGAAAGCGAGATCGCGAATTACCAGTATCGCGTCGGGCCGGGGGACGTTCTTAATGTCACCGTCTGGGATCACCCGGAACTCACCACGCCAGCCGGTCAGTACCGCAGCTCCAGCGACACCGGCAACTGGGTACAGCCTGACGGCACTATGTTTTACCCGTATATCGGCAAGGTTCACGTAGTTGGGAAAACGCTCGCTGAAATCCGCAGTGATATTACCGGGCGCTTAGCGACGTACATCGCTGACCCGCAGGTGGACGTTAATATCGCCGCCTTCCGCTCACAAAAGGCCTATATCTCCGGACAGGTGAATAAATCCGGCCAACAGGCGATCACCAACGTGCCTCTGACCATTCTCGACGCCATCAACGCCGCAGGTGGCCTGACCGACACCGCTGACTGGCGCAACGTGGTGTTAACACACAATGGTCGTGAAGAACGCATTTCTTTGCAGGCGCTGATGCAAAACGGCGACCTCAATCAGAACCGACTGCTTTACCCCGGCGATATTCTCTACGTGCCGCGTAATGATGATCTGAAAGTGTTTGTGATGGGTGAAGTGAAGAAACAGAGCACCCTGAAAATGGACTTTAGCGGCATGACCCTGACTGAAGCCCTGGGCAATGCCGAAGGTATCGACATGACCACCTCCAACGCCAGCGGCATCTTTGTCATTCGTCCGCTGAAAGGCGAGGGCGGGCGTAACGGCAAGATTGCCAATATCTACCAGCTGGATATGTCCGATGCGACGTCGCTGGTGATGGCGACAGAATTCCGCCTGCAACCTTATGACGTGGTGTATGTCACCACCGCCCCGGTTTCCCGCTGGAACCGTCTGATCAATCAGTTGCTGCCAACTATTAGCGGTGTCCGTTACATGACGGATACAGCCAGCGACATTCATAACTGGTAATCGTCATGTTTAACAACATCTTAGTTGTCTGTGTCGGCAATATTTGCCGTTCCCCGACGGCGGAACGCTTACTGCAACGTTATCACCCGGAGCTAAAAGTGGAGTCCGCTGGACTCGGCGCGCTGGTCGGTAAGGGCGCTGATCCTACCGCTATCAGCGTCGCCGCAGAACATCAACTGTCTCTGGAAGGCCACTGTGCACGACAAATCAGCCGCCGCCTGTGTCGCAACTATGACCTGATTTTGACCATGGAAAAGCGCCATATCGAACGCTTATGCGAGATGGCACCTGAGATGCGCGGCAAAGTGATGCTGTTTGGTCACTGGGATAACGAATGTGAAATCCCCGATCCGTATCGCAAAAGCCGGGAAACGTTTGCAGCGGTGTACACATTACTTGAACGGTCTGCCCGCCAGTGGGCGCAGGCATTGAACGCAGAGCAGGTATAAGAATGACAGAAAAAGTAAAACAACATGCCGCTCCGGTAACGGGCAGTGATGAAATCGATATTGGTCGCCTGGTCGGCACCGTCATTGAAGCGCGCTGGTGGGTGATTGGCATCACCGCTGTATTTGCCCTCTGTGCTGTGGTTTACACTTTCTTCGCCACGCCGATTTATAGTGCCGACGCACTGGTACAAATCGAACAAAACAGCGGCAATTCGTTAGTGCAGGACATTGGCTCGGCATTAGCCAACAAACCGCCTGCATCGGACGCCGAGATCCAGTTGATTCGTTCGCGTCTGGTGCTTGGTAAAACGGTGGACGATCTAGACCTCGATATTGCGGTGAGCAAAAACACGTTCCCGATTTTCGGTGCGGGTTGGGATCGCCTGATGGGACGTCAGAACGAGACGGTGAAAGTGACCACCTTTAACCGCCCGAAAGAGATGGCGGACCAGGTGTTTACGCTTAATGTGCTGGATGACAAAAACTACACTCTGAGCAGTGATGGCGGCTTTAGCGCCCGTGGGCAAGCGGGCCAGATGCTGAAAAAAGAAGGCGTCACGCTGATGGTTGAAGCCATTCACGCCCGCCCGGGCAGTGAGTTTACCGTCACCAAATACTCCACGTTGGGGATGATCAACCAACTGCAAAACAGCCTGACGGTAACGGAGAACGGCAAAGACGCAGGCGTACTGAGCCTGACTTATACCGGTGAAGATCGCGAACAGATCCGCGACATTCTTAACAGCATCGCCCGTAACTATCAGGAACAAAATATTGAGCGCAAATCGGCGGAAGCGTCGAAAAGCCTCGCTTTCCTCGCGCAACAGTTACCGGAAGTACGTAGCCGCCTCGATGTTGCCGAAAACAAACTGAATGCCTTCCGTCAGGATAAAGATTCTGTTGATCTGCCGCTTGAAGCGAAAGCGGTGCTCGATTCGATGGTGAACATTGACGCGCAGTTGAACGAACTGACCTTTAAAGAGGCGGAAATCTCCAAGCTGTACACCAAAGTTCACCCGGCGTACCGCACGCTGCTGGAGAAACGTCAGGCGCTGGAAGAAGAGAAAGCCAAACTTAACGGTCGCGTAACGGCGATGCCGAAAACCCAGCAGGAGATTGTGCGCCTGACCCGCGATGTCGAGTCTGGTCAGCAGGTCTATATGCAACTGCTGAATAAAGAGCAGGAGCTGAAAATCACCGAAGCCAGCACCGTCGGCGATGTGCGCATTGTTGACCCGGCAATCACCCAGCCTGGCGTGCTAAAACCGAAGAAAGGGCTGATTATCCTCGGCGCGATTATCCTTGGCCTGATGCTCTCTATCGTGGGTGTGCTGCTGCGCTCGTTGTTTAATCGCGGCATCGAAAGCCCGCAAGTGCTGGAAGAACACGGAATCAGCGTCTATGCCAGCATCCCGCTGTCGGAGTGGCAGAAAGCGCGCGATAGCGTCAAAACCATCAAAGGGGTTAAACGCTATAAACAGAGCCAGCTACTGGCGGTGGGGAATCCAACCGATCTGGCGATTGAAGCCATCCGCAGTCTGCGTACCAGTCTGCACTTCGCGATGATGCAGGCGCAGAACAATGTGTTGATGATGACAGGGGTGAGCCCGTCAATCGGTAAAACCTTTGTCTGCGCCAACCTGGCGGCGGTGATCAGCCAGACCAATAAACGGGTGTTGTTGATCGACTGCGATATGCGCAAAGGCTACACCCATGAGCTGTTGGGCACTAATAACGTCAATGGCCTGTCGGAAATTCTGATTGGTCAGGGCGATATTACTACCGCTGCTAAACCGACCTCTATTGCCAAATTTGACCTGATCCCGCGCGGTCAGGTACCGCCAAATCCTTCTGAACTGTTGATGAGCGAACGCTTTGCCGAACTGGTGAACTGGGCGAGTAAAAACTACGACCTGGTGTTGATTGATACGCCGCCGATTCTGGCAGTGACCGATGCGGCAATTGTTGGTCGTCATGTTGGAACCACGTTAATGGTGGCGCGTTATGCGGTCAACACATTGAAAGAAGTGGAAACCAGTCTGAGCCGCTTTGAGCAAAATGGTATTCCGGTGAAAGGGGTGATTCTGAACTCCATCTTCCGCCGCGCCAGCGCGTATCAGGATTATGGCTATTACGAATACGAATATAAGTCGGATGCGAAATAACGACATCCGCTGTCGGATGCGATGCTGACGCATCTTATCCGACCTACCTTCACGCCGCATCCGGCAAGCAAACCAGCTCCGTAGGCCGGATAAGGCGCTCACGCCGCATCCGGCAACAGAACCCGTAAACAAGCTTATAAACCGGCAGAACATCTCGACACTCCGGGAGAACAACCTATGAAAGACAATCCGCTGATCTCAATCTATATGCCGACCTGGAACCGCCAACAACTGGCGATTCGGGCGATAAAATCGGTCCTGCGCCAGGACTACAGCAACTGGGAGATGATCATCGTGGATGATTGCTCCACCTCCTGGGAACAACTGCAACAGTACGTCACCGCCCTCAACGATCCGCGTATTACCTACATTCACAACGACATTAACAGCGGGGCGTGCGCGGTACGTAACCAGGCGATTATGCTGGCGCAAGGGGAATACATTACCGGGATCGATGACGATGATGAATGGACGCCCAACCGCCTGAGCGTCTTCCTCGCCCATAAACAGCAACTGGTCACTCACGCCTTTTTGTACGCTAACGACTACGTATGCCAGGGAGAAGTTTATTCCCAACCGGCAAGCTTACCACTGTATCCCAAATCGCCGTACTCACGCCGCCTGTTCTATAAACGCAATATCATTGGCAATCAGGTTTTTACCTGGGCGTGGCGTTTCAAAGAGTGCTTGTTCGATACCGAACTGAAAGCAGCACAGGATTACGACATCTTCCTGCGGATGGTGGTGGAGTATGGCGAGCCGTGGAAAGTGGAAGAGGCGACGCAGATCCTGCATATCAATCACGGTGAAATGCAGATCACCTCGTCACCGAAAAAATTCTCCGGGTACTTCCACTTTTACCGCAAGCACAAAGATAAATTTGACCGTGCAAGCAAAAAATATCAGCTGTTTACCCTCTACCAGATCCGCAATAAACGTATGACCTGGCGCACTTTGCTGACGCTGCTGTCGGTGCGTAACGGCAAACGTCTGGCTGATGGTATTCGGGGGCGCTAAAGATGCTGGAAGATCTGCGCGCCAACAGCTGGAGTTTACGTCCGTGCTGCATGGTTCTAGCCTATCGCGTCGCTCATTTTTGTTCGGTGTGGCGCAAAAAGAACGTCCTCAACAATATTTGGGCGGCCCCTCTGCTGGTGCTGTATCGCATTATCACCGAATGCTTTTTCGGTTATGAAATCCAGGCTGCCGCGACCATTGGCCGCCGCTTTACTATCCATCACGGTTACGCCGTAGTGATCAATAAAAACGTGGTGGCGGGGGATGATTTCACCATTCGCCACGGCGTCACTATCGGCAATCGTGGTGCCGATAACATGGCATGTCCACATATTGGCAACGGCGTCGAACTCGGTGCCAACGTTATTATTCTTGGTGATATCACGCTTGGTAACAACGTCACCGTGGGTGCGGGCAGCGTGGTGCTCGACTCTGTCCCGGACAACGCGCTGGTGGTGGGAGAAAAAGCGCGAGTGAAGGTAATTAAATGAATATTTTGCAATTTAATGTGCGACTGGCGGAAGGCGGGGCAGCAGGTGTGGCGTTAGATCTCCACCAGCGTGCGCTGCAACAGGGGCTAGCGTCACATTTTGTCTACGGTTACGGCAAAGGCGGCAAAGAGAGCGTCAGCCATCAAAACTATCCGCAGGTCATCAAACATACGCCGCGGATGACTGCAATGGCGAATATTGTCCTGTTTCGTCTGTTTAATCGCGATCTGTTTGGCAATTTCAATGAGTTATATCGCACCATTACTCGTACACCGGGTCCGGTGGTCCTGCATTTTCATGTGCTGCACAGCTACTGGCTAAATCTTAAGAGCGTGGTGCGCTTTTGCGAAAAGGTGAAAAACCATAAACCGGACGTCACTCTGGTCTGGACGCTGCACGACCACTGGAGCGTTACCGGACGCTGCGCCTTTACCGACGGTTGTGAAGGCTGGAAAACGGGCTGCCAGAAATGCCCGACCTTAAATAATTATCCGCCGGTGAAGATTGATCGCGCACACCAACTGGTGGCGGGCAAACGCCAGTTATTCCGTGAGATGCTGGCGCTGGGCTGTCAGTTTATTTCCCCCAGCCAGCATGTGGCTGACGCTTTCAATAGCCTGTACGGTCCAGGGCGTTGCCGGATTATCAATAACGGTATTGATATGGCAACCGAAGCGATTCTGGCGGATCTGCCTCCGGTGCGCGAAACCCAGGGTAAGCCGAAAATCGCGGTGGTGGCGCATGACCTGCGTTACGACGGCAAAACTAACCAGCAACTGGTGCGTGAGATGATGGCGCTGGGCGACAAAATCGAACTGCATACCTTTGGTAAGTTCTCGCCGTTCACCGCTGGTAACGTGGTTAATCACGGCTTTGAAACCGACAAACGTAAGCTGATGAGCGCGCTCAATCAGATGGATGCGCTGGTGTTCAGTTCTCGCGTCGATAACTACCCGCTGATTTTGTGTGAGGCGCTATCGATTGGCGTGCCGGTGATTGCCACCCATAGCGATGCGGCGCGTGAAGTGCTGCAAAAATCCGGCGGTAAAACCGTCAGTGAAGAAGAGGTGCTGCAACTGGTGCAGTTAAGCAAACCGGAAATCGCGCAGGCGATATTTGGTACCACGCTGGCTGAGTTCAGCCAACGCAGCCGCGCCGCCTACAGTGGACAACAGATGCTGGAGGAGTATGTCAACTTCTATCAGAATCTGTAGCTACCTGCTGCTGCCGCTGATCTACCTGCTGGTTAACGTCAAAATCGCCCAGCTTGGCGAAAGTTTCCCCATCACTATCGTCACTTTTTTACCTGTCTTGTTACTGCTGTTTTTAGAACGCATCAGCGTTAAAAAATTGATGATTGCCTTAGGGATTGGTGCGGGACTCACGGCGTTTAACTACCTGTTTGGTCAGTCGCTGGATGCCGGTAAATACGTCACTTCAACCATGCTGTTTGTCTATATTGTGATCATTATTGGCATGGTGTGGAGTATTCGTTTTAAAACAATTTCGCCACACAACCATCGCAAGATATTACGTTTCTTTTATCTGGTGGTCGGGCTGGTGGTGGCGCTGGCGGCAGTGGAGATGGCGCAAATTATCCTCACCGGTGGCAGCAGTATTATGGAGTCGATTTCGAAATATCTGATTTACAGCAACAGCTATGTGCTGAATTTCATTAAATTCGGCGGCAAGCGCACGACAGCACTTTATTTCGAACCGGCATTTTTCGCTCTGGCATTAATCTCAATTTGGCTCAGCATCAAACAGTTTGGTATCAAAACGCCTAAAACCGATGCTATGATTCTCGCAGGGATAATATTATCCGGATCGTTTTCAGGGGTTATGACCTTTATCCTGTTTTATTTGCTGGAGTGGGCATTCCAATATCTGAATAAAGAGGCGATTAAGAAAAAGTTACCGTTAGCATTGATTTCTCTGGCTGTATTCCTGGTTGGTGTGGTAATCGCGTTTCCTTATATTTCCACCCGTCTGGGCGATTTAGGTACGGAAGGATCGTCATCGTATTATCGTATTGTCGGTCCGCTGGTGATGGTCGGTTATTCTTTGACCCATATTGACGGTGTAGTCAGATTTGGCTCACTTTATGAATATGTCGCATCATTCGGAATATTTAACGGTGCGGATGTCGGAAAAACCATAGACAATGGTTTGTATCTGCTGATTATTTATTTTTCCTGGTTCTCGGTGTTTTTATCGCTGTGGTACATGGGGAAAGTGATAAAAATGATGATCAACGCTTTTGGTGATAACCGCAATTTTCGCGTGCAATTATATCTTTTTACTCCGGTATCGCTGTTTTTTACCGGTTCGATATTTAGCCCGGAATATGCATTTTTAATCGTCTGTCCGTTTATTTTGCGAAAAGCGTTAAATATTACGAGGTAAGAATAAGAACATGTTGCTTAGCATAATCACTGTCGCGTTTCGTAACCTCGAAGGGATAGTCAAAACACATGCCTCGCTGGCGCATCTGGCGCAGGCGGAAGATATCAGCTTCGAATGGATTGTTGTCGATGGCGGCTCCAATGACGGCACCCGTGAGTATCTGGAAAATCTCAATGGTATCTATAACCTACGCTTTGTCAGCGAGCCAGATAACGGTATCTACGACGCCATGAACAAGGGCATTGCGATGGCACAAGGCAAGTTCGCGTTGTTTCTCAACTCGGGCGATATTTTTCATCAGGATGCCGCAAATTTTGTCCGTAAGTTAAAAATGCAAAAAGATAACATGATGATCACCGGCGATGCGCTGCTGGATTTTGGCGACGGGCATAAAATTAAACGTAGCGCCAAACCGGGTTGGTATATTTATCACAGCCTGCCCGCCAGCCATCAGGCGATATTTTTCCCGGTATCCGGCTTGAAAAAATGGCGTTATGACCTGGAATATAAAGTTTCTTCTGATTACGCGCTGGCAGCCAAAATGTATAAAGCAGGTTATGCATTTAAAAAACTCAATGGCCTGGTGTCTGAATTTTCTATGGGTGGGGTATCTACCACCAATAATATGGAATTGTGTGCTGACGCCAAAAAAGTCCAACGGCAAATATTACATGTGCCTGGCTTCTGGGCAGAATTATCCTGGCATTTACGCCAACGTACTACCTCAAAGACGAAAGCCTTATATAACAAAAGCTGAATATAAGGGAAAACGATGCAAGATTTAAGCGGTTTCTCGGTGCCGAAAGGGTTCCGGGGCGGCAACGCTATTAAAGTGCAATTGTGGTGGGCAGTACAGGCAACATTATTTGCCTGGTCGCCACAAGTATTGTATCGCTGGCGGGCATTTTTATTACGTTTATTCGGCGCAAAAATAGGTAAAAACGTAGTTATTCGTCCGTCAGTAAAAATTACCTATCCGTGGAAATTAACCTTAGGTGATTACGCGTGGGTCGGCGATGAGGTCAATTTATATACCCTCGGTGAAATAACCATTGGCGCACATTCGGTGATATCGCAAAAAAGTTATTTATGCACCGGTAGCCACGACCATGCAAGTCAACATTTCACCATTAACGCCACGCCTATTGTGATTGGCGAGAAATGCTGGCTGGCAACCGATGTCTTTGTTGCCCCAGGCGTCACAATCGGCGACGGCACCGTCGTGGGGGCGCGAAGCAGTGTTTTTAAATCGCTTCCGGCAAATGTGGTTTGCCGGGGGAATCCCGCAGTGGTGATACGCGAACGCGTTGAAACTGAATAAATTCAAAAAATACAGAGGAATAAGACATGTCAAAAGTCGCTCTCATCACCGGTGTAACCGGACAAGACGGTTCTTACCTGGCAGAGTTTCTGCTGGAAAAAGGTTACGAGGTGCATGGTATTAAGCGTCGTGCATCGTCATTCAACACCGAGCGCGTGGATCACATTTATCAGGATCCGCACACCTGCAACCCGAAATTCCATCTGCATTATGGCGACCTGAGTGATACCTCCAACCTGACGCGCATTTTGCGTGAAGTGCAGCCGGATGAAGTGTACAACCTGGGCGCAATGAGCCACGTTGCGGTTTCTTTTGAGTCACCGGAATATACCGCAGACGTCGATGCGATGGGTACGCTGCGCCTGCTCGAGGCGATCCGCTTCCTCGGTCTGGAAAAGAAAACCCGTTTCTATCAGGCTTCCACCTCTGAACTGTACGGTCTGGTGCAGGAAATTCCGCAGAAAGAAACCACGCCGTTCTACCCGCGATCTCCGTATGCGGTCGCCAAACTGTACGCCTACTGGATCACCGTTAACTACCGCGAATCCTACGGCATGTACGCTTGTAACGGAATTCTCTTCAACCATGAATCCCCGCGCCGCGGCGAAACCTTCGTTACCCGCAAAATCACCCGCGCAATCGCCAACATCGCCCAGGGGCTGGAGTCGTGCCTGTACCTCGGCAATATGGATTCCCTGCGTGACTGGGGCCACGCCAAAGACTACGTAAAAATGCAGTGGATGATGCTGCAACAGGAACAGCCGGAAGATTTCGTTATCGCGACCGGCGTTCAGTACTCCGTGCGTCAGTTCGTGGAAATGGCAGCGGCACAGCTGGGCATCAAACTGCGCTTTGAAGGCACGGGTGTTGAAGAGAAGGGCATTGTGGTTTCCGTCACCGGGCATGACGCGCCGGGCGTTAAACCGGGTGATGTGATTATCGCCGTTGATCCGCGTTACTTCCGTCCGGCTGAAGTTGAAACGCTGCTCGGCGACCCGACCAAAGCGCACGAAAAACTGGGCTGGAAACCGGAAATCACCCTCAGAGAGATGGTGTCTGAAATGGTGGCTAATGACCTCGAAGCGGCGAAAAAACACTCTCTGCTGAAATCTCACGGCTACGACGTGGCGATCGCGCTGGAGTCATAAGCATGAGTAGACAACGCATTTTTATTGCTGGCCATCGCGGGATGGTCGGTTCCGCCATCAGGCGGCAGCTCGAACAGCGCGGTGATGTGGAACTGGTATTACGCACCCGCGACGAGCTGAACCTGCTGGACAGCCGCGCCGTGCATGATTTCTTTGCCAGCGAACGTATTGACCAAGTCTATCTGGCGGCGGCGAAAGTGGGCGGCATTGTTGCCAACAACACGTATCCGGCGGATTTCATCTACCAGAACATGATGATTGAGAGCAACATCATTCACGCCGCGCATCAGAACGACGTGAACAAACTGCTGTTTCTCGGATCGTCCTGTATCTACCCGAAACTGGCAAAACAGCCGATGGCAGAAAGCGAGTTGTTGCAGGGCACGCTGGAGCCGACCAACGAGCCTTACGCCATTGCCAAAATCGCCGGGATCAAACTGTGCGAATCATACAACCGCCAGTACGGACGCGATTACCGCTCGGTCATGCCGACCAACCTGTATGGCCCGCATGACAACTTCCACCCGAGTAATTCGCATGTGATCCCTGCATTGCTGCGCCGCTTCCACGAGGCGACGGCACAGAATGCACCGGACGTGGTGGTATGGGGCAGCGGTACACCGATGCGTGAATTCCTGCACGTCGATGATATGGCGGCGGCGAGCATTCATGTCATGGAGCTGGCGCATGAAGTCTGGCTGGAGAACACCCAGCCGATGCTGTCGCACATTAACGTCGGCACGGGCGTTGACTGCACTATCCGCGAGCTGGCGCAAACCATCGCCAAAGTGGTGGGTTACAAAGGTCGGGTGGTTTTTGATGCCAGTAAACCGGATGGTACGCCGCGCAAACTGCTGGATGTGACGCGCCTGCATCAGCTTGGCTGGTATCACGAAATCTCACTGGAAGCGGGGCTTGCCAGCACTTACCAGTGGTTCCTTGAGAATCAAGACCGCTTTCGGGGGTAATGATGTTTTTACGTCAGGAAGACTTTGCCACGGTAGTGCGCTCCACTCCGCTTGTCTCTCTCGACTTTATTGTCGAGAACAGTCGCGGCGAGTTTCTGCTTGGCAAAAGAACCAACCGCCCGGCGCAGGGTTACTGGTTTGTGCCGGGAGGGCGCGTGCAGAAAGACGAAACGCTGGAAGCCGCATTCGAGCGGCTGACGATGGCGGAACTGGGGCTGCGTCTGCCGATAACAGCAGGCCAGTTTTACGGTGTCTGGCAGCACTTTTATGACGATAACTTCTCCGGCACGGATTTCACCACTCACTATGTGGTGCTCGGTTTTCGCTTCAGAGTCGCTGAAGAAGATCTGATACTGCCGGATGAGCAGCATGACGATTACCGCTGGCTGACGCCGGACGCGCTGCTCGCCAGTAACGATGTTCACGCTAACAGCCGCGCCTATTTTCTCGCTGAGAAGCGTGCCGGAGTACCCGGATTATGAAAATACTGGTCTACGGCATTAACTACTCGCCGGAGTTCACCGGTATCGGCAAATACACCGGCGAGATGGTGGAATGGCTGGCGGCACAAGGTCATGAGGTGCGGGTTATTACCGCACCGCCTTACTACCCGCAGTGGCAGGTGGGTGAGAACTATTCCGCCTGGCGCTACAAACGAGAAGAGGGGGCCGCCACGGTGTGGCGCTGCCCGCTGTATGTGCCAAAACAGCCGAGCACCCTGAAACGCCTGTTGCATCTCGGCAGTTTTGCCGTCAGCAGTTTCTTTCCACTGATGGCGCAACGTCGCTGGAAGCCGGATCGCATTATCGGCGTGGTGCCAACGCTGTTTTGCACGCCGGGAATGCGCCTGCTGGCGAAACTCTCTGGTGCACGTACCGTGCTGCATATTCAGGATTACGAAGTGGACGCCATGCTGGGGCTGGGCCTTGCCGGAAAAGGCAAAGGCGGCAAAGTGGCACAGCTGGCAACGGCGTTCGAACGTAGCGGACTGCATAACGTCGATAACGTCTCCACGATTTCGCGTTCGATGATGAATAAAGCCATCGAAAAAGGCGTGGCGGCGGATAACATCATTTTCTTCCCCAACTGGTCGGAAATCGCCCGTTTTCAGCATGTTGCAGACGCCGATGTTGATGCCCTTCGTAACCAGCTTGGCCTGCCGGATAACAAAAAAATCATTCTTTACTCCGGCAATATTGGTGAAAAGCAGGGACTGGAAAACGTTATTGAAGCTGCCGATCGCCTGCGCGATGAACCGCTGATTTTTGCCATTGTCGGGCAGGGCGGCGGCAAAGCGCGGCTGGAAAAAATGGCGCAGCAGCGTGGACTGCGCAACATGCAATTTTTCCCGCTGCAATCGTATGACGCTTTACCCGCACTGCTGAAGATGGGCGATTGCCATCTGGTGGTGCAAAAACGCGGCGCGGCAGATGCCGTATTGCCGTCGAAACTGACCAATATTCTGGCAGTAGGTGGTAACGCGGTGATTACCGCAGAGGCCCACACAGAACTGGGGCAGCTTTGCGAAACCTTTCGGGGCATTGCGGTTTGCGTAGAACCGGAATCGGTCGAGGCGCTGGTGGCGGGGATCCGTCAGGCGCTTCTGTTGCCCAAACACAACACGGTGGCACGTGAATATGCCGAACGCACGCTCGATAAAGAGAACGTGTTACGTCAATTTATAAATGATATTCGGGGATAATTATGGCGCAGTCGAAACTCTATCCAGTTGTGATGGCAGGTGGCTCCGGTAGCCGCTTATGGCCGCTTTCCCGCGTACTTTACCCCAAGCAGTTTTTATGCCTGAAAGGCGATCTCACCATGCTGCAAACCACCATCTGCCGCCTGAACGGCGTGGAGTGCGAAAGCCCGGTGGTGATTTGCAATGAGCAGCACCGCTTTATTGTCGCGGAACAGTTGCGTCAACTGAATAAACTTACCGAGAACATTATTCTCGAACCGGCAGGGCGTAACACTGCACCTGCCATTGCGTTGGCGGCGCTGGCGGCAAAACGTCATAGCCCGGAGAGCGACCCGTTAATGCTGGTGCTGGCGGCGGATCATGTGATTGCCGATGAAGACGCGTTCCGTGCCGCCGTGCGTAATGCCATGCCATATGCCGAAGCGGGCAAGCTGGTGACCTTCGGCATTGTGCCGGATCTACCTGAAACCGGATATGGCTATATTCGTCGCGGTGAAGTGTCTGCGGGTGAGCAGGATACGGTGGCCTTTGAAGTGGCGCAGTTTGTCGAAAAACCGAATCTGGAAACCGCCCAGGCCTATGTGGCAAGCGGCGAATATTACTGGAACAGCGGTATGTTCCTGTTCCGCGCCGGACGCTATCTCGAAGAACTGAAAAAATATCGCCCGGATATTCTCGATGCCTGTGAAAAAGCGATGAGCGCCGTCGATCCGGATCTTGATTTTATTCGTGTGGATGAAGAAGCGTTTCTCGCCTGCCCGGAAGAGTCGGTGGATTACGCGGTCATGGAACGTACGGCAGATGCTGTTGTGGTGCCGATGGATGCGGGCTGGAGCGATGTTGGTTCCTGGTCTTCATTATGGGAGATCAGCGCCCACACCGCCGAGGGCAACGTTTGCCACGGCGATGTGATTAATCACAAAACTGAAAACAGCTATGTGTACGCCGAATCTGGCCTGGTCACCACCGTCGGGGTGAAAGATCTGGTAGTGGTGCAGACCAAAGATGCGGTGCTGATTGCCGACCGTAACGCGGTGCAGGATGTGAAAAAAGTGGTCGAGCAGATCAAAGCCGATGGTCGCCATGAGCATCGGGTGCATCGCGAAGTGTATCGTCCGTGGGGCAAATATGACTCTATCGACGCGGGCGACCGCTACCAGGTGAAACGCATCACCGTGAAACCGGGCGAGGGCTTGTCGGTACAGATGCACCATCACCGCGCGGAACACTGGGTAGTGGTCGCGGGAACGGCAAAAGTCACCATTGATGGTGATATCAAACTGCTTGGTGAAAACGAGTCCATTTATATTCCGCTGGGGGCGACGCACTGCCTGGAAAATCCGGGGAAAATTCCGCTCGATTTAATTGAAGTGCGCTCCGGCTCTTATCTCGAAGAGGATGATGTGGTGCGCTTCGCGGATCGCTACGGACGGGTGTAAACGTCGCATCAGGCGCTGTTTGTCGGATGCGGCGTGAACGCCTTATCCGACCTACGGTTCGGGTTTGTAGTCCTGATAAGACGCGGCAGCGTCGCATCAGGCAATGAATGCGAAACCGAGATGTAAATAACGACAAAAACAAAATTGGCCGTTTCGGTCAGGGCCAACTATTGCCTGAAAAAGGGTAACGACATGAAAAAATTAACCTGCTTTAAAGCCTATGATATTCGCGGGAAATTAGGCGAAGAACTGAATGAAGATATCGCCTGGCGCATTGGTCGCGCCTATGGCGAATTTCTCAAACCGAAAACCATTGTGTTAGGCGGTGATGTCCGTCTCACCAGCGAAACCTTAAAACTGGCGCTGGCAAAAGGTTTACAGGATGCGGGCGTTGACGTGCTGGATATCGGTATGTCCGGCACCGAAGAGATCTATTTCGCCACGTTCCATCTCGGCGTGGATGGCGGCATTGAAGTCACCGCCAGCCATAATCCGATGGATTATAACGGCATGAAGCTGGTGCGCGAAGGGGCTCGCCCGATCAGCGGTGATACCGGACTGCGCGATGTCCAGCGCCTGGCTGAAGCCAACGACTTTCCTCCCGTCGATGAAACCAAACGCGGTCGCTATCAGCAAATCAACCTGCGTGACGCTTACGTTGATCACCTGTTCGGTTATATCAATGTCAAAAATCTCACGCCGCTCAAGCTGGTGATCAACTCCGGGAATGGCGCAGCGGGTCCGGTGGTGGACGCCATTGAAGCCCGCTTTAAAGCCCTCGGCGCGCCCGTGGAATTAATCAAAGTACACAACACACCGGACGGCAATTTCCCCAACGGTATTCCTAACCCGCTGCTGCCGGAATGTCGCGACGACACCCGCAATGCGGTCATCAAACACGGCGCGGATATGGGCATTGCCTTTGATGGCGATTTTGACCGCTGCTTCCTGTTTGACGAAAAAGGGCAGTTTATTGAGGGTTACTACATTGTCGGCCTGCTGGCAGAAGCGTTCCTCGAAAAAAATCCCGGCGCGAAGATCATCCACGATCCTCGTCTCTCCTGGAATACCGTTGATGTGGTGACTGCCGCAGGTGGCACCCCGGTAATGTCGAAAACCGGACACGCCTTTATTAAAGAACGTATGCGCAAGGAAGACGCCATCTACGGTGGCGAAATGAGCGCCCACCATTACTTCCGTGATTTCGCTTACTGCGACAGCGGCATGATCCCATGGCTGCTGGTCGCCGAACTGGTGTGCCTGAAAGGAAAAACGCTGGGCGAACTGGTGCGCGACCGGATGGCGGCGTTTCCGGCAAGCGGTGAGATCAACAGCAAACTGGCGCAACCCGTTGAGGCGATTAATCGCGTGGAACAGCATTTTAGCCGCGAGGCGCTGGCGGTGGATCGCACCGATGGTATCAGCATGACCTTTGCCGACTGGCGCTTTAACCTGCGCTCCTCCAACACCGAACCGGTGGTGCGGTTGAATGTGGAATCGCGCGGTGATGTACCGCTGATGGAAGCGCGAACGCGAACTCTGCTGACGTTGCTGAATGAGTAATGTCGGATCTTCCCTTACCCCACTGCGGGTAAGGGGCTAATAACAGGAACAACGATGACAAATCTAAAAAAGCGCGAGCGAGCGAAAACCAATGCATCGTTAATCTCTATGGTGCAACGCTTTTCAGATATCACCATCATGTTTGCCGGACTATGGCTGGTTTGCGAAGTGAGCGGACTGTCATTCCTCTACATGCACCTGTTGGTGGCGTTGATTACGCTGGTGGTGTTCCAGATGCTGGGCGGCATCACCGATTTTTATCGCTCATGGCGCGGTGTTCGGGCAGCGACAGAATTTGCCCTGTTGCTACAAAACTGGACCTTAAGCGTTATTTTCAGCGCCGGACTGGTGGCGTTCAACAATGATTTCGACACGCAACTGAAAATCTGGCTGGCGTGGTATGGGCTGACCAGTATCGGACTGGTGGTTTGCCGTTCATGTATTCGCATTGGGGCGGGCTGGCTGCGTAATCATGGCTATAACAAGCGTATGGTCGCCGTAGCGGGAGATTTAGCCGCCGGACAAATGCTGATGGAGAGCTTCCGTAATCAGCCGTGGTTAGGGTTTGAAGTGGTGGGCGTTTACCACGACCCGAAACCGGGTGGCGTTTCTAACGACTGGGCGGGCAATCTGCAACAGCTGGTCGAGGATGCGAAAGCGGGCAAGATTCATAACGTCTATATCGCGATGCAAATGTGCGACGGCGCGCGAGTGAAAAAACTGGTCCATCAACTGGCGGACACCACCTGTTCGGTGCTGCTGATCCCCGACGTCTTTACCTTCAACATTCTCCATTCACGTCTCGAAGAGATGAACGGCGTTCCGGTGGTGCCGCTGTATGACACGCCGCTTTCCGGGGTTAACCGCCTGCTCAAACGTGCGGAAGACATTGTGCTGGCGACGCTTATTCTGCTGCTGATCTCCCCGGTGCTGTGCTGTATTGCGCTGGCGGTGAAACTCAGTTCACCAGGGCCGGTTATTTTCCGCCAGACTCGCTACGGCATGGATGGCAAGCCGATCAAAGTGTGGAAGTTCCGTTCCATGAAAGTGATGGAAAACGACAAAGTGGTGACCCAGGCGACGCAGAACGATCCGCGCGTCACCAAAGTGGGGAACTTTCTGCGCCGCACCTCGCTGGACGAATTGCCGCAGTTTATCAATGTGCTGACCGGGGGGATGTCGATTGTCGGTCCACGTCCGCACGCGGTGGCGCATAACGAACAGTATCGACAGCTCATTGAAGGCTACATGCTGCGACATAAGGTGAAACCGGGCATTACCGGCTGGGCGCAGATTAACGGCTGGCGCGGCGAAACCGACACACTGGAGAAAATGGAAAAACGCGTCGAGTTCGACCTTGAGTACATCCGCGAATGGAGCGTCTGGTTCGATATCAAAATCGTTTTCCTGACGGTATTCAAAGGCTTCGTTAACAAAGCGGCATATTGATATGAGCTTACGTGAAAAAACCATCAGCGGCGCGAAGTGGTCGGCGATTGCCACGGTGATCATCATCGGTCTCGGGCTGGTGCAGATGACCGTGCTGGCGCGGATCATCGACAACCACCAGTTCGGTTTGCTGACTGTGTCGCTGGTGATCATCGCGCTGGCCGATACGCTTTCTGACTTCGGTATCGCTAACTCGATTATTCAGCGAAAAGAAATCAGCCACCTTGAACTCACCACGCTGTACTGGCTGAACGTCGGGCTGGGGCTTGTGGTGTGCGTGGCGGTGTTTTTGTTGAGTGATGCCATTGGCGACGTGCTGAATAACCCGGACCTGGCCCCGTTGATTAAAACATTGTCGCTGGCGTTTGTGGTGATCCCCCACGGGCAACAGTTCCGCGCGTTGATGCAGAAGGAGCTGGAGTTCAACAAAATCGGCATGATCGAAACCAGCGCGGTACTGGCGGGCTTCACTTTTACGGTGGTTAGCGCCCATTTCTGGCCGCTGGCGATGACCGCGATCCTCGGTTATCTGGTCAATAGCGCGGTAAGAACGCTGCTGTTTGGCTACTTTGGCCGCAAAATTTATCGCCCCGGTCTGCACTTCTCGCTGGCGTCGGTGGCACCGAACTTACGCTTTGGTGCCTGGCTGACGGCGGACAGCATCATCAACTATCTCAACACCAACCTTTCAACGCTGGTGCTGGCGCGTATTCTCGGCGCGGGCGTGGCAGGGGGATACAACCTGGCGTACAACGTGGCCGTTGTGCCGCCGATGAAGCTGAACCCAATCATCACCCGCGTGTTGTTTCCGGCGTTTGCCAAAATTCAGGACGACACCGAAAAGCTGCGCGTCAACTTCTACAAGCTGCTGTCGGTGGTGGGGATTATCAACTTTCCGGCGCTGCTCGGGCTGATGGTGGTGTCAAATAACTTTGTACCGCTGGTATTTGGTGAGAAGTGGAGCAGCATTATTCCGGTGCTGCAATTGCTGTGTATTGTGGGTCTGCTGCGCTCCGTGGGTAACCCGATTGGTTCGCTGCTGATGGCGAAAGCGCGGGTCGACATCAGCTTTAAATTCAACGTATTCAAAACATTTCTGTTTATTCCGGCGATTGTTATTGGTGGGCAGATGGCGGGCGCAATCGGCGTCACGCTCGGTTTCCTGCTGGTGCAGATTATCAACACCATTCTGAGTTACTTCGTGATGATTAAACCGGTTCTTGGTTCCAGTTATCGCCAGTACATCCTGAGTTTGTGGCTGCCGTTTTACCTCTCGCTGCCGACGCTGGTGGTTAGTTATGCGCTGGGCATTGTGCTGAAAGGGCAACTGGCGCTGGGGATGCTGCTGGCGGTGCAAATAGCCGCGGGCGTGCTGGCGTTTGTGGTGATGATTGTGCTGTCGCGCCATCCGCTGGTGGTGGAAGTGAAGCGTCAGTTTTGTCGCAGCGAAAAAATGAAAATGCTTTTACGGGCGGGGTGAGTTGCTGTTTTCGGTTCCGACAACGGTTGCCGGATGCGGCGTAAAACGCCTTATCCATCCTACGGTTCTGTGCTCGGGACCTGTAGGCCTGATAAGACGCGTCAGCGTCGCATCAGGCAAAAAGCGGCAACGAACACAACAAACACAGCCTCACCTGGCATCAAATTTATGAGGAAAAAATGAAATTACTTATTCTGGGCAACCACACTTGCGGCAATCGTGGCGACAGTGCCATCTTGCGCGGCTTACTTGATGCCATCAACATCCTCAATCCACAAGCCGAAGTGGACGTGATGAGCCGCTATCCGGTCAGTTCTTCCTGGCTGCTCAACCGCCCGGTAATGGGCGATCCGCTGTTCCTGCAAATGAAACAACACAACAGCGCGGCGGGCGTTGTCGGGCGCGTTAAAAAAGTCCTCCGTCGCCGCTATCAGCACCAGGTATTGCTCTCACGCGTCACCGACACTGGCAAGCTGCGTAATATCGCCATCGCCCAGGGATTCACCGACTTCGTGCGCCTGCTGTCAGGTTACGACGCCATTATTCAGGTCGGCGGATCGTTTTTTGTCGATCTCTATGGCGTGCCGCAGTTTGAACATGCACTTTGCACGTTTATGGCGAAAAAGCCGCTGTTTATGATTGGTCACAGCGTCGGCCCCTTCCAGGATGAGCAATTTAACCAACTGGCGAACTATGTCTTTGGTCACTGCGACGCGCTGATCCTGCGCGAATCGGTCAGCCTTGATCTAATGAAACGCAGCAATATCACTACCGCAAAAGTTGAACATGGCGTTGATACTGCCTGGCTGGTCGATCACCACACCGAAGACTTCACCGCCAGCTATGCCGTTCAACACTGGCTGGACGTTGCCGCACAACAGAAAACGGTGGCAATTACCCTGCGCGAACTGGCACCGTTCGACAAACGTCTCGGCACCACTCAACAAGCGTATGAAAAAGCCTTTGCCGGGGTGGTCAATCGCATTCTCGACGAAGGGTATCAGGTGATTGCGCTCTCCACCTGTACGGGTATCGACAGCTATAACAAAGACGACCGCATGGTGGCGCTCAATCTGCGCCAGCACATCAGCGATCCTGCCCGTTACCACGTAGTGATGGATGAACTCAACGATCTGGAAATGGGCAAAATTCTCGGTGCCTGTGAACTCACCGTCGGTACGCGCCTGCACTCCGCCATAATCTCAATGAACTTTGCCACTCCGGCGATTGCCATCAACTACGAACATAAATCCGCTGGGATCATGCAACAGTTGGGACTACCGGAGATGGCAATTGATATCCGTCATTTACTGGACGGCAGCCTGCAAGCGATGGTTGCGGATACCTTAGGCCAGCTTCCGGCGCTGAACGCACGACTTAACGAAGCCGTCAGTCGTGAGCGTCAGACAGGAATGCAGATGGTGCAGTCCGTACTGGAACGCATTGGGGAGGCGAAATGAAGGTTGGCTTCTTTTTACTGAAATTCCCGCTGTCGTCGGAAACCTTCGTCCTCAATCAAATTACCGCGTTTATTGATATGGGATTTGAGGTGGAGATTGTCGCGCTGCAAAAAGGCGATACAGAGAACACCCACGTGGCATGGGTGAAATACAACCTTGCCGCAAGAACCCGTTGGTTACAGGACGAACCTGCGGGCAAAGTAGCGAAATTGCGCCACCGCGCCAGCCAGACGTTACGTGGCATTCATCGTAAAAATACCTGGCAGGCGCTCAACCTCAAACGCTATGGCGCTGAGTCGCGGAACCTGATTTTGTCTGCCATTTGTGGTCAGGTCGCAACACCGTTTCGCGCCGATGTCTTTATCGCTCATTTTGGCCCTGCAGGGGTAACCGCAGCAAAACTCCGCGAACTGGGTGTCATTCGCGGCAAAATTGCTACTATCTTCCACGGCATTGATATCTCAAGTCGGGAAGTGCTCAACCACTACACTCCCGAATATCAGCAACTGTTCCGCCGTGGCGACCTGATGCTACCGATCAGCGATCTCTGGGCCGGAAGGCTGCAAAAAATGGGCTGCCCGAGGGAAAAAATTGCCGTATCGCGCATGGGCGTGGACATGACGCGCTTTAGCCCGCGTCCGGTGAAAGCGCCCGCAACGCCGCTGGAAATCATCTCCGTCGCACGCTTAACCGAGAAAAAAGGCCTGCATGTGGCGATCGAAGCCTGCCGGCAGTTGAAAGAGCAGGGCGTGGCATTTCGCTATCGCATCCTCGGCATTGGCCCGTGGGAAAGACGCCTGCGCACCCTCATCGAACAATATCAACTGGAAGATGTGGTAGAGATGCCGGGCTTTAAACCGAGCCACGAAGTGAAATCGATGCTCGACGACGCGGATGTCTTCCTGTTGCCATCGGTAACGGGCGCGGATGGCGATATGGAAGGCATTCCGGTGGCACTAATGGAAGCGATGGCGGTCGGCATTCCGGTGGTTTCTACTCTGCATAGCGGTATTCCTGAACTGGTGGAGGCCGATAAAACCGGCTGGCTGGTGCCTGAGAACGATGCTCGAGCACTGGCGCAACGACTGGCGGCGTTTAGCCAACTGGACACCGACGAACTGGCTCCGGTCGTCAAACGTGCGCGCGAAAAAGTCGAACACGATTTTAACCAGCAGGTGATTAATCGAGAACTCGCCAGCTTGCTGCAGGCTTTATAGAGGAGAACGTATGCCATTTAAAAAACTCTCCCGACGCACCTTCCTGACGGCAAGCTCCGCGCTTGCCTTCCTTCATACCCCTTTCGCCCGTGCAATTCCCGCTCAACAAAGCGTTAACATTAACGATTACAATCTACACGACTGGATTGCTTCATTTAAACAAGCCTTCAGCGAAGGGCAAACGGTCGTCGTGCCCGCCGGATTGGTTTGTGACAATATCAACACCGGCATCTTCATTCCTGCAGGTAAAACGTTACACATTCTTGGAAGCCTGCGCGGCAATGGCAGAGGGCGATTTGTCTTACAGGACGGCAGCCAGGTGACAGGGGGGGAGGGCGGCAGTATGCATAACATCACCCTGGATGTGCGCGGCTCTGACTGCACCATCAAAGGGCTGACTATGAGCGGCTTTGGCCCGGTAACGCAGATTTATATCGGCGGCAAAAACAAACGGGTCATGCGCAACCTGACCATCGATAACCTGACCGTTAGCCACGCTAATTACGCCATCTTACGCCAGGGATTTCATAACCAGATTATCGGTGCCAACATCACCAACTGTAAGTTCAGCGACTTACAAGGCGACGCCATTGAATGGAACGTGGCAATTAACGACAGTGATATTTTGATATCCGACCATGTTATCGAGCGCATCAACTGTACTAACGGCAAAATCAACTGGGGCATTGGCATAGGCCTTGCGGGAAGCACTTATGATAACAACTACCCGGAAGACCAGGCAGTGAAAAACTTTGTCGTGGCGAATATCACGGGATCGGATTGTCGGCAGTTGATCCATGTTGAAAATGGCAAACATTTTGTTATCCGTAATATCAAAGCCCGCAATATCACGCCGGATTTCAGTAAGAAAGCAGGCCTTGATAACGCGACAGTTGCTATTTACGGTTGTGACAATTTCGTGATTGATAATATTGAAATGATTAATAGCGCCGGGATGTTAATCGGCTATGGGGTAATTAAAGGCAAATATCTCTCGATACCGCAAAATTTCCGAGTGAATAATATTCAACTGGATAATACCCACCTTGCTTACAAATTGCGCGGTATCCAAATCTCCGCCGGGAATGCTGTCTCCTTTGTGGCACTGACTAACATTGAGATGAAGCGTGCGTCGCTTGAGCTACACAATAAACCGCAACACCTTTTTATGCGAAATATCAAGGTGATGCAGGAATCCTCTGTTGGACCAGCATTGAGCATGAACTTCGACATGCGCAAAGACGTTCGCGGCGTCTTTATGGCGAAAAAAGAAACACTGCTATCTCTTGCAAATGTTCATGCGGTGAATGAAAGAGGGCAAAGCTCCGTCGATATCGACAGGATTAATCACCATATTGTTAATGTGGAAAAGATTAACTTTAGATTGCCGGAACGGAGAGAGTAGATTTGCGACCATTCCTGGAAAAATGGAGCCATACTTAGGAACAATGCTACTGCAATCCACAACGAAGCGGCGTAACATCACAAGTAATTCAGTAATCAATTCAGGGTAATTGATGCTGGCGAAAAAAATCGAACAAGCTATAATTCAGCAACCATTTTACAGGTGGATGAAATAATGACGAATTTAAAAGCAGTTATTCCTGTAGCGGGTCTTGGGATGCATATGTTGCCTGCCACTAAGGCGATTCCCAAAGAGATGCTACCGATCGTCGACAAGCCAATGATTCAGTACATTGTTGACGAGATTGTGGCTGCAGGGATCAAAGAAATCCTCCTGGTAACTCACGCGTCCAAGAACGCGGTCGAAAACCACTTCGACACCTCATATGAATTAGAATCTCTCCTTGAGCAGCGCGTGAAGCGTCAACTGCTTGCGGAAGTGCAGTCCATCTGTCCACCGGGCGTGACCATTATGAACGTGCGTCAGGGCGAACCTTTAGGTTTAGGCCACTCCATTTTATGTGCACGACCCGCCATTGGTGACAACCCATTTGTCGTGGTGCTGCCAGACGTTGTGATCGACGACGCCAGCGCCGACCCGCTGCGCTACAACCTTGCTGCCATGATTGCGCGCTTCAACGAAACAGGACGCAGCCAGGTGCTGGCAAAACGTATGCCGGGTGACCTCTCTGAATACTCCGTCATTCAGACCAAAGAACCGCTGGATCGCGAAGGCAAAGTCAGCCGCATCGTGGAATTTATCGAAAAACCGGATCAGCCGCAGACGCTGGACTCAGACATCATGGCCGTGGGTCGCTATGTGCTTTCTGCCGATATTTGGCCGGAACTTGAACGCACTCAGCCTGGTGCATGGGGGCGTATTCAGCTGACTGATGCCATCGCTGAACTGGCGAAAAAACAGTCCGTTGATGCCATGCTGATGACAGGTGACAGCTACGACTGCGGTAAAAAAATGGGTTATATGCAGGCATTTGTGAAGTATGGACTGCGCAACCTGAAAGAAGGGGCGAAGTTCCGTAAAGGGATTGAGAAGCTGTTAAGCGAATAATGAAAATCTGACCGGATGTAACGGTTGATAAGAAAATTATAACGGCAGTGAAGATTCGTGGCGAAAGTAATTTGTTGCGAATATTCCTGCCGTTGTTTTATATAAACAATCAGAATAACAACGAGTTAGCAATAGGATTTTAGTCAAAGTTTTCCAGGATTTTCCTTGTTTCCAGAGCGGATTGGTAAGACAATTAGCGTTTGAATTTTTCGGGTTTAGCGCGAGTGGGTAACGCTCGTCACATCGTAGGCATGCATGCAGTGCTCTGGTAGCTGTAAAGCCAGGGGCGGTAGCGTAAACATTTGAGAGGAATTAATGAGTACAGTTACACTCGTTATAACTAGTTGCGGTAGATTTGAATTATTAGAAAAAACAATATCTTCTCTTGTAAATAGGTACCCATTTACAGAGAAGATCATAATTGAGGATTCTGGTAATGTAAAAGTTATAAACAAAATAAAAGAAAAGTATGATAGGGATTTTACAATCTTAATAAATGAAAAAAATATTGGACAAATTAAAAGCATCGATAAGGCATATAGTTTAGTCACTACCGAGTATATATTCCATTGTGAAGATGATTGGCATTTCTATAGAGATGGATTCATAGAAGATTCACTAGATATATTGAAAGAGTATAGACAGATTTCAATGGTATCTCTCAGAGATTGGCTAAATGATGTATCGATCAATTGCCATATGGAAAAAACCACGCTCTTACAAACGAGAAATGGAACAAGATTTTTCATGTTAAAACCCAAAAATGGTGATGGCTGGGGAGGGTATTCGTTCAACCCGGGGCTGAGACGACTTCAAGATTATAAAGAAATAATCGGACAATTTTCAAAAGTGGGGCATGAAAAAAATATAAGTTTATATTTTTTAGAAAAAGGAATGAATATGGCCCTATTAGAATCTTCAGCTGTTGAGCACATAGGTTGGAATCACCATATATTGAGTAAAAATAATCCTCAAGAAAGATTTTATTTGCTTAAAAAATTTTTACCAAAGGAAGTAATTAATGTGCTCAAGATAATTTATAAAAAAATTGTTGGGTGATTATGAAATATCTTTTTATTTGGTCCCTTACTCCCAAATTATATGAATTAAGCCTTAATCTTTCTATCGGGATAGCTCTCATAAATTATCTAGGACCTGTAGAACAAGGTAAAATAGGTTTTTTAATTAATTTATGTACATTAATGAGTTTTCTTACCACGCTTGGAATTGGGCCGGTATATTCTAATTTTGTTAGTCGTTCAAATAATGAAAGGTTAATATCCAATAAATTTAAGGAGAATGTTACTTTAAGATTTTTAGGTTATATTTTATTTCTTCTGGTTTCACTTTTATTTCTATTCTTCTTTAAAAAGGAGTTGATATATTTATCAATACCATTTTTAATAGGGAAATTATTTTTCAGTTTTGATATATATTATAACCTCATTGAAGGTAAGGCTGGATTTAAAAATTATGCAATTTCAAAATTTATATCTTTGACATGTATAAATGTATTTAGGTTATATTGTATATACGCACAATTAGATATATATTGGGTTGCGTTTTCATTTTTTTTGACTGATTTTTTGACATTTTTTGTGTATTTTTTGTTATTTGACAAATTTAAGTATTTCGGTTTTAAATTTGATTACAAAAAATCATTAATTATATTTAAGATAAACTATAAGTTAGCATTATCTACTATAGTTGTAAGTCTCTTTACTCAGCTAGATATAGTAATGATCGGAACTATGCTTGGAGATAAAGCTGCAGGTGAGTATTATGCATCAACTAGACTAGCTACTCCTTTAGTTTTTATATCAACAATTATTATAAGTACTTTTTTTTCAAAACTTTCTAGAAACTGGGTTGTTAATAAAAAAGAATATTATGAACTTTTAGCTTTCATTAGTGGAAGTATAATTTTTTCGTATTCTGCAATTGTACTCATTGTTTTTATATTTGGAAATGATATATTTTTCTTGTTTTTCAGTTCAGAATATAAAGCCTCTTATGATTTATTCTTAATCCATATTGTAGGTTTGATTTTTGTACTTTTAGGCCCGCTTACCGGGAAGCATTTGATAATTAAAAAAGATTATGGGGCAGAACTTAGCAAAACCTTATTGGCAGCAATTGTTAATATAGCTTTAACTTCCATTGCAGTGTTAAAATATGAAAATCTTAACTTAGTAGCAGTTAGTACATTAATAAGTTATATGATTGCTAATTTTGGTTACTTTATAGTAAAGAAAGATTGGCTATTAATCAAAGCTATATTTAATGGTGTTAATCCCCTTTTTTTGGTGAGATATGCTAAAAAGATACTCTAACCTTATATTTTCTTTTGTTATTGCGTTTTCTTTTTTTTCATACGTAATGAATCCCAGTTTAAAATTTATATATAAATCACCAGTAATAAATTTTATACCTTTTTTGTTATGTTGTTTGATGACAATTATTTTTCTTACAGAGAAAAAAATCAAGCTTAACTATTATAAATTATTTTCAATTCTTTATGTTGGCTTCTTTTTTATACTTCAATATGCCTATTTTATACAATCGACAGATTCAATAGAAACTTTACTAAGGTTAATATCGGTAAATTTTTCATTCTTATTTGGATTACTATTAGGCTGGTGTTTTAAAAGGGAGCCAATTGAGAAGCTTTTTATACTATGGGTCCTATTACTTTCTATTGCTAATATCTGCGGTGTAATCAATTATTCTGATGGGGTGGAATTTAATCATTTGAACTTTACATTACCTCTAGGGACTGTTGTTACATGGTTAATTTTTAAAGCATTTATGAAAGATACTGATAGGTACATATTCACATTATCTGTTATATTATTTTTATTTTTTAATATAATATTTGCCGGCAGTCGGACTGCTATTTTTCTACCAATCTTAGTAAGTTTATTTATTATGGTAATATTTAGAAAATATGTGTCTATAAAGAAAACAGTGATCTCATTTATTATATTGATAACAATAACTATAATATCATTGCCTTATATTTTAAGTAACTTGAATGCTTATTTTCTAAGCAAGGTTCAAAATATGGCTGATATCAGTGAGGATAGTCGTTATAATTTATATTTGAAATGTTTTAATATGCTTTTAGAGCATCCTTTTGGAATAGGGTATGGCAATTATAAATATTTTATCACTGAACCTTATCCTCATAATATTCTTTTAGAAATTGGGCTGAATAGTGGGGTTTTAGGTTGTTTTGTGTTTATAACCTATGTGATGATCACCACAATGGTCATAATAAAGAAAACAAAATCCTGCTATAATGAAAAAAATTTATTTGTTTTGACTATATTTTTATATTCACTTTTTAGTTGGATGTTTTCAAACGATTTTGCAAGTAGCAGTGTTGTTTTTTTCTTATTGGGTGTGCTAGGTCACATAGCCTCTAGTAATAATGAAAAAGAGATTAAATAAATATGTTTTCTATAGTAATTACAACTAAAGACCGGGCTTATTATTTGAAAAGAGCAGTTGACAGTATATTAAAATCAACTATTTCTCCAAAAGATATCGTAATAATTAATGATGGTGGGAAGGCTATATGTGAAAATGATTTTCCACCTATGAAAGATATTACATTAAGTATAGTTAATAATCGTTTTTCAATGGGAGCTAACTATTCAAGAAATCAAGGGATTGATAGAACCTTAACTAATTATGTATTTTTACTTGATGATGATGATGCCTTTACTCCAACTACCTTTGAAAATAGAATTAATATAATTAAATCTTCAGTGGATATTGGGGTCGTTTTTACTGGAATTAATATAGTATCATCCAAGAATTTGGATAAAGTAATTAGAAAAACAAAAAACATCAATGACCAAATCACTACGCATCAGCTTCTAACAGAAGGCAATGTTATCGGATCTACATCACGTGCATTAATTCGTAAAGATTTATTCTGTGAAGCGGGAAGATTTGATCCTCAATTAAGCTGTCTTCAGGATTATGATTTATGGATTAGAATGTCATTGGTATCAAGAATTATCAATGATCACAAATACGGAGTTTATTATACAATACACGACAATGGGCGACAAATTAGTACTAATTATGAAAAATATATGCAAGTAGGAAAATTGTTAATAAATAAATATGATTCACTTCTTAATAAAAATACAATTAATGCTTTTAAGTCTAATATTTACTTAAGAGTTGCAATATCTGCCTCTGCTTCATCAAATAAAGCAAGATTAAAATATTCTTTTATGTCATTAAAATATAGGCTTAATATTAAAGCTTTAGCTTTTTTCCTATTCCCAAGCTCTGTTCTTAAAAGATTGTTTAATTATGTATAAGTTTGAATGAGTAATTGTAATTTTTATTATTACGTTTTCTGTATTTAAACTCAAGATTTTTTCTTTTCACCTTTCTTTTTGCTAGGCACTTGTTGAATAATAGATGGATGTGTAATACAAAAATGGAAGATGTTTTCCTGATTTATACATTTCAAATAAAGTTAATTATAACTCATATATTTAAATGATTTATATTTAATGTTTGTTAGTCAGGTAAATATTTTATTGTCTCTGTAGCTATGGACTTTTGTTACTTTTAAATAAAGAAGATATGCGAAAAATAAATAATTTTAATGTAGAGTGGAGCCATGTGATTCATGTGTTCTAGTTTATTTTAATAACAAGGATGTACAATGGCATGGTTACAATACTATTTAATAAGGATAGGGGAAGTATCTTTGAAGAAGTTTTATATTAAAAACTATGTCCGTAAATTATATATATCTCAACAATATATAAAGATATTAGCTAGAGGGATTATCTAGTAATACAATGTGTTAGATAAAATAAATCCATATCTTTATTACTAAAACCATTAAATGTTTTATTAAAAACAAGGATATTAAGAGGGCATATTAATGAAAGGTTTTTCGGTACTTATGTCTGTTTATAAAGGTGAAAAGGAGAACTATCTTGATGAGTGTTTTAAAAGCCTGCATGAACAGACAATTAAAGCTAATGAAATCATCTTGGTTATTGACGGCCCAGTTTCCAAAGAATTATATCAGGTTATAGATAAATGGGGGGAGGTTCTGCCCATTATAAAAGTTAAACTTGATAAAAATGTAGGGCTTGGACAAGCTTTAAATATAGGCCTTAAGCACTGTAATTTTGAGTTGGTTGCAAGAATGGATACTGATGATTATTGTGTAAAGGATAGATTTTTATTACAGATGAAATTCTTCGAAGAACACAATGATATAATGGTCTTGGGGGGCGAGATAGAGGAATACGACCAATCTTTGAGTATTCCATTAGGCAAAAGAACAACAGCATTATCTCACGAAGAAATAATTGAATTTGCAAAAAAAAGAAGTCCTCTCAACCATATGACAGTCATGTATAAAAAAAGCTTTATCTTAAGTGTTGGAGGTTATCAACATCATTTATATATGGAAGATTATAATCTTTGGTTGAGAGTATTAGCTTCTGGTGGTTGTATTTGTAACTTACCTAAGGTATTAGTGCATGTAAGAGCTGGGGAAGAAATGATCAAAAGACGAAAAGGCTGGATATATATCAAGAGTGAAATACAGCTAGCACGTTTAAAAAGTAAGTTAAATATAACCAGTTTCTGGAATAACTACTATACAATGACACTTAGGATCCTTGCCAGACTAATGCCGACGCCACTTCTAAAATTCGTATATTCTAAACTTAGAACGTCTAAATTAGCTTGATGTTGACATTTCATTTGTGGGGAGGGTGAATTAATTCATTTAAAATGATAAAACATTGCGCCAAATGCCAATAAAAAGTTATATTTTTACACGGAATCTGAAGTAACCTTTATAGTTCATCCCCTGACAGGAGTAAACAATGTCAAAGCAACAGATCGGCGTCGTCGGTATGGCAGTGATGGGGCGCAACCTTGCGCTCAATATCGAAAGCCGTGGTTATACCGTCTCTATTTTCAACCGTTCCCGTGAAAAGACGGAAGAAGTAATTGCTGAAAATCCAGGCAAGAAACTGGTTCCTTACTATACGGTGAAAGAGTTTGTTGAATCTCTGGAAACGCCTCGTCGCATCCTGTTAATGGTGAAAGCAGGTGCAGGCACGGATGCTGCTATTGATTCTCTCAAGCCATACCTCGATAAAGGTGACATCATCATTGATGGCGGTAACACCTTCTTCCAGGATACCATCCGTCGTAACCGTGAGCTTTCTGCTGAAGGCTTTAACTTCATTGGTACCGGTGTTTCCGGTGGTGAAGAGGGCGCGCTGAAAGGGCCTTCCATCATGCCTGGTGGCCAGAAAGAAGCCTATGAACTGGTTGCGCCGATCCTGACCAAAATCGCCGCCGTTGCTGAAGATGGCGAACCGTGCGTTACATATATTGGTGCCGATGGTGCGGGTCACTATGTGAAAATGGTTCACAACGGTATTGAATACGGTGATATGCAACTGATTGCTGAAGCCTATTCTCTGCTTAAAGGCGGCCTGAATCTCTCTAACGAAGAACTGGCGCAGACCTTTACCGAGTGGAATAACGGTGAACTGAGCAGCTACCTGATTGACATCACCAAAGACATCTTCACTAAAAAAGATGAAGACGGTAACTACTTGGTTGATGTGATCCTGGATGAAGCAGCAAACAAAGGTACCGGTAAATGGACTAGCCAGAGCGCACTGGATCTCGGCGAACCGCTGTCGCTGATTACCGAGTCTGTGTTTGCACGTTATATCTCTTCTCTGAAAGATCAGCGTGTTGCCGCGTCTAAAGTTCTCTCTGGTCCGCAAGCGCAGCCAGCAGGCGACAAAGCTGAATTCATTGAAAAAGTTCGCCGTGCGCTGTATCTGGGCAAAATCGTTTCTTACGCTCAGGGCTTCTCTCAGTTACGCGCCGCGTCTGAAGAGTACAACTGGGATCTGAACTACGGCGAAATCGCGAAGATTTTCCGTGCTGGCTGCATCATCCGTGCGCAGTTCCTGCAGAAAATCACCGATGCATATGCCGAAAATCCGCAGATCGCTAACCTACTGCTGGCTCCTTACTTCAAGCAAATTGCCGATGACTACCAGCAGGCGCTGCGTGATGTCGTTGCTTATGCGGTACAGAACGGTATCCCGGTTCCGACCTTCTCTGCGGCAGTTGCCTATTATGACAGCTACCGTGCCGCTGTTCTGCCTGCGAACCTGATCCAGGCACAGCGTGACTATTTCGGTGCGCATACTTATAAGCGCATTGATAAAGAAGGTGTGTTCCATACCGAATGGCTGGATTAATCTGATTTAAATCAATTAATCAAAGCAAGGCCCGGAGAAACCCTCCGGGCTTTTTTATTATACAAAGCGGCATGTTATGGCCTTTTTTTATAATTTATAGTTAAAAACGCGATATAATACAGCGCCGCACAGCAGGATCGCTGCCTTGACAGTTCATCTACATCAGCGTTAAAAATCCCGCAGTAGATGAAGTTGTGGTGGTGGACTAATGACCACTCTAAATGTTTAACCGGAAGAAGTCAGAGCTAATGAAAATAACAATTTCAGGAACAGGTTATGTTGGTCTTTCAAATGGTATTCTGATTGCGCAAAACCACGAAGTGGTTGCACTGGATATCGTTCAGGCCAAAGTGGACATGCTTAACAAGAAGCAGTCACCGATTGTTGATAAGGAGATTGAAGAGTATCTGGCGACTAAAGATCTCAATTTCCGCGCTACGACAGATAAGTATGACGCGTATAAAAATGCCGATTACGTTATTATTGCCACGCCTACCGATTATGACCCGAAAACAAATTATTTTAATACCTCAAGCGTGGAAGCGGTCATTCGCGATGTGACAGAAATTAATCCCAACGCGGTAATGGTGATTAAATCTACAATTCCGGTAGGTTTCACCAAATCAATTAAAGAACGTCTGGGTATCGATAATCTTATTTTCTCTCCGGAATTTCTCCGTGAAGGTAAAGCCCTTTACGATAATCTCCATCCTTCACGTATTGTCATTGGTGAGCGTTCAGAACGCGCAGAACGTTTTGCTGCGTTGTTACAGGAAGGCGCGATTAAGCAAAATATCCCGACCCTGTTTACCGACTCCACTGAAGCAGAAGCGATTAAACTTTTCGCTAATACCTACCTGGCGATGCGCGTAGCATACTTTAATGAACTGGATAGCTATGCAGAAAGTTTAGGTCTGAATACTCGCCAGATTATCGAAGGCGTTTGTCTCGATCCGCGTATTGGCAACCATTACAACAATCCGTCGTTTGGATATGGTGGTTATTGTCTGCCGAAAGATACCAAGCAGTTACTGGCGAACTACCAGTCTGTGCCGAATAACCTGATTTCGGCAATTGTCGATGCTAACCGCACACGTAAAGACTTTATTGCCGATGCCATTTTGTCACGCAAACCGCAAGTGGTGGGTATTTATCGTCTGATTATGAAGAGCGGTTCAGATAACTTCCGCGCGTCTTCCATTCAGGGGATTATGAAGCGTATCAAGGCGAAAGGCGTTGAAGTGATCATATACGAGCCAGTGATGAAAGAAGACTCATTCTTCAACTCTCGCCTGGAACGTGATCTCGCCACCTTCAAACAACAAGCCGACGTCATTATCTCCAACCGTATGGCAGAAGAGCTTAAGGATGTGGCAGACAAAGTCTACACCCGCGATCTCTTTGGCAGTGACTAACATCTTGTTATCAGGGCGATTTTCGCCCTGATTCTCTTATGCTCCCTTTGTAATAATTCATTATTTTTATCATTTATCCTATAGCATTCATGGCGATTATCGCTAAACTATGGCGACTTAAAATTATTTCGTCCGTTAGGGTAATGATGAGAGTAGAAAATAATAATGTTTCTGGGCAAAACCATGACCCGGAACAGATTGATTTGATTGATTTACTGGTGCAGTTGTGGCGTGGCAAGATGACAATTATCATCTCTGTCATTGTCGCTATTGCCCTGGCTATAGGGTATCTGGCCGTTGCCAAAGAAAAGTGGACTTCTACAGCTATCGTTACTCAACCTGATGTGGGGCAAATCGCTGGTTATAACAATGCCATAAATGTGATTTATGGTTCGGCAGCGCCGAAAGTGTCTGAGATCCAGTCGATGTTAATTGGTCGTTTCAGCACGACATTTTCTGCATTAGCAGAAACGCTGGATAATCAGGAAGAACCTGAAAAACTGACCATTGAGCCTACCGTTAAAAATCAGTCATTACCTTTAGCGGTTTCTTATGTGGGTGAAACACCTGAAGGTGCGCAGAAACAGCTGGCGCAGTATATCCAGCAAGTTGACGACCAGGTAAATGAAGAACTGGAACAAGACCTGAAAGACAACATCGCGCTGCAAATGAAAAACTTGCAGGATTCTCTGAAGACCCAGGAAGTGGTTGCGCAGGAGCAGAAAGATCTGCGTATCCGTCAGATTCAGGAAGCGTTGCAGTATGCGAATCAGGCGCAGGTGACAAAGCCGCAGATTCAGCAGACACAGGACGTAACCCAGGATACTATGTTCCTTTTGGGGAGCGAAGCGCTGGAGTCGATGATTAAGCACGAGGCGACTCGTCCGTTGGTGTTCTCATCAAACTACTATCAGACTCGTCAAAACCTGCTGGATATCGACAATCTTGACGTTGATAAACTTGATATTCATGCTTACCGCTATGTAATGAAACCGACGTTACCTATTCGTCGCGATAGCCCGAAAAAGGCAATTACCTTGATTCTGGCGGTGCTGCTGGGCTGCATGGTTGGCGCGGGGATTGTGTTGGGGCGTAACGCTCTGCGTAATTACAACGCGAAGTAATCTTTTCGGTTTTAAAGAAAATGGGCAGGGTGGTGACACCTTGCCCGTTTTTTTGCCGGATGCGACAACAACATCGCATCCGCTTACCCCGCAACTCACTGATGCCGTTTACGCAGGTTCTCAATCACCGTCGTTAAGTCCAGATCCTGATCCTGCAACAGCACCAGCAGGTGATACATCAAGTCAGATGCCTCGTTGGTCAGCTCAAAGCGGTCATGTACAGTCGCGGCCAGTGCGGTTTCCACGCCTTCTTCGCCCACTTTCTGCGCAATGCGTTTGGTGCCGCTGGCATACAGTTTGGCAGTGTAAGAGGTTTCCGGGTCGGCAGATTTGCGTTCGGCGAGCAGTTGTTCCAGTTGATATAGGAACAGCCACTGGTGAGCGGTATCGCCGAAGCAGCTGCTGGTGCCTTTGTGGCAGGTTGGCCCGATGGGATTCGCCAGCACCAGTAAAGTGTCGTTGTCGCAGTCCGGGGCAATACTCACCACATTGAGAAAATTGCCCGACGTTTCGCCTTTGGTCCACAGTCGCTGTTTAGTGCGCGAGAAGAAGGTGACTTTGCCGCTTTCGATGGTTTTGTCTAAGGCTTCCGGGTTCATATAGCCCAGCATTAGCACTTCGCCGGATACCGCGTGTTGCACAATCACCGGCATCAGTCCGTCGGTTTTTTCCCAGTCCAGTTCGCGACGTTGTTGTTCTGTTAACATATCCTGATCTCCACGCCCTGTGTTGCCAGGTACGCTTTTAATTCACCAATATTGATTATTTGTTTGTGGAATACGGAAGCTGCCAGCGCGCCGTCAACGTCGGCATCACGGAAGGCTTCGAGGAAGTGTTCCATGGTCCCCGCGCCACCGGAGGCAATCAGCGGGACGTGGCAAACTTCACGTACTTTTTTCAGCTGCTCGAGGTCGTAACCGTTACGCACGCCGTCCTGATTCATCATGTTGAGGACGATTTCTCCGGCTCCACGTTTTTGCACTTCCTGTACCCAGTCGAGCGTTTCCCACTGAGTGACGCGGGTGCGGGTTTCATCGCCGGTATATTGATTCACATGATATTTACCGGTTTCAGCGTCGTACCAGGTATCAATACCGACCACAATACACTGCACGCCAAAGCGATCCGCCAGGCGAGTAATTAGCGTCGGATCCGCCAGCGCAGGGGAGTTGATGGAAATTTTATCCGCGCCAAAGGAAAGAATTTTCGCGGCATCTTCCAGAGACTTAATCCCACCCGCCACGCAGAACGGAATGTCGATCACTTCCGCCACGCGAGATACCCAGCTTTTATCTACCACACGGCCATCGCTGGAAGCGGTGATATCGTAGAACACCAGTTCGTCTGCACCTTCTTCGGCGTAGCGTTTTGCCAGCGGCACGATATCGCCAATGATTTCATGGTTGCGAAACTGTACGCCTTTCACCACCTGACCATCACGAACGTCGAGACACGGAATTATGCGTTTTGCCAGCATGCGATGGCCTCCTTCACGGTGAATTTACCTTCCAGTAATGCACGACCAACTATTACGCCGCGCACGCCAGTGCCACGCAGGGCAGCAACATCGTTAATGTCGCCAATGCCGCCGGATGACTGAAATGCCACCTGCGGATATCTGGCGCACACTTCTTCATATAAAGAGACGTTAGAACCTGCCAGCGTGCCGTCGCGCGAGATATCGGTACACAGCACATGTTTCAGGCCGACGGGCAGATAGGTTTCCACCAGTTGTTCCAGTGAAACGCCCGAGTTCTCTTGCCAGCCGCTGACCGCCACCTGCTTGTTGCCTTGCTCGTCAATACGGACATCCAGCGCCAGCACTAAGGCATCGGCACCGAAACGTTCAAACCAGCCTTTCACCGTATCTGGTGATTTCACCGCGGTGGAGCCGACCACTACGCGCGCAACGCCCGCTTCCAGTAACGCCGCCACGTCATCTTCGCTACGCACGCCGCCGCCAACCTGCACCGGTACGTTAACGCCCGCCACCAGGGTTTTAATCAGCGGGATTTGACGTTTTGCCGGATCTTTTGCCCCGGTCAGATCCACCAGATGCAGCACTTCGGCACCCTGCGCGGCGTAATCCTGCAATCGCGGCAGCGGGTCGTTACCGTAATCGCGCTGTTTGCCGTAATCGCCCTGATGGAGACGCACCACGGTGCCGTCGATTAAATCTAATGCCGGAATAATCATCACATCTCCAGGAAGTTTTTCAGCAACTTAGCGCCAGCGGCACCAGAACGCTCCGGGTGGAACTGCACGCCGTAGAAGTTATCTTTTTGTACCGCCGCGGTGAACGGTTCGCCGTAATTACACTGGGCGATGGTCCACGGATTGACTGGCATTGCGTAGCTGTGAACAAAGTAAAAGTACGCGCCGTCTTCAATCCCCTGAAACAGGCGGTTGCCTGCCTGCGGGTAAACGCGATTCCAGCCCATATGCGGCAGCGGCAGACCAAAGTCGGTCATTTTCGGCACGTCTTCGTCAATGATGCCCAGCAAGTCGACGCCGTTGCTCTCTTCGCTGCGCCGACCCAGCAGTTGCATCCCTAAGCAGATGCCCAGTACCGGTTGGGTACAGGCTTTGATGAGATCAAACAGCTCGCGCTCACGCACCTGATCCATCGCTGCTTGCGCAGTGCCAACGCCGGGTAAAAATAGTTTATCGGCCAGCAACACGACGTCCGGGTCACGGCTGACTTTGGGTTCATAACCGTGGCGCGCAATGGCAGACTTCACCGAGTTCAGATTGGCGCAGCCAGTATCAAGGATCACCACGTTCATTACAGCACTCCTTTCGACGAGGGCAGGGTATCGCCTTCCACGCGGATGGCCTGGCGCAGGGTGCGACCAAAGGCTTTGAACAGGCTCTCTACACGGTGGTGATCGTTTTTACCTTTAGTTTTCAGGTGCAACGTCACGCCCATGGTGTAAGAGAGTGAACGGAAGAAGTGCTCGATCATCTCGGTGCTGAGATCGCCCACGCGCTGGTAGGTAAACTCGGCTTTATATTCCAGGTGCGGGCGACCAGAGATATCCAGCGCGCAGCGGGCAAGGCATTCGTCCATCGGCAGCACAAAACCAAAGCGACAAATACCGCGTTTATCGCCGAGGGCAATTTTTAACGCTTCGCCCAGCGCCAGGCCGGTATCTTCGACGGTGTGGTGATCGTCGATATAGAGGTCGCCTTTAACGTTGATTTCCATCCGGAAACCGCCGTGGGTAGCGATCTGATCCAGCATGTGATCAAAGAAGCCAACGCCGGTATTAATCTTGCTGCCACCTTCACGATCCAGCCACACCTGGACGTCAATTTGCGTCTCTTTGGTGTTGCGCACCACATGGGCGTAACGGTCTCGTTTAGTGAGCTGCTCGCCAATCATTGGCCAGTTCAGGGTTTCGCGGTCATAGCGTAAACCATTAATGCCCATGTTTTCCGCCAGTTGAATGTCGGTCGCGCGATCGCCAATCACATAACTGTTGGCACGGTCCATCGCTTGCTCAGCCAGATAACGCTCTACCAGTTTTACTTTCGGCTTACGGCAGTCGCACTCATCGGCGGTCAGGTGCGGACAAATCAGCACTTCATCAAACTGCACGCCTTGCGAGGTGAAGATCTGCATCATCAGGTTGTGCGGGCCATCAAAATCCGCCTGCGGGAAACTTTGTGTTCCCAGACCATCCTGATTAGTGATCATCACCAGCTTGTAGCCCGCTTTTTGCAGCTTCAGCAGTTCCGGGATCACGCCCGGTTCAAAGGCGAGTTTGTCAAAACGGTCCACCTGAAAATCACTCGGCGGTTCGCTAATCAGGGTTCCATCGCGATCGATAAAAAGATACTTCTGACTCATCAAACTTGCTCCGCACGTAAGGCGTCAATGACGCGCTGGCTTTCTTCACGGGTTCCGACGGTAATTCGCAGGCAGCCGCTTAAAGAGGGTTGTTTATTCTGATCACGTAAGATAATGCCCTGATCCCACAAAGATTTAAACACTGCACTGGAGGCTTTAAAGCGCGCCAGAATGTAGTTGGTTTCAGAGTCAAAAACCTGCTCCACGCAGGGGATCTCTTTCAGTGCGGCAATCAGGTATTCGCGTTCTGCAATAATTTGCGCTACCCGTTCGCGCATGGCGACGATTCCCTGCGGGCTTAACGCCTGGGCCGCAATGTCGGCAACCGGCGTCGAGAGCGGGTAGGGGGCGATCACTTTCATCAGCAGGTTGATGACTTCTTCGTTTGCCAGCGTAAACCCGCAACGAAGGCCCGCCAGAGCAAAAGCTTTCGACAGTGTGCGCAAAATAGCCAGGTGCGGATATTCCGCCAGCCAGCCAGCCAGCGATGCCTGCGGGCAAAACTCGATATAGGCTTCATCGGCAACCACAATCGCCTTACCGCGGGTTAACTCCAGCAGAGTGCGAAAATCCTGTGGATTGATCAGTTGCCCGGTGGGGTTGTTGGGGCTGCAAACATAGACCACTTTTACGCCGTCCAGCTTGTCGGAAATGCCCTGTAAGTCCAGTTGCCAGTTGTCCAGCGTCGGCACTGTGCGGCACTCGACGCCAATCGTTTCGGCGCTGACGCTGTACATGCCGTACGTTGGCGGGCAGTAGAGGATGGCGTCTTTACCCGGTTCGCAAAAAGCGCGAATCAGCAGTTCAATACCTTCGTCCGCGCCACGGCTGACCAGCACCTGCTCCGGTTTTACGCCTGCATATTGCGCGTAATTTTCAATCACCGCTTTCGGCTGGCATTCCGGGTAGCGGTTGAGCGTTTGCTGAGTAAGCTGAAACTCCACGGCTGTGGGATATTCGTTGGCGTTCAGCCAGACGTCGCCATTACCGCCCAGACGACGCGCCGACTGATACGGCGTCAGGTTGCGGACGTTTTCACGCGCTAAATCGGTAATAGTCACGGTGCTCATGCTTGCTCCTTAAGGGCGTTAACACGCAAAGTAACGGCATTTTTGTGGGCGGTCAGGCGCTCGGCGGCGGCCAGTGTTTCAATGGTCGAAGCCAGCGCGGAGAAACCTTCTTTCGACAGTTCCTGCACGGTCATACGCTTCTGGAAATCTGCCAGCCCGAGGCTGGAACAGGTGGCGGTGTAACCGTAAGTCGGCAGAACGTGGTTGGTGCCGGAGGCGTAATCACCTGCCGATTCCGGTGACCAGTCACCAAGAAATACCGAACCGGCGCTGGTGATGCTATCGACCAGTTCGCGGGCGTTGCGGGTCTGAATGATCAGGTGCTCCGGGCCGTACTGGTTGGAGATCTCCACGCACTGCGCTAAATCTTTAGTCACGATCAGGCGGCTGGCGTTCAGTGCCTGGCGGGCGGTTTCGGCACGCGGCAGTTCTGCCAACTGGCGTTCGACGGCCTCGGCAACGCGACGCGCCATATCAGCATCGGGCGTCAGTAAAATCACCTGTGAGTCCGGGCCGTGTTCAGCCTGGGAAAGCAAATCAGAAGCCACGAAATCCGGCGTAGCGCCGCTGTCAGCAATCACCAGCACTTCCGACGGGCCTGCGGGCATATCGATCGCCGCACCGTCCAGACGCTGGCTCACCTGGCGTTTTGCCTCGGTGACAAAGGCGTTACCCGGCCCGAAGATTTTGTCCACTTTCGGCACAGATTCAGTACCAAACGCCAGTGCGGCAATGGCCTGTGCGCCGCCGACGTTAAACACGTCCTGTACACCGCACAGCTGCGCCGCATAAAGGATCTCATCAGCAATCGGCGGCGGTGAGCACAACACCACTTTTTTACAGCCCGCAATACGCGCCGGAGTTGCCAGCATTAATACCGTTGAGAAGAGTGGGGCGGAGCCGCCAGGAATATACAACCCAACTGAAGCTACCGGGCGCGTGACTTGCTGGCAACGCACGCCTGGCTGTGTTTCAACATCTACCGGCGGCAGTTTTTGCGCAGTGTGGAAGGTTTCAATATTTTTTACTGCCACCGCCATCGCCTGTTTTAGCTCGTCGCTAAGGCGTTCGCTGGCGGCGGCGATCTCCTCAGCAGACACCTTCAGCGCGGTAACCGTGGTTTTATCAAACTTCGCGCTGTATTCCCGCAGGGCGTCATCGCCGCGTGCTTTCACGTTATCGAGAATATCGTTAACGGTGCGGGTAATGCTTTCAGAAGCGGAGATCGCCGGGCGCATTAACAGCTGGCGTTGTTGCTCCGCAGTACAGCTATTCCAGTCAATGATTGTGTTAAAGCTCATGGCGATCACTCCATCATCTTCTCAATCGGCAGGACCAGGATTGAACTGGCACCCAGCGCTTTCAGTTTTTCCATGGTTTCCCAGAACAGGGTTTCGCTACTGACCATGTGCATCGCTACGCGCTGTTGATCACCCGCCAGCGGTAGAATGGTTGGGCGTTCGGCACCTGGCAGCAGGGCGATGACTTCATCCAGACGTTCGGTCGGTGCGTGCATCATGATGTATTTTGATTCGCGCGCCTGGATAACACCCTGAATACGGGTCAGTAGTTTGTCGATCAGTTGCTGTTTGGATTCTTCCATTTTGCCATCGCGCTGGATCAGGCAGGCTTTCGAGCGGTAGATAACTTCGACTTCGCGCAGGCCGTTAGCTTCCAGCGTGGCACCGGTGGAAACCAGATCGCAAATCGCATCCGCCAGTCCGGCACGCGGGGCGACTTCAACAGAACCGTTCAGTAAGCAGGATTTAAAAGAGATGCCTTTCTGGTCGAGATAACGCTTGAGCAGGTGAGGATAAGAGGTGGCGATACGTTTACCGTTTAAGGAGAGCGGGCCGTCCCAGGCTTCATCAACCGGCGTTGCCAGCGAAAGGCGGCAGCCGCCGAAATCCAGACGACGCAGGGTAAAGTAGCGTGGATCTTCACCCTGGGCGCGGCGGTTAAGCAGCTCTTCTTCCAGCACGTTTTCGCCGATAATCCCAAGGTCTACCACGCCATCCATTACCAGACCGGGAATGTCGTCGTCACGCACGCGCAGAATATCAATCGGCATGTTTTCTGCCATCGCGATCAGGCGCTGGGTGTGAAGATTGATTTTAATGCCACAGCGCGCCAGCAATTCGCGTGAGTCATCACTTAAACGGCCGGATTTCTGCATAGCTATGCGTAAACGAGTGTTGTCTGTCATTTTCTTATTCCTCTTTAAACCTGTCTGAACCGTTATCAATCGCGCAATAAAAAAGCCCCCGGAAGGTGATCTTCCGGGGGCTTTCTCATGCGTTCATGCACCACTGGAAGATCTGAATGTCTTCCAGCACACATCGCCTGAAAGACTAGTCAGGATGATGGTGATGATGGTGGTGTTTAAATTGAACGCGTGTCATAAAAGTCTCTGTGAATGTTTATTCAACTGATGTCTTTTAACCTAAACCACTTTCACGTTAGAAAGCAAGGGCTTTTTTATATATTTTATGGCAATGGATTTGTTTAATGAATGAGCGGGGAAAGGAGGGGGCCTGGAGTGATTACGTTAGAAAAGTAATCGTGAAAATATGTCTTTAAAACCCTCAAGAACATTGTGTTCAGTAACTAAAGTGGGCTTTGTTCCTGCCGGATGCGGCGTGAATGCCATATCTGGTCTACAAATGTTGCCTAAATTCAATATATTGATGTTTTTGTAGGACTGATAAGCGGAGCGCATCAGGCAATGGTATATTTGCTAACAGTTTCGATTTCATTCATAGAATGAATTGTCAGTTTTGATACGCTAGCGTAGCCTTATAGATCTAAGGTGTATCAGGAGATAACGGATGAAAAAGGTCGCAATTGTCGGGTTAGGGTGGTTAGGCATGCCGCTGGCGATGTCACTTTCAGCGCGAGGCTGGCAAGTCACCGGGAGTAAAACCACACAAGATGGTGTCGAAGCGGCCCGAATGAGTGGCATTGATAGCTATCTGCTTCGCATGGAGCCTGAGTTAGTTTGCGATTCTGACGATCTGGATGCCCTGATGGATGTCGATGCGCTGGTCATTACGCTTCCGGCACGTCGTAGCGGCCCCGGCGATGAGTTCTATTTACAAGCGGTACAAGAGTTAGTGGATAGCGCGCTGGCCCATCGTATTCCCCGCATTATTTTTACCAGCTCAACATCTGTCTATGGCGACGCGCAAGGCACGGTGAAAGAAACTACCCCGCGTAATCCGGTAACCAACAGTGGACGAGTATTAGAAGAACTCGAAGACTGGCTGCACAATTTACCCGGTACTTCGGTCGATATTCTGCGTCTTGCGGGGCTGGTCGGACCGGGACGTCATCCCGGACGCTTCTTTGCCGGAAAAACCGCGCCTGATGGTGAACATGGTGTTAATTTAGTCCATTTAGAAGATGTTATTGGCGCTATCACTCTGTTGTTACAGGCACCTAAAGGCGGACACATCTATAATATATGTGCGCCAGCTCACCCTGCGCGTAATGTTTTCTATCCGCAGATGGCCCGTTTACTGGGGCTGGAGCCTCCGCAGTTCAGAAATAGTCTGGACAGCGGCAAAGGTAAGATTATTGATGGCAGTCGGATTTGTAATGAACTGGGATTTGAATACCAGTATCCCGATCCGCTGGTAATGCCGCTGGAGTAAACGATCACGCCAGCAGGACGCCGCATGCACTGCAAGGGGGCGTGTATGAAACCACTGCTGGATGTGTTGATGATCCTCGATGCCTTAGAAAAAGAAGGCAGTTTTGCGGCGGCGTCGGCCAAACTCTATAAGACGCCGTCCGCTCTGAGTTACACCGTTCACAAGCTGGAAAGCGACCTTAATATTCAATTGCTTGATCGTAGCGGTCACCGCGCTAAATTCACCCGTACCGGAAAAATGTTATTAGAGAAAGGGCGGGAAGTTCTGCATACCGTGCGAGAACTGGAAAAGCAGGCGATCAAACTGCATGAAGGCTGGGAAAACGAGCTGGTGATTGGCGTGGACGACACGTTTCCTTTTTCTCTGCTTGCGCCACTGATTGAAGCTTTTTATCAACATCATAGCGTGACGCGCCTGAAGTTTATCAATGGCGTACTCGGTGGTTCCTGGGATGCCCTGACTCAGGGGCGAGCGGATATTATTGTTGGCGCGATGCATGAGCCACCATCTTCCAGTGAGTTTGGTTTTTCACGGTTGGGCGATCTGGAACAAGTCTTTGCGGTCGCGCCTCATCATCCGTTAGCCCTGGAAGAAGAGCCGTTAAATCGTCGTATTATTAAGCGATATCGGGCGATTGTGGTGGGGGATACTGCGCAGGCAGGCGCTTCTACGGCCTCACAACTTCTCGACGAACAAGAAGCCATTACCGTTTTCGATTTTAAAACCAAGCTGGAGCTGCAAATTAGCGGCCTCGGCTGCGGCTATTTACCCCGTTATCTGGCGCAACGGTTTCTCGATAGTGGCGCGTTAATCGAGAAGAAAGTGGTCGCCCAAACTCTCTTTGAACCCGTCTGGATTGGCTGGAATGAACAGACCGCAGGGCTTGCCAGCGGCTGGTGGCGGGATGAAATTTTAGCAAATAGTGCGATCGCCGGTGTTTATGCAAAATCTGATGACGGAAAATCAGCCATTTAAAGAAAAATTATTATGACAAGCCTCTCATTCTCTTGTCATTTCCCCCCCATTTAGGCACAATGCGCCGCTGTCAAAAAATGACTAAAAACCGACGTTTCATCAGCGTCGGTTATTTTTTGCTTCAAACCAATCATTCATACCAAGAGGCCGGGCTTCGTACCGGATAGATATTTACTAAAAATCGACAGTTGTTGTCGCTGAGGAATCCAAAAAAATGGGGCAATTTTTTGCTTACGCGACGGTTATCACCGTAAAGGAGAATGACCATGTCGCATAACGTTACTCCAAACACCTCTCGCGTGGAATTGCGTAAAACGCTTACGTTAGTTCCGGTTGTAATGATGGGTCTTGCCTATATGCAGCCGATGACGCTGTTTGATACTTTTGGTATCGTTTCAGGCCTCACGGATGGTCATGTGCCGACAGCCTATGCGTTCGCATTGATTGCGATCCTGTTTACGGCTCTGAGCTACGGGAAGCTGGTTCGCCGCTATCCTTCTGCTGGCTCTGCATACACTTACGCCCAGAAATCCATTAGCCCGACTGTCGGCTTTATGGTGGGTTGGTCTTCTCTGCTCGACTATCTGTTCGCGCCGATGATCAACATTCTGCTGGCGAAAATCTATTTTGAAGCTCTAGTGCCTTCCATCCCATCGTGGATGTTTGTGGTGGCGCTGGTGGCCTTTATGACCGCCTTTAACCTGCGTAGTCTGAAATCCGTAGCGAACTTCAACACTGTAATCGTCGTGTTGCAGGTAGTGCTGATCGCGGTGATTCTGGGCATGGTTGTTTATGGCGTATTTGAAGGTGAAGGCGCTGGTACGCTGGCGAGCACTCGTCCGTTCTGGTCTGGCGATGCGCATGTTATCCCGATGATTACCGGGGCGACAATCCTGTGCTTCTCCTTTACCGGCTTTGACGGCATCAGCAACCTGTCGGAAGAAACCAAAGATGCAGAGCGCGTGATCCCGCGTGCGATTTTCCTGACCGCGCTGATTGGCGGCATGATCTTCATCTTTGCAACTTACTTCCTGCAGCTGTACTTCCCGGATATCTCTCGCTTTAAAGATCCGGATGCGTCACAGCCTGAAATCATGCTGTATGTTGCAGGTAAAGCATTCCAGGTTGGTGCGCTGATCTTCTCCACCATTACCGTACTGGCGTCCGGTATGGCGGCGCACGCAGGTGTTGCGCGTCTGATGTACGTAATGGGTCGTGACGGCGTATTCCCGAAAAGCTTCTTCGGTTATGTACACCCGAAATGGCGTACTCCGGCAATGAACATCATCCTGGTTGGCGCGATTGCCCTGCTGGCAATCAACTTCGACCTGGTAATGGCTACGGCGCTGATTAACTTTGGTGCGTTGGTGGCGTTCACCTTCGTTAACCTGTCGGTCATCTCGCAGTTCTGGATCCGTGAGAAGCGTAACAAGACGCTGAAAGATCACTTCCAGTATCTGTTCCTGCCGATGTGTGGTGCGCTGACCGTTGGTGCGCTGTGGGTTAACCTGGAAGAAAGCTCAATGGTTCTGGGTCTGATCTGGGCGGCTATCGGTCTGATTTACCTGGCTTGCGTCACCAAGAGTTTCCGTAACCCGGTTCCGCAGTACGAAGACGTAGCGTAATCATCTTTTGTAATAATAAACCGGAGTCGAATGAATATTGGGCTCCGGTTTTTTTATTCTTTTTTATCGACATCCTCATTAATAACCATTTGTTCTAATTTAGAGAATTTGGTTATTGGTCTGCATTCCACCAGTCATGAATAATTTCCCTATTAACATTCATCTGGTTAATTAATTTATGTTTTCAATGATATTAAGCGGGCTAATTTGTGGTGCTCTGCTGGGATTTGTCATGCAGCGTGGGCGTTTTTGCCTGACAGGTGGTTTTCGCGATATGTATATCGTGAAAAATAATCGCATGTTTTACGCCTTGCTGATTGCAATTTCGGTACAAAGCGTGGGGGTTTTTGCGTTAATTCAGGCGGGACTACTGACTTACGAAGCCGGGGCGTTCCCGTGGCTTGGTACTGTTATAGGTGGGTATATCTTCGGGCTGGGAATTGTTCTGGCGGGTGGATGTGCCACCGGGACCTGGTATCGCGCGGGTGAGGGATTGATCGGCAGTTGGATCGCGCTTTTCACTTATATGGTGATGAGTGCGGTGATGCGTTCTCCACATGCCAGTGGTTTAAATCAAACCTTGCAGCACTACAGTACTGAACATAACTCTATTGCTGAGACTTTTAATTTGTCTGTGTGGCCGCTGGTTACCGTTTTGCTGGTGATAACGCTCTGGGTGGTGATGAAAGAGTTGAAGAAGCCAAAACTGAAAGTCGCGACCTTACCGCCGCGCCGAACCGGGATCGCTCATATTCTGTTTGAAAAACGCTGGCATCCCTTTGTCACTGCTGTACTCATCGGTTTGATTGCGCTTTTAGCCTGGCCCCTGAGTGAAGCAACCGGACGCATGTTTGGGTTAGGAATCACTTCCCCAACGGCCAATATTCTGCAATTTCTGGTCGCGGGTGACGTGAAATACATTAACTGGGGCGTTTTCCTGGTGTTAGGGATCTTCGTGGGGTCATTTATTGCAGCCAAAGCGAGCCGTGAGTTCCGCGTTCGCGCAGCTGATGCACAAACAACAGTACGTAGCGGGTTAGGTGGTGTACTGATGGGCTTCGGTGCCAGTATTGCAGGTGGTTGCTCTATCGGTAATGGACTGGTTATGACTGCAATGATGACCTGGCAGGGCTGGATTGGCCTTGTATTTATGATTCTCGGAGTCTGGACTGCGTCCTGGCTTGTGTATGTTCGACCGCAGCGTAAGGCGCGACTGGCAACTGCTGCGGCAAATTAAGTAAGGTGTAAAGATGGCGATTAAAAAGCTGGATGTGGTGACGCAGGTCTGTCCGTTTCCACTCATAGAAGCAAAAGCAGCACTGGCAGGAATGGCCAGCGGCGATGAGTTGGTAATTGAGTTTGATTGCACCCAGGCAACAGAAGCAATCCCACAATGGGCGGCAGAAGAAGGACATGCCATCACCGATTATCAGCAGATTGGCGATGCTGCGTGGAGCATCACCGTTCAAAAAGCCTGACCCAACATTGTCCTCCGCCGTATCAGCGGCGGAGGCTTCAAACTAGACGATCTCTTCCGCGTACTGCCAAAGCGCTTTTAACAGCGCCACTTTTTCTTTATCGTCGGCATACTGCTGCGCCAGCATCTGAATCTCTTCTGCATAGCCTTGTAAAAACTCGGGTGTGAATACCTGGCGGCGGTGCTCCAGCCAACGTTGCTGCTCGGCATAATCCAGCGTCCCCGGGAAGTTGCGCGCCCGATAATTGAACAACAGCTTTTCAATCCGTTTATCAACAAAAGTGATATCCAGTGCCGGTAAATTACGCGGCTCGGTTTCCAGCACAATTTTCATTGCTGCACGATCGGCGTCACTGAAAAAGCCGTTATAAAGCTGTGCATCCACGTTATCTGAAGGCGTAAACGGTTCGGCTTCCGCGAATATCGCCACCACTTTTTCACGCACTTGCGGATTTTCACGCAGAATTTTTAGGTTATCGAGGCAATGCTGACGATTAATTCCCAGTCGGTCGGCATCTTCCGGGCGTAGCGTATTCGCCTGGGCCAGCACCGGACATTTATTGATATGCACCAGCTTAACCGGAATGGCGGCGTTATCGCCAAGATCGGTTTTTGCGGTATATAAACGCTCGCGCAATGTGTCGCTATCCAGTTCCAGTAATGGCGAAATGTCTCCTGCCAAATCCACCATAATTACGGCATTGCGATTTTCAGGATGCCACGCCAGCGGTGCCACCCAGCTGGTATTGCCGCGCCATGCCCCAAACATTCCGGAAACGTGCACCAGGGGTTTCATCTGCGGAACATCAATCAACGCCATCAGTTTGTGTTTATTACGATGGGTAAAGAGATATTCAAACAGGCGTGGCTGACGCGTTTTTACCAGTTTCGCCATCGCAATAGTGGCGTACACATCAGCCATCGCATCGTGGGCGTTGCTATGTTCAATACCATTCGCTTTGGTTAAATGCTCAAGGCGAAAGCTCGGTAGACCGTCATCATTTTCAGGCCAGTTTATTCCTTCCGGGCGCAGGGCATAACAGGCACGCATAACATCCAACAAATCCCAGCGCGAGTTATCATGCTGCCAGCTCCAGGCGTAAGGATCGTAGAAATTACGATAAAAAACGTTGCGTGTGACTTCGTCGTCGAAACGCACATTGTTGTAGCCCAGAATACAGGTCTTCGGTACGGTAAAAAGCGAGTGAATACGGGCGGCAAACGCGGCTTCGTTTTCTCCTTTCGCCCGTGCTTCCTGCGGGGTAATACCGGTAATTAATACTGCTCCAGGCTGGGGTAAATAGTCATCCGCGGGCTTGCAGTAAAAGACTTCGGGTTCGCCGATGACATTGAATTCGCTATCGGTGCGAATGGCTGCGAACTGTGCAGGGCGATCTAACGCGGGGTGCGTGCCAAAGGTTTCGTAATCGTGAAACAAAAAGGTAGATTGTTGCTTACCGTCATTCATCATTAGGTTAAATCCGTTATTTCTGCTGTCTGCCAGAGTATCAAATATCACCGTGCTAATCAGCTTTAGCGCCACAATTTGGCAGCGAGTGGCAACAGATCATGTCAGATAAAAATGAGAGGGTAGTCACATTTTCTTGCACTTTATTCCAGCCAGTTCATAAGTATTTCCGTAAAAAGAACAGCTATTTGAAACTCCTGAGGGTTTGCTGTTGAAACGCCGTCTTATTATTGCTGCTTCTTTGTTCGTTTTTAACTTATCGTCTGGTTTTGCGGCGGAAAACATTCCTTTTTCACCTCAGCCTCCAGAGATTCATGCCGGGTCCTGGGTATTGATGGATTACACCACCGGTCAGATCCTCACCGCGGGTAATGAGCATCAACAGCGCAATCCCGCCAGCCTGACAAAGCTGATGACGGGTTATGTCGTGGATCGCGCTATCGATAGTCATCGCATTACGCCAGACGATATTGTCACCGTGGGGCGCGATGCGTGGGCGAAAGATAATCCGGTGTTTGTCGGTTCTTCACTGATGTTTTTGAAAGAGGGCGATCGCGTATCGGTACGTGATTTAAGCCGTGGTTTAATTGTGGATTCCGGAAATGACGCTTGTGTTGCTCTGGCTGACTATATTGCCGGTGGGCAACGGCAGTTTGTTGAAATGATGAACAACTATGCCGAGAAGCTGCATCTCAAGGATACGCATTTTGAAACAGTGCATGGTCTGGATGCACCTGGCCAGCATAGCTCGGCTTATGATTTAGCTGTGCTTTCTCGCGCTATCATCCACGGCGAGCCCGAGTTTTATCATATGTACAGTGAGAAAAGTCTCACCTGGAACGGTATCACCCAGCAAAACCGTAACGGGTTGTTGTGGGATAAAACCATGAATGTTGACGGCCTGAAAACGGGTCATACTTCTGGTGCCGGTTTTAACCTCATTGCTTCGGCTGTAGATGGGCAGCGTCGTCTCATTGCAGTGGTAATGGGGGCTGACAGTGCAAAAGGTCGTGAGGAAGAGGCAAGAAAATTACTGCGTTGGGGGCAACAAAACTTTACTACGGTGCAAATTTTGCACCGTGGGAAAAAGGTCGGTACGGAACGCATCTGGTATGGCGATAAAGAAAATATCGCCCTGGGAACAGAACAAGAGTTCTGGATGGTACTACCGAAAGCCGAAATTCCACATATCAAAGCCAAATATACCCTTGATGGTAAAGAACTCACCGCGCCAATTAGCGCCCATCAGCGGGTAGGGGAAATTGAACTTTACGACCGTGATAAACAGGTGGCGCACTGGCCGTTGGTTACCCTGGAATCTGTTGGGGAAGGCAGCATGTTTTCTCGCCTGAGTGATTATTTCCACCATAAGGCCTGACCTTTCTTTTGCAGCAGACTGGCAGGAGTGCGAGTCTGCTCGCATAATCAACACTCATTCCTTGTGGTTTTAATATTGCAACTATACTGTATATAAAAACAGTGTTAATGGAGGCGTCATGAACTACGAGATTAAGCAGGAAGAGAAACGTACCGTTGCAGGTTTCCATCTCGTTGGCCCGTGGGAACAGACGGTAAAGAAAGGCTTTGAGCAGTTGATGATGTGGGTAGATAGCAAAAATATTGTGCCGAAGGAGTGGGTTGCTGTCTATTACGACAATCCAGATGAAACACCCGCCGAAAAATTACGCTGCGACACCGTCGTGACGGTGCCGGGTTACTTTACGCTTCCCGAAAACAGTGAGGGCGTCATTCTGACAGAAATTACAGGTGGTCAGTATGCGGTGGCGGTAGCTCGTGTAGTCGGTGATGATTTTGCTAAACCCTGGTATCAGTTCTTTAATAGTCTCTTGCAGGACAGTGCTTATGAAATGTTACCCAAGCCCTGCTTCGAGGTTTATTTGAACAATGGCGCGGAAGATGGGTACTGGGATATCGAAATGTATGTTGCGGTGCAGCCAAAACATCACTAATTCATCTCAGGGCGGTGTGTTAACGCGATGACCACTCTTTTTTTTGAAAGCGAAAAGAGTAAGATGCGCCTTTCAATTTTTTCGCTCCTGCCGGGAAATTACACTGTTCCCGGTTTGTCCGTCGGATAATTCAGAGGCGCGCCTTCTGGCCGACAGATGAGTTATGAGCGCTTTTAATCTCATTACGGAGTTTCTGCGTGCGTGCCGATAAGTCATTAAGCCCGTTTGAAATCCGGGTATACCGCCATTACCGCATTGTGCATGGTACTCGGGTCGCGCTGGCATTCCTGCTCACTTTTCTCATTATCCGCCTGTTTACTATCCCGGAAAGCACCTGGCCGCTGGTCACCATGGTGGTGATTATGGGGCCAATCTCGTTCTGGGGTAACGTTGTCCCTCGAGCCTTCGAACGTATTGGCGGTACGGTGTTGGGTTCGATATTAGGTCTTATCGCTCTGCAACTGGAGTTAATTTCGTTACCGCTGATGTTAGTCTGGTGCGCGGCGGCTATGTTTCTTTGCGGTTGGCTGGCACTGGGCAAGAAACCGTATCAAGGATTATTGATTGGGGTGACGCTGGCAATTGTTGTGGGTTCCCCGACAGGTGAAATTGATACGGCGTTATGGCGAAGCGGCGATGTGATCCTCGGCTCTTTACTCGCAATGTTGTTTACCGGTATCTGGCCACAACGGGCGTTCATCCACTGGCGCATTCAACTGGCGAAAAGTCTGACCGAGTATAATCGGGTTTATCAATCTGCATTCTCACCGAACTTACTCGAACGCCCACGTCTGGAAAGCCATCTACAAAAACTCTTGACCGATGCCGTGAAAATGCGTGGGCTGATTGCGCCCGCCAGCAAAGAAACTCGTATTCCAAAATCGATATATGAAGGTATCCAGACCATTAATCGCAATCTGGTTTGTATGCTGGAGTTGCAAATCAATGCGTACTGGGCCACGCGCCCCAGCCATTTCGTGTTATTGAACGCGCAAAAACTTCGTGACACCCAGCACATGATGCAGCAAATACTGCTGAGCCTTGTTCATGCGCTGTACGAAGGTAATCCGCAGCCGGTTTTTGCCAATACGGAAAAATTGAACGATGCTGTGGAAGAGCTGCGTCAGTTGCTCAATAACCACCATGACCTGAAGGTTGTGGAAACACCAATCTATGGTTATGTGTGGCTGAACATGGAGACGGCACATCAGCTTGAGTTGCTATCGAATCTGATTTGCCGGGCCTTGCGCAAATAATTCCTGAACTTCAGAATCATCTTGCTGCTGCTTCGATTCAGCAAGGATAAAGGGTATGATAGTGAAAAGGGATAAAAGCATTGTCATCTGCGGCAGCTATGAGTAATGTTGGCCCTAACGAATAGCGGTTGCTTAAACGAATCCGACTCTCACATTATCAGGGGTATAAAAATGGAAACTACCAAGCCTTCATTCCAGGACGTACTGGAATTTGTTCGTCTGTTCCGTCGTAAGAACAAACTGCAACGTGAAATTCAGGACGTTGAGAAAAAGATCCGTGACAACCAGAAGCGCGTCCTGCTGCTGGACAACCTGAGCGATTACATCAAGCCGGGGATGAGCGTTGAAGCAATCCAGGGCATCATCGCTAGCATGAAAGGTGACTATGAAGATCGCGTTGACGATTACATCATCAAAAATGCCGAGCTCTCCAAAGAACGCCGCGATATCTCCAAAAAGCTGAAAGCTATGGGCGAAATGAAAAACGGCGAAGCGAAGTAATTCCTGTTTTATTCAATGAGGGTTGCCTGGCAACCCTCATTGCTCATTGATTCTTTTCTGTGTATCACAGTCATCATTCCCATCTAATAACCTATCGAAATTAGCGACAGACATCTTCTGTATGCAGCAAGGCAAAAAGTTCTGTAACTCCATGGTTATTAACCGCATTGGTTACTAACACGTTGTGCGCTCCGGCTTCCCGTAACCAACATTTCACCAAAGATATTTGTTCCATGCTGGCTAAATCTGCTTTGGTGACTACTCCAATGATCGGGCGATTCATTGACGAGGTAAAGCCTGGCGAAAAAGGTGACCACGGTGCGTCCGCATTAAGCACCAGCGCGATAATGTCCGCTTCGCAGGCACTGACCAACAGTGCACTGTAGAGGCTGCGGTTTTCGAGGTATTCGCCTGGTGTATCAATGGTGGTCGGGGACCAGACGATTGCCTGCGTTTTCTGATAATGAATATTTTCGCCACGCAGACATTGCGTGAGTGACGTTTTTCCGCACTGGCTGGGGCCGATGAGCATCATACGTTGCATAACGTCAGGTCCGCGTAATGGGGCAGGCGGTAAAGCGCATCATTTCACCCAGCGTACGGGTAACCTGGCTAAGTGCATATTCGATCGCAGAAACATCACCAGTCAGCACTACGGCACCGGTAAAACGATCAAGAAAACCGATCTCTACAGCGCCTGATTTTGTGGCGATATCGCATGCGATGATAGATGCTTCGCTGGGGGTAATTGTCAGAATACCAATAGCGGAAATGGTGTCTGGTAAACCCAATTTCTTAAACAGATCCTTCCCTGGATTAGCAATGACATGTGCCAGCGTGACCTGCTTACCAGGGACATATTCCTGAATCATCCGTTCAGTTGTGTGCTGAGTTGTCATTATCCCTCCACCATCTGACGCCACATGGCTTCATGTGGACGGGCAATCACCGACCGATAGACCAACAAACCTTTTTCCCCCGCACGCTCGCTGGCGACAGAGACCGCGTTATTAACATCTGAAATATCGCCAGCAACCACCATGTAGCATTTACCGCCAATGCCAAAAGCCATATGTACGCGAACAAGAATGACATTTGCAGCTTTGACAGCACAATCGGCAGCGTCAATGCAGGCGGCGACACTCCAGGTTTCGACTACACCGACAGCCCGGTGCTGTTCAACATGGTTGAGTCCGCTGATTGCAGAAAGGAGGCTGGGATGAATATTCGGCAGGACAAGACTGTCGACCAGCATTTCACCAGCAAGGGACGCTCCGCTGTTGATGGCCTGTTGCACCGCGCCCACATCGCCACCGAGCATCAGCAGAAATTTTCCGGGGCATAGCGTTTTGCTGACCAGTAACTCAACGTTGGCGCTTTTCAGCATGGCGTCGCCGGTTTCCATCCCTTTCGCGATACTGCTAAGTTCTAAAATACCTACCGCTTTCGACATGGTTAACCTCTCACAAGCGTAATCGCGTTTTCTGTCACATCGCTGACCATGCCATCAATACTGGCATGAATGGGGGCACCTAATGTGCCGTGTGGAATTTGACCTACACATTGCCCATGAACGACGCGATCGCCTTTTTGTACACACGCAATTGCGCTGGCACCGATGTGCTGGCGTAACAATAACGTCACTTTTTCGGGCTGAGGCACCTGTTCAGACAATGGCGCATCCTGATACCACGGGGTTAAGCCAAGTCTGGTTACCAGCCGTTTTACGGGAATCAGTCGATAATTTGCCATGGGATCTGCAGGATTTAAGGCACCTTCGTAGCGGAGATTTTGTGCGCGTAATTCCTGCTTAAGCAGGCGATTTATGCGCATTGGTGAAATTCCTACCGGACAGGCGACACTGGCGCAGACGTTGCACTCTGAACAGGTGAGCGCTGTCAGTAACAGTTGCGGCGTGGCGAGCTGTTGGTAGTTAACCGCACGTACTAATAAATGGGGTGCCAGTTCGTGACCGATTAAATGACGTGGGCAGAGATCGGTACACAAGCGGCATTGCTCACAAACAGTTTTCGCGACGGCAAGTACGCTGCGGTCATTCTGCAATCGACGTTGGATCAGTGAATGAGAGTTGGGTAAAACCAGCAAGCCGCCAGTGGTTTTGCTGACTGGTGTGTCGAGCGATGTGATCAAACTTCCCATCATCGGCCCGCCATTGATAAAACCAGGAGCATCCACTGTTGCGCCGCCCGCCAGCGCCAGGACTTCACGTAAAGACATGCCGATGGGGACGGTTACCGTTATTGGTTTCGCCACTGCACCATTAACGGTGAGTGTGCGGCGCGTCACTGGATACTGTTGCTCGACGGCTCTGGCAATATTAAGTACGGTTTGAACATTATTGACTACCACACCGACGCTAACGGGTAATGCAGCGGGTGGAACGCGGCGACCAGTTGCCATCCAGATGGTCAGCACTTCGTCTCCTGCTGGGTAAACGTCGGGCAAAATATGCAGGCGGATATCCGGTGGTAACAGTGGTGTGAGTGCGTTTATTGCCCGTTGATATTTCTCTTTCAGCGCGATGATTCCGCTACTGGCCCCGGTGGCTTTCATCGCATAGTGAACACCGCGAAGCAGGCGGCTGGCTTGCTGCGCCATCAACTGTTGATCCACTTTCAACATTGGTTCGCATTCCGCCGCATTCACCAGGAAAGTGTCAACACGCGCTTGTAGCTTAATATGGGTTGGAAAACCTGCGCCGCCAGCACCCACGACACCTGCTGCTTGAACTCGCTCGCGGATGGTCTGGTCGTCGCAGGAGATTAATCCGACGTTCATAACAACTCCTCGAGCAGTTCTGCAATCGCGGAGACATCAGCCGCACGCGGGTTGGTACGCAACGTTGCATCCGCCAGTGCCGCCTGAACCATATCTGGTATGCATAATGACCATTCTGCTTTTTTTTCTTTCAGCGCATTGGCAAGAGTCGGCAGCTTACAGGTTGTTTTAAGCTGCTCAATATGTTGAATAAGTGCATTCAGGCTGGCGGTGTCATTGGCGTTGTCCGGGCATAATTGGCACGTTTTCGCCAGCCGGGCGTAGCGTTTGGCAGCGCGCGGATCGCCAGCATTAAAGCGGATAACTGCCGTGAGCAGGAGCGCATTCGCCAGTCCATGCGGCAGATGAAACTGTCCGCCGAGTTGATGAGCAATTGCATGGTTTAAACCGAGTCCGGCCTGGCTAAAGGCCATTCCTGCAAGCGTCGATGCATTATGCATTTTGCCACGGGTGGCAAGACAATCGCCTTTTTTCACTGCAGTGGGCAGGTATTGAAAAACAATTTGCACGGCTTTTTCGACCAGTGCATCCGTGAAGTCGCTGGCGCGAGGAGAAACATAAGCTTCAAGCGCATGGGTTAAAACATCCATCCCGGTATTGGCCGTTATCGCCGATGGCACGCTGACGATCAGAGATGGATCAAGGATCGCGATATCCGGATAAAGTGCATTATCGAAAAGGGGATATTTAATCCCTTTCTCAGGATCGCTGATGACACAAGCACTGGTCACTTCGGAACCGGTACCGCTGGTGGTAGGAATGGCTACGCAGGTTTCAATTTCAATGCCACACTGGCGACCGAACCAGACAATCGCTTTTGCGGCGTCCAGGGCAGAACCGCCGCCAAAACCGATAACCACATCCGGGCGTAAAGTCTGCATTTGCGCAATGCCTTTCACCACGGTCTGGATAGTTGGGTCGGGCGTTATTTCGCTAAAAATACTAAGACGATTACTGTCGGGCAGCGCCTGATGCAACGTGTTAATGAGTGGTGAGCGTGCCAGAAAGACGTCGCAAATAATCCAGATGTGTTTATGAGAGAAACGGCTAATTACCTTGAGACTTCCCGGTCCGCTGTATAAACGCGTCTGCAGTGAAAAAGTATTCATTTCCGTTTCTCTAGCGAATTGAAAAGCCGCTGGTTAACACGCAGCGTCGTGAGCGGGCAAAAGTCCGTGCTGACGTTGTCCCTTCTCCGGTCGGTGTTGCAATGGTAAAGGTCGTAAAGCCTTCGCCGCCGACGCCAATACCCGCCCAGGAGGGGCCGTTTTTGACAAAGATTGAGGTTTGCATAACGCGTGCGGCAAGGTTGAGCCGTGAGACGTTCTGCGAGTGCATAATTGCCGTGTGGTGCAAGCCGTCTTCCACTTTCAGCGCCAGGGTGAGAGCGCTATCAAAATCGTTGACCTTCACAATGGGCAGCATTGGCATCAGTTGTTCACAAGTAACCCAACTATCATTGGCGTCGACAACAGCAATCAGTAGGCGCGGCGCTTTTGCGGGCAAAGGGAGGCCTGCCGCTTCCAGCAAGGCTGATGGGCTTTTCCCAACCAGTTTTTTGTTGGCGCTACCGTCTGGCAGGCAAATTGCACGCAATTTCTCAGTTTGCTCATAGTTAAGAAGAAGTGCGCCAAAACTTTGCATCTGCTGAATTAAATAATCTGCCACTGATGCCACGACAATCAGGCTTTTTTCAGCAATACACGGCAGGTTGTAATCAAATGAAGCGCCGTTGATGATGTCCTCGGCGGCTTTCACAATATCCGCCGTTTCATCGACGATGCACGGAGGGTTACCCGCTCCGGCACCAATCACTTTCTTGCCACTTTTCATTCCCATGGCGACGATCCCCGGACCGCCGGTAATCGCCAGAACGCTGATTTTAGGGTGCGCCATCATCTGTTCGGTGGCAGCAAAGGTCGGTTCAGATACGGTAACGATCAGGTTATGAATGCCACTACAGCGAAACGCGATGTCTTCGATTGTGGTAATCAGTTTTAACGAAACGTTTTTGGCACCCGGGTGTGGACTGAAGTAGACGCTATTACCTGCTGCCAGCATGCTGATGCTGTTGTTAATGATGGTTTCCGTGGGGTTGGTGCTTGGCGTGACCGAGCCAATCACCCCAAACGGAGAGTACTCAAACAAAACCATGCCACCATCACCGGTTAGTGCTGTGGTGGTTAAATCTTCAATTCCTGGCGTGTTATCAAGTGCCGCTTTGTTTTTTAGGTACTTATCTTCTTTATTTCCCATCCCCGTTTCTTTGGCGCTTTCTTCTGCCAGTTCGGTAAGGCGGGGCATTAATTCTTCGCGAATGGCGCTGATAATGGCGCTACGGGTTTTAAGCGGACACTGTTGAAAGCGTAAAAAGGCCTGGTGTGCTGCGCAGACCGCTTCATCAACAGTCTGGAAAATAGCGTTTCTTTGCGTTCGTGGTGTAGCGGGGACAAGTTGCTCGCGCAGAATATTGCGGATCAGTGTTTCTAATTCAGAGTTATTCATTGGTTTACTCCCACGTTAATTGCCGCCATTGCGCTTTGAGCAATATCCATGTCTTGTTCAACGCTACCGCCGCTGATGCCAAGCCCGCCAAGCAATTTTCCGTCACGCCAGAGGGGGAAGCCGCCACCAAAAGTGACGACTTTGCCTTGCATATGGCTTTCGAGCCCGTAAAGCGGCGCGCCGGGTTGCACGGTATCAGCAAGTTTGTGGGTTGCCGTTTTCATCGCCACGGCGGTCCAGGCTTTTTTCGGTGCCAGTTCACTGCTGACCAACAGGGCATCAGGCATCCGCCAGGTAACACTTTCTGTTCCGTTGGCATCAACAATGCTGATGACAACGGGAATATGCAGTTCATCCGCGCGCATTGCCGCACTACGAATGAGCTGGTGAAGATCCTGAAAAGTGAGCGGCATTGTGCGTTCCTTCAATGCTGGTATGTGGTTGGCTTCGTGATAACGTTTTGTGATTTCCTGAATCATCAGGTTTTGATGAGCAACGTTGTCTTCCACGCGGGCGAGGGCATACAGACAATCGGAAAGTCGGTTGATATAGTGCAGCAAAACATTCCGGACGGTGGTTTCCGTTGTCAGTTCAACCAGACGTCTTTCAGCCCGTCGAGCCACTGTGCGGGCGAAATGCATGCGGCTCGCGGCTTCACATCGACCAGGCAGAATGAAGCTGTGAACTGGGGGGACGGCGTTCATTGCGCTATCGATCGCGTTTTCCAGCGCAGCAATTTCTTCCGTACCGATGTAACGCTGTTGCGCTGACGGCTGTTCACTTTCACTGGCGAGTTCGGCGCTAAACCAAAATATCTGTTGTTGAATGGCTTCCAGTAAGATGCGATGGCTTTCGATGGCGGTGGCGCAATAACACAGACTGAGTGTCGCGTTCAGTTCATCCAGCGTGCCATAGGTTTCGACACGTAGATGAGTTTTGCTGACGCGCTGTCCGGTAAATAAAGACGTACTTCCTGAATCACCTGTTCGGGTATAAATTGCCATCTTTTAGCTCCTTAGCGCGAAAGCGTATCGACAATGCCGACCACTGCCAGGTCGATGGCCTCGTTAGGGCCTGAAAACACATGTCTGGCGCTGGAACCACTGCTGAGGAGTACCAACTCACCAACGCCTGCGCCGACTGAATCAACGGCAACTTCGTCGCCGGTTAATGGCGTGAGAGGCAGTTCGCCGTCAGCACTGATCCGGCGAACCAGCAGCAGTTTTTTCCCGATCAGAGAAGGTGATTTTTGCGTGGATACTACCGCGCCAGTGACTCGAGCCAGATGCATAAGTTACTCCTGCCTGATTAACTGAATATTTCGGGTAATTGCCGCTTCACGAGCCAGTGCGGTCACACAACATTTCCGCTGTAAAACCAGTATTCCCGAGCTTAACTGTGCGATATCGGCATAACTTAAAAGTCGATCACGATGAAGGTAGATCGGTTGCCCTTGTTCGTCGCACCAGCTTAGCGGTAGACGGGCGAGAGTCTTCAATTCAATGGCGTTCAGGAAATGACGCTGCAACGACAATTGAATGTGCAATCCCCAGGCTAACGCTTCGTGTATCTGAATCGCTGCTCGATCTGACGTTTCGTTCTCCGCAAGTTGTCGCAGCAGCGGCAGATCGACATATCGGATTTGTAATGACGCATACTGATGAACGCTCTCTTGAACGCTGGCGTCTCGCAGTTGAAAAACAGTCAGCACGAGTGTTTTTCCCGCACGTTGTTTAAGGCGAAAAACCACTTCGTCAACAATACGTTGCATCAGCATGTTATTCATGGCACTGACACCAGTGTGGCAAAAACGTCAGGGCTATCAGCGCCTGCGGCGTTGGCCTCATCGGTATCAATATGCATTTCAAGACGCATATCCGGAGAGACGCGAACAGCGACGTTTTCGAATATCAGTCGTCGCTCATCACCTTCAATGGCAACCGCCACTTTATCGCCATGCGTAACGCCATAAATCAGGGCATCCAGCGGAGACATATGAATATGCCGTTGCGCGACAATAACGCCAGATGTGATCTCCAGTTCCGCAAATGGGCTTATCAAACGAATCCCCGGAGTGCCGCTGAGATCGCCTGACATGCGTAGCGGGGCGGTGATCCCTAACGTTCTGGCGTCCGTCCGGGAAATTTCCACCTGACTTGCATTGCGTAGCGGCCCCAACAAGCGAACGTTGTGCAATTTGCCTTTTGGTCCCTCCAGCGTAACAACCTGTTCCGCAGCGTATTGGCCAGGTTGCATTAACGGCTTTTTCTCGCTAATCGGTTGTTCAGGAAAAAGACGCAAATAATCCGCTGTTGAAAGATGTATATGGCGACTGGAAACGCCCAGTGGGATAGGGCGCTCGCGCATCTCATCCAGAATCTGGTTCACTGTTTCCTGCAAGGTTTGTTTATCCACTGCTACTCCCCTCGCTTATTGGCGTACAGGCAAAGTGAGCGGGGCTCACCTTTTTGCCGCTGACATGCCGGGTCAAGACACAAATTACAACTGATAATCTCTGAGGTGACGGTTGTTGCTGGTGTTTTGCTTGTTTCAACCGTCACGGTCAATGCTTCAGTTGTGTGGGGCAGAATGCCGTCTCCCGGGCGGGCAATCACTTTGTGTGCGACAAGGCCATTTCGCTGTCCGGCGAAACTGGCTCCCGTCGCTATCGCCGCATTAACCGAGGCGACGTCACCGGTGATTTTGATGAGCGTCCAGCCTGAGCCATTGGTCTTCTCAAGGCCAACCAGCGTGATGGACGCGGCTTTTGCCATAGCGTCTGCGCAACTGATGGCGAGAGCCAGACCACTGACTTCAAGTAATCCCAGTGATTGCTTCACGCTGTGCTCCTTAGTAAATGGGGTTATGCCGATTTAGGTAAAATAGCCTCAACATCACTGTGTGGGCGCGGGATGACATGGCAGGATTTCACTTCGCCAACGGCGCTTGCGGCGGCGCTTCCTGCGTCAACGGCGGCTTTTACTGCGCCAACATCGCCACGGACCATCACTGTAATCAGACCCGAACCAATCTTTTCATAGCCAACCAGTTGCACGTTGGCGGATTTAACCATGGCATCTGCAGCTTCAATTGCGCCAACTAACCCTTTTGTTTCAACCAGTCCTAGTGCGTTGTTCATACAGCGTTTCTCCTGTGGATTATGAGTGGCATTCCCTGAAGGGAATGCCTTTTACCAGGCGGGCAGCGTTATTGCCGATGCTGCGCCGGGTATGGTTATCTTGTTGATACATCAGCGTAAACAGTGGCGCTGATGCCGGTAAGTTTTTGTAATGCACAATCAGCTTTTCCCGGTCGCAGGCTATGCCAACCAACAGGGGGGACTTACGAGCAGCCTGCCAGGCGCTATCGATGACTTCACCTGACGGGATATGTTGAATGCGAAAGGGGATGCCTTCCTCTTCAATGCCAAGAAGCACCTCATTCCATGTACTGATACAGTCACCTATTTCCGTAACGACAATAGCGGGCGTATGTTCTTTACTTTCCATGAGCCAACTCCCTGTGCCAGGAAATCAGTAGCCCGGTAGCTACCGCATTGCGCGGGCCTTCACTACCACGGATATTCCCCCGTCCGGCGACCAATCGATAATGCGCCAATGCATCGGTGACTAACTGCGGGACTTCGAAATCCAGGGAAGAACCGCCCACCAGAACGACGAACGGAATATCGCGAATATTTCCGCCTGGACTTACCTGACGTAGCGCGCGCAGGGCATTGGTTACGAAGACGCGCTCTTTCGCACTGCGGCGAACAGCACGTACTTTTTCCAGTGTTAAATCGCCGGGAATAGGCACCAGTTCGTCAGGTTTCACCACACAAACGCGGGCAAATACATGAGGGGACAGCGGAGTAGGGAAGAACTGAACGCTTCCGTCTTCATGGCGTAAATGGAACAGGCTTTCTACTTTTGCCAACGGGTATTTTTTGATTTCTTCTGCCAGATAACGATCATTTAAGCCCAGCTCACGAGCGATAATCATCGTTACCATGTCGCCCGCTCCCGCAAGGTGAGTGGCAACGATTTCCCCACTCTGATTGATGATGGAGGCATCGGTAGAGCCTGCACCTAAGTCCAGAATTGCCAGTGGACGTGTGGTTCCAGGGGTAGTCAAGGCCCCCTGAATGGCGGCTTCTGCTTCTGCGCCTCCGACCTGAACATCAACATGCAGTTTTTGCTTAATTTCACTGGCGATCATCGCCATTTGCAGACGGTCGGATTTCACCATAGAGGCAATACCCACAGCCTGTTCCAGTGAAAATTCACCTGCCAGACCACCGGTTACGCTGACGGGGACAGAGGTATCTATCGCCAGCAAATCCTGAATAAAAATTTCGTTGCTGGGTTTGTTGGTCAGTTCCGCCATGGTCTGGCGAACATGTTCCAGCATTCCGCCGATGTTGGTGCCTGGTTCTCCCGTCACGTTTTCCAGTTTTGGGCACTCACCGACCGCTTTCATAATGGCATCGGCACCAGCAGCTACATCAACGCGCGTTGTGCGCCCGGCAGAAAGCAGTTCGATATTTCCGGCGGGTATCGAACGGGCTTTAACGTCGCCAGAGGGCGTTTTCACTACCACTGCTGAACGGTTGCCGATTAGCGCCCGCGCGACAGGAACAATATTTTTAGTCTCTTCAGCATTGAGGGCGAATACGGTGGCAATCCCATACGGGTTAGACAGGGTTTCGATAACTTTCCCGGGAACGGCAACTTCAATTGCTGCCAGCATGCCGAGCGGAATACGATCGATGTAGAGGACTTCATCCACAATAGGTAAAGGAATTTCCAGGCGGTTATTGACCAGTACGCCATCGTCGCGTTGCAGAATAACGCCAGTCAGCTGATATCCGGCGCGTACGGAGGCGTTTATCATCGTCGCGATATCGGCAAAATCAAATGCCGATGACACCACCAGGATGTAAGGTGTGTCCGCCGGGCGTGTTAATAACTCTTGCGGAGTGATGGTGAGCCCTACGCCCAGCCCCACTCCGCCCGGAGTTTTCGGGTTGTGACCGATCATGGTTGATTCGGTGATGATAGTTTCAGTGATGGTTTCCATCGCCACATCACCAATGACCGGAGTTGCTTCGTTGATACGAATAAGCGAAATATCGCTAACATTGATGCCGACTTTTTTCGTTGCCTGTGCGAGCGCCTCCTGAATACCATGGACGTTACGCAACGTACCTTTAATTCCGGTGGTTTCCGCCAGGGCGCTACTCACGAACGACAACTCTCCAGTTGCACTGAGCGTTGCCAGCGCAACCTCTGTTGATGAGTTGCCGATATCAATGCCTGCTATATATCGCATAGTTCGTCCTTAATCGTCGCCTTTCAGTTTTTTGCGCTCGACATAAAGTTCCGCAGCTTCACGGACAAATGCAGCACAAATTTTGGCCTGATAACGCTGTTCAAGATCGTCAGCAATGGCAATAAGTTCTTGCTTAGTTGAACGATAAGGGCGTAACGCATTGTAGATTTCGAGGATGCGATCATCTGGTACTGAGGTAAGCTCAGCGGCGCGTTCAAAATTCATCGCCAGACGATCGCGACCAGCATCTCTGGCAATCGCAGCCTGAATACGCAATGTTTCAGGGGTAATGCGCATATCCAGGGCGGTGACGTTATCGCTTAGCACATTTTCCAGAGTGAAATCGTCGAGCGTTTTATTGGTCGCTGTTTTAACCCATTCCGGATGTTTATTTGCCAGCGGGTAATCCGTCACTTTGGCGCTCAGTATTGATGCGTTGGGGACCGCAGAAACAGGAGCTGCATCCTGTAAACTGTTCATGCGGTTCAACACGTCCCTGACCATCGACTCAATTGCATCGGTATTCATGAAGGTTTCCTTTGTTAAAACGTCACGCGCAGTTCTTGCGGTTTTTTGCCAGTGACCACGTACTTCGTCTCTTTAATATGCAAAATGGCAGATTTGGCCTGGTATTTCGGCCGCGCCATTTGATCGTTGAGGGTCGGCACCGGTTGTGGAGACTCGCGCTTCGCATAACGCGCGGCGTTTTTGCCAATCTGACGATAAGTATCCAGCGTCAACAAAGGCGCTTGTGGGAAAAGTTCCAGGTTAGACAAGGGAGGAAGTCCCTGCTGGTGGATAACCGTTGTGCCTTTCGACTGAATACCGATAGCAATACCTGAACCACTAAGACGATCGCCTTCGACTGCTACGAATGCGACATCGGACGATTTAAAGCAGCGAATCACACGGGCTTTAATGCCTTCTTCTTCGATACCGGCAATCACTTCGCGCAAGATGTTTTTATGCGGAATACCGATGATATTGACGGTTTGCGCCAGGCCGAACGCCGGGCCTACAGCAATAATGACTTCATCTTGCTGAGTGCCTTGTTGGGCTTCGCCAATTTCGGTCAGAAAATTTCCGGTATCTGGCGCGGAAGAGACAGTTGCAGAGACAGGTGCGCGAAATGAAACGGACTTGTCGCTGGGTTGCATTTCTGCCAGCACGTCTTCGATAATCTGACGCAGTAATTTTTCGTTAATTTCCATTTCTCACCCTTAGTCAATTTCGTTGGGATCAAGTGCACCGGGAATATTTTTGATCTCTTCCCAGCGTTCCCCTTGCAGGCGGTAACCTGTAGCCGGTCCGGCGTAATCATTGACGTCATTGACCGCAGAGAGCACTTGTCCGTCATCGACGATGATGGCTGAGGTATGGAGATAATCGCCGGTCAGTTTTGCTTTTTGCATGTTGAGCATGTCTTGGGCGACATCGGTAAAACCGCCTTGCGCCAGGGCTTTCACCACTTCCAGGCTGTTCCGGTTTTTATTGATAATCTCCTGGGCGAACTTGATGTCTTCCACAATATTGCGCTCAGGCATATCTTTTGAACCGTGGGCATAGGTTGCCGCTTCGACTTCTTCATCGGTAATAGGCGGTAGTCCCATACCGGCAAAGACAGCCTGTAAAGCGCGAGCGGCTTTATTGCGGATAGCGATAACATCTTCTTCGCGTACTGGTCGCAGCCCACCATCAACCTTCAGGTCACGCTGAATGACGTTGTAATCATCGAAGTCTTCAGCATCTTCGTTTGAACCAGCAAACATGTTGTCGTAGTTCGGCACAGCGGAAAAACCGGAAGAGATAAAGTCGGTGCCTGGCAGAAATTGCATCAGGAAACGTGCGGTACGGCGCATATCCGAGTGGGTAAAGGTCTGGTCATTACTGGAGGCGCATTCCAGATCCAGCGATGAGCAAATTAAGTTTTCCGCTAATACTGCGCGGATGCCTGATGGCACAGCTGATGGAACACCGATGCAGCTTACCGAACCATTCTGCAGACCCTGAACGCCTGCGGCTTTGGTGATGTAAATGCAACGAGCCTCGAGGTAAAGCATTGATTTGCCTTCCGCGTAACCCATCTGTACTTCAGAGCCGGAGCCGGAAGTAAAGCGCATTTTTAAGCCACGAGAAGCATAGGATGACGCGAGAAACCCTTTTGACCACGGGGTATCATCACCATCGGTGAAAACAGGTTCTGTACCATAGACAGAAATTGTTTCGGCGTAACAGGTGTGGCCTAACATACCGAGTTTCAGTTCGGTGGCTTCTTCCAGTGAACACTGGGTCAAGACGCCCGGACGTCCCACCTGTGAGCCGACCAGCAGGGCGATGGCGTTGAACGGTGCATAGCGAGCAACGGCAACGGTGGTTTCCTGTTCATCAAACCCGCGCCATGCGCCTTCAGCTGCGTCGGCGGCAATTTGTACTGGGTTATCTTTGACGTTGGTGACATGAGCCTGTTGTGATGGTGTTCGACGGGCGCGCATTTTCTGCATCGCCATCATCATCTCTACCACGTTCATCTGCGAAACCACTTCGACGATTTTTGCAGGCGTCATTGCTGTGGTAAGGGGAACGATATCGCTACGTTTGACATTTGGATCGCACAACATATTGGCAAGTTTTACCGAATCCATCGCGATGACTTCTTCGGCGCGCGCGAGATTGATGCCGTAGCGGGCGATAAAGTGGTCGATCAGGTCAAACTGGCTGGCGGGTTTTCCATCCAGTTCGGTAACGACGCCGTTAACAATTTTGATTGACGGTTTAGGATCGTTCGGGCTTTCCATCGCAATAAAGCCTTCTTCAATCCACTCTTTAACGAAACCGTCCTGGTTGACCGGGCGTTTTGCCAGTGCTTCAAATCTTTTCGATCTCATAAATCTGCCTCAGAGAATTCAGATGTAGGAAGGGCGATCGTTTTTCGGTGTATCGCCGAGAGTCGAAAGCACGGTTTTACCGATTTCGCGTGCGGAGATGACCGCCTGGCGGACTGCGCCGGAGTCACCCGAGATAATCAGAATGACTTCATTGCTGTAGCTGGTGCCTTGAGCTGGGGAGCTGTATGCCACAACATCCACATTGGCGGACTTCAGCGCGGTGTCGGCCATCAGAACACCCACAGCAGCCGGAGCGCCGACAATAACGCCGCAAGCCCGTCCCTGTGGTGCACCAAACGCTTTTTCCAGTGCATAGCTGGCGCGGGCGGTATATTGCAGTTCAAGATGTCCGGCTTCGTTGGCATAGACATCGCCAAAGGTCCGATCGAGTTCTTTCAGGGCGACTTCAATACCGCGTTTCACGTCAGAAACATCGTTGCCACCTAAGAGGATCAATGAGCCATGTCCGGCACCGCCTTTAGTATCCCGAGGAAGTTCAATGCTAATAACTTCAGTGTTGGTGGCTTTTACCGCTTCATCAGCGGCCATAATGTGTGGCCCTGCGCCAATACGCGCACCCAGAATGCCAATGGAACGATAGCGTTTTTCAAGTTTCATCGCGTCCAACAGGGCGCTATCAACGTTCGCAATGACCAGACCTACAGTGTCGCCAATAGCGGTGCCAACAAATTCCGTTAACGTGCAGCTTTTTTCTGCCATAGCCGTCTCTCGTGTTTGATGAGTGGTTTCCGGGAGAACCTCATGCTCTGGCGTCGCTACGCGAGCGATGACCTGCGCCATGATCTGTTCGACCAGTTCATTGCTGCTCATGGGTTAATTCCCTTTGGTAAGATTTTTTCGACATCGGTATGTGGGCGGGGAATAACGTGTACGGCTTTTACTTCACCGACGTTACGCGCAGCTACGGCACCTGCGTCTGTTGCCGCTTTTACCGCCCCGACATCACCACGAACGATGACGGTCACCAGCCCGGAACCTATTTTTTCGTAGCCGACCAGCAAAACATTTGCCGACTTCACCATGGCGTCTGCGGCCTCTATGGCGGCAGTTAAGCCTTTGGTTTCTACCATTCCTAACGCTTCTTGTTGCATAAAGACCTCGCCTGGATTTTTTTGACGATATGACTATAAAAAAAAGCGAGGAAAAAGAATGGCTGACTTAATCGGCTAATGAGAAAAATTAATAGAGAACAAATATTATAAAATTGCTTTTATGAACTATATGTTGTTAATTTATTAGTTGTTTTGTGGATATTTCAATGTGAATTAATTGCGTTGGCTAGTGAGTTTAATCGCGAGTAATATTTCGTTGAGTTTAGTTCGAGGAAGGAACTGTGATATTTGTTTCAATTTTATTATATCATGATGGCAATTTTTTATTGTGAAAGTTTGACAGTAATTATTACTTTCAACACTGATTAACGCTGTGTTGCATGATTCGGCAATGACAATAATTTGTTATGTTAGCACGATTTTTACACGAGTCTGTCATGCATGTTGGCAATATTTTCTGCAGAGCAATTTTTTATAGTTGCGCTCGGTATACACAACAATCAGAGCATAGTTGGCTGATAAAGAAAAACTCCGTAAAGAAGGTGTCACTATGAATGATTCACTCAAGGCGCAATGCGTTGCCGAGTTTTTAGGCACCGGACTGTTCCTCTTTTTTGGCATTGGTTGTTTGTGCGCCCTGAAACTTGCTGGGGCAAGTCTGGGACTGTGGGAAATTTGTATCATTTGGGGGTTAGGGATTTCGCTTGCTGTTTACCTTACGGCAGGTATTTCCGGCGCTCATCTCAACCCGGCTGTTACCATTGCTCTGTGGCTGTTTGCCTCTTTCCCAGCCCGTAAAGTGCTGCCATTTTGTGTGGCGCAATTAGCGGGTGCCTTTGGTGGTGCGGTTCTGGCATATTCTCTATACAGTAGTCTGTTTACCGATTTTGAATCTGCTCACAATATGGTGCGTGGTAGCGCAGAAAGTTTACAACTCGTCAGTATCTTCAGTACTTATCCGGCAGCGGCGATTAATGTATGGCAAGCTGCGTTGGTCGAAGTGGTCATAACGTCCATGTTAATGGGGGTGATTATGGCGTTGACCGATGACGGTAATGGCGTACCCAAAGGACCGCTTGCACCTTTACTTATTGGTATTCTGGTTGCTGTTATTGGTGCTTCTACCGGACCATTAACCGGTTTTGCCATGAATCCAGCGCGTGATTTTGGACCTAAGATTTTCACCTGGCTTGCGGGGTGGGGAGAAATTGCGATGACTGGTGGACGCAATATTCCTTATTTCATTGTACCCATTATTGCACCGATCATTGGGGCATGTGTTGGTGCGGCGATTTATCGCTATCTCATTGCAAAGAATTTACCTGTCAATAGTGTTACACCTAAAGGAATTAGCGAATAACGAAATACTCTGGCAGTTATAAACATTTATTTTTTTACTGTTTGTGATCTGCTTTCCGAACTTATTAAAAAGTCTCCCGCTTCACGGAGGCTTTTGTTATTGTCCTTTGTGCTTCTCGTCAGTAAATCATCAGGGATGATGTGAAGATTAAATGTAAAACAATTGTTTTGCTATAACAATAAATTAACTGGGAGGTTTTATCATGATTTCTGCGGCGACACTTAATTCAGAACTCATTAATAAAATCGCGCAGGATTTTGCGCAGGCGACCAGCCTTGCGGTTGTCGTGGTCAATATTCACGGCGATGAAATTTCCGAGCTGTTTAACTTCACTCCATTTTGTCAGATGATGCGGCAACACCCTCAGCTAAGCACTCGATGTCGCATGAGCGATCGTTGTGGGGGCCTGGAAGCCTCTAAATCCGATCAGCCTTGTATTTATCGCTGTCATGCCGGATTAACCGATTTCTCTATTCCACTGGTAATCGCCGGACATTTAGTCGGTTTTGTATTGTGCGGGCAAGTTCGTCTGCGTAATGATGATGTCGATTTGGTCGATATTCTGAATGTCGATGATTGCTGGCAGGCAGATCCCGAATTACTTAATGAATTCCGCAAAGTTCCTGAGATGGATTACTCAAGAGTTATGGCCTCTGCTGATTTGTTGAAGTTGATTGTGGAAAATTGCCTCAAAAAACAACTCAATTTTGTGGTTATTAAAGAGAACAAATCTCGGTCAGATTCGGTGCGCCAGACTCGTGCGCCTAATCCCCACGACAATAAAATGAAAAAAGCTTTACGCTATATTGATGCGCATTTATCAGACGATTTGCGTCTGGAAGATGTCGCCTCGCACGTTTATCTAAGTCCTTATTATTTCAGTAAGTTATTCAAGAAATACCATGGAATCGGTTTTAATGCGTGGGTAAACCAACAACGGATGGCCAGCGCTCGTGAGTTACTGTGCCATAGTGACTGGAGCATCGCCAGCATTGCGCGTAATTTAGGTTTTTCGCAAACCAGTTATTTTTGCAAAGTTTTCCGTCAGACTTATCAGGTTACGCCGCAGGTGTATCGACAGCAAGTGAGTGAAAATGCGGCGATGGAAACGGTATAGAATAAATGCTAAAAAAAGGGAAGGTTTAAATAAACGCTGGAATGAATAATTAACGTTATTTACGTGTTATGGGAAAAGTGAAATCAGCTCATAACATACGCTGACAGGTGTGGCACATTTGTGCCTGGGAAGAGGGTGAAAATCCCTCGCAGCCCCCGCTGCTGTAATGCTGACAAACCCGAAAATGCCACTGATCGCGAGATTAGGAAGGTCGGGTGAGGATGACGCTAAGCCAGAAGACCAGTCTGTCAGTCAATACCAACAACTTCGGTGGGAAGTGGGTTGCCCGGAAGCGTCCGGTAGAGTACTGGCGCGTCTTTATACCCCTACCACCCTGAAAGGATCAGGGTATGGCGGCATCATTTAGTTCTTTCATCGCAGTGCCGACAGGCACCAGGGCTGCATTCAAGGTGTGGCAATATTGTTTCATGGCTTATCAACCAGACCGCCATTACAGGAAATTAAGTGGAGGGCGAGAGGCATGAAAACGATAAAACCCGAATCGATAGCTCTTTTTTGCCTCTTATCTGGAGATGTGGATCTGGCGAAACATCTGGCTGAAATATTGCCAATAACCTGTTTTGTTGGTGAGGACTGGCAGCAAGATTTCCAGCCTCTTGATGGTGGGCCTGTGCAATCGTTATCAGATGCGTATAGCGATTATTCAGTGCTGCTATTGATAGCAGCTGAAAGCGAGATATCCGTACCAGAATGGCTCGCTCATTCTGAGGGAACGACGGTAATTTTGATTGCAGAACACAATGCCCGTTTGCTGACTGGTCCGGCTGGTGGGGCTGTAGCATTAATCCATTATCTGAATGAAATCTGTCATTCCAGAGAAACCGCTGTCAATGACGCATTTTGTCAGACGTTAACACGAGGAAGTCTGGCTATTCCACATAGCCATCTTCTTTCGTAATGGATTGAGAATGCTGGATTTTTAATTATATTACGCGCAGTATTAATCGCGTAAATGTTTTGCGGTCAGCAACGGTGGGGGATCCATTGTTCTGTTCAATGAATACCATCATACAATTGAATCAGGAGTCGGTATGATGATTTTGGTGACGGGGGGCGCACGGAGCGGGAAGAGTCGCCATGCAGAGGCGCTTATTGGGGACTCTTCACAGGTTCTGTATATCGCCACCTCACAAATCCTTGATGATGAGATGGCTGCACGGATAGAACATCATCGGCAAGGCCGCCCGGCGCACTGGCGCACGGTGGAGCGTTGGCAACATCTTGATGAATTAATTCATGCAGACATTAACCCGCATGAGGCTGTATTGCTGGAATGCGTTACCACCATGGTGACTAATCTGTTGTTTGATTATGGCGGCGATAAAGACCCTGATGAATGGGATTATCAGGCGATGGAACAGGCGATTAATGCTGAGATTCAGTCGTTGATTGCTGCCTGCCAACGTTGTCCCGCAAAGGTTGTATTAGTGACTAACGAAGTGGGAATGGGGATTGTGCCGGAGAGTCGTCTGGCACGACATTTTCGTGATATTGCCGGGCGGGTAAATCAGCAGCTGGCCGCTGCGGCAAATGAAGTATGGTTGGTGGTTTCGGGTATTGGAGTAAAAATCAAATGAGTAAATTATTTTGGGCGATGCTCTCTTTTATTACGCGTCTGCCTGTACCGCGTCGCTGGTCCCAGGGACTGGATTTCGAGCATTATTCTCGCGGTATTATTACTTTTCCTTTAATTGGATTATTGCTTGGCGCGATTAGCGGGCTGGTCTTCATGGTGCTGCAGGCATGGTGTGGCGTACCACTGGCGGCACTGTTTAGCGTGCTTGTGCTGGCGCTGATGACCGGGGGATTCCACCTGGACGGCCTCGCCGATACCTGTGATGGCGTATTTTCTGCACGTAGCCGCGATCGCATGTTGGAAATCATGCGTGATAGCCGTTTAGGCACCCACGGCGGTCTGGCATTGATTTTTGTGGTACTGGCAAAGATTCTGGTGTTAAGCGAGTTGGCTCTGCGTGGCGAACCGATCCTTGCATCGCTGGCGGCAGCATGTGCGGTCAGCCGCGGGACTGCCGCATTATTGATGTATCGTCATCGTTATGCCCGGGAAGAAGGGCTTGGCAATGTGTTCATTGGCAAAATTGATGGGCGACAAACCTGCGTCACACTCGGCTTAGCCGCTATTTTTGCTGCCGTATTATTGCCGGGTATGCATGGTGTGGCTGCTATGGTGGTGACGATGGTGGCGATTTTCATCCTCGGTCAGCTTCTCAAACGTACGCTGGGCGGGCAAACCGGCGATACGCTGGGAGCTGCTATAGAGCTTGGTGAACTGGTCTTCCTGCTGGCACTGCTATAAAGAGACGTGACATGCAAACACTTGCCGATTTACTGAATACGATCCCTGCCATCGATCCTGCCGCGATGTCGCGTGCACAACGGCATATTGACGGGTTACTCAAACCTGTTGGTAGCCTGGGAAGGCTGGAGGCGCTTGCCATACAACTGGCAGGAATGCCGGGGTTGAATGGCATACCGCATGTGGGCAAAAAAGCGGTACTGGTTATGTGTGCCGATCACGGCGTCTGGGAGGAAGGGGTCGCTATTTCCCCAAAAGAAGTGACAGCCATTCAGGCTGAAAATATGACCCGCGGAACAACCGGCGTGTGTGTGCTGGCAGCACAAGCGGGCGCTAACGTCTACGTAATTGATGTTGGTATTGATACTGCTGAGCCTATCCCCGGGCTTATCAACATGCGTGTTGCTCGAGGTAGTGGCAATATTGCTTCAGCTCCGGCAATGAGTCGCCATCAGGCAGAAAAGTTGCTTTTGGACGTCATATGTTATACGCGGGAGCTGGCAAAAAACGGTGTTACGCTGTTTGGTGTAGGTGAACTGGGGATGGCAAACACGACACCGGCAGCGGCAATAGTCAGCACAATCACTGGCCGGGCTCCTGAAGAAGTGGTTGGGATTGGCGCAAACCTGCCGACAGATAAACTGGCTAATAAAATTGATGTTGTGCGCCGGGCGATTACGTTGAATCAACCAAATCCGCAGGATGGCGTTGATGTCCTGGCAAAAGCGGGTGGATTTGATTTGGTCGGAATGGCTGGCGTGATGTTAGGCGCTGCTTCCTGCGGTTTACCCGTGTTGCTGGATGGATTTCTTTCTTATGCTGCCGCGCTCGCAGCCTGCCAGATGTCTCCTGCAATCAAACCGTATCTCATTCCTTCTCACCTGTCGGCAGAAAAAGGGGCGCGTATTGCGCTGTCGCATTTGGGGCTGGAGCCTTATCTCAATATGGAGATGCGTTTAGGTGAGGGGAGTGGCGCAGCTCTGGCGATGCCCATCATCGAAGCTGCCTGTGCGATATATAACAACATGGGCGAACTTGCTGCCAGTAATATTGTTCTACCGGGGAATACGACTTCTGATTTGAACAGTTAAAAACGAAAAGTCTGATAAAAGCTATACTTAACGGATAGCTTTCGCGACTTAGGAAAGGGACATGATGCGTCGTGTAAATATTTTTTGCTCATTTGCTCTACTTTTTGCCAGCCATACTAGCCTGGCGGTAACTTATCCATTACCTCCAGAGGGTAGCCGTTTAGTGGGGCAGTCGTTTACTGTAACTGTTCCTGATCACAATACCCAGCCGCTGGAGACTTTTGCCGCACAATACGGGCAAGGGTTAAGTAACATGCTGGAAGCGAACCCGGGCGCTGATGTTTTTTTGCCGAAGTCTGGCTCGCAACTCACCATTCCGCAGCAACTGATTTTGCCCGCCACTGTTCGTAAAGGGATTGTGGTTAACGTCGCTGAGATGCGTCTTTATTACTACCCACCAGACAGTAATACTGTGGAAGTCTTTCCTATTGGTATCGGCCAGGCTGGGCGAGAAACCCCGCGTAACTGGGTGACTACCGTTGAACGTAAACAAGAAGCTCCAACCTGGACGCCAACGCCGAACACTCGGCGCGAATATGCGAAACGAGGGGAGAGTTTGCCCGCATTTGTTCCTGCGGGCCCCGATAATCCCATGGGGCTGTACGCGATTTATATTGGCAGGTTGTATGCCATCCATGGTACCAATGCCAATTTTGGTATTGGGCTCCGGGTAAGTCAGGGCTGTATTCGTCTGCGCAATGACGATATCAAATATCTGTTTGATAATGTTCCTGTTGGGACGCGTGTGCAAATTATCGACCAGCCAGTAAAATACACCACTGAACCAGATGGCTCGAACTGGCTGGAAGTTCATGAGCCGTTGTCGCGCAATCGTGCAGAATATGAGTCTGACCGAAAAGTGCCATTGCCGGTAACCCCATCTTTGCGGGCGTTTATCAGCGGGCAAGAAGTTGATGTAAATCGCGCAAATGCTGCGTTGCAACGTCGATCGGGAATGCCTGTGCAAATTAGTTCTGGTTCAAGACAGATGTTTTAAGAGCGTTGGTAATTAGAAAGCAAAAAGCCTGCTAGAAAGCAGGCTTTTTTGAATTTGGCTCCTCTGACTGGACTCGAACCAGTGACATACGGATTAACAGTCCGCCGTTCTACCGACTGAACTACAGAGGAATCGTGTGAACGGGGCGCATATTAATGGCAGTGCATGGTGATGTCAAAGGGTGAAATGCATTTTTTTGTTTGTTTGCTGTCAATTTCAACAAAGTGGTGAGCTTTCAATCTTATTGGGTAATGAACCATCGTGGTGCATACCCTCCTTTTATAGGGCAGGGGAACGCGACAGCTGATTAAAGGAGCAAATGACGAATCTATCATAATCTCTTATTTGACAGTTGGTTAGCTTGTACATCAACGCCAAAATAAAACTGGCAAGCATCTTGCAATCTGGTTGTAAGTAATGGCGGCACTTGGGCCGATTCTTAAAAACCGGAGGCAACATGAACTTCAGACGCCTGAAATACTTCGTAAAAATTGTAGATATTGGTAGCCTGACCCAGGCTGCTGAAGTATTGCATATCGCACAACCAGCGCTCAGCCAGCAGGTTGCCACACTGGAAGGTGAGTTAAATCAACAACTTTTGATCCGTACAAAGCGGGGCGTTACGCCAACAGACGCCGGAAAAATTCTCTATACCCATGCGCGGGCCATTTTACGTCAGTGTGAACAGGCCCAACTGGCGGTGCATAACGTTGGTCAGGCATTATCGGGGCAAGTCTCGATTGGCTTTGCACCAGGAACCGCTGCGTCATCCATCACCATGGCCTTATTACAGGCGGTTCGCGCTGAATTTCCGGAGATCGTTATCTATCTTCATGAAAATAGTGGTGCAGTGCTTAACGAAAAATTGATAAATCACCAACTCGATATGGCGGTGATTTATGAGCATTCCCCTGTGGCTGGTGTATCCAGTCAGGCTTTGCTGAAAGAAGATCTTTTTCTGGTAGGAACTCAAGATTGCCCGGGGCAAAGCGTTGATGTGAATGCTATTGCGAAAATGAACCTCTTTCTCCCCAGTGATTACAGTGCTATTAGACTTCGTGTTGATGAGGCTTTTTCCCTACGGCGACTCACGGCAAAAGTTATTGGTGAAATTGAGTCTATTGCCACGCTTACCGCAGCGATTGCCAGCGGCATGGGCGTTGCAGTATTACCCGAATCGGCCGCGCGTTCGTTATGTGGCGCAGTAAATGGGTGGATGTCACGCATTACCACTCCTTCCATGAGTCTCTCTTTGTCATTAAATTTACCCGCCAGAGCGAACTTATCGCCACAGGCACAGGCAGTGAAAGAGTTGTTAATGTCAGTGATTAGTTCTCCAGTGATGGAAAAAAGGCAGTGGCAATTGGTGAGCTAAGTGTTATATCGGGATGGAATAAGATGCGGGTTTTTATTATTTGTTATGCCGGGCATTAGACTTTAACAATAACGGGAAATCTGAACTGCCCGGAGTTTACCGTGAATTTCCAACAACTAAAGATAATCCGCGAGGCTGCACGTCAGGATTACAACCTGACAGAGGTTGCGAATATGCTTTTTACCTCACAGTCAGGCGTCAGCCGTCATATTCGGGAACTGGAGGATGAACTTGGCATCGAAATATTTGTTCGACGGGGTAAGCGACTGCTGGGCATGACTGAACCGGGCAAAGCATTACTGGTCATTGCAGAACGTATTCTGAATGAAGCCAGTAATGTTCGTCGGCTTGCAGACCTGTTTACCAACGATACGTCTGGCGTTCTCACTATTGCAACGACGCATACTCAGGCACGTTATAGCTTGCCAGAGGTCATTAAAGCTTTTCGCGAACTTTTCCCGGAGGTTCGGCTCGAGCTAATCCAGGGGACGCCACAGGAAATTGCGACGTTGTTGCAAAATGGCGAAGCTGATATTGGTATCGCCAGCGAGCGTTTGAGTAATGACCCGCAGCTCGTCGCCTTCCCGTGGTTTCGTTGGCACCATAGTTTGCTTGTTCCACTCGATCATCCCTTAACGCAAATTACACCATTGACGCTGGAATCAATAGCGAAGTGGCCGTTAATCACTTACCGACGGGGGATTACGGGGCGCTCACGTATTGATGACGCATTTGCCCGCAAAGGTTTGCTGGCAGATATTGTATTAAGTGCGCAGGATTCTGATGTCATTAAAACCTATGTTGCTCTTGGGCTTGGGATCGGATTAGTTGCCGAACAATCCAGCGGCGAACAAGAGGAAGAGAATTTAATCCGTCTGGATACGCGGCATCTTTTCGATGCTAATACTGTCTGGTTGGGACTGAAGCGAGGACAACTTCAGCGTAACTATGTCTGGCGCTTTCTGGAACTTTGTAATGCAGGACTGTCAGTTGAGGATATCAAGCGGCAGGTGATGGAAAACAGTGAAGAGGAAATTGATTATCAGATATAGCAAAAAGCCCGCTATAAAAGCGGGCTTTTCAGAAATTTGGCTCCTCTGACTGGGATCGCCGTAGCCATTAACTGGCTAATAAGTAAGCTAAATCAGAAGTGCGGTTTTGTCAAGACCACCAAAATGACCACCAATTTTTATGATTCTATACAAGATATGCATGGCGCTTTTATAAAGTAGATCAAGGCAGGGTTTGCGGGCGATGCGCAAGCTCCAGATGGGCGGAAGAGGTGATGAGTCAGTATATGATTAAATAAATTAGTACCCGCAACATCAGGAGCTGTGATTCATGTCATTTATCTTCCCTAGCCCGGAATACCCGAGGGAAAAATAGTGTGTGTCTGCCATACCCTTTAGTATGATTCAGTTTCCCCACTTTCGCTGTTGAGTTAGAGATAGTAATTTATACGGAGACATGAACGGATGCAATACGTTGACAGGAGCCGTGTGCTCCCACCACCAAGTTTAGTCACTGACAATATTGTAAAGGAAAACCTCTATGATATTGGGGCATTTCTGGCGTTGGAATCTCAGCGGAGAGCTCAGACTCGCCCACCGCGTCTGGCTAGCTTATCCAAAGTTGAGGGGCTTAAAGACTCACTCTATGAACTCTTTAACGGGCGGTGTGCCTTTTGTGAGTGCAACCATCATTCATTAAGTATTCAACGTTTTCGTCCTAGCAGTAATGCTACCCCTATGGGAAAAAATGCAGATGCACCGCTTTATTACCTTTGGCTTGCTTGGGCATGGCAAAACTTTTATCTCGTCTGCGCTCAGTGTAATGAGTTAATGATGCGCAATTTTCTTGTAACAGGGAAACGTATGCCAGTACCTTCCTCGCAGGAATATCAGGACTATCTGCGTAGTGAAAGTAGTTTGTGGCCTCAGTGGCCGCCAAAGGAGGAAAGCCTGCTGTTAGATCCATGCCAGATAAAATCCTTTGCTTCACATTTTGATGTTAGACCTCAGGGAGAATTTAATTACTTAAGCCGTAGGGGAATGGCAACGATTAATATTTTGAATCTTAATGACGCTGATCTGATATCACGCCGTGCGCAGCGCTATAGTGAGTATATGAAGCGCCTATCAGAGTCTATTGAGGCTCGCTCTATCGATTTGCTTTCCAGCGTACTCAATTTCAGTAGACAGGAGTTTGGCGGCAGTTGGTATCTGCTTTTAAGACGACTTGCGTCACATATCGATGGTGAGAAAGGCAAGGCGTTGTCAATGGGAAAAATAAAATCTTTCTTCCAGCTCATGTTTCAGAATCCTGAGCAAGGAAGCGATCATCTGTATCAGGCATTTGAAGACCTTTACGCGCTTCCCAGGGATGAGCGGATTGAGGAAATGCCATCTCCCCCAAAAGGTGACTTACGTCGCGTACAATTTCAGAATTTCAAATCGCTGGAAGCGGTTGAACTTGAGCTACCCGCAATGCCTGAGTTGGAGAATGGCAAAAAACCAGAGGCTAGAGCTCTACTGCTCCTTGGGGAAAATGCGGCCGGGAAAAGTACCATTCTCGAAGGTATTGCGTTAGCTCTTGTCTCGGCGGAAGGAAGAAAGAGGCTCAATTTGCGGTTACGGGATTTTATTTTGTCTCCTGCATTACTGGCCGGTGATCCCCGTTTGGCGCCTCATATGGCTGAGGTTGTACTTACTCAGGATAATGATGCCTCGCTGACACTGACGTTAAAAAAAGGTGGGAGTATCGTCGTAACTTTGAATGGGCAGTTTAATGTTGGGCCAGTATTTGCTTACGGAGCTTTTCGTCAGTATAGACAAGGAAGGCGGTTATATACTACTGACAAAACAGTGCGCAATCTCTTCGATGGAAGTCTACTCGGGAATCCACAAAGTTGGCTTTTGAGCCTCAGTAACGTAGATTTTGACCGAGTAGTTGCAGCGCTTAGGGAGGTGTTGTCCATTGAAGGCGAGTTCGACGTGATTAAACGTTCTCCTGAAAGAAAAGTATGTTCTATTATCACCGCTATTAATGGTATCGAAACTCATACTCCCTTGAATGTTGCGTCTTCAGGCTTCCGCACTGTGCTGGCAATGGTCTGCGATATTATGCAGGGTTTAATGGATGAGCGTGTTGCCCCGCAATTTGAGGGCTTTGAGAATGCTCGGGGAATTGTACTAATTGATGAAGTTGAAGCACATCTTCACCCACGCTGGAAAATGCAGATCATGGGTGGTTTGCGACGGGCACTGCCGGGTGTGACCTTTATCGTAACAACGCATGACCCGCTATGTCTGCGTGGCATGTATAATGGAGAAGTCCGGGTTATGCAACGTATATTGCATAATGATTTACGCTCAGAATCAAGGGCTTCCCAGAGGGTTGAAACGTTGACTGAATTGCCAGACATCACTAAATTACGAGTCGATCAACTACTGACCTCTGATTTTTTTCAGCTCGACTCCACTGATGAACCCAGGCTCGATCGCCTTATTGCTCAGGTTGCCGATCTGCTGGCAAAACGCGAACAAGGTGAGGATCTTACCGCAGAAGAGAGTGAGGTTATCGGAACATTTGAATGTGACATTGCCAGTGCTATGCCTGTAGGGACTTCTGAGGCACATCGCTTGGTTCAGGAGGCTGTAGCGGAATATTTACAGGAACGGCGTCAGGCTACCGCTACAAAAATTCAGGCATTACAGGATGGGACGCGCTCACGCATTTTAAACATTCTGCGTGAGGTGATGCAATGAGACACGTCCCTCGTGGGTCAGCCCAACCGCCGTTATCATTATCGGCGTTGGATTCTAATGGAAAAAGTGAATTACAGCGAGCGCGGGAACATTATGCTGAGCCAGAACAGGCAAAGCGATTTGAATTTAAAGCCTATTCTTCCGACGATGTAAAATGGTGATTAAACACACTATTCCATTTTAAGTGTGCCTATTGTGAGACTTTTTTCTCTGCTTCTTCACCGGTAGACGTCGAACACTACCGCCCAAAAAGTAGAGTGAGTGAAGATGCTGCGCATCCGGGATACTGGTGGCTAGCGATGGACTGGGAGAACCTTTTACCCAGTTGCATTGACTGTAATCGTAAAAGGCGGCAGCACATTGTTAATCAGTCCAGTAGTCTTATTTCTCTTTTGGAGAATAGCCGGAGAGCAGCCACTTCTGGAGGGAAAAAAGACAGCTTTCCTCTAGCCAATAGGGGGGTACGTATGCAGCCTGAAAGCAGAGATCACTTTGAAGAACAGGCTTTGTTACTTAATCCCTGCGAACACCAACCGGAATCATTCCTGCATTTTGTCAGCATAGGCGCACCTTCTCTTAGTCTGGTAGTGCCTACAGGAGATAGAGAAAGTCCACATGGCGCAACGTCTATTCATGTCTACGGGCTCAATCGTCTCGGTTTAGTTCAGGACCGCACGCGTTACTTACGTCGACTCGAATTTTTGGGTGATATGATGATATCGCTCGGTGAGCTTATTGATCAAGTGGATAGAATGGCGTTAGAAGAAGTTCAGAGGGACGAAATCATACGCCCATTGAGATTATTATTGGATAAAACCGGTAAAGAAATGACTCAGATGGCTAGACCGGATCAGCCATATTCAGTGATGGCTGAAACGTGGATAGCCCAATTCTTTCAACAAATAGCCAACCGGGGAGTATGAAGGAGTTCCCGCGTAAACTATATACATCAAATCTGGCTATCTCCGTTCAAACTTGTCGTAAATATATGGGTAGCCAGAAGATAACCTGCTCCCCGTTGATTAACACACCACGATGTTAGTAATATTTTCATAAGTCACATGAGTAACAACAATATATTCTTGAATACCGTATAAAGGAAGTGATCCGTCTGATTGGGATCGCCTTTGTCATTAACTGATTGTAAATTACAGCTAAATCAAAAAACATAGCCTTGCCAATACCGTCATAATGACCACCAATTTTGCCATCTCTACCGTTATGTGAGGTGATTATGTCATCAGTGAAATGTTGAGGAGAAGAAAAACCGCCAGCAATTGAGATGCCAGTGGTTTTCCTTTATTAAAGAAGTGTATCTATGACTTATTGTTAAAGATTAGCATTAATCAAGAAGTTCCTCAGGGAAATCTATGATGTATGATTCAGGATCTTCAGTACTTTGGCTGTAGGATTTTATTAATCCATTTGTTATGAAACCCTTAAGTATTTTTTCATTAGACGAGCTTATTTTTATCGATGCCAATTTTTTATCTAATAAGATAGTTAACTCAGAAGAATTAATCAGTTTTAGAAACTTCTTGATTTGTATTTTATTCATGTTAGTTATCTGGTTTACAAATAATTCTACATTATCATCATGGATAAAATGAGCATCCTTTATTAAGACCTCTAACAAGTTAATCGATAATTTATCAGCATGATCTTTTACCTCATTGACGTGACCACTTAAAATGATTAGAATTGTCGATTGAAGTGCTACTAATGTGCCATAATTTTCTATGAGATAAGGGATGTCATTTATATCTAATTTATTTGTGAGGATGTGTTTCTTAAAGAGAGTTGAGTATTTATTATTTTGAATAGAGATTGGAGTATCTACTATCATTGATAGCTTTTCTTTTTGTGAATCATCAATATCTAATTCTAAGACGTTCAAAATTTCATTTGCGTCACTAACAGCAGATTCACCTGTCTGTAGTTTAATATAGTCGATTATATTTTTATTTATATAATACATAAGGTTATTAGGATATGTAGTTCTTAGAAACTCTAGATTCAGAATGGACATTCGAATTATATTAGTGTCGATAAGTACTTTTATCTTCGCATCCTGCAAACCGGATATATCAAATGATTCATAGCAATAGTCTAATGAAGATAATATCTCGAAGTATTTGTTATCGCTAATTTGTTCACAAATGATGACCTTGTCGAAAAATCTCTCTTTGATATCGTCTGTAAACCCACTATAATAGTCTAGTGTAATAGATTTTTCGCTATCTATAAATTTAATTATTGTTTCATCTAATTCACTATGCTGAGAAAAATAAAAAATAATATTCTCAGCAGTATACTCTATTTTTCGTTGGTCTAATAAGTAAGACCACATATTTGATTCATCTATTTTACTTAAGTCACTCAATCTATTATTGAGTTTTGCTATATATGATTTTTTTATTTCCTCATCAATTCCTGATTTATTAATAATTACAACAACTGCATTTTCAGCATCAGCTATACTATTCTCACAATTTTCGAGAACTATAGCTATATATTTTTCGATATTTTTATCTATATTTTTATAAAGATATGTTGATGCATTGCTTAGTAATATGGTGAAGTTTTGGTGTTTGATTTTATCTTCGTCTGCACATTTGTATTCATAGCAAATAAGCTCTTTTAAATTATGATAATTAAGTTCATAAAGTGACTCTTTATATACGGCTGAAAATAAAGATGCTTCTGAGTTGTTATATGATAAATTCTTAAATAAAAATCTAAACATTTAAACTTATCTATTAGCATTTGAATTTGAGGCTGTTCTATATTTAGATATGTTTTATGTTCAGATATATACTGTGATAGACAGCCATTATGGTTGACTTTTAATAAAGTGTCTTGATTTGAAAAATAAAGACTGTCCAGGGAATATGATTTTATTTGTTGTTGTGTATATAATTTTTCATTCAACATCAATTGAAAAAAATCACTCCACTGCTGATTTAATAAAGGGATTAACCTTGAAATATTACGTTCAGTGTCCATGTACTCTTTAATAAATCGGTGATTTTTATCTTTTTTCAGTTGAGATATAAATGTCTTAAGTTGTGTTGTATGTTGAGTCAATGAATCCAAGAGGTGATCCAACAAATCAAAATTTAACGTTTCTTGCTGGCTATAATCATAAAGTTGTAATCGACTTGCTATTAATGAGGGGTTATTCAAAGCATAAGAAAAATCTTTCCCTTTTTTATCGGAAATACTTCTTAAAAAAGCTTTGTCACTCCGGTTTAAACTGTTTTCATAGAAATATGTTATATAGTCATTATATGTTTCATCAATATATCCGTTTCTAATAAGATATTTCAGTAAATCAAAATACTCACTCCCTTTGATAACATTGAATTTTTCTTCATTACCAATCTCATTGGTATAGGTAATTCTGAAAATATTATCTATGTTTTTTCTTGTGATTACGTCTCGGATTTTTTTATTCTTTAATTCGCTGATACTATTTTGCAATTCGCTAATTTGTTTGTTAAGCATATCAATTTCATCATTTTCTCTTATACTAATAGCATCTATTCTTTTATCTTTTTCCAGTATTAACAGGTCTAGTTTATCTTTCTGTTCCTGAATATAGTTTGCATTATGATGATAAATTTGTCGTAAATGTGTTTGCAATTGATGTATTGCAGGATTACAAATAGTGTTAACTTCTTCAATTGATTTTAAGTGTTCATTTTGTGCGTATTTTATCCTGTTATTTATTGACGCAATTTCGTTTTCAATAGTTTTTACCTCATTAGATACAAACTCTGTTTTTTTGTCAAATAATGTATAAATATATCCTTGATTAAGTTGAAGATCACTGAAATCTTTAGGGAAGATATTCTTATACGTAATGATTGCCAGCATTTTATTACAATCGAGTTCAATGTTATTTAATTTCTTATAATATACAGTAAACTCATTGTAAATATTTTTTAAGATTCTGAAGTCATCAACGTACAAAGACAGTCCTTGGAGAAAATTCCTATCAAATATAATTCTGCCATCTTTGTTTTTAAATAGTGATAAAAACATTTCAAATGAGTTACTACTATCAATTACTGGTATGACAGGGACTATATAATCGAAGAATTTAGTTCTATCCTTCGAAATAAAAATATCATCCTTTAGTAGATAAAAGAATCGTATGGGTTTTTTATTTTCATTTTTCAAATGCACATTTGCTAATGTATTTATTTCTCTTAATCTTTCAAAAATAATATTACTTTCAAACCTATCAATATCCTCAAAAACAATAACATCCGACCCAATGTTTTCGAATAAATACAGTATTTCATTCAAATATTTATCAAAGTAAGAGTCATCGGGCTCTTCAAAAATTTCAATTTCACTTCCCTGAATGTTAACTTTTTTAAATATATTTCTACTTTTTTGTGCGCTGATTATCTTATAAATAATAAAACCTAAGCAGACTACTAAAAACGGTCCGCTTACCAGCAATGTATATTGCTTGGTTGTAAGTGATAAAATATCTTTTATGTGGCCGCTATTTAGTGTATTTACATAGCTTTGCCACCTATCAAATAAGCGTATATGAGTAAATGAAACGCCAGCTGATAAGTAAAAAATTGTATTTGTTAATACATTTCTCCGAAATACTTTCTTTTTTATTTTGAATTTTGTTCTGGGTATTTTTTCTGGTGAGATCTGGTGGATTATTTGATTTAATATTTTTCCTTCAAGAGCTAATCGCTTAGTATTAGGATCGCTTTGTTCGGTTGATGAAATAAAATGAGATAAAGAAATATGAGAGAATTTTCTGGATGGATATTGTGTCTTATAGGATTCGATAAGGCTACTTTTGCCTGCACTGTATGGGCCTGATATGGCAACATTCTTAATGTCTGGACGTGAAAAAACGAATGAAATAGCATCTTCATAAATATCAAGATTCACGTCATTGATTGGTGTAAGAGGTTGGAAGTTAAAAGTATTGCTATTTTCCTCATGTGATTTTTTTAGGCTTTTATTAAAAGCAATGTATGCGGTTTTTATCGATTCTAAAAACCGTCTGAATTGTTCTGAGCTTGTTGCCATTTTCTGACCTATTAACTTAATTATATAAAATATTTAACAACAACTAAATGAATGCTAAAAATGATTCTGGCGTTACTCCAGCCGCAACCTCTCCCTAAGTTCCCTCACCAGCGACACATCATCCAACTCCGCGCTAATCTCATGACGAATAGCATTACTGAATTGCTCGCTACGCTCACAACCATCATGATAACCATGAGATAGCCAGTTCCAGCTTCCGAGAACGATGTAACGGCCATCGATCATCAGCACCTTCTCATGAGTGCCTTCGGTCAGGCGGATGACATTGTCTTTTCCAAGCTGTTCGCGGTACTCAGAAATCAGAGTTTCATCATTATCCTCTGCACGGTCCAGACGTTGATGGTAGTAACCGTAGTAGACTTTAACGCTGACACCACGCCGCTGTGTTGCTACCAGTTGCGCCAGTTCCGGTCTTTGATATTGTTTACCACCCCGACGGATCCACGGAGTGATAATAACCAGCTCCTGTTCACACTGGCTCGCCAGCGCACTGAATGCGGCGATATGTTCACAGTCGCGGTAATAACGTTGTAGACGCGGTGTCTGGCTCAGGCTGTCGAAACTTGGATGCTGGCTACCCTGTTCAAGAAGGAAATCTTCAGCAACGCTGTCCGCAAGAACTTTCAGGTATCCACCTGCCTGCCGCAATCGGTGGTGGTTACCTACCACTATAAACTGCTGTTTTGCGCGTGAAACCACGACATTCAGCATGTTAGGCGTATCGTTCTGAAAATTTGGATTATCAAGAGGATGAAAAATTACCGGGCTGTAAATGATGACCTCAAATCCCACGCCCTGGAACTGATGCACTGTACCAATGCAGTTTTTCTGCCAGTGATTCATACGCTGGGCAAGGCGCTTGATCAGTAATGATTTCTGATTGCTGTAGGGAGTGACGATGCCCACATCGGCAGTCAGATCGTAACCAGCTTCTTCCAGCTTATTCAGCAGTTGCTCAATAGCATCGACTTCATCCAGATTAGTGTTAACCATATCGCCTTTCTGACCCTCGACGCTGTAGAACATCAAATGATGCCCACCAGACTTCTCAAAGGCGCTGGCAATGCGGTCGGAAGGGGAGGTCGTTTCCACGCTGACGCCATGATAGCCCGCTAGCCGGATAAAGAGATTGGCAATGGGTTTCTGGCACCGGCGATGCTCATCAAGAATAATACCGTTGCCGGTATCATCTACTCGTCCAGAAAGCGTACCAGCCGCGCGGTGCCAGCCTGTAACGCTTGCAGGTGAAACCCGCTCATATAATGTATTATTGTCAGCGAAATGACGTTCACGCAGTTGCGTTTGCAGATTTTCTGACAGATTCCTGATAGGTTCGATTTGCAGGGGATCGCCGACAATCATCGCTTTCTCGCTGCGACTCAATAGCGGTACCAGCGATTCAAGCGAAATCATACCCGCTTCATCGCACAGTGCCAGGTGCCAGGGTTTGTGACCCTTGAGTTCATCAAGCTTACGATAGCCCGCTACTTTCCACGCGGAGACCAACGTGGTTGCCATTACCGGATACACCAGTGACAAAGCGCGGTAAAATTCATCCAGCTTATCCAGCCAGCGATAGTAGCCCGCACTGCGGCGATTACTCATCAGAGCCCGCCAGTGAGTCAGCACCTCTTCCAGCTCAATTTTTCGCTTCAGTTGTTCCTGCCAGAGATAACCGATAGCAGCTTCAAACATTTCCCGGTGTTGCCTGATGAAGCGTTTACGCAAAATGTCACACCAGTTACCTTCAGGATAATGCTGTTGATACTGAGCCATAACCTGCTGTGCCCGGATGATCTGCTGCCATTGTTGCCGGAGCGTTGCGATATCAGCACACAGGCTCACCAGATTTTCTTCCTGCTGCCCATCGGGTTCGTCATGCATGAGCAGTTCCAGCAGGGCCAGGTTGTCTGTCTGATGTGACAGTATTTCTCCCGCATCAGCCAGAGCCGCTAACTGGCGATGGGGCAGGGAAGAAAGACTGAAATGCTGAAAGTCCTCCGGTGCAGCAAGATTCATTTGTTGCAGCCGTGCCGAATATTTTCCCTCGAACAGGCGGGCCAGATGACGCTTTATCCCTTTACGCGGATAGTCGCGGTAATGCAGTTCCAGAGCAGGGCGTAGTGGTGAATCCATCCAGCGCAGTATCTGCGGCAGATTATGTTGCTGTGGCCATGTTGCCTGCAATGTCTGATAAATTCTGCTGGCCTGTAGACGCTGTGCTTTTATCCCGCGAAGTTCCTGCAGGCGTTGTTCCAGCAGGCTGGTTAAGTTGTCCAGGTCGTCAGGATGATGCAGTGAAACGTCAATCCCCAGTCGTTGTGCATGAGCGGCTACCGGCGGGATTTTTGCCATAAAACGTGCCGGAAGCTCATCTGCGTTTGTAGTGTCCAGACCACAATCCACAACAGACTGTATCGCGGTTGCCTTTTCATTCAGATACGTCTGGTAACAGGAGTTCAACTCGTCGCGATGTTTGAGTAAAACAGTTAAAAAATCTTGCTGGCTTTGCTCGTTGTAACTTTCCTGGTGCCAGCGACTGATAAGTTGCTCAAGTCGGGTAAGCTCATTTTGTACCTGCTCATTGGAACCGCTATGAAACCAGAGCCAGTCAAGACCTTGAGTTGCGGGATCATTGCGCAGATCATCAATAATGTTTTCCACCGCTTTTATTGCTGTTGAGGTCACCAGCATACCGAAGTTTTGATCCTTGCCATCAGCAATCGACAGGGCTCGCGAAACTAACTGTTGTGCGATGAGGGACTTAAATAACGTCGTTTTGCCAGTACCCGGTGCGCCCTGAACGGCAATCAGGCGCTCATCCTTATTAATGGCCTGTATTGCCGCCATCTGTCCATGGCCCAGTGGGTATTGTGTTTCAAACAAACCGCCGGTCACCACTTCGTATATGTCAGGGGCAGTCTCGTCACTGTGAATATGGTTGAGATACTGCTCTAGCAGAGGGAAGTCACCGACTGCGTTACCGCACAACCAGGTAAAATCTTCCACATCACGCTTGAGGTTGTAATCTTCATTATGCAGTGGAGCTACCAGGGCGTTAAACGCAGTTTCCAGCTTACGATTTGAATGCTGAATAACCCATACCTGAAGAGCCTCAAATGCCTCAAGGAAGGTGTCATATTTACAACCGGTAAGAGCGCTGACGACACTCATCATATGACGGTTCTCACCCAACTCTTCCAGCTGGATACCGAATATTTCGCGAAAAGCGAAGGGGAATGCACTGACCTGTTGCCCGTCTTTAACGGGAACTAGCAGAGAAGCGCGATTCTGTTCAAAGAATGACTTTGGCAGTGGAAAAGAGAACAGTGGCAAGTATTTTACACTGGATTTGCCACGTTCATTTTCGATACAACGCAGCACCGGAAAAAGCAGATTGACGGGCTCAACATGGGTAATCTCACCCTTTTCACCATACTTAACGAAACGCCTGCGCCAGTTTTCGTGCATTTCCGGCGCAATGTGGAGCACTATACCGCTCTGGTTTTCTTCACAGTTATCTTTGCCAAGCATGAGCTGATGGTGCTCATGCAGTTGGCTGGCCGGTATTTTACTCTTTTCTGCACCGCTGAATTTCAAGTAATTCTGCCACGCAGAGAGGATGTCTTTAGACGCATTTTTCATTATTCGGATTGTGCCTTGATCAATTCAACTCCCTGAAATTAATGACAACAGAATACCACAGGTGTGAAAGTTTTAACCTGGGCCATCTGTCCTTGTCTGTATGAAAACATGTTTTTAGTTACAACATTCAACTTGGTTGTTCAATCATGTACAGGTGTCGTTTTCTGGCATGTCTGACAGATAAAATGTGCAACCAACAGATAAACAAAGCGGCCTCATATGTATCATGGCAGATTCGGTAGTATGAGGACTGTAAATGGCCAACGGCTTGAGAATAACATTATGGTACTGACAAACTTACAAACCATGCTGAACAGCGTTTATGTATTGACTGAGTGAGGGCACTGTAAACAGTGCCCTCTGTTTCTTACACTCCCCATAGCTTGTAGGATTGTTGACTTTTTCTTGTTCGTTCGGAAGGGATTTTGTCAGAAAATTACGGGATGATTAATTTGCTTTTTTTCAGGCAACATCTGACCGCCGGGCATAGATGTAAGGAGCAATATATTCCTTCTGGTTCAGACTAAGATAATCTGACCACCACTGCATCATTTCGATGCGGGCCTCCAAAAATTCGGCCTTATGCATATAAGCTGCTCTGACCGTATTGCGATCTTTATGGCTCATTTGTCGCTCTATGGCATCTTTTGACCATTTTTCCGATTCGTTAAGGGCGCTACATGCCATTGTCCTGAAACCATGTGCACAAACATCAAGCTTGGTATTGTATCCGAGGGTTCGGAGTGCCTTGTTGATTGTATTTTCGCTCATGGGCTTATGTTTGTCCCTGATACCGGGTAATACAAACTCTGATTCTTTACTTATATGTTTTATGCACGTAAGTAGCTCCATCACCTGATCGGAAAGTGGAACCAGATGCTCTTCTTTCATTTTTGAGCCGCGCTCCGAAAATCTGACTCCAGGTATGGCTTCTCGTTCGGCTGGAATAGTCCATATACGCATTTTAAAGTCAAATTCACTCCATCTGGCAAACTGTAACTCGCTTGCCCGAAGGAAAACATGGATATTCAGTTTTAGTGCGAGGCGAGTCAGTTCTTTACCATTATAATTATCTATATTTGTAAGCAATGCAGGTAAGTGGTTTAGGGGGAGGGCAGGATAGTGACGGGTATTTGCCGGGGGGATGACGCCCTCCAAATCAAAAGCAGGATTGTAATATATAATGCCTTTCTGTATAGCGTAACGCATTATTTTTGTTAGGTATTGACGTGTTCGAATAGCGACATCATGTACCCCCTTGTTATCTATGTTTCTGATGACCTCCGCCAAATGAAAGGTTTCAATTTTAGCTATATTTGTATCCCCAATATATGGGAAAACATACCGCTGGAGACATACAAGGATTTTATTAGCATATACATCTGACCAAAGATTTAAACAACTGGTGTGCCATCCAAGAGCAATGTGTTGAAATTTTCGTGCTTTGCTGGCTGTAGCTCTTTCGGACTTTCTATGTTCGGCAGGGGATTCTCCTGATGCCAGCAATCTTCTGGCTGCATCTCGTTTCCTCCGAGCATCCACAAGTGTCGTTTGAGGGTAATGTCCAAGCGATATACGATTTTGCTTACCATTGAACCGGAATCGAAAATACCATAAGCGTGAGCCACTACTTGATATTTCGAGGTATAGACCATGTGAATCAGAAATTCGGTATGGTTTTTTCATTGGAGCTGCATTAAGAATTATATAGTCATTTAACGGCATGGTAGTATCTCTTTTTTTACTAAGTGTTAGGGACCATCAATCATACACTATGCAAATGTAAATTGATTCGTTCAAAAAGAGATGTTGTTCATATTAAAAATGTGTTTATAGTTTTTCGCGGAAATAGTCACGCCGACTGTGAAATGCTTAGCTTGATTTTAATAGCTATAAAGTGGATGTATTAAATAGAGAGCACTAAATAAGTGCGCGGCCTCTTTACTTTGTATAGAGTAAAAATATATTTTTATCTTATAGCTCGCTAATATGTCGATTTTTATTAAAGATGAGGTTGATGAATTTATGGTACATTTGAGTTATATAGAGAAGTATGAAGATGGATTGAGACATATAGAGACGAGGTGGTGCCCGGACTCGGCACCAAACTAATGTCATGGCTCACTGGATTAACTGATTGATATTTAATGATTTATTTGTTTTTATATCGGGTTTTCAATATGGTTCTAACGCGGTTGTTTACCTCCACCGGAGAAGCGTGACTATATAACTGTTTGTTTAGTTTATTTTCATAAAAACTGATATGAAAATTCAATTAGCACGTAATTCTTTTGTAAAAATATAAGTGCTGGGATAAGAAGGCGGTTTGATTGTTTTTATTATATTTATTTATCCGTTGTTATTACATGTCATTTCGATCTTAGAGAACTCTTTTTAATAAAGATGTACTGGGATTGTGAGTTTTGATGTTATTATGCGTGCGAAAGTGATGAGTTGTTTAATAATGAAAATACAAAGAGCAGAGATATTAATCCCTGCTCATGAATATTCAAATAATATTATTTACTCAGTGGTTTTATAGAATATCTACAGAGACGCTTTGTTGTTTGGCATATATCCAGGGCGCAACATACCCCTCGCGGCACACATCCAGATAATCAGACCACCATTGCATCATGGCCTTACGGGCTTCCAGATGCTCCGCCTTATGCACGTATGCCGCACGCACGCTGTTGCGCTCCTGGTGGCTCATTTGCCGCTCCACCGTATCGCGTGACCACAGATCCGACTCCACCAGGGCGCTACAGGCCATTGCCCTGAGTCCATGCCCGCAGATTTCAGTTTTCGTATCATACCCCATCAGACGCAGCGCCCGGTTGGTGGTGTTTTCACTCATTGGCTTGTACGGATTATGGTCGCCGGGAAACACCAGATCCAGATGGCCGGAAAGTTCCTGTATCTGTTTCAGAATGGCAATCGCCTGGCGGGAGAGCGGCACGATATGCGGAGTACGCATTTTTGCGCCACGACCGGAAAACCGCACTTTGTCGATGGCCTCGCGGGTGGCGGGGATGGTCCAGATTTTGTGCCTGAAATCGATCTCGCTCCAGCGGGCGAAACGCAGTTCGCTGGAACGGATGAACAGGTGCAGCGTCAGCACCACCGCCAGCCGGGTCAGCTCCCGGCCCTGCTGATAGTCACCGATGCGGCCAAGCAGTTCGGGCAATCGCTCCAGCGGTAAAGCGGGATAGTGATTCTTGACGGGGGAGGCAGTTACACCTTCCAGATGCTGCGCCGGATTACTGTCGGTAAGTCCCTGCTGAACGGCATAACGCATGATGTTGCTGAGTTGCTGCCGGGTTCGGGACGCGACTTCCAGAAAGCCTTTATCCTCGATAACCCGCAACAAAGCCGTGAAATCCTGCGTTTTAAGCGTAGCAACGGGCAGATGACCAATCGCCGGGAAGATATGGTTTTCCATACTGGCGAGAATACGTCCGGCATAATCAGCCGACCACTTTTTGTTGGTTTTGTGCCAGGCCAGCGCCACCGCTTTAAAGCACTTTTCAGGGGAGCAGGCGGCTTTCTCTGCCATGCGCTGCTGCGCCGGGTTGATATTCTGCGCAAGCAGCTTACGGATACCGTCGCGCTGCTGCCTGGCTTCCGCCAGTGAGACAAGCGGGTATGCGCCAAGACTGACTCTGGATTCTTTTCCGTTGAAACGATATTTGAGATACCAGATGCGTGAACCGCCCGGATTGACGAGCAGATACAGACCGTGAGAGTCGGAGAGTTTTACCGGACGGGAAGAGGGTTTGAACTTGCGGATTTTAGAATCGTTTAAAGACATTTGGGGGTCACTCCAGAATCGAACCAAACTGACCCCAGATCTGACCACCAAATTATCCCGATGCGGAGAGAAAACCAGATACGCATCGGGAAGAATTTTCACGCTAACTTACTGAATCGTAAACAAATAGAGATGCATAGATAAGCATGAAAACTTGAATTTGGCTCCTCTGACTGGACTCGAACCAGTGACATACGGATTAACAGTCCGCCGTTCTACCGACTGAACTACAGAGGAATCGCTGTTGAGGCACATCTTAACGGCGAAAAATCTTTTGTCAAACCCGATTTTTAAATTCCCCAACTGTTTGCCGTTTCTATCAACAGTTTGTTGCATTTGCAGACAATTTGTTGGCGAAAATCTTTGCAGCTTTGCTGATTCTCCCTCATTATTTGAAATGTGGTTTCACTTTCTGCAATTAAGGTCGGCTTTGAATATCTCCTCTGCTTTACGCCAGGTTGTTCACGGCACTCGCTGGCACGCTAAACGCAAGAGCTACAAAGTGTTGTTCTGGCGCGAGATAACCCCGCTTGCTGTTCCTATCTTCATGGAGAATGCCTGTGTCCTGTTGATGGGTGTCCTGAGCACTTTTCTGGTCAGCTGGCTGGGAAAAGATGCGATGGCCGGCGTGGGATTGGCGGACAGCTTCAATATGGTCATTATGGCTTTTTTTGCAGCTATCGATCTTGGTACTACTGTCGTTGTGGCATTTAGTCTCGGTAAGCGGGATCGACGACGAGCGAGGGTGGCGACGCGGCAGTCATTGGTGATCATGACGTTGTTTGCCGTACTGTTGGCAACGCTTATTCATCATTTTGGCGAACAAATTATTGATTTCGTCGCGGGTGATGCCACGACAGAAGTTAAAGCACTGGCGTTGACTTATCTGGAGCTGACGGTACTCAGTTATCCAGCAGCTGCCATCACTTTGATTGGTAGCGGGGCACTTCGTGGTGCAGGGAATACGAAAATACCGCTACTGATTAACGGTAGCCTGAATATTCTTAATATTATTATTAGCGGCATATTGATTTACGGCCTTTTCTCCTGGCCGGGACTGGGATTTGTCGGGGCTGGGTTGGGTTTAACCATTTCTCGTTATATTGGCGCAGTTGCAATTTTGTGGGTGCTGGCGATTGGTTTTAATCCTGCGCTAAGGATTTCGTTAAAGAGCTATTTTAAACCGCTGAATTTTAGCATTATCTGGGAAGTCATGGGGATTGGTATTCCAGCGAGTGTCGAATCAGTGTTATTTACCAGTGGTCGGTTATTAACCCAAATGTTCGTTGCCGGGATGGGGACCAGTGTTATTGCCGGAAATTTTATCGCGTTTTCAATTGCGGCTCTTATCAACTTACCCGGAAGTGCGCTCGGCTCTGCTTCTACGATCATTACAGGCCGAAGGTTGGGGGTAGGGCAGATAGCGCAAGCAGAGATTCAGTTGCGGCATGTGTTCTGGCTGTCCACTCTTGGATTAACGGCCATCGCCTGGCTAACGGCTCCCTTTGCCGGGCTTATGGCATCGTTTTACACCCAGGATCCACAGGTTAAACATGTCGTTGTGATTCTGATTTGGCTAAATGCTTTATTTATGCCTATTTGGTCCGCCTCATGGGTGCTACCCGCTGGATTTAAAGGTGCTCGTGATGCCCGTTACGCCATGTGGGTTTCGATGTTGAGCATGTGGGGTTGCCGGGTTGTCGTCGGTTATGTGCTGGGCATCATGCTTGGCTGGGGTGTGGTTGGTGTCTGGATGGGAATGTTTGCCGACTGGGCTGTGCGGGCCGTGCTGTTTTACTGGCGAATGGTTACTGGACGTTGGCTATGGAAATACCCTCGATCCGAGCCGCAAAAGTGTGAAAAAAAGCCAGCTGTGTCGGAATAAACGACAAAATGCAGATTATTTCAGCAAACGATTTCAAATTTAAAAAACAGGCTTTGACATTATGGGTGGGCATCGCTAATATTCGCCTCGTTCTCACGATTCCTCTGTAGTTCAGTCGGTAGAACGGCGGACTGTTAATCCGTATGTCACTGGTTCGAGTCCAGTCAGAGGAGCCAAATTTTAGTTTTGAGAGATCTCTATGAGTCTCAAAACAGTTAAAAAATAAAAATTATTTTTACCCGGTTACCTTGTAAAAAAGTGACCGGGTTTTTTGATTTCTGTGTTTCGTGCGCTTAATCGAGTCTCACGCTTCAGTGAGCAAGTTGCCCCCAACAGACATCACGATTCGCAAGGCCAAAAACTCTGTTCCATGAAGTACCGTACAAAGATAAAGAGAAAAATGCCTTATGCGGGATGTAGCTGTCGCGTCTTTATCGGGAAACTATGCGTAATTGTCACTTTGCCTTCTGTAATCAGAAAAAGAAGAACTGGAATTATAATAAATATTATTTCTCTGGGAACGAGGATTTTTTATAAGAAATATGACGAGTTGAACATTATATTTTTTTATAAGGATTATATGAGATTAAAGAAATCTGCCGTAAAGACAGATTTCTTTAAAATATAATTAGAGATTTGCGACGTTATGATAAACTTTTTGTACATCGTCGTCATCTTCAAGGGCATCAACAAGCCCTTCAAAGATTTCTAAATCTTCTGGGGAAAGCTCAACTTCAGATTGAGCAATCATTTCTAATTCTGTTGTTGAGAACTCAGTGATTCCAGCTGCTTTTAGAGCCGCGATTCCTTTATGAAGGTCAGTAGGTTCGGTATAAATAACAATGTTACCTTCTTCTTCAGTCACATCACGAACATCAACTTCAGCTTCAAGTAAAATTTCAAAAATATGGTCAGGGTCTGATCCTTTAAATACAATCACACCCGTATTGTCAAACATATAGCTGACAGAACCTGCCGCTCCGATATTGCCGCCTTTTTTATTGAAAATTGTGCGAACGTTAGCAATCGTACGGTTAACATTTGAAGTCAATGTCTCGGCGATAATCATTGAGCCATTAGGACCAAAGCCTTCATAACGTCCCTGCACGAACGTTTCATCTCCGCCGCCTTTGGCTTTATCAATTGCTTTATCAATAACGTGCTTTGGAACTTGTGCCTGCTTTGCACGTTCAATAACGAATTTTAAAGATGTGTTTAATTCTGGATCGGGTTCACCTTGTTTAGCAGCAGCATAGATTTCTACACCGAATTTTGCATAAATTTTAGACGTTGCACCGTCTTTAGCCGTTTTTTTAGCAACAATATTGGCCCATTTACGTCCCACTGGAATGATCTCCTCGAAAATTTATTTACATTACTGGTAAATCGTTAACATGTGTTAATTCGGCATATTATATCATAACAGGAAAAATCTCGTCTATTAGAAATAAAAATATTCTAAAGCCATAATCTTATATTTAATTTTATAAAAACTTATATTGTTGGCGGGATTTTTTATAATTGTGTTTTGAAAGCATACTTGCTTTTAATATGTGGAAATCATTAAGACGATAATAAAACACGTATCCGCCCAAGGAAGCAAACAGCCCACGATTATTGCAGGCTATTTGCCAGGTGTCTTACTTACTCCTTCACATCTATTTCTGATAAGAAGGTTCAGAACTTATTATCGGAACGGCGGCTCATTAAAGGTTCGTAATTTACGCGAATGCAGTCGGTCGCCTTCTGCGCGCAGCAAATCGATCGCCCGAATGCCAATTTGCAGATGTTCGGAAATAGCGCCTTCATAAAAACGGTTAGCCTGGCCGGGAAGTTTAATCTCGCCATGCAACGGTTTATCTGAAACACACAGTAGTGTCCCGTATGGCACGCGGAAACGATATCCTTGCGCGGCAATGGTTGCACTTTCCATATCAATTGCTACGGCCCGGCTTAAGTTAAAACGAAGTGCAGAAGCTGAGTAACGTAATTCCCAGTTCCTGTCATCTGTGGTTACCACAGTACCAGTACGTAGCCGCTGTTTGACTTCCTCACCGGGCCTGCCGCTCACCAGCTTGGTGGCGTCATAAAGCGCACGTTGCACTTCAGCAATGCTCGGAATAGGAATATCGGGCGGCAGAACCGCATCAAGAACGTGGTCATCGCGTAAATAAGCGTGTGCAAGTACATAATCGCCAATGGCCTGACTTTCACGTAATCCGCCACAGTGACCAATCATCAACCAGACATCCGGGCGTAGCACTGCCAGATGATCGCAGATGGTTTTAGCATTTGACGGTCCCACGCCAATATTCACCAGAGTAATACCCTGACCATCGGCGGTAATTAAATGCCATGCTGGCATCTGATGTTTTTTCCATGCAAGGTCGGAAATGGCTTCTTCTGGCGCTTCGGTTTCGGCGGTGATCCAGTTCCCGCCAGCACAAGAAAGGGCAATGTAGGGACTATCAGGATCGAGGATCTGGCTGCATCCCCAACGAACGAATTCATCCACATAACGTGTGTAGTTGGTAAACAAGACGAACGGCTGAAAATGTTCAACTGGCGTACCGGTATAATGGCGCAACCGCGCGAGGGAAAAATCGACGCGGCGCGCATCAAAATGCGATAGCGGGGAGAATTCAGTTGGATGATAAATGCCGTCTGCAGTTTCATCGCCAATTTGCGCCAGTTCTGTTGTCGGGAAGTAGCGAGTTAACCCAGCGCTCATTGAGCGATCAAGTGTCAATTCAGAGCCATCGATGACATAAGGATAGGGGATTTCATGCTGCGAGGGTTGCACCGAGATATGCGCACCATAATCCTGATACAGCAACGTAAGTTGTTCATTGAGATACGAACGAAAGAGAGTAGGGCGAGTAATCGTGGTGGTGTAGCTGCCTGCGTGAGTAAAACGACCAAATGCGCGCGTTTTGGGGGGATTGGTTGTGCTACCGTCCCAGGTTACGGTCAGTGATGGATAGACAAAAAGACCTTGTTTGCGGGCGTTTTCATCAGGTAATTCGCCACTTGTAATATAGTTGCCAATGGCGTTGCGTAATGCGACTACAGATTGCTCATACAGCGCGTCGAGTTTATCCAGTGCCTGAGCTGGGGTCAGACCGGAGCCCTTATTATTCATGTGTGTCTCCTGTTCCATACAATTACCGCACATCCGATAGTATGTCACAGGAATGTGAAACAAAAGTGTAAGGCGAAGATCGGATGATCTTCGCCAGACTATCAAGCGCGTTGATTGTCTTTCATCAACAAAGCGGTCATTGCGGAAATCAGACATCCAGCCAGCAAATAAATGGCGACGCTATGCCAGTTCCCGGCAAAGTAAGTGATGAGTGCAGCGGCAATAAAAGGTGTAAATCCACCGCCAACCACACTGGCGACCTGATAACCGACTCCAGCACCACTATAGCGATAACTGGCACCAAACATTTCGGTAAACATCGGTTGTTGCACACACACCACCATGTCATGCGCAATGTTTGCCAGCATTATGGAGAAGAAAACTATCCAGAAAATAGATTGTGCTTCAAGCGCCATAAAGAAAGGAAATGCGCTCAACGTTCCGATTAACGCACCTGTGATATAAACCCTGCGGCGACCAAAACGATCGGCAAGCCAGGCAAAACAGGGAATTGTCAAGCAGCTTAATCCACCTACCAGCAAACCAATATTGAGGAAAAGTTCGCGCGGTAACCCCATATTCTGGGTTGAATAATTAAGTGCAAAGGCAGTAACGATGTACATCGTCAGCAATTCGCACAGTCGTAGCGCAATAATCTTCAGGAAAGCACCGGGATGTCGTAACAGCGCTTCGATAACCGGGATGCGTTTTTTCGCGGCAGCTTGATAATGTTGCTGTTGTTCAAATTCCGCGGACTCCTCCATGCCATTGCGCACCCACAATGCTCCCAGTACCAGTACGATGCTAAACAGGAAAGGAATGCGCCAGCCCCAGCTTAAAAACTGTTCGTCAGTCGTCATCATACTGATCAATGAAACCAGTCCGGTTGAAAGCAGTAAACCTACACCGTAGCCAACTTGTACACCGCTACTGTAAAAGGCTTTTTTATTTTTCGGTGCACTTTCAACGGAAAGCAACGCCGCGCCTCCCCATTCGCCGCCGACGGCAAATCCCTGAATGGCACGCAGTGTCACCAGCAAAATAGGTGCCCACCACCCAATGGTCGAGAATGAAGGAAGAATACCAATCAAGGCTGTCGCGATGCCCATCATCCAGACGGTCAGCATTAACATGCGCTTACGTCCCAGTCGGTCGCCAAAGTGACCGAAAATGACACCGCCGAGCGGACGGAAAAGGAATCCGACGCCAAAGGTGGCAAATGCGGCGAGCGTTCCCATCGCCGGGCTTACTTGCGGGAAAAACTCGCGATTAAACACCAGTGCGGCGGTGATGCCATAGAGTAAAAAATCATACCAGTCGACGACGGCACCAGCGAAGCTGCCTAACGCAGCTCGTCGGGCGCGACTTAACGAAAGCGTCCCTTCATCGGGACGAGTGGAGATGAGCGTGGAGTCCATAATGATCCTGTTTGTACTGTCTTTTTATAATTAGTATGGAAAAGGTAACTCACATTGCCGTCGATCTATAAACGAACCTTATGAGACTACCTCGACAGAGCGCATCTGCAAATGTTTTTATGGCTGATTAGCGGCAACATGAAAAATTCGATGGAAGATGAAAGCGCAGGAGTTGCTGGTGTTGTTTAAGGATTAAGCAGAGGACCCACAGGTTAGAGATATGAAACATAAAAGTCCGCATATGCACAAAATGGCACCCTGATGAGTCTGATAGACTGCATTGTATTATAACCAGTAGGGAGGCGAGGTTAGGTATGTTTTTAGCATCATTGTTGAGACGTATTGCATTTAGTTACTACGATTATAAAGCTTATAATTTCAATATTGAAAAAACAGACTTTGTTGTCATCCATATTCCCGACCAGATTGGCGATGCTATGGCCATCTTTCCTGTTATTCGGGCGCTTGAATTGCATAAAATTAAGCATCTTTTAATTGTTACGTCGACAATTAATTTAGAAGTGTTTAATGCACTTAAACTTGAAAAGACTAAATTAACATTAGTCACAATGACTATGCAGGATCACGCAACATTAAAAGAAATAAAAGATTTAGCAAAGAACATAACACAGCAATACGGTACGCCGGATCTTTGTATAGAGGCGATGCGTAAAAAGAACCTGAAAACGATGATATTTATCAGTCAGTTGAAAGCAAAAACGAATTTTCAGGTTGTTGGTTTAACCATGAAGTGCTACTCCCCTTTGTGCAAGAACGCGTCCCGGATGGATCAGAATCTCCGGGCTCCCGTACCCATGACATGGGCATTTATGATGCGTGAGGCGGGTTTTCCAGCAGTCAGGCCAATATATGAATTGCCACTAAGTGAGGATGTACTCGATGAGGTGCGCGAGGAAATGCGATCGTTAGGATCTTACATTGCGCTTAATTTAGAAGGTAGCTCGCAGGAACGTACATTTTCATTATCGATTGCAGAAAATCTAATAGCAAAAATTCAAAGTGAAACAGATATACCAATAGTGATCGTTCATGGACCAAAAGGGGAAGATAAAGCCAGGGTATTAGTGGATTGTTATAATAATGTCTACCGTTTATCCTTATCACCCTCGATTAAACGTTCAGCAGCAATCATAAAAGATGCTTATATCGCAATAACTCCTGACACCTCAATATTACATATGGCAAGTGCCTATAATACTCCCGTTGTTGCAATTTATGCTGATTACAAAACGCGATGGCCCGCAATGGCCGATGTTTCGGAGTCAGTCGTCGTTGGGCAAAAAATTGACAATATAAGTCTGGATGAATTCGCAAAGGCATTAAAAAGTGTTTTGGCGAGAATATGAGACAGTACTTATGCATAGTAATGCCGATCTGTTATGAACGGTGGTGTCATCAATACTCTGGGGCTGGTCAATCATCACAGAAAACCAGCCTTTGGATCAAAGCTGTACTCACCGGATACGATCATAGTCACATCGAACGCGATTCTTGCGGTGCAGCAGTTTTATTTATTCATTTTCTGTGAGAGAAGGGCAAGCTCTATAGAGGGAATGTAAAAAAGAGTGCTCCGAATGGAGCACTCTTTAAGAAATTATAACGGAAAATCACAGGTTTTTATAACATGTCGCATAAGCAAACCCAAGCTTTTCAAATACGCTTTGATCACCTGTTGCCAGGGAAACTACGTATTGTTCGCTTGAGTTTGCGGGACTAGATGACCAATACATATTTGATTGAAAACCAGCGTCAGTCGTGTAATGCCCCATATCTCCCCATTCACTGTACAGTGACCCGATGCCTCGGGAACGACTATGGTTTAAATGATCTGCACGGGGAAGTGTGTAGCCATTGCTACTGCAAAAATTTTCAGCAAGGCTGTATATCATGAAAGCATCGCCGGAGTTCACCCACCAACTCTTCACACGGATTTCGTATACATAGCTAGGGCCTCCTGATTTTGGCGTCGCCGTAATCCTTTCCCAATTGCTGCCGACATTTTTAAATGTCACTTTACCGGTAGCATCAACATCGACCCAGGAGGCAGAGCTTGAAAACTCATAATCAGCCGCCGTTTTTCCTGGGGCAAAGTTGTCATTATTCAACTGATAATACGCCCCGGTGAACCCCTGCGAAGGGAATGTAGTTGTCGGTAGGTCAGTACCATTGACTGATACTGTACCGCTCATTATTTTGTCTTCTGCGCGAGTGAATTGTATTGTGGTACTCAGACCAGCTTGATGAACACCATTCAATACAGGGATCAGCGTTGCGATACCCTCTCCGCCGCCTGTAATGGTGGCTTTGTAATCACCGTTGATATTTTGACTGTAATCAATTGCGCTAATTTTCATATAGGGCACGTTAGTACCTGATTGCACAAATTCCATCCCTTCAGAAACTTTGATCGGATTGCCTGATATATCGTGCAAAACAAGATGTAGCTCAGCACTATCGGTAAAGTCCCCTTTCAGTGAGGACCGATTGTTCTTAAGGACGGACTGCGAGGCGTCTGCCGGGCCTGCCACCAGCGTTATATCTACTGTTTGCATTCCACCAGCGGTCGTGACTGCGCTTACCGTGACGCTACCTGTCATCGCTCCTTTCACGCTTGTTGTCGCGATTCCGTTTTGATCGGTCACCGCTGTTAATGACGTTAATGTGGCAGAGCCGCTTTTTAAGGCGAAGTACACAGTGAGACCTTCGATCAGGTTACCACTGCCATCCTCAACCGTTGCCTTTAAGGTACTTAAATCACTGTTGGTGGCGGCGATAGTCGATGGATCAGCGATAAAGCTAGCAACATGTGCGGTGCTTGAGTTGCCAGTGACTTTCACGGTTGTCTGTGTCTGTATTGTTACGCCGTTATGGAACGATGCAGTCACCGTATATGTACCGACTTTATTGCTGGTCAGAACGACCGGAGCCTGACCTGAAGAGTTAGTTCTCACTTTTCCGCCACTTAACGTCGCCCCTTCTGGCGTTACGCTAAAGTTGATGACCTGACCCTCCACTGGAGTGCCATTTGCAGAGGTTAGCGTTGCCGTCAGAGTAGTGCCTGTAGGGGCATAGACACCGATAAGCGGACTGGACGCCGTGAGTGTCAGTTTTTCATCAATAGCCTCCAGTTGTTTCTCAAGTGAGGCTCCATTCGCCAGGGATGCTTTCACCATATACGAACCGTTTCTTTCGGGCGTCATGGAGACCTCGGCTATACCATGCGTATCAGTAGAGACAATATTTTGGCTGATGGTCATGTGCTCTGGTGGCTCTGCACTGAATGTTACAGATTCATTAAGAATCGGGTTGCCAAACTGGTCGTTGACGTGAGCTTTAACTGCTACGTCTTGTGCGACCATGACCTGACCTTCAGGTATCTCCAGACTGGTAATCGTTGCAGAATTAATATCTGCTTTTGCATTCAGTAATCGCGATATGACTTCAGTAGGTTTATCTGCCAGAGAGGCTGAAACTGTTTTCAGTCCGACTTCGGTGCTTGTCACAAGAATTTCAGCGAAACCCTGATCATCCGTTTCAACGCTGGTGCTGCTTATCGTGACGGAGGTTCCGCGGAAATTAACTTTTATGCCTTCTACCGGGTTGCCGTTAGCGTCAGTGACGCTTGCAGTCATGGTCGCGCCCTCGGTCGTGCTGACGACGAATGAGTATACAGAGGTTAAGGAGGCTAGTGTTGCGGTACCAGCATCGGCAATCAAAGTCACCTGTTTCGTATCACTGACACCATAATTGTTCACGCTAACTGTCACGGGGTAGGTACCGGATTTTGTACCGCTCAGTGTAACTTCAGCCTTGCCGTTGATATCAGTAATGGCGGAACCGCCTTGTCCGAGAGTGAAGCTTGCGCTCACGTCTGCCGGTAGCGTGAATGTCACCGCCTCATTGGCTAACGGGTTGCCGTTTCCATCAGTCACTGTTGCCTGAAGTGTGGTCATCCCAACGTTATTGGCGATAAAGTTGTCCTCGGTAACGTTAAGATTAACCTGCGCACTGAGCGTATCCGCAATAAAGTTCACCACCAACTGCTCACTCTTACCGCCAGTCATCGATGCTGTAACAGTATGAGCGCCTGCTTTTGTACCTTTCAGCGTGACTTTCGCTTTGCCTTCAGCATCAGTAATCGCTTTACCGCCATCGCTCAGCGTGAAGTTCGCCTTCACATCTTCCGGCAGAGTAAATGTTACTTCAGTGTTGGCTATCGCATTGCCCTCTGTATCAGCGACTGTTGCTGTTAGTGTCGTGAGATCGTTATTGTCGGCAATCACCGGATCCTTCGAGGCTGCCAGCGTAATTTCGGCATTCGCGACGTTCGGCACATAGGTCACTGTTTGTTGCATCGAATCGCCATTTTCGAGGGTTGCCGTCACTTGATAAACCCCGGCTTTTGTAGCGGTAAAGCTTGCGTAAAAATTGCCGTCGTGGTTGGTAGTATATATAGCGTTATTACTGGGGGTCACGCCTTCACTTGGTGATACTCTGAGGGTTACCTCCTGCTGGGGTACACCGTTGCCGTAATTATCCTTCACCTCAATATACAGATTGGTAGTGTCGCCTGCGGAGACTGTATCAAAAAGTGCCTGTAGCAAGGTGAGATGTGCCGTAGACGCATCAGCGTTGACATTAATTGATGTGCTAAGCGTGGAGCTACCATTTTCCAGACTGGCCTCAACGGTATCCGGTCTCGCTCCTGATTCTATCGAGGAGCGGGTATTGGTATAAGTGACGGTAGCCTTACCCTGTTCGTTCGTTACGGCTTGGCCGCCATTCGTCATTTCGGCAGAGTTTGTTCTGCTGGTGAAGTTCACAGTCACACCTTTCACCGGAAAGACATTATTATCAACGACTGTGGCGGTGATGACGCTGCCGGAGCTGTTCTGCGGGGTACCGGCGATTATGCTGTCTGGGACAGGCGTCAACTCGATAATTTTTGCCGCTGCTGTGTCGCCAATAAAATGCACAGTTTTGTTGTCGCTGGCACCATTATTAGCCAGTGATGCAGTGACCGTCTGCTCACCAAAGGCAACGCCTGCGAGAGTGGCCTGCGCGATGCCAGACTCATTGGTATTACTTACTCCCGGGGTCAGGGTGAGTCCTGAAGAGGCTGAGCTGAATGTTACCGGAAGATTATTCACCTCATTGTCGAACTGATCTTTAACCGTTGCAGTTAGCGTTGCGTTATCGACGCCATTACCTGTGATCTCATCTTTTGACATCTGCAGGACAACCTGAGCCGAGGTTTTGTCCGCCACAAACGTTACCGGCTGCGAATCACTGGTATTGTTATTACCCAGCGTTGCGGTAACCGTATGCGTACCCGCTTTTTTACCTTTCAGCGTGACATGCGCTTCCCCATTGGCTTGGGTGATGGCAATGCCGTTATTTTCGAGGGTAAAGTTTGCCGCAACGTCCTGTGGCATGGTGAAGGTCACCGTTATTCCCGCCACCGGATGATTCGACGGATCTTTCACCGTCGCCGTCAGCTGCACGCTGTCGCTGTTATTCGTCACCACCTGTTGAGCCGGGATGTTCAGGGTGACCTGCGCGTTGCTGGTATCGGGCACAATATTGACGATTTTCGTATCGCTTTTACCGTTAAGCAGTATGGCTTCGGCTGTATGAACACCCAAAACCGTGCCTTTAAGGGTAACTTCAGCAATACCGTTCTCATTAGTATTAAGCGCCTTCAGACTCAGTTGCGTGTCTGCGGGGGAGGTGCGGAAGACTACTGACAGATTTTTAACCACGTTATCAAAAGGATCTTTCACTGTTGCTGTCAGAGTTGTCTCATCCACGCCATTCCCAATGATTTCCGCTTTCGATGTTTGCAGAACGACAACCGCTCTGTCTTTATCGGCCACAAACGTCATTGGCTGTGTATCGCTGACATTGCTGTTAGCCAGACGAGCCGTGATCATATGCGTGCCCGCTAACGTGCCGGTCAGGGAGGCGATTGCAGTCCCGTTGCTATCCGTCATGCCTTTTCCGCTGTTGCTAATCGAGAACCGACTTGCGACGTCGTTTGGCACAGAGAAGGTGATTTCTTTATCTTTTAATGGGTTGCCATTTTTATCCTGCAAGGTTGCAGTCATATGTAGCGGAGCTGTGTTGGTGACGGTGATATCACCTGAAGGCACACTGAGGGTCAGGGCAGCAGTACTTTGATCACCGATAAAAATCACCTGTTGATTAGCCTGAGAACCAGAGCTCACAGAGGCCGTAACCCTATAATCACCATTTTTCAAACTGGTCAGCGTAGCTGTGGCGATCCCGTCGTGGCTATTCACTTCTGTTTGGCTCAGTTTCGCCTCTGCTGAATTAACATTGAAAGTGACCTTGACGTCATTGAGCAGGTTGCCTTTTGCATCCCGGACTGTCGCGGTCATTGTGGCGCTATCATTGCCGTCAGCGACCACTTCATTTTTCGACTTCTGCAGCTCAACCTGCGCGGTACTCGAGTCGCCGACAAAACTGACGATTAACGTTTGTTTCACGCCATTTTCAAGGGTGACTTCAACCGTGTTGTCTTCCTGCTTACTACTTTTCAGATCAAAAGTCGCCAGACCATTAACATCCGTTTTTGCGGTGTTTTGATTGTTGAAGGAAGTTGCCGATCCGCTTAATACCGCAAACGTGACGGTATGATCATTGATTGGGTTGCTTCCTTCATCAGCGACATTGACCGAGACGGTGTTTGCTGCATTCTCATTGGCGAGCACACCATTATTGCTGGCAGATAATGTCTCAATTTTTGCTGACTGCGGGTTGGCGTCGATGATAAAACCAGCGGTATGCAAATCTTCATTCCAGTTTTGCATTAATAGCTTCGCAGTAAGCCCACTGCCTTTGGTATAGGCGGTATAGGTTGCCTTATAGACGCCATCTGCGGTTTCTTTCCAGTCTGTAGTGACACCAGGTTTCACGTTGTCGATGCTGACTGCGTTATTCAGTTGCTGTTTTTGCTCCTTAACAGGTTTGTCATTTTCATCTCTCAGTTCTACCGTCACCTCGATAGGATTGCCGGAGAGATAACGGTCTTTATCAATTTTAATTGACGAGTGAGTTCGGGATGACGAAATAGAAATGATATTCACCACGGCGGGGGCTTTAGCCGCATCCACACCATTCAGCTGTGGCATCAGCGTCAGCGTGCCAGACATCGCTCCTGTGGTCAGGATCTGGGTATAGCTTCCGTCACCATTATCTTTCCATTCAGAAAGGGTGATGTCCTGAACACCTTCGTGACGCGTCGAGAGCACCAGCCCGACAACAGGATTACCTGCTGCATCATGCGCAATAAAAGTCAGTGTGGCGGTTGAATGGGAATCCGCGTTCAATGTTTGGGTACTTAACGATACCGAGGAATCTTTCTGGCTTAGCGTAGGTGCCTGAACGACCACCATGCTCTGTTCACGATTCGACAAATTGCCTTTGACATCTTCGGCGGTGACTTCAATCGGCCAGGTGTTATCGGTTTCTGGCGTACTGGTGAACCGGTAAGCCGGCAGGGTAACCAGAATATCTTTACCCGTTGTGACCACTTTGCCACCGGCAGCTTCCAGAGCGGTGGCTTCGACGTTATAGCCTTTCAGGGCATATTTGGTTTGTAGCGACGAAACCAATGATTTCACTTCTCCTGACTTCCCTGTCACGGGGTCTGTCAGGGTCAGGCGAACCAGTTCTTTTTTGCGGTATTCCAGAACGATGTTGTTGTTGCGATCCACCAGATCATAACGGCTGCCTGCAAGGCTACGCCGTGCAGCGACTTCGTTCGGGTCAAGCTGTTTCTGCATTGCGCTGCCAGGTTGCCAGGTAAAATCGACGGCAAAACGGGTGTCATTTTCGCCCTGTTTACCCTGGCGTTGCTCCGCGCTGAAGGTCATCAGCGGGAAGGGGGTATAGTTAAGTCCAGCGGTTATGGCATGAGGATTACTTTGCCGATCGTCTTTATCGAACAGGGCCACTTCATCGCCATAATACTGTTCATAGACCAGTTTACCGCCAAGGTGCGGCCAGGCGGGTAGCCAGCCTTCTGCGCGTACATCCCAGCCATTGGCCGGGCGGGCTTCATAATCGTTGTCCAGCTCAGGTGCGCTGCGCCAGTTGGTCAGTCGCAAATAGCCGTTACTGCTTAATTTTAGATAGTCGCGCCAGTACTCCGCGCCAATGCCGGCGCGGGAGTGGTAACGGCTAAGATCGTGGTCGAAAAAGAAGTTGATGCCCGACATCCATGTGGGAGTGAAATGACGCCAACCTAAGCCGTTGTTAATCTGCGTACGCTCGTCAGTACGATGGAGAGTATGCTGACTGAAAAAGAGATTATCAGGCGTTTCATACCACGGATGGAGAAAATCGAACTGGGAGTTCTTCAGGCTAAAATCTTCATCCACGCCCAGCGTGATTCTTGCGGTACCGAAGCGGCTTAACCAGTCTGTCATTGCGCCTGAAGCCTGAGAAGAGGCCCATCCACGCGCCATATTTGCCGCTTGCTCGCTGTTCATATCTTCGGCGAGCAGAGACCCGATTTGCTGTGAAGTACTGGCTATCTGTTGCTCAAGGTTGCCACTGCTATTACCCGGTGGCGGGGTTAAATTATTTTCACTAACTTGTGCCGGGACATCCAGTTCATCACCCTGGCGGACATTATCAAAACCTCGAGCAAACGTACGAAACTGGTTGAGTTTGCGTAACTCAGCCACCGAAATACCGAAGCGTTCGGCAACGCTTTGGGCCGATTCCAGCGCTCCAAGGGTATAGGGTACCGTATTGGCATTTGCAATGGCGAATTGTGCAGGAACTGGTTGTTGGGTTGCGGCGTTTACCACACCTTGTGCTGCCGCAGCCATAGGGAACGCAAGTTGAGTTATCAGGCAGATACCCGCAGTTAAGCGGCGTAGTTTAATTCCCATCCCGCATAATATTTGTCGGTCATTTATTTCTTCTCCACTTCTCTTCTTCGTAGCCATGCTTACCTTCCCTGAACGAGCTAACATAAATGCGCCCTTTCTAGCACAGCGAAAAAATGTAAATCCTGATAGCAATATGATTGAAAATTAATAACTTTTCGTTAGGCAGTTTTGGGTGTGAGTTGCAAGAGGGGAGACTACTGAATAACTCAAGTTTTATAATCGAGGGGAAAATGGTGATGGCGTTCATAGCAAAACGCCCTCAACCATAAAGGTCGAGGGCGCTTAAGATGTTAAAAACCCGCTATCCGTTAAAAAACAATGTTCAACTAAGGTCAGTGACATTGCGCTAAAAAAGCGAATTTTTAGAATTTGGCTCCTCTGACTGGACTCGAACCAGTGACATACGGATTAACAGTCCGCCGTTCTACCGACTGAACTACAGAGGAATCGTGTGAACGGGGCGCATATTACTTAGCGGTACCTTGTCTGTCAACACTAAATTTCATAAGTCATTTCAATTGGTTAATTAATCTGCAAAGTTGTTAATTAATGAACATTCGTCGCCGAAAACGAGTCTGTATCATTAGCGTGATGCAGTCTCTGCAAAGGATCTTGTTGATAAAATTGGCAGAAACGTTGCCACAATGAAGGGAAACGAGGAGCAAAAAGTTCTGGGGCGCTAAAGAAATATTCAGAAAGTACGGCAAAACATTCAGCAGGATCACTGGCAGCATAAGCATCAATGCTCGCCGCATTCTCGCCAACCAATTCGATTTCTTCCTGAATGTTGTTCATTGCAGCATGAAGATCGTGTTCCCAGCCAGCAACCTCACGCAACGGAATAAAGGGAACTCCGCTGGCGCGATCGCCGTTACGGGTGTCCAGCTTATGAGCGACTTCATGAATAATCAGGTTAAAACCAGAAGCATCAAAAGAATCTTGTATATCCAACCAGTTCAAAACGATAGGCCCTTGCTGCCAGCTCTGACCTGACTGAACAATACGTTGGTTATGCACCAGACCGATATCGTCTTCCCATTCATCATCGACCACAAATGGCGCAGGATAAATTAAGACTTCATGAAAACCATCCAGCCATTCCAGTCCTAACTCCAGAACGGGTAGGCAAAATAGAAGTGCTATCCGGCAGCTTCTTAATGAATCCAGTTCAAAGCCCTGTAAAGGAACAAGCCGCTTTTGCTGTAAAAAACGTTCGGCAAGAGTGACTAATTTGCTTTGTTCCTGTTCCGTCAGACACGTTAAAAGGGGGATCGATAGTGCTTCCTGCCAGGGAAGGGCAGTTTGATGTGCTGATTCTTGTACTTTCCAGGGCCACTTAATCATCGTTTTGCTCGCAAACTCGTCACTTGAACAAAATTGCACGGACAGGGACTGTTAAAATGCCAAATTTCCTGGCATCATGGCAACCATCTGAACGGAGAGATGCCGGAGCGGCTGAACGGACCGGTCTCGAAAACCGGAGTAGGGGCAACTCTACCGGGGGTTCAAATCCCCCTCTCTCCGCCACTTTATCAAAGACTTATCTCCCAACTTCCCGCCTTGCTTTTCCTAAACAGAACAATCGTAGAATATTCTTGAAGGGTTAGATCGTCACTGTTTTCTGTTCGATACTGTGACATTCAGCACTTGATTCGCTATGGATCTGACAGGAAGCTTTCGAGCGAAAATGTGCAGTTATTCAGTCGTTTTCTTATCGCTCACCATTATTTTTTTAGACATTCATCCTATGAAACTGCCGCAAAGTTGGTGGTGGGAACTGAAGTTGCGTAGAGAAGGGGTCAATAATTGAGTCAAAAAAGGAACGCGGCCGTCAGATTAAAGCCGCGGGACAAAGTCCATAATTTCCAAGAGTTGTTGAATTTCCCAGCTTTTTTGAAAGCCTTTGTATCATACTAACAAGTAAAAAAGGTTTAAATACCAAAATTAACCTGTATTTTTGATAAGTCTTACCATTGTACGATTTACACAGTTTCTGCTCCTCCTTGTTGATAGTGGAAAGGGTGCATTGTGCACTTGCGTAAACATTTATGACGCGTTGATGTCTATGGTTCACATTTCCTTGTCAGGGGATCGACTTATTTGCGGCGAGGCATCATTCGTAACAGAGTATTATCTTTCTGAATGTAGTGATGAAAGAGTGCTGCGCCAGCGTGAGCTGCGATTAAAAAGTAACCTATATTTGCCCAGGTTTCGTGAATATTTTTTATCAGTGCTTTAATTTCGCTGTTTGGGGTAACAAAGGGAGACACATTGAAACCAAGGAAACTCCACGATTTTCCACTGTAAGCCATTAAAGCAATCCCCAGCAGAGGAAGTGCAAGGAAGGTTATATAAAGCATGATGTGCATTAGCGAAGCCGCTTTCATTTGCCAGGCAGGTGGCGGTGGTACAATAGAAGGATCACTATAACGGTGTTTTATAATCAGGCGTGAAAACATTAACACCCAAACGAATATACCCGCATTGTAATGTGTTTCTCGCATCAGCAGATAAGTACTACTACCTTTAGGAAACCAGCCACGGAGTTCCATCGCGGCATAGGTTATTGCAACGAAAAGCAGCGTTATCCAATGTAAATAAATTTGAGTTTTTGAGAATCGGTTCATTTTTGTAGCTCCTGTAATTTTTACAGTCAAGCTATCCCACGAACCTTAAAAAATCCTTATACAGATGTGGTTTTAAGAATTTGTTATTTAAAAAATTGATAGTGCACATTGTAACCAGCCAATATAAGCAATGGCGTGAGCACAGGTATCTTTCTCTGTTGGCCGTATTGTGTATGGAATCCGTTATTGGTTAACTCAATGCGGGTTAGCTTATTAATATACAGACACGTCATAGTGATGAGCGTGTCTGTAGCTAGCTTGCGTTCAGTGGCGTTTGTGGATGGACCAGTGGCAGTTATGATGACTTACTAAAGCGGCATCGAGGCGTTATCATGAGAATACTCAATGAGACATCATTTCCTCGACCACTTCTTCGCTACTCAACTGATATGGATAATACGTTGGCCAGTTTTCCATTTCATTTAATAAAGATTGCTGTGAATCATTACCCATAAAAATGTGAAAATGAGATGATTTTCGTGGTGCAATTATATGATCGCTAAATTGTATATATTTAGGGGCTTTGCTTTCAGGATCTTTACATTCGAATAAGTAACGAACGCCTTTCTTGCCTGATTTATAGGTGAGTATTTTGTATCCATCGTAATCATATTTACAGGATGTTGTTTCATTATTTCTATGGAATTCAACAATGCCGTCCTCAATGCCAATCATCTCGATATCTGTTGCATAACCTTTGTGATAATAATCTTTAATTTCAGCAAATGTTTTAGTTTTATCTGCATCCGCTTTCTTCTGAAATACAGGGTCAAGTTTGCCACTTTGCAGTAAAGGATAAACGGATTGCCAGACTCCATCCCAGTCACTGAGCTTTCGGTTTTGTACATTGGCATCATCAAAAACACCATTAGCAGCTTTTTGTTCGACCTCTGTTAAGGGTTTGCCGTGTGAGTGATGACCATGCGAAAAAGCAGGAGCGCTAACAATAAAGACACCTAAAGCAACAGCCAGTTTGTGAAGACGAATCGCCAAAACAGTTTCCTCCAGAGTCATTGTATATGATATGTAATGTTATATTGTAACATATGACAAAATGCAACAACTCTTAGGAGACAAGAGAATAGTTCTCTCAGGTGTGATTATCTATCTTATTGAAATAAAATGAATTATATTGATAATTTGAGGTTGATGACAAACGAAACATAACCTGATGTGATCTGCGTAGGCCGGATAGGGCGCTCGCGCCGCATCCGGCAGGGATAACGCGTACTTTGTCGGCAATATGAAGTTATACAGATAATTTGTTGTGAACCTGCTTGCGTAACCGGTTAAAAAGGGAACGCAACTTCTTATACCGTAAGGCTAAAAGCAGTACAGCCAGCCCAGCGTAGATGAGCGGCTGCGGTGAAATAATCTTCACTGACCACAGATAATGTATTGGGGCCAGGATCGCGACAAGATAGACGAAATTATGCAACTGTTGCCAGTGCTTGCCGAGTTTTCGCTGCATCGCCTGGGTTGAAGTAAACGCTAAAGCAAGCAAAATAACCCAGCTGATAATTCCTAACGTTAAATAAGGCCGGGTAATTAACTCCTTGCCTAATAACGCCAGATTATTCACGCCCAGCTCCAGCAATGCGTAACTGGTTAAATGCAGTGTCGCCCAGGCAAAGCACCATAAGCCTAACAGGCGGCGAGTGCGTATCAATAACGGCTGTTTTGCGTAGCGTGCCAGAGGTGTGATTAACAAGGTCGCCAGCAAAAATTTCAGTGCAGTGCGACCGGTAAAATGCTGAATATCTTTCACCGGATCGGCACCCAGTCCACCGTGATTGATCGCCCAGACCAGCCAGAGAAACGGCAACAATCCGGCAAGATGCAGGCTAACTTTCAGCCATGTCACCTGTTTTGCTGTCAGACGCATTCAGAAATTCTCCCGCAAATCCAGGCCACGATACAGCGATGCCACCTGGTCGGCGTAACCATTAAACAGTAGCGTTGGCTGGCGCTGAACATCGAGGATGCCGCCTGAACCAATAAATCGTTCGGTAGCCTGTGACCAGCGCGGGTGATCAACATGCGGATTAACGTTGGCGTAAAAACCGTATTCGTCAGGCGCTGCCAGATTCCAGGTGGTTGGCGGACGCTCGCGGGTCAGCTTAATACTGACTATCGATTTAATCCCTTTAAAGCCATATTTCCACGGCACAATCAGTCGTACCGGCGCGCCATTTTGTGGCGGTAACGCCTTGCCATAAACACCCACGGTCATCAGTGTGAGCGGATGCATTGCTTCGTCGAGACGCAATCCTTCGACATAAGGATATTTCAGCCCGCCGCCGATAAAGCGGTCCTGCTGGCCTGGCATTTGTTCCGGTGCATAAATTGTTTCGAAAGCGACATACTTCGCATTGCTGGTGGGTTCGGCAAGCGCCAGCAATTTGTGCAGCGGAAAACCAATCCACGGCACCACCATCGACCATGCCTCCACGCAGCGCATACGATAAATACGCTCTTCCAGCGGGAAGCGACGGGTTAAATCATCGTGATCGAGGGTCAATGGTTTTGCCACTTCGCCGCTGATTTTCAGTGTCCATGGATCGGTTTTCAGGCTACCAGCATTAGCGGCGGGATCGGCTTTATCCAGCCCGAATTCATAGAAGTTGTTATAACCGGAGACTTTATCTACTGGCGTCAGTGGCAGGTTATTTTGCCAGGCGGCAGGCTTGCTGAACTCCAGCGGTTTTCCGGCGGGGGCGGGCGGGCGATCGTTCCCTTTAAACCAGCTAAGCAGATCGGCATGCGCAGCGTGAGGCAAAGAAAGTGCAGCTGCGCTGATGCCCAGTGCTTTTAACACCTGCCGACGCTTCATAAAGAATACCGACTCGGCCGTAACATCTGATTCTTTTAAAAATTGATTCTTTTTCATAAGCCATCACACTTTTTTGTCGTTAGCCAGCAAGAGCCGTTTACTGTTAATCTGTCAGGGAGTGTCCTCCCTAACAGTAGCAGAGATCTGCTTTTACATATTTATGCTTTAACTGCCACGATAGGTTGAATACCCATATTGGCTAAGTAATAAAGGTACATGATAATGCTCGTTCACTTTATTAATATGAAATTCAACGGGGATCTCAGGGAAGAAACTTTCAAGATTTTGTTTCTTGTAATAGTCCCCGGTTTTAAATACGACACGGTAATCGCCAGTAGTCGCAGTTTGCTCGGGCCACAGTGCCTTAATTCGTCCATCCTTATCTGTTTTGGCGGTATTAAGTTGTAACCAGCCGTTATCCGCCTTCTTTTCAAGAGTGACTGTCACGTCAGCAGCGGGTTTTCCGGTTTGCTGGTTCAAAATGTGCACGCTAAGAATGTTTTGTTGTGCGGCATAAACCAAAGAAGGTAATGAAAATGCTGCCGTTGCTACCGAGAGTACTAAATAACGCTTTAACATGTTTATATCCTTGTCATGTGAATGAGTTTTGAGGATAGCGAAAAAGCGGCCAGGGTAACCTTACAGCAGCATTACAATTTTGTAATGAACCAGGCTGTTTCTATAACATATGATTTATGGCATATTATTTTCATGAAGATTTTACTTATTGAAGATAATCAAAGGACCCAGGAGTGGGTAACGCAGGGGCTTTCCGAAGCGGGTTATGTCATTGATGCCGTTTCTGATGGCAGAGATGGGCTTTATCTTGCGCTGAAGGATGATTATGCATTGATCATTCTGGATATTATGCTTCCGGGTATGGATGGCTGGCAGATCTTACAAACGTTAAGAACAGCAAAGCAAACCCCTGTTATTTGCCTTACTGCAAGGGATTCTGTCGATGACAGAGTCAGAGGGCTGGACAGTGGAGCAAATGATTATCTGGTAAAACCTTTTTCATTTTCTGAGTTGCTGGCAAGGGTTCGGGCACAATTAAGGCAACATCACGCTTTGAATTCAACATTAGAAATCAGTGGCTTAAGAATGGACTCTGTAAGTCAAAGTGTGAGCAGGGACAATATCAGTATTACACTGACGCGCAAGGAGTTTCAGTTACTTTGGCTACTGGCCTCCAGAGCTGGCGAAATTATACCCAGAACGGTTATTGCGAGTGAAATTTGGGGAATCAACTTTGATAGTGATACCAATACGGTGGATGTCGCCATTCGCAGGCTCCGCGCAAAAGTTGATGATCCTTTTCCTGAAAAGCTAATCGCCACAATCCGGGGGATGGGCTATTCATTCGTAGCGGTAAAAAAATAATGAAAAGATTATCTATAACCGTCCGTTTAACCTTGCTTTTTATATTGCTGCTGTCTGTTGCTGGCGCTGGAATTGTCTGGACTCTCTATAATGGCCTGGCAAGTGAGTTGAAATGGCGCGATGATACAACACTCATTAACCGGACAGCACAGATCAAGCAGTTGTTAATTGATGGGGTAAATCCAGATACGTTACCTGTATACTTTAACCGGATGATGGATGTTAGTCAGGATATCTTGATCATTCATGGTGATAGCATCAATAAAATTGTTAACCGGACAAATGTCAGTGATGACATGTTAAATAACATACCTGCTAGTGAGACAATCAGCGCAGCTGGCATTTACAGAAGCATTATTAATGATACTGAGATTGATGCTTTACGAATTAATATTGATGAAGTTTCGCCATCATTAACGGTTACTGTGGCTAAATTGGCTTCAGCCAGACATAACATGCTTGAACAGTATAAAATTAATAGCATTATAATTTGCATTGTCGCCATTGTACTTTGTTCAGTATTAAGTCCGCTGTTAATCAGAACGGGATTACGAGAGATCAAAAAGTTGAGTGGTGTAACGGAAGCGCTGAATTATAACGATAGCCGGGAGCCTGTTGAGGTTAGCGCATTACCGAGAGAACTAAAACCTCTTGGGCAGGCGTTGAATAAAATGCATCAAGCCTTAGTCAAAGATTTTGAACGCCTAAGTCAATTTGCTGACGATCTCGCTCATGAACTTAGAACGCCCATTAATGCATTACTGGGTCAGAATCAGGTTACGCTCAGTCAAACCAGAAGTATCGCTGAATATCAAAAAACAATTGCCGGTAACATTGAAGAGCTGGAAAATATTTCGCGGTTAACAGAGAACATACTGTTTCTTGCCCGGGCAGATAAAAACAATGTTTTGGTGAAACTGGACTCGCTTTCTCTCAATAAGGAAGTCGAAAATTTGTTGGATTATCTTGAATACCTTTCAGACGAGAAAGAGATTTGCTTTAAGGTCGAGTGCAATCAGCAAATCTTTGCGGATAAAATTTTACTGCAACGAATGTTATCGAATCTTATTGTTAATGCCATTAGATATTCACCAGAAAAATCGCGTATTCATATAACCAGTTTTCTTGATACCAACGGCTATCTTAATATTGATGTCGCCAGTCCTGGAACGAAAATTCATGAGCCTGAAAAACTCTTCCGTAGATTTTGGCGGGGAGATAATTCGCGTCATTCCGTAGGTCAGGGACTTGGTCTTTCTTTAGTCAAAGCGATTGCCGAATTACATGGGGGAAGTGCTACGTATCACTATCTCAATAAGCATAATGTGTTCCGGATTACGTTACCGCAAAGAAATTAACATAGGGCTTCAGTACGCCATAAATCAACCATGAAAAAACGCAGCCACGTCGTGAGTATTAACGTGGCTGCGATTGATTATGCGCTTACATTCATACGTAACAGGGATTAACCCGCATAAGCTGCCAGCATTTCCTGCGCCGCCAGTTTACCCAACGCATTCGCTGCGAAAGGACTGTCGCCGGTGAGAACTTTACGGTCCTTATGTACTCGCCCGGTGATGTCGTCATTAATGATTTTCATGCCCATTTTCTTCAGCTCTTCGCCGAAGTACCAGGTGAGATGACCCGGCATATAGCCTATCTCTGGCGTTTGTTTGTCTGCGGCGTCTGGGAATGCGCAAATGGAATAACCATTCAGTGGGTTATCGCCGTGGCGAAGCGCCAGAAAAGCCGCCGGGCCGTGGCAAAGGGAGATAACAAAACGGTCATTTTTGATTGCCCACTGCAAAGCAGCAGCTACGTCCTGGCTTTCTGGTAAACCAATAAGTGCGCCATGACCACCAGGAACAAAGATTGCTGCATATTCGCTATCAGCGTTGAGGCTGGCGACAACATCCGCGAGTTTCTTCGGATTGCGGAACAACGATTTATGCTGCTCAAAGAATGGCATTACTTTTTCATCTTTGTGCGGCATAGCCCAGTATTCAAACTTGGTCATCAGACCGGAAATGGTCGCCACTTCGAATTCGAAACCTGCAGCATGGAGATGATACAACGGCAGCAACGTTTCAATCGGATGGTTACCGGTCGAGAACAGCTTTCCGTTATCGGTCGGCAAATAACGTTCGTCCGCGGCGATCACCAGAATTTTATGTTTACCGCGATACGGTTTTGGATAGTCCACGCCATCAAGATCAGAGACGGGACTGGTATATTGGCTAAGCGAATATTCTGAAGGGAAGAATGCATTATCTTCAGCAATATCGACCTGCGGATTTTTACTTGTTTGAACAGTCATAGTGTATTCCTTATTGTTGCTTAGTTAGGGTAGTCACTATATTTGCGACTGAGCTGGTCGCTATTTTTAACCAGGCTGGAAAATTGAGTCAATATATCGAAAGCGGTAGTCGGCGGGTGTAAGTATGTAATGATGATGCTGCACTGGTGTTGAATATTATTCACGCTAAATTTTCCTTATTGAGCAACGTCGTCGCAAGTGGCCTCAATGATTTTAGACCATTATCAGAGGTACAGGGTGGCGGGGAGAGATTTAGTGATGTGGAATATTGTGGTGCTGATGAATATTTATATCCCGGATTGGTAGAGAAAAAGCATATTTCATGCACTATTTTTGCAAATATTTCTATATGGGAAGCGTGTTTGTTACGGATTAATACATAAAGAAATGCATTTGGGTGTTGGCTTGAAGATTAGCTGGTAGAAGATATTGTGCCAGGAGGGGCAGGGTAAGGGGCTGTATCGATATGCTTTGGCAATTGCGTGTGCCGCAGATGGAGATGAAATGCCAATAAAAAAGCCTGAGTTCGATGAGGGACGAACTCAGGCTAGTGTTAAGTTTTACAGTAACACGCCGCGGCGCGTCGGCTGATTAGAACTGGTAGACGATACCAACTGCAAACTGGTCATCAGCTGCTGCGCCAGTAATGGCGGCGTCATCTTTATCCAGCATGTTGAATTTGTATGCAGTATAAACGTTCATGTTCTTATTAAAGTAGTACCAGGTACCAACTTCAATGTAGTTCACACGGTCAGCGTCAACATATCTATGTCCAGGTACCCCTTTGATATCTTTACCTTTAGAGTACACATAACCTAAGGACGGACGCAGACCAAAGTCGAATTGATACTGAACAACCGCTTCAAAGTTCTGGGTTTCATTGATAAGTTGATCACGCATTATTGTATTGCCTTCTCGATCGGCAACACCTGTATCAATAGAACCCGGAGTCATATTACGAGTTTCGCCGTACATTACAGCTGCGTAGACATTGTTCGCGTCATACTTTGCAGCCAACGACCACAGTTCAGCATTTGAACCGTTTCCATCGGCAACTTGATCGTTGGTGCGATCAGATTTGCTATATGCACCAACGATACCAAAACCATTGATGTTATAGTCTACAGACAACGCATAGCCGTCACCATTTTGTTTCTTAGTGCTACGGTTGCTGTTTTTGCCTTGGTACTGAATCGCAAAATCAAGACCATCAACCAGGCCAAAGAAATCATAGTTACGGTAGGTTGCAACACCGTTGGTACGACCATTCATGAAGTTGTCAGCGGAAGCCCAGGAATCGCCACCCCATTCAACTAACATATCGGTATAAGCTGCGGCATCATAAGCAACACCGTAGTTACGGCCATAGTCAAATGATCCTAACTCGTTATATTTCAAACCGGCGAAGGTTAAACGGGTTTTTTCCTGGTTTTCACCTTCGGGCTTGCTGGCGTCGAGGTTGTATTCAAACTGACCAAAACCAGTCAGTTCGCTGGTGATTTGGGTTTCACCTTTAACACCGAAACGAGCATAGGAGGTATCTTCGTTTTCGCTGTTATTATCATCAGTATTTGACCAGATGCGTTCGCCAACCATCTTGCCGTAGAAATCAACTTTATTGCCATCTTTATTATAAATTTCAGCCGCATTTGCTGCGCCAGCAACTAATAACGCCGGGACCAGCATTGCCAGAACTTTTCTTTTCATTATGTATTCCCTTGTGATTATAATCTTCATGAATATATCAATAAGTGCCGTTATCCAAAAAAAAGCACATTTGGATACTATTCTATGAAGTTCATTTTATTTTAAGGATTACATGTAACAAATGTATTTAAAAGATTTCAAAATGTTTCTAATCTATTTAATATAATTCAGAATTATGAATTCTAAATATAAATATTCATGAAAATTATAAATGTATATCAATATGTTATGAGTTGGGCGGAAACATAGGGGGTGTCAATGATTGTTGCGCTAAACGGCTGGTGTGATCACGCGCACATTAATGAAGGCATAAAAAAAGCCGGCATCATGCCGGCCCAAAAAATATAAACAAGACGATAAAAGGCTAATAACGTAAGCATCATGACACAGAATAATAAAAAGGTATAATTGTAATCAGTGCTAATATATTGATTGAATGAATTAATAAAGCCGATATCAAAGATAAATAAAATCGCTCAAAACGATTTTTCCTGTATTCACTGCCGTTGCGCAAAATTTATCTATTTGTTCAAAAAATGATTGAGTCTTGACTGGCTCATTCAATGTGGAAAAATGTGACTTTTATCACATAATAGTACTAAGTCTGAATTTTCCGGGTTATCTCAAAATGGAATACGGTTCGACAAAGATGGAAGAGAGGCTCTCTCGCAGCCCTGGTGGCAAACTGGCTTTGTGGGCTTTCTATACATGGTGTGGCTATTTCGTCTGGGCAATGGCGCGTTACATCTGGGTGATGAGCCGGATCCCCGATGCCCCCGTGTCGGGATTTGAAAGCGATTTAGGCTCTACCGCGGGAAAGTGGTTAGGGGCACTGGTCGGATTTTTATTTATGGCTCTGGTCGGGGCATTGTTAGGCAGCATTGCCTGGTACACCCGACCTCGTCCCGCACGTAGCAGACGCTATGAATAAAAACTGCTAAGGTGGCGACTCTTTGGCAACGGAGCGCGTATGGACTTACAACACTGGCAGGCAGAGTTCGAAAACTGGTTGAAAAACCATCATCAGCACCAGGACGCGGCCCATGACGTGTGTCATTTTCGCCGCGTCTGGGCTACGGCACAGAAGCTGGCGGCAGATGATGACGTCGATATGCTGGTGATTTTAACCGCCTGTTATTTTCACGATATTGTGAGCCTGGCGAAAAATCATCCGCAACGGCAGCGTTCTTCAATCCTGGCGGCAGAAGAGACGCGTCGCCTGCTCCGTGAAGAGTTCGTGCAATTTCCGGCGGAGAAAATTGAGGCCGTTTGTCATGCCATTGCCGCTCACAGTTTCAGCGCGCAAATCGCCCCCTTAACCACGGAAGCTAAAATTGTCCAGGATGCGGATCGGCTGGAAGCCCTGGGGGCGATTGGCCTGGCGCGCGTGTTTGCCGTTTCAGGAGCATTGGGCGTGGCGCTGTTTGATGGTGAAGATCCGTTCGCACAGCATCGCCCGCTTGATGATAAACGCTACGCGCTGGATCATTTCCAGACTAAGTTGCTGAAGCTACCGCATACCATGCAAACCATAAGAGGCAAGCAGCTGGCGCAGCACAACGCGCATTTTTTAGTCGAGTTTATGGCGAAGCTCAGTGCCGAACTGGCGGGGGAGAATGAAGGTGTCGATCACAAGGTGATAGATGCGTTTTCACCCGCGGGATAAGCGCGTGGCCCTAAATGGCTGTAATTATGTTAACCTGTCGGCCATCTCAGATGGCCGGTTAAATCTATGCAGGAAAATATATCAGTAACCGATTCATACAGCACCGGGAATGCCGCACAGGCAATGCTGGAGAAACTGCTGCAAATTTATGATGTTAAAACGCTGGTGGCGCAGCTTAATGGTGTGGGTGAGAATCACTGGAGCGCGGCAATTTTAAAACGTGCGCTGGCGAATGACTCGGCATGGCATCGTTTAAGTGAGAAAGAGTTCGCCCATCTGCAAACGTTGTTACCCAAACCACCGGCACATCATCCGCATTATGCGTTTCGCTTTATCGATCTATTTGCCGGAATTGGCGGCATCCGTCGCGGTTTTGAATCGATTGGCGGACAGTGCGTGTTTACCAGCGAATGGAACAAACATGCGGTACGCACTTATAAAGCCAATCATTATTGCGACCCGGCGACGCATCATTTTAATGAAGATATCCGCGACATCACCCTCAGCCATAAAGAAGGCGTGAGTGATGAGGCGGCGGCGGAACATATTCGTCAACACATTCCTGAACACGATGTTTTACTGGCCGGTTTCCCTTGTCAGCCATTTTCGCTGGCTGGCGTATCGAAAAAGAACTCGCTCGGGCGGGCGCACGGTTTTGCCTGCGATACTCAGGGCACGCTGTTCTTTGATGTGGTGCGCATTATCGACGCGCGTCGTCCGGCGATGTTTGTGCTCGAAAACGTCAAAAACCTGAAAAGCCACGACCAGGGTAAAACGTTCCGCATCATCATGCAGACGCTGGACGAACTGGGCTATGACGTGGCTGATGCAGAAGATAACGGGCCGGACGATCCGAAAATCATCGATGGTAAACATTTTCTGCCGCAGCACCGTGAACGCATCGTGCTGGTGGGTTTTCGTCGCGATCTGAATCTGAAAGCCGATTTTACCCTGCGTGATATCAGCGAATGTTTCCCTGCGCAGCGAGTGACGCTGGCGCAGCTGCTGGACCCGATGGTCGAGGCGAAATATATCCTGACGCCGGTGCTGTGGAAGTACCTCTATCGATATGCGAAAAAACATCAGGCGCGCGGTAACGGCTTCGGTTATGGAATGGTTTATCCGAACAATCCGCAAAGCGTCACCCGTACGCTGTCTGCGCGTTATTACAAAGATGGCGCGGAAATTTTAATCGATCGTGGCTGGGATATGGCCACGGGTGAGAAAGACTTTGACGATCCGCTGAATCAGCAACATCGTCCACGTCGGTTAACGCCTCGGGAATGCGCGCGCTTAATGGGTTTTGAAGCGCCGGGAGAAGCGAAATTCCGCATTCCGGTTTCGGACACTCAGGCCTATCGCCAGTTCGGTAACTCGGTGGTCGTGCCGGTCTTTGCCGCGGTGGCAAAACTGCTTGAGCCAAAAATCAAACAGGCGGTGGCGTTGCGTCAGCAAGAGGCACAACATGGCCGACGTTCACGATAAGGCCACTCGCAGCAAAAATATGCGCGCGATTGCCACGCGTGATACGGCGATAGAGAAGCGCCTCGCCAGTCTGTTAACCGGGCAGGGCCTGGCGTTTCGCGTTCAGGACGCCAGTCTGCCCGGACGCCCGGATTTTGTCGTTGATGAATATCGCTGCGTGATATTTACCCACGGCTGCTTCTGGCATCATCATCACTGCTATCTGTTTAAAGTGCCTGCGACTCGAACCGAGTTCTGGCTGGAGAAGATAGGTAAAAATGTTGAGCGCGATCGCCGCGATATCAGTCGCTTGCAGGAACTCGGCTGGCGCGTATTGATTGTCTGGGAGTGCGCGTTACGTGGGCGCGAGAAGCTGACGGATGAAGCGCTTAGCGAGCGTCTGGAAGAGTGGATCTGCGGCGAAGGTGCCAGCGCGCAGATCGACACGCAGGGGATTCATTTACTCGCTTGATGCGTCCTGAATAACTGGCGCAACTACGGGTTTTGCCGGAAAGAGATATTTTCCCAACGTGACCAGCACCACCGCGAAGACAATTACGCCGAGCGCCAGCCATTCAATCTTCGACAGCGTCTCTCCGCCCAGTCCCGTACCCAGCAAGACCGCGACCACCGGGTTAACGTAGGCGTAGCTGGTGGCGAGAGCCGGACTGACATTACGGATTAAATACATATAAGCGTTGATGGCGATAATCGAACCAAACAGCGCCAGATAGCCGACCGCAAGGAAGCCTGAAAGGGAAGGGAGCGCCGTCAGTTTTTCACCTGCAATCATCGACGCGATCATTAACACCACGCCTGCCGCCAGCATCTCAATAGCACCCGCCATCATCCCTACAGGTAAGGTAATGCGCGAGCCATAAACCGAGCCAAACGCCCAGCTAATCGAGCCGATTAAAATCAGAATCGCGCCCCACGGATTGCCGCTTAAATTTCCACCGCTATTGAGCATGATGATTCCGGCAAGCCCAATGGCGATACCCACCCATTCCAGTTTGCGCGTTTTAATGCCAAACAGGCGGCTGAAGCACAGGGTAAAGAGGGGCACGGTTGCAACCACAACGGCGGCGATGCCGGAAGGAACATTTTGATGCTCGGCAACCGTCACCATGCCATTACCGACAGCCAGCAATAACAGGCCAATCACCGCGGCATTGAGTAGCGGACGTAGCGGGGGGAGTTTGTGTCCGCGCAGTAGCAAAAATGCCAGCAATAAAATACCGGCTGCCAGGAATCGAACGCCCGCCATCATTAACGGAGGCCAGCTTTCCACGCCAATCCGAATGACAAAATAGGTTGAGCCCCAAATGATATACAACGCAAACAGCGCGCCAAAAAGCGGTAACAACTGGCGGAAACGCATAATCCCTCACGGTGGAAATAAAAAGGTGGTTCATAGTAAACGTGAAAATCATTCTGCTGGCGAGAGATATAATTGCACTTGATTGTTAAAAAAATGTTGACCTGTGAAGCAAGTATCAGAGCTGCCGTTTTTGCTTCATACTTACACCCTTCAACAATAAAAATGAGAGGGAATGCTTTTGGCCGGGAGTAGTTTACTGACGTTGCTCGATGATATCGCCACACTACTGGACGATATCTCCGTGATGGGCAAACTGGCGGCGAAGAAAACCGCCGGTGTATTAGGGGATGACTTATCGCTCAATGCGCAACAAGTTTCAGGCGTGCGGGCCAACCGGGAACTTCCCGTGGTCTGGGGCGTGGCGAAAGGATCGCTGATTAATAAAGTGATTCTGGTGCCGCTGGCGCTGATCATCAGTGCGTTTATCCCGTGGGCGATTACGCCTCTGTTGATGATTGGTGGCGCGTTTCTCTGCTTTGAAGGAGTAGAGAAAGTGCTGCATATGCTGGAGGCGCGTAAACATAAAGAAGATCCGGCGCAGAGCCAGCAGCGTCTGGAGAAGCTGGCGGCGCAGGATCCGCTGAAGTTTGAAAAGGACAAAATAAAAGGGGCGATTCGTACCGATTTTATATTGTCTGCCGAAATCGTCGCCATCACGCTGGGGATTGTGGCCGAAGCGCCGTTGCTTAATCAGGTGCTGGTGCTTTCAGGCATCGCGCTGGTAGTGACCGTGGGCGTCTACGGTCTGGTAGGGGTTATCGTTAAGATTGATGACCTGGGGTATTGGCTGGCGGAAAAATCCAGCGCGCTGATGCAGGCATTAGGTAAAGGGTTATTGATCATTGCGCCCTGGTTGATGAAGGCGTTATCGATTGTCGGCACGCTGGCGATGTTCCTCGTCGGCGGTGGGATTGTGGTACATGGAATTGCGCCGCTGCATCACGCCATTGAACATTTCGCCGGACAGCAAAGTGCAGTGGTGGCGATGATATTACCGACTGTTTTAAATCTGATTCTTGGATTTATCATCGGCGGCATCGTGGTGCTGGGAGTGAAAGCCGTAGCGAAAATACGCGGTCAGGCACATTAATACTCGCACAGGCTATTATGCAAAATTCGCCATCTTCAACTAAGGTGAACAAGTTTCACTCGAAAAAAGGAGGCGAGTATGAGCTTTATGGTTAGTGAGGAAGTTACGGTTAAAGAGGGCGGCCCGCGGATGATTGTCACCGGATACTCCAGCGGTATGGTTGAGTGTCGTTGGTATGACGGTTACGGGGTCAAGCGGGAAGCTTTTCATGAAACCGAGCTTGTTCCGGGGGAGGGGAGTCGTTCTGCGGAAGAAGTTTGAAAGGGTATCATTAACACCAGGCCGGATCACATCCGGCCTGGTGTGCCAATGCCTGCAATGAATGATAGTCGCGTCTTATCATGCCACCATTATAAAATTATCGCTGTTTTGCGGTACGCTATCGCCAGGTTATGCCAGAATCATAAAAAAGCAGGTTGGGAGTCGTCAGGGTGCAGCACGAGACAAAAATGGAAAACCAGAGCTGGTTGAAAAAACTCGCACGCCGCCTGGGGCCTGGTCATGTCGTTAATCTCTGCTTTATCGTGGTATTGCTTTTTTCCACCTTGCTCACCTGGCGTGAAGTAGTGGTGCTGGAAGATGCCTATATCTCCAGCCAGCGTAATCATCTGGAAAACGTAGCCAACGCGCTCGATAAGCATTTGCAGTATAACGTCGACAAACTGATCTTTTTGCGTAATGGCATGCGCGAAGCTCTCGTAGCGCCACTGGATTTCACTTCACTGCGTAATGCTGTAACCGAGTTCGAACAGCATCGCGACGAGCACGCCTGGCAAATTGAACTCAACCGACGGCGCACTCTGCCAGTTAATGGTGTGTCGGATGCATTAGTCAGCGAGGGGAATCTCCTGTCTCGCGAAAATGAAAGCCTCGACAATGAAATTACCGCTGCACTGGAAGTTGGTTACTTGCTGCGACTGGCGCACAACTCCTCGTCGATGGTTGAACAGGCGATGTATGTCTCGCGTGCCGGATTTTACGTTTCGACGCAGCCGACCTTGTTTACGCGCAATGTTCCAACGCGTTATTACGGCTATGTCACCCAACCCTGGTTTATCGGCCATTCGCAACGAGAAAATCGTCACCGCGCGGTACGCTGGTTTACTTCGCAACCGGAACACGCCAGCAATACTGAACCGCAGGTTACCGTCAGTGTTCCGGTAGACAGTAATAACTACTGGTATGGCGTGCTGGGGATGAGTATTCCTGTGCGTACTATGCAGCAATTTTTAAGAAACGCCATCGATAAAAACCTCGATGGTGAGTATCAGCTCTATGACAGTAAGCTGAGATTTTTGACCTCTTCCAATCCTGACCATCCAACAGGGAATATTTTTGATCCTCGTGAACTGGCCTTGCTGGCGCAGGCGATGGAACATGACACGCGGGGCGGCATTCGTATGGACAGTCGCTATGTTAGCTGGGAACGTCTGGACCATTTCGACGGTGTGCTGGTGCGCGTCCATACGCTAAGCGAAGGCGTGCGCGGCGATTTCGGTAGTATCAGCATTGCATTAACCCTGCTGTGGGCGCTCTTTACCACCATGTTACTCATCTCCTGGTATGTGATTCGCCGGATGGTCAGCAACATGTATGTTCTGCAAAGCTCGTTGCAGTGGCAGGCGTGGCACGACACCTTAACCCGTTTATATAATCGTGGCGCACTGTTCGAAAAAGCCCGTCCGCTCGCTAAATTGTGTCAGACGCACCAACATCCTTTTTCTGTCATTCAGGTCGATCTTGACCATTTTAAAGCGATTAATGACCGCTTTGGTCATCAGGCGGGCGACCGTGTTCTTTCTCATGCTGCCGGATTAATTAGCAGTTCCTTGCGTGCGCAGGACGTTGCCGGGCGGGTCGGTGGTGAGGAGTTTTGTGTGATTCTGCCAGGCGCGAGTCTGACGGAGGCTGCGGAAGTCGCAGAACGTATTCGCCTGAAGTTAAATGAAAAAGAGATGTTGATTGCTAAGAGTACGACGATACGCATCAGTGCCTCGTTGGGGGTTAGTAGCAGCGAGGAAACCGGTGATTATGATTTTGAACAACTCCAGTCACTGGCTGACCGTCGGCTTTATCTCGCTAAACAGGCCGGGCGTAATCGGGTATGCGCGAGCGATAACGCTTAACGAGCGGAGAAAAAATGGTCCAGCCCTTCACGCCAGCCTTCCGGTCCTTCACGCTGCGTTCGCCAGACGCGGGTCGGATCCTCATCATGCAGATGCACCCCTTCACGGTTTAGCCCTTTCACAATCACCGCGTAATCCATTACCTCCAGTAAGGGCGCATCGTTTGGCCCATCGCCCAGGCCAAGTGTGGTTGGGCGTTTGCCTGATAATTGTTGATAGGTCGCGATAATCCAGTTGGCGGCCTGATCTTTTCCGGCAGAGGCATCCAGGACGTGCCAGAAGCGCGCACCCTGCATAAACTGTAAGCCCAGTTCGTTCAGACGAGCGGTAAATTGTGCCATACGCTCGTCACTGTCGCGCCAGATTAGCGTTACCGACGCCTCATGCAGCTGCGTCAGCGCCGCCTGGCTACGGCTTAATCCCGTCCATTCGGCGATGGTTGCATCGTCGACATCATCGAAAGTCGTGAATTTAAAATGTTCTTTCTCGCGTAGCGTATTTAAAACCTGGCTGATTTCGCCATGGCTAATACCTGAGATGATGCGTGGAAAACCGTCTATATCCTGCCATTGTTCAGCAAGCTGGATCACTGCGCCATTTTCGGCAATCAGTGGTAACCCTTGTAGCCCCAACGTTTTTTGCAAGTACAGCATTTCCGCTGAAGTTTTACTGCTACAGAGAATGACGGGAACATTCGCTTCGCGTAAACGGCTGAGCCAGGGGGCAGCCGGTTGCCAGTCATAACTATGACTGTCCAGCAGGGTGCCATCAAGATCGCTAAAAACCAGTAGTGGTTGTTGAATTGAAAACATGATCGCGCAGTTCTCCCCTTACCAGGATGATTCTCAAAACAGCACAAATAATCAAAGATGATTTTTTCGGGAGCGATCCCGTTGACGCCAGAGCCACCAAGGGGTGACGCACGTCACATTTCTATTCATAAGTAGCGTTAATCATTCATATCGCGAATATTTTCTTGTCAGCGAAAAAAATTGCGGATAAGGTGATGAACACATCAGATTTCCTGGTGTAACGAATTTTTTAAGTGCTTCTTGCTTAAGCAAGTTTCATCCCGACCCCCTCAGGGTCGGGATTTTTTTATTGTGCATTCAACGATTCACTTCAGAGACGCTGAAGTCATGAATATCCAGTTCGAAGGCATCCGCCAATTCACGCCATGTATGATATTCACGTCCATCGACGCTAACGTGTTCAGAATCGTTCTGGCTGCGATGAACTTCGCTTTCGCTAATTTCATTGATCGCCGCCAGCAGGGCATCGACATCGACGCTGACCTCACGTTTTGCGGTATCGCTGTACTCTTTTGCGGTTTTCATCATCTTTCCTCGCAACCGTTACTCTGTTGTTGCCGCCAGTCGTTAAGTCCGCCTGGCATCTCTTAAGTATAGACCGTCGAGAAAATCAGCACTCGCGCGCGCCTGGCGCTGCCAGAAAAACGAAATTGTTCTACACTGGCACAAAGCCACAGGAGGAAAACGATGAAGGTGAATGATCGGGTAACAGTCAAAACGGATGGCGGTCCGCGTCGTCCTGGCGTGGTACTGGCAGTTGAGGAGTTTAGTGAAGGCACAATGTACCTGGTTTCGCTGGAAGACTACCCGCTCGGCATCTGGTTCTTTAATGAAGCAGGGCATCAGGACGGTATCTTTGTGGAGAAAGCAGAGTAATCTAATTCAGCCTGACTGGTGGGAAACCACCAGTCAGAATGTGTTAGCGCATGTTGACAAAAATACCATTAGTCACATTATCCGTCAGTCGGACGACATGGTAGATAACCTGTTTATTATGCGTTTTGATCTTACGTTTAATATTACCTTTATGCGATGAAACGGTCTTGGCTTTGATATTCATTTGGTCAGAGATTTGAATGGTTCCCTGACCTGCCATCCACATTCGCAACATACTCGATTCGGTTCGGCTCAATGATAACGTCGGCATATTTAAAAACGAGGTTATCGTTGTCTCTTTTTTCAGAATATCGCCAAGGATATCGTCGAGAGATTCCGGTTTAATCGATTTAGAACTTATCAATAAATTTTTTCTGACCAATAGATATTCATCAAAATGAACATTGGCAATTGCCATAAAAACGATAAATAACGTATTGGGATGTTGATTAATGATGTGCTTGATGTGCTGACTGTTAGAAGCATCATGGATGAAACAGTCCTCATTAATAAACACCACTGAAGGGCGCTGTGAATCACAAGCTATGGCAAGGTCATCAACGGTTTCAATGTCGTTGATTTCTCTTTTTTTAACCCCTCTACTCAACAGATACCCGGTTAAACCTAGTCGGGTGTAACTACATAAATCCATAATAATCGTTGACATGGCATACCCTCACTCAATGCGTAACGATAATTCCCCTTACCTGAATATTTCATCATGACTAAACGGAACAACATGGGTCACCTAATGCGCCACTCTCGCGATTTTTCAGGCGGACTTACTATCCCGTAAAGTGTTGTATAATTTGCCTGGAATTGTCTTAAAGTAAAGTAAATGTTGCGATATGTGAGTGAGCTTAAAACAAATATTTCGCCGCAGGAGTATCCTGGAAGATGTTCGTAGGTATTATTTTTCGGATAATCCTTAGGATAACATGATAAACGTTACGGAATTATTTTAATGGCAATTCACTAATAATATCAGCCAGCAAATTAAACATCTCACTGAATAAATGTTCGCAAAAAGGTGCAATTAACGGCATTAATGCCGCCATTAAAGAGATACCGACAGTCAGAGTTAATGGAAATCCAATAACAAAAATGGATAATTGCGGGGCCATACGATTAAGTAAACCTAATGCCAGATTCAGTGTCAGCAGCAGAGTAATGAGCGGTAACGCCAGCATTAGCCCGTTAAGGAAAATCAAACTCCCTGCTTTGGTGAGTGCCAGAAACGCATTGCTGTTCAACGGTTCGCCACCAATTGGCAGGGTGTGAAAGGTATCGACCAGCAGTGAAATCAACCATAAATGACCGTTAAATGTCAGGAACAGCAATAACGCCAGCATATCCATGATACGGGCTAGAACGGGCATATTGAGATGGCTGGCCGGATCGACAAACGTCGCAAATGACAGCCCCATTTGCAGACCGATAATTTCGCCAGCGGTTCGCACAGCGGCAAAGGCAAATTGCATGGTGAAACCAAGCGCAATGCCGATCAGGATCTGCTGCACGGCCAGCCACAGAGCAAAGAACGAAAAAACAGGAACATCGTTGGCAGGTAATGATGGGGCAATAGCGAACGTGATCATCATTGCCAGACCCAGTTTTACCCGTTTCGGCACGCTGCGTTCGCTCAGAATTGGCGCGGTAGAAATGAGCGCCAGCACGCGCAGTAACGGCCAGAAGTACAGACTTAGCCAGGAAAGCCATTGATCGCTTGTCACCTGCATCATTGTACGGGCTACCCGATGATATACGGCAGGTTAGTGAACAAGGTGCGGACGTAATCCAGCAACAGATTGAGCATCCACGGTCCGGCAATAATAATGGCAATAAATACGGCGATGATTTTTGGAATAAACGACAGCGTCATTTCGTTGATCTGCGTGGCGGCCTGCAAAATACTGATGATAAGGCCCGTGACCAGCGCCACCAGCAACAGCGGGGCAGCCAGTGCCAGCGCGACTTTCATCGCTTCAGTCCCCATCATCATGACCGATTCAGGTGTCATTTTGCCTCTCTAGCTGTAAAAGCTCTGCGCCAGCGAACCGACCAGCAATTGCCAGCCATCCACCAGTACAAACAGCATCAGTTTAAAGGGCAGAGCAATGGTGGCGGGGGGGACCATCATCATCCCCAATGCCATCAACACGCTGGCAATCACCAGGTCGATAATCAAAAAAGGGATGAAAATCGTGAAGCCTATCTGAAATGCGGTTTTCAACTCGCTGGTCACGTAGGCCGGGAGCAAAATGCGCATCGGCACGGCTTCAGGTCCCTGCAACGGGCCAGTATTCGCCAGTCTGGCAAACAACCCTAAATCCGCCTCACGGGTCTGACGCAGCATAAACTCACGCAGCGGCTGCGCCCCTTTTTCCAGCGCCTCCTGCATTGATATTTTCTCTTCGCTGAATGGCTGGTACGCATCGACATAAATTTTGTCGATCACCGGCGACATAATAAAAAAGGTCAAAAACAGCGCCAACCCCAGCAATACCTGGTTAGGTGGCGCGGAGGGTGTTCCCAGCGCGTTACGCAATAAACCAAAAACAATAATGATGCGGGTGAAACTGGTCATCATCAGTAAAATTGCCGGAATAAACGTCAACGAGGTGATGAACACCAGCGTCTGCACCGGGAGCGACCAGCTTTGTCCACCGCCAGGCAGCGGCTGGCTGGTGATACCCGGCAGTTGCGCGAAGGCGAGGGGCGTAATCAGCCAGAGAAGGACAGGGGCGACAGACAACAAACGACGCATCAGGATCTCCCGCTACGCTTAAGCAAGTTTTTCATGACCGACTGAAAATCGGGCTGCGGTATCTCTTCCGTTGGTGCTGAAGGGGGAAGTTTATGCAGCAGATTGATTTGCCCTGCGGTAACGCCGAGCACCAGCCGTGCATCTTCCACATCGACCACCACAACCCGTTCACGCGCGCCCAGCGAAGCACTGGCGCTAATTTTCAGACCGTTAACGCCAGTGCGTTTAGGGACAAATCCCAACCGTTTTACCAGCCAGGCAGCAGCGAGGATCAGGGCAATAATGGCGATGAGTGCGCCGCTCACCTGCAGCAGTGGCGCAGCAGAAACCGGCGCGGAAGATTGCACAGTAGCGTGGTTATTCATCACTAACGGCTCAGGCGGCGCATTCGCTCAGACGGAGTAATGATATCGGTGATCCGCACGCCATATTTATCGGCAACGACCACCACTTCGCCCTGGGCAATTAAATAACCGTTGATCAGAATATCCAGTGGTTCGCCCGCCAGACCGTCCAGCGCCACGACGGACCCTTGCGTCAGACGCAACAGCTCTTTGATGGTCATCCGCGTACGGCCCAGCTCGACGGTCAGCTTGACCGGAATATCCATAATCAGGTCGATATCCTGCAACGTTCCGCTGACATCACCACCGCCAAATTGCTGGAACACCGCGTCGGCAGCGCTTTTGCTGCTGGTTGATTTTTGTTCGCTCAAAGCTTCAGCCCACAGATCGTCCATTGCGCCGTTGTTGTCATCGGCCGGATTATTCATGTCACTCATTTGGGCTGTTCCTCGTTCAGAGAATTTAAAATCGGGTTAATCAAATGTTCTATCCGTAACGCATACTGACCGTTGAGGGTGCCGTACTGACTGGTCAGTACCGGAACGCCGTCAACATGAGCGATGATGCGATCGGGTTTTTCTATCGGCAGGACGTCGCCGGGTTTCAGTTTTAAAATCTGCGACAGGCGTAGCGAGATATCGGCAAAGTTGGCGACCAACTCCAGCTGTGAATGCTGCACCTGGCGCACCAGGTTATCGCGCCAGTTCTGATCTTCATTACGCGAGTTTTCCAGCGGCGGGTTAACCAACAATTCCCGTAGCGGCTCAATCATGCTGAATGGCAGACAGATATTAAATTCGCCGGTCAGGTTGCCAATCTCCACATGGAACGGCGTGTTAACCACAATGTCGTTCGGCGAGGTGGTGATATTGGTAAATTTCACCTGCATTTCCGAACGCACGTACTCAACTTCCAGCGGATTAATCGCCTTCCAGGCGTCGCTATAGCCTTCAAGCGCCAGCTTTAACATGCGGTTGATGACGCGCTGTTCGGTATGGGTAAACTCGCGACCTTCCACTTTGGTCGGGAAGCGTCCATCGCCGCCAAACAGGTTATCCACGGCGATAAACACCAGACTCGGTGAAAACACCACCAGCCCTGTGCCGCGCAGCGGTTTCAGATGGATAAGGTTCAGGTTGGTCGGCACCGGCAGGTTGCGGGCAAATTCATGGTACGGCTGAATGCGGATGGCCCCGACGGTTATATCCGGGCTACGACGCAGCAGGTTGAACAGCCCCATACGAAAATGGCGGGCAAAGCGCTCATTAATGATTTCCAGCGCCTGCAAACGTTCGCGCACAACCCGTCGTTGGGTATTCGGATCGTACGGACGAATGTCACTTTCGCCGCTAACACTGGCTGTCGGTTCGTCTTTGACTTCGCTGTCACCATTCAACAGCGCATCAATTTCAGCTTGAGAAAGAATACTATCGCCCATGTCGTTATCGCAGAATAAAAGCGGTATACAGCACGTCGGTGACATCCTGTTTCGGTTGCCCGGCAACAAGCGGGGTGGAAAGCGTGGTTTTAATCTCGGCAATCAGGTTTTTCTTGCCTTCTTCTGTCGCCAGTACGGCAGCATCCTGACGCGAAAACAGTAACAGCAAACGGCTACGGACTTCCGGCAAATACTCACTCAGCCGCGAGCGTGTAGCTTCATCTTTCAGGCGCAGGGTTATGCCGATATACAGCACGCGATCCGCATCGCCCAGATTGACCGTAAAGGTATCCAGCGCATAGAAGACCGGGGAGGGCACGACGCGTTGCTGCGCTTTGTCGTCAGCGGCAACCTGATGCGAATGCCAATAGCTGTAACCTGCGCTGGCACAGGCCGCGAGGGTAATGAATACCAGAATCGGGATCCAAAGCGATCGCTTGCTTTTCTTGCTTATCGCGTAATCAGTCATGTGTTGCGGTCTTCCTGTGTCGCTACTGCTTATCGGCTAATTATCCTGCGTCTTGAGCGCAACAAAGCGGGGAAAAGACGCGGATTACGGTGCTACCTCTGACGTTAGGCGAAAATATCAACGCCGCTGTTGCCTGTTACGCGCCCTTGTAAAGAGACGGGAACCGGAAGCGTATCGTCTTCTTCCCCCGCCAGAGGTTCATGGTTTGCTGTGCGTTGGCTTTGCTGTTGCTGGGAAGCGGCCTGCTGCTGACCACTAAAGCTTTCGCCACTGATGTTGCTTTGCCCTAACTGAATGCCACTTTCGGCCAGCTGCGTTCGCAGTACCGGAAGCGCTGCTTCCAGGGCGGCGCGTACGTGTTGATGCGGTGAAACCATCTGGATTTGCGCCTGGTTATCATCCACTTTGAGGGAGATTTGCACTTCACCTAAATCCTGCGGGTGCAGACGCAACTCTGCACTTTGTTGCCCCTGGCGGGTGAACAGCGAAATATGCTGGCTTAATGATTGTTGCCATTCGTGAGAACCCAGCGGTGCACTCAACACAGGCGCGGCGACGGTGGGCAGTGGCTGTGTCTGGTGTGGAGTGATTAGCGGGCTGGCGGCAGCGGTCACCGGTGAAGGTGTGCTGATGACTTCCGCTTTACTCTGGGCTTCTGCTACCAGCGGTGTTAATGGCTGAGCTGGCGTGCCGGGGGCATCATCAGGCTGTGCTGTTGTGAGTTGCGCAGAAGTCAGTTTTGTGAAGAGCGTTGGTTTCTCTGCCGGTAACACGGTTGACGGCACATCAGTCACTTTGGGCGTATTGTCAAAACCCGGCAACATCGCAAAAAGGGCGCTCAGGCTTGCGGTGACGTCTTCATTCAGATCATCCGCTTTTTCGTCTTTTGCCGTATTGTTGCCAGCCACCGCAGCCAACGTCATCGTTTGAGCGGTGGTTAATGGTGTTGATGTGGATTGTTCGTCGTTGATGACAGGCGGTGTTTCATCCACAGGGATCAGTAAATCCGCTTGTTGCGCATCGGCAAGAATCTCGCTGACCAGCGGCTCGCCTTTTGTCGTGGGCTTATCTGTTGCCACCAGCAACTGGGGGGCCGCTTTGTCGGTAGTTGTCTCGCCTGCTAATGCTTCGCTCAACAACGCGAGAAAATCTTGTGCAGCATCGCTGGCTTTGCCGCCAGGCAATGTGGTGGTGTCAACGTCGGCGGTAATTAAGGGCGCTAAGCGAATCATTCAGGTTTCCTCATGGCGGCGCGCTGGGCGAACTCATCCATCTTTTTCTGATCGAGGCGGTTTTCTGCAAGCAGTGCCGCCGTGGATTGCCGTTCCTGCAGTGTCTGCCAGGCCTGCAAACGTTGTTTCTTTTCTCGCCAGCTGTTCAGGGCAATGTCAACTTTGTGCGTCCACTGATTAAGTTGCTGGCGATGCTGAGTAATGGCTTTTTCCAGCGTCTGGATAAACTGCTGATAGTTGATCCAGCGGTTGCTGGTCATCCCGGCACTCATATCGCTGTTGAGGTTATTGCGATATTCATTCTGATAATCGATCAGCATTTTGAGCTGTTCTTCCGCCTGCTGACACCCGCGACGCATTTCACCCAGCAGGCGCGCGGCATCCTCTACCTCTTTTTCTGCCAGATCTTTCAGGGTCGCCAGCGCGCCATGTTCTGCCATCTGCCGTTATCTCCTGGGTTATGACACTGTCGGGAAAATACGCTCCAGCCCCTGGAGAGACGCTTCCCAGTCCGCGCGTTCAAAAATGCCTTGTTGCAAATAGCCCTCCAGCTGCGGCCACAGGGCGATGGCTTTGTCGAGCATCGGATCGCTGCCTTTGGCATACGCGCCGACGCTAACCAGATCGCGGTTACGCTGAAAACTCGACAACAGCTGTTTGAAGGTGCGCACTCGCGCGTAATGTTGCTCACTGATCAACGCCGTCATTGCGCGGCTGATCGACGCTTCAATATCGATAGCCGGATAGTGCCCGGCTTCCGCCAGTCGGCGAGACAGCACAATGTGACCGTCGAGGATTGCCCGCGCAGAGTCGGCAATGGGGTCCTGCTGGTCATCGCCTTCAGTGAGCACGGTATAAAATGCAGTAATCGATCCGCCGCCGCTAATGCCATTTCCGGCACGCTCGACCAGTGCCGGTAATTTGGCAAACACCGACGGGGGATAACCTTTAGTGGCGGGTGGTTCGCCAATCGCCAGCGCAATTTCACGCTGGGCCATCGCGTAGCGGGTGAGGGAGTCCATAATCAGCAACACATGCTGACCACGATCGCGAAAATCTTCGGCAATGCGCGTGGCATAGGCGGCACCCTGCATTCGCAGGAGAGGAGAAACATCCGCCGGAGCGGCAATCACCACGGAGCGTGCACGCCCTTCGGCACCGAGGATATTCTCAATAAAATCTTTTACTTCGCGTCCGCGTTCACCAATCAAACCCACGACAATGACATCGGCGCGGGTGTAACGTGCCATCATCCCCAGCAGCACACTTTTACCAACGCCGGACCCGGCAAACAGTCCCATACGCTGCCCACGCCCAACGGTAAGCAGGGCATTGATTGGGCGCACGCCGGTGTCCAGCACATGTTCAATCGGTGTACGTTGCAACGGGTTAAATGGCGGGGTAATCAGCGCACCGGTTTCCGTCGTATCGGGGGAGGGCAGGCCATCGAGCGGCTTACCGCTGCCGTCCAGAACGCGACCTAATAACGCCGGACCGAGCGGCAACTGCTTGCCGCTTTGCAGTCCTTCAGCCGAAATGTTTTTGGCATAAACCCGCGCGCCGGGCAGGACACCTTCGACTTCCTCCAGCGGCATTAAAAACAGCCGTTGACCGTTAAAGCCAACGACTTCGCTTTCTACTTCGTGCGTTTCGCTGCCGTTCTGGCGTTCAATGACACAGGTTGCGCCGAGCGGCAATTGTAATCCGGTGGCTTCCAGCACCAGCCCGGTAGCGCGGGTTAATCGCCCATAGCGACGTACCGCAGGCAACTGCGCCATTTTGGCTTCAAAGTTATCCAGCGTGGTTAGCCAGCGAGTCAGGCGCGTGGTCATTACACCACTCCTGGTGCTGCCAGACGGCAGAGTTCTTGCCAGCGAGTGGCGACACTGGCGTCGAGATCGCCTTCATCGGCGGAGACTTTACAGCCGCCAGGATGGAGTGTGGGATCGCCCCGCAAGCGCCAGCCATGCAAACTTAAGGTTGCGCCGAGCATATCATCCACACGTTGCAGATCATCCGGGTGCACGCGCAGCTGTGGTTTACCGCTGAATAACGGTTCTTGCTGCAACAACTGTTGGATCTGTTTGATCAGTGCCGAGTTATCCACTGTTGGCGTCTGACCGATGACCTGACGTGCCGCCTCCAGCGCCATCTGTATCAGGCGCGAAGCAATCACACTATCAAGCGCATCAAGGGTAGTTTGAAATTCGCTGACCAGTTGCTGCATCCGGGCATGAATTGGCGCTTGTTGAGACTTCGCCTCTGCCAGACCTTGCTCCAGCCCCCGGGCCAGTCCTTCCTGATAGCCCTGCTCATGACCTTGCTGGCGACCTTCGGCAATCCCCGCCTGATAACCTTGCTCATGGGCCTGCATTTGCAGTTGCGCCAGTTGCTGCTCAAGGCTGGGTTCGGCCTCTTCAATGATGGTTTCTTCCGGCTCGACCATGGGCACAAACTCTGCCTGTGGTGGCGCGAGATCGTCCGGCGTCCAGGTTTTCCACGGCAGATTATCAGACATAGGTATCCTCGCCGCTGCCAATTACCATCTCGCCAGTTTCGGCAAGGCGGCGCACAATCAGCAGAATCGCTTTCTGTTCGTTTTCCACCTGCGACAGACGCACCGGACCACGGTTGGCGAGATCGTCGCGCAGAATATCGGCGGCACGCTGCGACATATTGCGCAGGAATTTCTCGCGCAGTGGCTGCTCGGCCCCTTTCAGCGCGATCAACAGCGATTCGGAATCCACTTCCTGCAACAGACGCTGAATGCTGCGATCGTCGACATCCACCAGATTTTCGAACAGGAACATCTCGTCGATAATTTTTTGCGCCAGCTCGCCGTCGAATTCGCGCACGGCGGTAATAACGGCTTCTTCCTGCTGAGTTTTCATCAGGTTAATAATTTCGGCTGCCGTTCTCACGCCGCCCATTTTGCTGCGCTTGAGATTCTGACCGTCGAGCAAGCCATTCAGTACTTCGGTCAGTTCCGCCAGCGCGGCTGGCTGCACGCCGCCAAAGGTGGCGATACGCAACATCACGTCGTGGCGCAGACGTTCATCGAACAACGCCAGAATATCGGCGGCCTGGGCGCGCTTCAGATGCACCAGAATGGTGGCGATAATTTGCGGATGCTCATCGCGAATCAGATCGGCGGCACTCTGCGGCTCCATAAAGTTGAGCGTTTCAATACCGCTGGCGGTATCGCGAGTTTCGAGAATATCTTCCAGCAGGCTGGCGGCACGTTCCTCACCCAGAGCTTTGACCAATACCGAACGCAGATAATCGTTGGCGTTGATATTCAGTGCGGCAAACTGTTCAGCTTCTTGCTCAAACTCCGCCAGCACATCGGTTAGCTGCTTGTTGGAGATCTGCGTGACGTTCGCCATTGCAGCGCTCAGGGTTTGCACTTCGCGCTGGGAGAGGTGCTTGAACACCTCTGCCGCCCGGTCTTCGCCAATGGTCATCAGCAAGATGACGCTTTTATCGGTGCCTGTCAGGTTACTCATGATCGTTATTTATCCACTGGCGAATGACCAGCGCCACCACGCGCGGATCGTTATCAGACATTTCACGGATACGCTGGCTCATGACTTCTGCCCCCAGACGTTGGTTAGCGCGTCGTTGTTGGAGTTGTTCGTCTTTGCTCAGGCGGACTTCCACCGCATCTTCCACTTCCTCACGGGCCTGCGCCTGTTGCTGTACAGCTTTCATCGCCTCGGCGCGACGTGTTAACTGCGGGCGTACCGCTTTCCGCCACAGCAGCCACGCCACCAGCAGTACCAGCAACCAGCGACCGGCAGCCAGCAACTGATCGATAAACGCTTGCTGTTGCCAGAACGGCAGTTCTCCGCCGCTTTCGTCACTGCTATTGAACGGCGAGTTAACGACATTGAGCGAGTCACCGCGTTTTTCAGAAAAGCCCATCGCCTCGCGGGTCAGATCTTCAATTTGCTTCATCTGTTCGTTGCTGAGAGGCAATGGTTTACCGTCTGGCAAGGTTTTGTAATTCACCACTACCGCGACTGACAGACGTTGCACATCGCCCACGTTCATTTTGGTATGACGAATGGTGCGATCGACTTCGTAGTTACTGGTTTCATTCCGCTGTGTGCTACGCGGCCCGCTATTGCTGGTGGTGCTCGCCTGCTGCTGGCGGTTATTTTGATTTGCCGGAGGCGTGCTGATTGGCGCGTTATTCGCAGGTGCCGGTTGATTCGACAACGCCCCCGGTACGCCGCCCGGATAACCGGAACCGCTTTGCTCGCTCTCATTAAGCTGGCGTGAACGAAGCGCCGCCTGAGATTCATCACCGTTAGGGCGATACTGTTCTTCCGTTTGTTCTTTACTGGCGAAGTCCAGCTGCGCCGTGACCTGGGCGTGAATATTACCGTTACCAACAATTGGCGACAGGATCGCTTCAATACGCCGCTGAATCCGGCCTTCGACATCGCTGGCATATTTCAACTGAGCGTCATTAAGATCGCGCCCGCTGGTATTGGACTGGGTTAACAGATGTCCACCCTGATCCACCAGCGTGACGTTCCCCGGCGGCAGACCAGCAACCGCGCTGGAAACCAGATGTACAATGGCGCTAATTTGCCCTTCATCGAGTGCGCGGCCGGGTAACAGATTTACCGTCACCGATGCAGAAGGGGATTTTTGTTCACGGACGAATAAAGACGGTTTCGGCATTGCCAGATGTACGCGCGCCCCTTTTACCGGGCCGATAGTTTCGATGGTACGAGAAAGCTCGCCTTCCAGCGCCCGCTGATAATTCACCTGTTCGCTGAACTGGCTGATACCAAACTTTTCCTGATCGAGTAGTTCGAAACCGACCGCGCCGCCTTTGGGCAAACCTTGTTGCGCCAGGCGCAGACGCAGCTCGTGAACTTTATCTGCCGGAACTTCAATAGCGCCGCTGGCTTCGCTGACGCGGTAAGGAATATTCATTTGCGTCAGTTGGCTGACAATTGCGCCACCATCCTGATCGGAAAGATTGCTGAATAATGTGCGGTAGTCGGGGGCTTTCGCCCACAGGATCAGTGCGACCATGACCGCCACTGCCGCGGAACCGGCAACAATCAATGGAATTTTCGGATTCGCACGCAGGCGATTAAGCCACTCAAGAGATTTTGTCTGGGCTGCAGTCGCATTCATCGCGCACCTCGTGGCTGATTATGGACGGCGTTATTGGCAAAGTGGAACAAGACTCACTCCCGGGTCAGCAAACTCGAAAAATTGACGCTCCCATTATTTGTGCTTTCGTTTTTTTCTATCCGCCAATAAACCCGTTTTTTTGTTGCTATTTAGCGCCTTTGTCTTATTGACTTACTGGTAGGCTTTGCTAACAGAAATTATCCGGGAGACGAAAATGTCAGCGATACAGGGGATTGAAGGGGTTATCAGCCAGTTACAGGCTACGGCGATGAGTGCGCGTGCACAGGAATCACTGCCACAAACGACCATTAGTTTTGCCGGGCAGCTGCACGCCGCGCTCGATCGCATAAGCGATACACAAACAGCCGCCCGCACGCAGGCAGAAAAATTCACCCTCGGTGAACCCGGCGTGGCGTTAAACGATGTGATGACCGATATGCAAAAAGCCTCAGTTTCTATGCAAATGGGGATTCAGGTGCGTAATAAGCTGGTGGCGGCGTATCAGGAAGTGATGTCCATGCAGGTGTAGGTTTTGTAACCTGTTGGTAATTACATCCCATCTGCCCGCGTGGGGCATGGATGGGGCAAACTCACCCTATTTCTGGTTTAAAATGGATACCTGATCCTGAAAGTTTTCTGCCATCCACGATCCGTAAACGCGATAACATGTTTTGTCTTCGCTTTGCTCATAGGAAGAGTGAACTCTTTTGTTAGCCTGGGGTTCCTTCTGATCATTATTGTTCCTGCCTTTATCTCTTGCCACGCCAGAGCCCCCTGGATACACATACACCAGGATGAAAACGGTGAGTTGTGTTCAAACTGTAGTACAATTCTCTCCAGTATGAACAGGAAAGAATATGCTATGAACCCTTATATTTATCTTGGTGGCGCAATACTTGCAGAGGTCATTGGTACAACCTTAATGAAGTTTTCAGAGGGGTTTACACGGTTATGGCCCTCTGTTGGCACAATTATTTGCTATTGTGCATCATTTTGGTTATTAGCTCAGACACTGGCTTATATACCTACAGGGATTGCTTATGCTATCTGGTCAGGAGTCGGTATCGTTCTGATTAGTTTGCTTTCCTGGGGATTTTTTGGCCAACGACTGGACTTGCCAGCCATCATAGGCATGATGTTGATTTGTGCCGGTGTGTTAGTCATTAACTTGTTGTCACGAAGCGCACCGCATTAAAAAATAATCATCCTTGAGATAACAGGAATCTGATTTGTGCATATTATGGCTAATGTTCGGGGCAACTTTATAATTATGATTGCATTTGCGCGATCATTGCACCTTTTTGCATAATGAGATCAATGCACATCAAATAAAATAACGATAGGTCACAACAAAGAGGTTTTTATGAAAAAACTTATCGTTTCAAGTGTATTGGCATTCATAACATTTTCTGCGCAGGCCGCAGCATTTCAGGTCACTAGTAATGAAATAAAAACAGGAGAGCAACTTACAACGTCTCATGTATTTTCTGGATTTGGGTGTGAGGGGGGTAATACATCGCCCTCATTAACCTGGTCTGGTGCTCCAGAAGGCACCAAAAGCTTTGCCGTAACTGTGTATGATCCAGATGCGCCTACAGGCAGCGGATGGTGGCACTGGACTGTTGCTAATATTCCAGCAACGGTAACATATTTGCCCGCTGATGCAGGAAGACGTGATGGTACAAAACTTCCGACTGGTGCTGTCCAAGGCCGAAATGATTTTGGCTATGCGGGATTTGGTGGAGCATGTCCTCCCAAAGGAGATAAACCCCATCATTACCAGTTTAAAATATGGGCTCTAAAAACTGATAAGATTCCTGTGGATTCTAATTCCAGCGGAGCGTTAGTTGGTTATATGCTTAATGCCAATAAAATTGCAACCGCTGAGATAATACCCGTTTATGAGGTAAAGTAGGATAAGAGTATGCTGGCAAAAGATAGGACTAACCTAAAGATTGAAGAAATACGGATGCATAAACATCATGAGATTCACAGGGTTAAGCCTCTTATGCCAGCTTTATGTCGTATCCGTCAGGGAAAAAAAGTTATCAATTGGGAGACGCATAGTCTAACTGTTGATAATAATCAGATAATATTATTTCCCTGTGGATATGAATTTTATATTGCGAATTACCCAGAAGCAGGTCTTTATCTTGCAGAAATGCTTTATTATCCCATTGATCTAATTGAAAAGTTCCAAAATCTTTATGCGATAACCGATCAAATTCGTAACACGACAGGTTTCTGCTTACCTCAGAATCCCGAGTTAATATATTGTTGGGAGCAACTAAAAACATCTATTTCCCGAGGCTTCTCAACGCAAATTCAGGAACACTTAGCAATGGGCGTTCTACTTTCATTAGGAGCACATCATGTTAATTGTTTACTTTTATCAGATAGTAAACAATCATTAATAAGTCGTTGTTATAACCTAATGCTATCCGAACCTGGAACAAAATGGACAGCAAACAAGGTAGCGAGATATCTCTACATTTCTGTTTCCACATTGCATCGCCGTCTGGCAAGCGAGGGAGTAAGTTTTCAAAGTATATTGGACGACGTGAGGTTAAATAATGCGTTGTCTGCTATACAAACGACAGTAAAACCCATCAGCGAGATTGCCAGGGAAAATGGTTACAAGTGTCCTTCTCGTTTTACTGAAAGGTTCCATAATCGTTTTAAGATAACACCAAGAGAGCTAAGAAAAGCGTCCAGAGAGTAAAAGTATTTTATGAAGGAGCAACAGCATCGATTTTTATTTTGGAAAATAAATACGGCATACTCAACCTATTGGAGCCTGAACAATCCGGTGACTTCTGCGCTAATCGGGGACGTTTATAAGCACATATAATTGATACTATCGTCCTCCATCACAATTTCAGAAATGCACGTGTGATTTTTTTGCATCCGGCGTTTGGACTATGTGGAGTTCAAGAGTGGGAAAGTTACAAGAGGTTGAGGGGATAATTAAAGGGATGCTTATGACATTAGATATCCGGATAGGTACGGATATCGTTGTTATTAAATCTAGTTTGTTGTTATTAAATCTAGTTCGTTGTTATTAAATCTGGTTTATACGTTAAGATGCAACTACAGCAGAAATTGCCACTGTTAATTTTTTCATCGTGAGCCCTTTTATTTGAACTATTATTTAAAAATGATGTCACTGCACTATAAATATTCATCCAATCAATGAGATTATTTCAAGATGTAAGTTTTAGTTTCTCATTTAAATTGTGAAGTAGATCCCTATCTTTATCTGAACTGTTTCTATTGCACACAATGCATGACTATTTTGTGAACGAATATAAATTTGGTAGTCAAATTATATTAAAGGTTGTTATTTATGATTGACTCATAATTTATTTATTTAATTTAAATAGCCTAGAAATAACCATGGAAATTATTTGCATGATGTTTGTTTGGATTTATTAATGTAATTGAGGTGGTTTTATTTAATACGCAATATAGCGCCGCTTGATATTAGTTCTATTTTTTTTGCGTAAGATAGATGAGACAAACTGAGACGCATAATGGTTTGCAAGGCTCTAATACTTTGATGTTGAGGATGTGATGGGGCATGTACGGGGCATAGTACAATGATGTCCATGCTGGTGTAGATAATCTCCAGGCTTATCCGGTGCGCCGTAAAACCCCGTCCTTCAGGGCAGGGATATAAGGCGCGGTTTTCCACCTGACCAGGTGTTTGCTGTTGTTCAATGTAT